>Ga0335079_10006558_pt1 | contig 13313 bp, 10 predicted proteins | sample Lox_Sample_33_FD_206719 | JGI IMG/M metagenome (GOLD analysis project Ga0335079, IMG submission 206719) | Soil microbial communities from Loxahatchee National Wildlife Refuge, Florida, United States - Lox_Sample_3.3 | ecosystem: Environmental > Terrestrial > Soil > Wetlands | place: USA... | reverse complement strand
GCCCGCTAATCCAGCAAAGCCTCCCGCTAGCGTCATCGAAAGTGCTTGATAAAATGGGACATTGATCCCTGAATAGCGAGACGCATCCGGGTTTAAGCCGACAGCGCGAATGCGATAACCAAGCGTCGTACGCCATAAAAAGAAATAAACCAAGATAGCCAAAACCAATGCCAGGATTGTCCCGGCGTGTAACAACGTTTGTGGTACCAAACGAGGCAAAGTGGCTTGCTGTGGAATCCGCGCAGATTGGGCCAGAAAAGTTCCAGCAGCAATACCAGATGGATCCATGAGTGGCCCGCGAATCAATAGATACATCAATTGCTGGGCGATGGCATTCATCATGATTGTGCTCAAAATTTCGTTGACCTTTAATCGGGCTTTCAAAATGCCTGGTACAAATCCCCAAGCGGCTCCCGCTACGAAGCCAAAAATCAGAGTGGCGGGAATCAAGAGCCATCCAGGCCATGTGTTAAAAGTTAGTGGAAACCAAGTGGCCGCAATGGCGCCAAGAATGATCTGACCCTCTCCGCCAATATTAATCACATTGGCACGAAATGCAATGCAGATTCCCAAACCGACTAGTAATAAAGGAGTGGCTTTCACCAATGATTGGGTAATCCCAGAAACACTGCCTGCCGCGCCATCTAACATTGCGCCGTATGCGGTGAGGGGATTAGCCTTTAGAAAAACCAGCATCACTGCACTAATGCCAAGCGCAACCAAAACTCCTGCCACCGGCAATAGGATGTTCAGTACGATATTACCCCAGTCAAATGCTGGGCGATGGAGGGAGGACGAAGTACCGACGGTTTTCTTGGCTTGCATATCTTTTCTCCAATGCAATTCTGAAGTACCGTTCGCCTAATAAACTGCTCTCACTATAGAACTACCTAAAATTATATTCATTTCTGAACAAGCTACTTTCCAATTCGCCGAATAACATGAAAATCAAAATAATCAGAAACAAATTTGCTGACTGAATAATCCACAACCAGATTGTTGTGTGTGAACAGTTTTGATTCCATCTTCAGCAGGGGAGTTTTGCGCGGGATGTTCAATTGTCGGGCAAGCACATTATCGGCCGCAACTGAGCCCAACCTAGTAAATGAAAAGATGAGAGGCGGTTGGCTCTGTTTAAGGAGTATATCCAGTACGGAGCCGCGAAATTTTGAGCCAAGATCCTTTTTACGCATGAATTTAAGGGGTAGGATATCTAAGAGATGAGCCACAGGTTTTTCATCCACCAGGATGATGCGAACCACAGATAGAACCTGTTCCTCAGACTCACATTCCAAACCAGCAGCTTCCGCAGAAGTTGCCGGCCGTTCTATAATCTCCGAGTCTCCCATTTCAGTTTTCAATCCCACGCGGCGTGCAATATGCTCGATGCTTTCAAGCACCTCCAGGCCGCTATCAATGCGACTCCGATAGGAAGGCGAAATGTAAGTTCCGACTCCATGCTTGCGGATGATCAGTCCTTCCATCTCGAGTTTATAAAGAGCTTCACGCAACGTGGGTCGTGATATTCCCAACTGCTCAGCAAATATTCCCTCTGGCGGCAACTTCTGTCCAGGCTGATATCTTCCGCTCTGGATGAGACCGCGCAAGTAAAACTGCGCCTGATACGGAAGAGGCTCATTGGTCGTTTTAATCCGTCTCAATTCAGAAGCCATGCTACCTTCATGTGAGGTCATCAGAGGTCTGACCTCTGATGACCTCACACACTATACCAAATATTTGATTCAAATGCATGTGTCATTTGTCACATTGAGACCCATGATGGTAAGATCTCAGAATAAATAATGTATAGATATTAAAGCGGGCGACGGATCTACAACAAACCTTCATTAACCAGCAGCTCGGCATTGTAAATGGATCCGCCTGCCGCGCCGCGAATCGTGTTATGCGAGAGCACAACGAACTTAAGACTCAAAAGCGGATCGCGGCGAATACGGCCGACCACCGTCGTCATCCCTTTTCCGGCTAAACGGTCGAGACGTGGTTGAGGGCGATCCGCCTCATTCCGGACCTCAATAACGGGTCGAGGTGCCGAGGGCAGTTCCCGCGCCGCAGCCGGGGTGAGATAAGCGCACAAGGCACGCGCAGCCGCTTCAGGGTCGGCAGGTTGCGAAAGTTCCACGCTGACGCAGACTGTGTGTCCATCTGTCACTGCGACGCGATTAGTATGTACACTGAATCCGATATTCGCCAATTCAACTTTATCTCCAACGAGTTTGCCGAGCATCTTGCGGGGTTCCCATTCTACTTTGTCTTCCTCGCCGCGGATGTTTGGAATGACATTATCATTGATATCGAGCGCAGACACTCCGGGGTAACCTGCGCCTGAAAGTGCCTGCAAAGAAACCGCGAAGACTTTTTTTACGCCGAACGAATCGTCTAGGGCTTTGAGCGCAACAGTCAAGCCCGTGCTGGTGCAATTTGGATTGGTTGTGATGCATCCGCTCCAACCGCGTCGTTCGCGTTGTTGTTTGACCAATTGAATATGATCTGCATTGACCTCTGGAAGTAGCAGCGGCACATCCTCTGCGCGACGGTACGATGAGGCATTTGAACACACTGCAAAACCTGCCTGTGCAAATTTCGGCTCAAGCTCTTTGGCGAGGTCCGCAGGTAGCGCTGAAAAAACAATTTTCGCATTAATTGTTTCTGGCGCTGCGGGAACCACACTCATGTTGCAGGCATATTCGGGCATGGGGTCGTTCAAGATCCAGCGACAGGCCTGAACATAAGATTGACCAATCGAACGATCCGAGGCGGCTAATGCAACCACTTTGAACCACGGATGATGATCCAGCAGTGAAATGAACCGCTGACCGACCGAGCCGGTCGCGCCGAGCACAGCAACGGGGATTTGGGATGATGGCATGATATATTCTCCTTTTATTGAACGATTAATGCATGCAGCGAGGTCACGGCATTCTCGGTGTCCGCCGCGGCGACAACCATACTGATGGAAACTTCCGATGAACCTTGGGCAATGGCAAGAACGTTCACATTGTTTGTACCAAGTTGTGAGAAGACCTGTCCTGCGACTCCGGGCGTGTGAATCATTCCGACACCGACAACGGTGATGATCGAAACGTTGTCGGTCATCCAAATGCGGTCAATATCGTTATCAGTGATCTCGCTCGAAAAAATCTTATCAAGTTTTTCAGCCACTACCGACGCGGTCTCTGCCGGCACCGCGAAGCAAATGGATTGCTCCGATGAAGCTTGTGTAATCAATGGAACACTCGTGCCGGTGGACGCAACTGCGGCGAAGGCGCGCGCTGCCACTCCGGGAACCCCCACCATTCCGCGTCCCTCCACGGTAATCAATCTTTGATTGCGGATGGCTGTCACAGCTCTGACAATCTGGCTTCCATTACGCGGTTTAGAGTCTTTGTGCGAGTTTGCGATCACGCGCGTTCCCGGATGTGTAGGATTGAAGGTATTGCAAATGCGAAGTCCGATTCCGGCTTCGACCACGGGCCAAATTGTCTTAGGGTGCAAGACTTTCGCACCATAATAAGCAAGTTCGGCGATCTCGCTATAGGTTATTTCTGGCAGGGTGCGTGCAACGGATACAATGCGTGGATCGGCGGTCATCACACCATCCACATCGGTCCAGATCCAAACCTCGTCAGCGGGCAAAACTGCCCCGATGATGGCTGCGGAATAATCACTTCCGCCTCGTCCCAAAGTTGTCACCACGCCATCAGGTGTCGCACCAATGAAACCGGTCGTGATTGGAATGATTTCATGCTCCAATAATGGATTCAACAAAACCTTTAGCTTCTCCGTGGTTACTTTTAAATCCGGGTGTGCATTTTGAAAATGATCATTCGTTATGATGAACTCGGTTGCTTCAATTGCTTTTGCCTTCATGCCCGCGTTTTCCAAGATCGCGGCTAGCATACGAACACTCATCCGCTCGCCTAAGGACGCCACAGCGTCCAATGCCCTGGGGCTTGCCTCGCCGAGCACCGCGATGGCTTTGCATAAATCTACAAAGGAGAAAATCAGCGCGTTGATTGATTCTTTGGTTTCCATGCAAAGCGTTTTATTTTGAATCAGATGGTCGATCACAACAAAATGTTTTTTACGCAGCGTTTTTTCTGCATCAGCCAGCGGTGTGATATTTCCCTGCACTGCTTGTGACGCACAATCGAGCAACAGATCGGTCATGCCCGACATGGCTGATGTCACCACGATCAAATGCGACCATTCCGCGTGAGCGTCTTGAATGATCTGCGTGACATTGGTCAGTGCTCCAGTCGAGCCAACCGACGTTCCTCCAAATTTCATCACGAGCGTTTGTTTTGATTTTGGCATGCCATTTTTTCTCCTTCGATGAAATAAACACATAACGCCTCGCGTCCGAAGGCGTGAGGCGTTATGTGTTTTGATATAACCTATGCTTCGATTATTTCTATCCAAACACAATAACCTCACGGTTGAGCCGGGAGGTAGTTGTAGTCATGGACATGGTGAAGCAAAAAGATTTCATGTTGGGCGGTATTCTATGCGCGAGCGAGGGATTGGTCAAGAGGGAGATTTAAACCAAGGACTTCCATTTTCCCCCTTGACGGATTCTTGATTCCGCCTATAATCGAGCGAAATACCTAAAGCAAAATGAACCCTTCAATCTTCAGCCTCTCCCTTATTATTGTCGTCCTTCTTGCGGTCCTTATTATTAAGGATCAATTTTTGGTTAGGATGGCGCTGGCGAGAGTAAAGTAATACGCCTTAGTAAATGCAAAGAGCCGCCCTAACCCTGGGCGGCTCTTTTATTTTATCTTTACAGGAAAAGAGCCATGAGATCTGATACTGTCAAAAAAGGTTATGAGAAAGCCCCACACCGAGCCTTGTTTCGTGCCACGGGATTAAAAGATGAAGACTTTGATAAACCGTTTGTTGCCATCGTAAATTCATATGTCGATATTGTTCCCGGCCATATTCATTTGCAGGAATTTGGAAAACTCGTAAAAGCGGCGGTGCGTGCCGCCGGCGGTATTCCCTTCGAATTCAACACCATCGGTGTGGATGATGGAATCGCGATGGGGCATGTGGGGATGAAGTACTCGCTTCCTTCGCGGGAGCTTATAGCGGACTGCGTTGAGACGATGATTGAGGCCCATCGATTTGACGCGATGGTCTGCATCCCGAATTGTGACAAGATCGTTCCCGGCATGTTGCTTGGCGCTATGCGGGTCAACATCCCGACGATTTTTGTTTCAGGCGGTCCGATGGCCGCCGGAAAAACACCTGAAGGCGAAACCATTGATTTGATTTCCGTTTTTGAAGGCGTGGGAGCCTACTCGGCCGGTAAGATTGATGAAAAGCGTTTGTCCACCTTGGAAAAATTTGCATGTCCATCCTGCGGTTCATGCTCCGGCATGTTTACTGCCAACTCGATGAATTGTCTGATGGAAGTGATTGGATTGGCGCTGCCATTTAACGGTTCGGCATTGGCAAAGACGAAGGAACGCGAGGACCTGGCGCGAAAAGCTGCAACGCAAATCATGACTCTTATCGAACGCGACATCAAGCCACGCGACATCGTCACACCGGAAGCGGTTGATGATTCTTTCGCATTGGATATGGCGATGGGCGGCTCGACCAATACCGTTCTTCATACATTGGCTCTAGCAAACGAAGCAGGCGTGGATTATCCACTGAGCCGTATCAATTCGGTCGCCGATAAAGTTCCGCATATTTGCAAGGTCAGTCCGGCGGGTAAATGGCATATGGAAGATGTGCATCGCGCCGGCGGTATTCCAGCAATATTGAATGAGGTTCAGCGCGGAACCGGTATGTTGCACTTTGACCGTATTACGGTCAGCGGAACAACTCTCGGGGAATCCATCAAAGGTTGTGAGATCAAAGATGATCAGGTGATTCGTTCTTATGAAAACGCACATTCGAAGCGTGGAGGATTATCGATCCTGTTTGGCAACCTCGCGCCGAATGGTGCAGTGGTTAAAGTCGGTGGCGTCAGTGAAACAATGATGAAGTTCAGCGGTCCTGCACGGATCTACGAATCGCAGGATGAAGCGTATGCAGGAATTTTGGCAAATGAAGTGAAACCCGGCGATGTGGTCGTTATTCGCTATGAGGGACCGAAAGGTGGACCCGGGATGCAGGAAATGTTGTCACCGACTTCCGCCATCATGGGCCAAGGACTCGGGGATAAAGTCGCATTGATTACGGATGGACGTTTCAGCGGCGGGACGCGCGGCGCCTGCATTGGTCATGTGTCACCGGAAGCCGCGGCAGGCGGACCGATTGCCGCACTCAAGCCCGGGGATGTGATCGAAATTGATTTAACGGCACGCAGGCTCGATGTCCGTTTGAGTGATGCAGAGATCAAGAAACGTTTGGCTACCTTGCCTCTGTTCCAATCCAAAATTACATCGAAATGGTTAAAGCGTTATTCGCATTTTGTCACTAGTGCAGACACTGGTGCAGTATTGCGATCATAAGGAGTAGAGATGAAAAAGACCGGCGCGGAAATCTTGTGGGAGTGTCTGGTGCGGGAGGGCGTGGAGGTTGTTTTCGGTTATCCTGGCGGCGCGAACATGCCCATCTATGATGCAATGCTGAGTTATCCCGTGCATCATGTATTGGTGAGACACGAACAGGGCGCGGCGCATATGGCGGATGGATACGCGCGCGCTTCTGGAAAAGTTGGCGTGGCGATGGCAACCTCCGGACCCGGTGCGACCAATTTGGTCACCGGCATTGCCACGGCGATGATGGATTCGTCTCCGGTCGTATTCATCACCGGACAGGTTGCGGCACATCTGATCGGTGGCGATGCGTTTCAGGAGGTGGATGTTACCGGCATTACGTTGCCCATCACAAAACATAATTATCTCGTGACACGCGCTGACGAGGTCGCTGAGGTCGTGCGCGAAGCATTTTATATTGCGCGCAGTGGACGTCCCGGCCCGGTACTGATTGACATTTGCAAGAATGCACAAGTGGAACAAACTGAATTTGTTTATCCGCCAGAAGTGAAGCTGGTTGGATATCGGCCCGTTTCGCATGCTCCCAAAGATTCGCTCGAAGTCGCGGTGAAGTTAATCGAGAAGGCGCAACGCCCGATCATCTTATGCGGACACGGTGTGCTCATTTCCGATGCGGAAGAAGCGCTGATGCAATTCGCGGTGAAAACTCAAACACCTGTGGCAAGTACTTTGCTGGGACTGGGCGCATTTCCAAGTTCGCATCCATTAAGCCTCGGCATGATGGGCATGCACGGCGAAGTGCATACCAATTTTGCCATTCAAAATTCGGATTTGATCCTTGCCTTTGGAATGCGTTTCGATGACCGCGTGACAGGCAATTTGAAGAGCTATGCGCCGCGCGCCAAGAAAATCCACATTGAAATTGATCCTTCTGAAATCCATAAAAACGTTGCAGCCGATGTCCCATTGGTCGGCGACTTGAAAACAGTCCTGACCGATCTTGTTCCCATGGTGGATGAATATGATCATGAGGTATGGTTGAAGCAGATCAGCGACTGGAAAACCGAGGCCGATACGCGCAGTATCATGAACTGGCCCAATGATGACAAATTATATGTTCCGCATCTGATCAGCGACATTTGGAAGGCAACGGGCGGAGGTGCGATCATCACTACCGATGTGGGTCAGCATCAGATGTGGGCGGCACAGTACTACGCGCTCGAGAAACCGAATCGCTGGATCACTTCGGGCGGTGCGGGGACGATGGGCTTTGGTTTGCCATCCGCGATCGGTGCCTGGTTTGCGAACAAGGATCAGGAAATCTGGGCTATCGCTGGTGATGGTGGATTCCAAATGACTCAAGCTGAATTGACCACAGCAGTGCAGGAAGGTGCAAATGTCAAAGTCGCCATCATGAACAACAATTTCCTCGGCATGGTACGACAGTGGCAGGAGTTCTTTTTTGAGAAGCGATATTCCGCAGTGGATATGCTGACGCCGGATTTCGTTAAGGTTGCTGAAGCGCATCACGTCCCTGCTCGACTTGTAACAAAACGCGAGGAAGTAGATGAAGCTATCGAATGGGCTCGAAAGACTCAAGGCCCTGTAGTGATCGAATTCCGTGTCGAACGCGAAGACGGGGTTTATCCGATGGTTCCAACCGGCGCGTCATTGGACCAAATGATTCAGAGGCCTGTGAGAGTAGAGGAATAAGGAGTTGGGTTATGCAATACACATTCATTGCATTAGTTGAAAATAAACCGGGCGTGCTGAATCGCGTGGCTTCGCTCTTTCGACGCCGAAATTTCAATATCGAGTCGCTGGCAGTTGGGCGGACGGAGAATCCTGAGATATCGCATATGACCGTCGTAGTGGATTGTCCCAACGGAGAAATCGATGCTCATAAACTCGAAGCGAATCTTTACAAGCTCGTCAACGTGATTGACGTACAGGACGTCACGCATCAGCCTTCGGTGACCAGAGATTTGGCCCTGATCAAGGTAAAAGCCGCTCCCGAACGTCGTGCTGAAGTTAATGGGCTGGCTGAGATCTTCCGGGCTCGCATCGTGGATGTCGCGGCAGATTCTCTCATCATTGAAATCACCGGCACTGAGGATAAGATCGAGGGCATGATCGAGCTTCTGCGTCCGATTGGTATTGTTGAAATGGTTCGCACTGGACAGGTGGCGATGACGCGCGGCGTTAACGATGGTGTTCGGCGAGTCCCCGGCGTGACCGGCAATCGCCTTGACGACGTTTATGAGATGGCTGAGATGACACCGTAGTTGATAGCGATGATTGCAAACCTTCAACAACCAATGTTATGTAAACAATAAAACAAATTGTTATAGGAGATAAGGTATCATGGCAAAAATTAATTTTGGTGGCATAGAGGAAGAAGTTGTCACGCGTGGAGAATTTCCACTCGAGAAGGCGCAAAAGGTCTTGAAGGACGAAGTCGTGGCAGTGCTTGGTTATGGTGTACAAGGCCCGGCCCAAGCGATGAACATGCGTGATAACGGAATCAAGGTCATTGTGGGACAACGGGAAGGAACGGCCAATTGGGATAAGGCTATCGCCGATGGCTGGGTTCCGGGCCAAACGCTGTTTTCTGTTGAAGAAGCGGCTGAACGCGGCACTGTCATACAGTATTTACTTTCGGATGCCGGCCAGCGTTCGCAATGGCCGAAGATCGTTGAATGTCTGAACGAAGGTGACATGCTGTATTTTTCGCATGGATTTTCGATTACGTATAAAGATCAGACCGGTGTTGTTCCTCCACCGCATGTGGACGTGGCGCTTGTGGCACCGAAAGGTTCAGGACGCAGTGTGCGTACTAATTTCCTTGATGGTTCTGGCATCAATGCCAGCTTTGCGGTTAAACAGGATGCAACGGGTCGCGCCCATGATCGGACGATTGCACTTGGAATCGCTATTGGCGCCGGATATTTATTCCCGACCACGTTTGAGAACGAAGTTTATTCTGATCTCACCGGCGAGCGCGGCGTTCTGATGGGCGCGCTGGCCGGTGTGATGGAAGCCCAATACAACGAGCTTCGCAAGCATGGACACACACCCTCGGAAGCATTCAACGAAACGGTGGAAGAACTTACGCAATCCCTGATTCGTTTGGTCGGCCAAAATGGAATGGACTGGATGTATGCCAATTGTTCCACCACCGCTCAGCGCGGCGCGTTGGATTGGAAGGATAAATTCCGCGACGCGGTCGCGCCCATCTTCGATGATTTATATCGGAGCGTGGTCGCTGGCGAGGAAACACGAATCGTTTTGGACAAAAACAGCGACCCGAAATATCGCGAGAAGCTGGATGCCGAACTCAAAGTCATGCGCGATTCAGAAATGTGGCGGGCCGGCGCGGCTGTCCGTTCTCTGCGCCCGGAAAATTGGAATAAGTAAAGAGGCGTTTTATGAACAACTATGTTCGTATTTTTGATACAACCCTGCGTGACGGCGAACAATCTCCCGGCGCGACCATGACCTCCGCTGAAAAATTGGAAGTGGCTCACAGCTTGGCTCGTCTCGGCGTGGATATTATCGAAGCGGGATTTCCCGCCGCCTCGCCCGACGACCTTGAAGCGGTTCGCCGTATCGCTGACGAGGTTGGCAACCCTCCAGCTGGTGAGCCGAATGCCAAAGTCCCGGTGATTGCCGGGTTGGCGCGCGCTGCGAAGGGCGATATTGACAAAGCCTGGGAAGCCGTCAAAGGCGCGCAGAAGCCACGCATCCATACCTTTCTCGCGACTTCTGAAATCCACATGAAGCACAAATTGAAAATGGATCCTGAAGAAGTGATCCAGCGCGTTTCGGAAATGGTGGCCTACGCACGGTCGTTATGCAGCGATGTCGAGTTTTCTCCCGAAGATGCCGGCCGTTCTGATCCGGAATTTTTATACGTCGTTTTGAGCGAAGCCATCAAATCCGGTGCAACTACGCTTAACATTCCTGATACTGTGGGTTACACCACGCCCGATGAATTCTTCAACCTGATTGACGGCATCATCAAGCACACACCCGGAATGCATGACGGTATCACGGTTTCAGTGCATTGCCATGATGACCTCGGTATGGCAACTGCCAATACATTGGCGGGAATTCGCGCAGGCGCTCGTCAAGCTGAAGTGACCATCAACGGCATCGGTGAACGCGCCGGCAATACATCACTTGAAGAAGTGGTAATGACATTGAAAACCCGTCATCCGGTGTTCGAATTGGAAACGGGCATTGATGCCACTCAGATCGCGCGCATCAGCAAACTCGTCAGCAATTACACCGGCATGGTTGTCCAACCGAACAAGGCAATTGTCGGTGCGAATGCCTTCGCTCATGAAGCGGGCATTCATCAGGATGGAATGCTCAAGCATCAAACCACGTACGAGATTATGCGTCCGGAAGATGTCGGTGTGAGTCAATCAACACTGGTGATGGGCAAACATTCGGGTCGTCACGCGTTGCGGTCTCGCCTAGCCGAAATGGGACATTCGCTGGATGATGTCGAACTTGATAAAGCCTTCGCGCGCTTCAAGGAATTGGCGGATCGCAAAAAGACGGTTACGGATGCAGATCTCGAGGCGCTGATCGCCGATGAGTTTTATCAGCCGCGCGATGTGTATCAACTCAATGGCCTGCAAGTCTCTTGCGGAACGATGGGTATGCCAACTGCATCGGTTCGTTTGCGCGGCCCCGACGGCAAAATCTACACTCAAGCCGCTATCGGCACCGGCCCCGTGGATGCCACCTACAAGGCTATTGATGGAATTGTCAATGTGCCCAGCACTTTGCTTGAATTCAATATTCATGCCATCACCGAAGGCATTGACGCGTTAGGCGAAGTTACAGTCCGCATACAAGGTGCTAACGGCAATCATACGATGGACGCTCAGACCGAAGTCGAATATGTGCGTGTCTACGGCGGTCACGGTGCGGACACCGACATCATTGTCGCTAGTGCTAAGGCTTACATCAATGCTTTAAATAAACTCATCATTGCACAGACCGAAGGTCTGCAACCTGCTCAAAATAATTATGGCGTCATGCTTGGATAATAGTAAAAAGGAAAAAATCATGTCTACTCAAAATGAAGATCAAGACTTTGTTCAAGCCGATTGGTTCGATCCCTTTCCCGAACCGCGTACCATCCCATCAGGCTGGGATATAAGCGGACTCTTTTCGGATCCTCGAACTGCTTCCCTTGAAGAGGCAGATGCCATAGATGAAGACTGAACCCATTAACCGCGCAAGCCGCTAAGCTTGCATAGAAATTTAAAAAACATTATGCCCAAAACCTTATTCCAAAAAATCTGGGACCCTCATGTTGTCACGGAGCAACCAGATTCTCCCGCTGTCCTTTATATTGATTTGCACCTTGTGCATGAAGTCACCTCGCCGCAGGCATTCGATGGCCTGCGGCAACGCCGATTGAAGGTCCGCCGCCCGGATAAGACTCTCGCCACGGTGGATCATTCGATTCCGACGACTCCGCTCGATGTTCCGATTGCGGATGCGATGGCTGCCGCGCAGATCAAGCAAATGGAAACCAACGCCGCTGAATTCGGAATCACATTGCATGGACTGCTGAGTCCGCATCGCGGCATCGTGCATGTGATCGGCCCCGAACTCGGAAGAACCCAACCAGGCATGACCATCGTCTGCGGCGACAGTCACACCGCGACGCATGGCGCGTTCGGTGCGCTGGCTTTCGGCATCGGTACATCTGAAGTGGAACACGTGCTTGCCACGCAATGCCTGCTTCAAAAGAAACCGAAGACGTATGAAGTGCGTGTGAACGGGAAATTATCCGAAGGCGTTTCTGCTAAAGACATCATCCTGGCGCTGATTGCAAAAATTGGCATCGGCGGCGGAACAGGACATGTCTTCGAATATACAGGCTCTGCCATTCGCGGCTTGACGATGGAACAGCGCATGACCATTTGCAACATGTCCATCGAGGGCGGAGCGCGCGCCGGAATGGTCGCGCCGGATGAAGTCACCTTTGAATATCTGCATGGACGCGAGTTCGCGCCCCAAGATGCCGATTGGGACAAGGCTATTGCAAAATGGAAGTCCCTGCCAACTGATGAAGGCGCGGTCTATGATAAATCCATCACGCTGGATGCATCAGAGCTCGAACCGATGATTACGTATGGCACGAATCCCGGCATGGGCATGAAGATCACGGATCGAATTCCAACGCCTGAATCATTCGTCGATGCTTCACAAAAAGCCGCGCTCGAAAAAGCCCTGGCGTATATGGGCCTCAAGCCGGGTCAGCCGCTGCTCGGTCAAAAAGTGGATGTGGTCTTCATTGGCAGTTGCACCAACTCGCGCATATCTGATTTGCGTCTGGCGGCAACCATGCTCAAGGGACGCAAAGTTTCAAATGAAACGCGCGTGATGGTTGTACCCGGCTCGCAGGATATCAAGAAACAAGCTGAAAGCGAAGGCTTGGATAAGATATTCAAAGAAGCCGGCGCGGAATGGCGCGAAGCCGGTTGCTCGATGTGTATTGCAATGAATGGTGATCAACTTGAACCAGGTCAATACGCAGTCTCTACCAGCAACCGCAACTTTGAAGGAAGACAAGGCAAAGGCGGGCGGACCTTCCTCGCTTCTCCATTGACCGCCGCGGCAGTTGCCATCACCGGCAAAGTTACGGATGTACGCACGATGTTGAGTTGAACATGGTTACTGATGAAGTTTGGAAACTCCCTGCCATCGTAGATCGCTTTCTTAGCTATCGCGCCGCGCTTCCGATGGCGCAGGAGCAGATCGGCATCATGATGGCGATTCTCAAAACCGGAACTCAACCCGTCGAAAAATTTC
>Ga0335079_10006554_pt1 | contig 13318 bp, 9 predicted proteins | sample Lox_Sample_33_FD_206719 | JGI IMG/M metagenome (GOLD analysis project Ga0335079, IMG submission 206719) | Soil microbial communities from Loxahatchee National Wildlife Refuge, Florida, United States - Lox_Sample_3.3 | ecosystem: Environmental > Terrestrial > Soil > Wetlands | place: USA: Florida... | reverse complement strand
CAAGGTGTTCTTGGGAAGCATCCTAGGTACGGCGCTATTGGCGGGCGGTTTTGTCTACGCCCAAATCAACCCGCACCGGCATCCGAATCTTGCTGCCGCCCAGCGTCTTTGCGATCAGGCCATAGAGAGAGTGGACCAGGCGCAGCACGCCAACGAATTCGATATGGCCGGACACGCCCAGAAAGCAAAGGACCTGCTGGCTGAGGCGAGTCGCGAACTGAAGGCGGCAGCAATGGAGGCCAACGAGCATCACTAAACGTTGGATCGGACAATCAATGAGGCCCGTGCCAGAAGAAGACCCCGCGCACGGGCCTTGCTTCTTTTGGGCAACGCCTATGTTTTGGTGATCTCCTCCACCGCGCGCCAGGCCTGATTGATAGCTTCGTCGGTGTAGGCATAGGCTCCGGCATCCGAGTTTGCAATCGCCAGCCGCCCGAACGGTTTCCGCGCCACCTCGCATGGCAGGGTTCCGCCTTCCAGCCAGAACTTATCCCACAGCGAACTGTATTCGTAGGCGTAGCCGTGCGGCCAGCGGTTTACGGTGATGGCGGCGATATCCCGCGCGGGATCGAACCCTCCCGGCACCAGCATGCGTGCGAGCTGTTCGCGAATCTTGCGCTCCAGGGTTTCAAAGGTCGTGTTGAACAATTCCATGCGCCCCAAACGATGCTGGTCGCGCGCTGGCTTGCCCGGACGGCATGGCGTTCTTACCATGTGGAGCAGGATCGGCTCGTCCGGCTTTTTCGCACACTCGTAGCCGCCGATGCTGACCGGCAAATCCAGATTCAAATAAGGGTGATAGGCGCCGGGCGCATAGATGGAATTGGCACCGATCTTTTGGAAGGCGGTCCAGTTCTTCAGGGCAACGTTGGTGTAAAGCAGCGGAACCTTAGCCGCTGAAGCCAGCGCTTCTTTCTGCAGGTCCGGCAATTCTTCACACAGATATGGAATGACCATGTTCCAGCAGGCGAGAATCGCGTGCCCCGCTTTGACTGTGTAGACCTTCCCGCCACGGGCGTACGTAACTTCCACTTGGGTCGCGCTGCCGGGATCCCCTAAATGGTTCACGCGAACCACGGTGCTGTTCAATCGAATGCGCACGGGCGAGGCTGATTCGTCCAGTTTCGCGTAGTTGGCCCGGGCCAGGACGACATCGCTGGCTGACTTTCCCGGAATCGCATCCGGAATCAGCTTCCTCACCATCAGCCGGGCAATGGTGGCGTTACCATCCGGAAAATGGAAGAAGTACTTCTCCGCTTCTTCGTTGGGAATCGCATCCCGGTTCATTCCCTTCCCGGGAGCGGTTCCAAGACTCATGGCGTCGAAGCCGGGCGCGCCCAGCCCCCAGGCATCCTGCGCTGAAACCGCATCGAATCCGACTCCAAACAGGGGCTGGGGCAGCGGCTGCAGCAGGGCCACCACTTCGGGGCTCACCTTCACCAGATCGGTGAGAAAGCTGTTGTAGCTCATCCTCGCCAGGCGATCTTTCTTCTCTTCCGCGCTGAGCCCCGGCAGGTAATCCTGATTGCCGGCCAGCAAGCGCTGACAGTCGGCCCGGGAGACGGCCGATAACGGCGCCTCGGCGAGAAATTTCTTCAGCGTCTCAGCAGTGGTATCGGAGGCGTCTTCACTCTCTCCGCCGCCGTGGGGCAAAGGACTAATCACAGTCCTGTCGGCGCCAAAGGTTTCCTTGTCAAAAAAAATCGAGGGGCGTAAACCTAGCGAGCTGTACAGCTTCTTGTCTACGTACTTGGGATAGGACCCAACGTCGATGCCCAGCTCTTCGATCAGGCCCTTGGCCACGGCGCTGTAGGGCGCCGGGCTTTCGATGGAGAAGGTTCCGCCAAAGCCCAGCCTGAACTGATCGCCGACCTGAAACTCGTTGCGTTTGGCGTGGCCGCCAAAATCATCGTGATTGTCCAGAAGCAGAATTTTGGTTTGGGAGCCAGCCGCTTTGCGGAAGAAGAGCGCGGCAGAAAGGCCGCTGATGCCACCGCCAACCACCACCAGGTCGTAGGATTCGCCGGTGGAGAGTGGTTTGCCGGCATCGTCCCAAAAGGTTCCGTCACGCAGGCTGTGGGCAACCTCAAACGATCCGGGATGACTCCCGCGCAGCCCGGTCAGGGCGGGAGGATAGTAGTCCGCCGCCTTCTCCGGATCGGATTGCACGTCCCAGGCGAATAAAGGGGAGGGCAGGATCGCCGTGCCAACCGTCAGCGCGACCCCGTTCAGAAAATCGCGCCGGGTAATCCGGCTGCCCATCCCGAGAGTACGGTCTTGCGAGTCGCTCACAACGCCCTCCCCGCCGCGACACTCCTCGCCGGCTTCTATCGATCGACCCTGCTTTTATTCCTGGTTGCGCACTGCCGCCTCAGCGGCCTGGAAGCCGATTCGGCTGTGAGTACCGTCGCAGAAAGGTTTGCTCACCGAACCTCCGCAACGACAGAGCGAAAACGCCGGCTTGCCGGTCAGGTCATACTTGGTACCCGCGGCGTCGACCAGCTCGATCGAACCCTCCGGTGCTTCGACCCGGTAAGGACCGTTCGGTCGAACCGTGATCTTGACTTGCGCCATATTGCCTCCAGAGAAATGTGCGTCTGAGTGCAGTTAAGAAGATAGCACGGGGAACAGCAGCTATCCGCTCTCCGCTTTCAGCAATCGGTTGCCAGCTTTTCGCAGGGCAGCGAACGCCCCGGATGGTTCGTAGATTCAAACCGCCGTGAGGTTTTGCCGCGAGCCGAGAGCCCTATGCCACCATGGTTCGAGGATTTACCAGATCCCGGTAGAGCTGCAGATAATTGTCGATCATCTGCTTGGCGGTGAAGCATTGGCGAGCACGCTGAAAAGCGCGGTTGCCATAGGCGCGGCAAGCGTCGCGGTCTTCGCTCAGCCGGCGAATGGCCTCGGCCAGACTACAAGCGTCATTGGCGCGGAAATAGAGGACGCTGTCGCCCCAGATCTCGTGGTAGGCGGGAATGTCGTTAGCGACGATGGCACAACGTGAGAATGCGGCCTCCAGCGTGGCCATGCCCAAAGGCTCGTAGCGCGAAGTGGCCGCATAAATGGCGGCACGCCCAAACAGCAAGCGGAGTTGCGACTCCGTCTGCGGCCCGCGCAGGGCAATATTCATCTCATCAATGGCGAGCTTCACATCGCCGCGAATGGGTATGCGCGGCGCGGCTACGGGCTGTTCCGAATTCACAATACACACTGGCAGAGGATGCCGGTGCTGGGTGAGCAAGCTCACTTGCTTTCCCGCATCCCACAGCCGGCCCACCGCCAGAACCGAATCGTCCTTATTTCCATATGGATTAAAGAAAATAGGATTTCTGCCGTGATAGATTACCGCCTCGCGGAAGTGCGTCCGGTAACAAATGTGCAGGGTTTCGAGCATCCAACTGGAGGGAGCCACAACCGCGCTGGCTCCGGACAAGCCGTCCACAACCGCGTTGCGATACCACCGCAACCACCGGCTCTCCGCCGGTTGCCGCCCGTGCACCGAGATCCACCAACTGATCAGATCCCCGTGAGCGACCACGACCCGAGGCACATCAACCGGAAGGCTGCCGTAGCAAAACTGGTTCAGATGCAGGATATCCGGCTTTACTTCCCTTACCAGATCGACGAGGTAGGCGGTCGAGTCTTCCAGGTCCTGCTCGCCTTCCTCCATCCACTCCAGGCGAAAGGCGGTCGGCCGGTAGTCCAACCCGTGCAGGCAATCCATCCACGAGGTCTGCTCAGGCAGAGGAATCTCGCCCAGACTGACCAATGTGACCCGCGCGCCGCGAGTGACGAGACCCGTAACCAGTTCCTTGGCGTAGGTCCATGTCCCGGTCAGGGTGTCAGCAGTTACAAGAACGTGCACTGGGGCCCTCGAGAGTCCGTCAAACCGCCGACGAACCGCCTGCCGGGGCGCGGACGTGCCTATTCTAGAGGGAAATGGCCTAAAAGCTTAAACCTTTTGTTCTGTAGCGGGAAACTGCAAACCCTTACACCCTGGATCTTAGCCCTCCAGGCCGATGCGGAAGCGTATTTCGCGAGCTAAGTCGTGGACTGCGTGCAACTTCGACATGGCGCTGGCGGACAAGTCTGGAACCGCCAACGCCATTTCGCAGGAGAGCAGCAGGGCGGTCACCGTGCCTTTCAACTCGCTGCGCAGGGATTCCTCGGCCGATTGGCGGGCCACCATCACCTCGCGCTTGCGGCGGCAAAGAGCGGCCCGAACCTCACGAACCACTCGCTCGATTCCGCAGATGGCAAAGTTGATCGGTACGGGAATCGCAGTTCCGATATGCTGCAAGATCAGGTCGCCCTCCGCAGGCTCGGCTTCAAGCAACGACTGATCAATCACAACCGCGGAATATTCCTCGGAGCGCAGTTGCGACGAACCCTGACGCAGGTTGGAGGCCACACGTGCGACTTCCCCTGTGGCTTGCTGGAGCGTGGTGGCGCATTCCTGCGCTCGTAGAGACGGAGTAACCAGTAGAATCATGCCAACCACCAGTGCAAGTCTTCTACCACAGCCTTGGGTCTCTCGTTACAACACTTAGTCGATTTTCCCAGCACTCAATTTCCCCTTGCGGGAATTTTCGCTGGCCGCGGGTTCACTCCTGGGACGAATATTCCTTCAACTTGCGGTAAAGCGTCGTCTTCCCAATGCCCAGCAGCCGCGCCGCTAACAGTTTGTCGCCGTTCAACTGGGTAATCGTATTGAGAATAGTCTGCTTCTCCAGTTCGGACATGGGAATGATCTTGCTGGTACCTTCGCTTCCGCCAAAAGCCTGCATCGGAGCGCTATGAATGGTGGTGGGCAAATCGGCAACGTGAATCATGGGGCCGGTGGTGAAAGCGCAAGCACGCTCCAGGCAATTCTCCAGTTCGCGAACATTCCCCGGCCAATCGTAGGCCAGCATGGCCTTAAGCGCATCGTCACTTAGGGTTCGCTCCTGGCCGCAGGCGTGGCCCTGCCGCTCCAGGAAATGCGCGGCCAGCAGAGGGATGTCCTGCCGCCGTTCGCGCAGAGGGGGGATGCGTAGGCTGAGAACGTTCAAGCGGAAGAACAGGTCCCGCCGGAAGGTTCCCTGCGCCACCGCCTGCTCCAGGTCGCGGTTGGTGGCGGCCAAGATTCTTACGTTAATGGGAGTCCGGCGGGTGCTGCCCACCGGCCGAATTTCCTTCTCCTGAATGGCCCGCAAGAGCTTGGCTTGTAGATCGACCGGCAGTTCCCCCACTTCATCCAAAAAGACCGTTCCTCCTTCGGCGATGGCCAGCAGGCCATCCTTGGATTGATTGGCGCCCGTGAAAGCCCCTTTGACATAGCCGAAGAGCTCGCTCTCGATCAACGTCGGCACCAGCGAGCCGCAGTCCACGGGAATGAAAGGCTTGTCACGATACGGCCCCGAGAAATGGATCGAGCGCGCCACCAGTTCCTTGCCGGTGCCGCTCTCCCCCAGTATCAGGACCGGATGGGTGCTGTGCGCCGCTTTGGCGATGATCCGGTAAAGTCTTTCCATCTCCGGAGCGCGACCGACAATTCCACCGAAGCCCTGCTTCGACTTGATCTTCTCCCGCAACATGCGGTTCTCGGTTTTGAGCTTGAGGTGAGCTGCCACCCGCTCCAGCAGCAGTTTCAATTCATCCAGGCTGAAGGGTTTGGTTACGTAGTCGTAAGCGCCATTTTTCATGGCTTGCACGGCGGACTGCACCGTGCCGTAGCCGGTCACGACAACAATGACGGCATCGGGTCGCTCGGACTTGATCTTGTGCAGCGCCTCTAAGCCACCGGCGCCGGGCAGTTTCAGGTCGAGCAAAACGACGTCGGCACCGTGTATCTCGAGGACACGATAAGACTGCTCGGCCGAATCCGCCACCTGCACATTGAAACCGAGGGAGTGCGCGACCTCCCGGCAGGCTTCGCGAATGGCTCGCTCGTCGTCAACGATCAGCAAGTTCAGGAAATTCGCTCCCTCGATTTGTGGTGGATTGGGAATGCTGGCTTCGGCAGTTGTCATGGCTTCGACCTCTTCTTTCGCTTGGATCTTTGGATTGGGGAGGACCCCAGAGTTTCTCTGACCTTGTTCAGCAATTCAGTCCCGGTGAAAGGCTTGCGGAAGATCACCAGCGGTTCGCAGCCGCCGGTCTCCGTGGCGGACGTGTGACTGTAGCCCGAGGCATACAAGACCTGCATATCCGGCCGGAGCAGGCGGGCCTGCTGGGCGACTTGTTGCCCGTTCATTCCCGGCAGCACCATGTCCGCCAGCAGCAGGTGAATCCTTCCCGCCCGGCTGCGGCAAATATTCAGCGCTTCGCTGCCGTTCTCCGCGAGGAGCACGGTGTAGCCATGATCAGTCAAGAGACGTTGCATCGAGCGCCTTACTGCGGTGTCGTCTTCCACGACGAGAACGGTCTCTGGTCCGGACGCGGAGCTGACGGGCGGGGGCAGTGGCGAGTTGGCGCCGGCCTCGACGATCGGCAGCAAGATGATCACCGACGTGCCCGTTCCAGGCTCGCTTTCGACACGGATACTCCCGCCGCATTGCTTGACAGCATTCTGTACAGTAATAAGTCCGAGACCGTTGCCTTTGCCGGGGGGCTTAGTGGTGAAGAACGGCTCAAACAGCCGGGCGGCCACATCTGGCTGCATGCCGCAGCCATCGTCCACAACCGAGAACTGCACCCAATTGCTGGTCCCGCCCCGTCCGCCGGCACGGCGATCCGCCTTACTGCAGTTGCGCGTCTGCAGCGTGACCCTGCCGCCCTGGGGCATCGCATCGCGCGCGTTCAGGACCAGGTTGAGGATGATTTGTTGTGCCTGGGTGGGATCAATCCGCACGCTGCCTAGATCTGGACTCAGGTCGGCTACCAACTCGACGTTCTCCCCGATCAAGCGCGCCAGAAGATTCCTCATGGCGGCGACCACTTCGTTCAGGCACAGCACCCGAGGCTCGACCACCTGTTGGCGTGCCACAGCCAGCAGTTGCCGGATCAATGCGGCGCCATGCTCGCTGGCCAGACGAATCTCTTCTGCGTGGTGGTAGAGCCGACTGTCATTCTTCAGACCGCCCATCAGCAGGTCGCAATAGAGCATGATGCCGGTGAGCAAATTGTTGAAGTCATGCGCCACTCCACCCACGAGCCGGCCGATCGCCTCCATTTTCTGTGCGTCGCGAAGCTGCTGTTCCGCCTGTTTTTGCTGGGTGACATCCTCGACCATCACGATCGCGAACTCCGGCCGCTGGTCCGGCCCGCGCACCAGGGAAACGGTCAGCCGCGCCGAGCCCTGGGAGCGATCCTTGCGCCTATACCGTAACTCCAGTTGGTAGTGCTCACGCTCGCCGGATACCATTTCGGCAAACCGTTCCAGTCCGCCTGATAGATCTTCGGGATGAAGGAAATCTTGAAAATGCATCCCCCGCAGTTCGGCGTGGTCGTAGCCGAGCATTCTTTCCAGCGCCCCATTGCTTTCGACAATGCGTGCTTCAAGGGTGCAGTGCGCAATGCCAAGGGCCGAAGCATCGAAGATGCTCCGGAAACGCCTTTCGGATTCCCGCACCAAGCGGCGACGTTCTGGCTGACTGACGTCACGCGCCGTCATGATCAGGTAATGGTGTCCCTGGGAGTGAAATCGTTGGCAGGAGGCCTCCATCGCCAGCAGAGTGCCGTCGCGCCGCCGACCCTCGAAACGGCAGCCCGGATAGCCACACGCCGTGCGGTCGCTGACCGCTATGTCCTCTGACCCAAGATGGGCACACAAGCGATCTTCGGCAAGAAGTTCAGCCAGCGAATGATTCAGGATTTCAGAGTTCGCCGTATATCCAAACAGACCGGCAAAGGCAGAGTTCGCATAGACGACGCGGGAATGTTCCACGACCGCCAAGCTCTCCGGACACGCCTCGAGAGCGGCGCTGAGTGTCGCCGGGTCGATTCCGGTTTCTGCATCCGGAAATGAAACAACCGCGTTCATAATTGGTACTAATCCTCTGGGTTGTTTCAGATTGCCTGGGGACTTAGCGATCCGATTCGGGAAGGTTGGCACCGGAAAAGCACGGGTGATGGTGCTCGACGCTCCCTATTTGGGAATTATCGGTTGCCGCCCGGTTCCCTGCTAAGTACACACGTCACAGTCGCGTGTGATGACTGCACATCGCTCACAGCCGCTGGGCCGGGCCCAGGTCAGAAATCCTCTTCCGGATTAGCCTCGGGTATGATCTTGCGAGCGCCATCGCGGAGGCACCAGGTGCAACGTATCAAGATCGGGCTCTATCTGACTGTACTGCTCTCGGTGACGGTTCCGGCCGCCTTCGCAAGCCAGGGAGATTCGAAACTCGTATCCGCCGCCGAAGCCGCTTATGCCGATCTGATGGACGCCTCCAGCGCGATTTCCACCATCGACTCGGGCCTGGCAGCGAATTTCAACGGGCAGGATCGCGCCGGCTGGGAACAGACCTACCGCAGCCAGCGCCGCGAATTGGTCCGGCGGCTGAGCAGAGTACCCAAGACTGGCCTCTCCGCCGAGGACAAACGGGCGGTGACTACTATGCGCACCAGTCTGGACAGCCTGCCAAAAGACCCGGCCCTTCCCGAACCCACAACGCCAGCGGTAGGAAAGTGCAAGCACTCTTCCGAGCGAAATCTGGGTTATGCACCGCTGCATGACGCGCTTTACGCCTGCTTCGACGAGCTCGGGAACCGGATCGAGTTCGAGGGCGAAAAGCTGACCCGCATCTCGGCACTCGATTTGTTGGGCCGCATCGACCAATCCGAGCGACGCAAAGCGCTGTTCCTGGCCTTCATTCCGCTATGGCGAGCCATTAACGGCAACAACCAGGCGGACAGCCCCTACCGGCGTTTGATTCGAATGGCGGCAGCAGACGCGAGCAAGCACGGCTCTCCTATTGACGCCGCGGCTCGCGCCGCCGGCGCTCCGCCCGCTGAGGTAGAAAGCTGGCTGGAGCAGGTGCTGGACACTTGGCGCCAAGTCAGCGGCAATCAGCCGGTCGAACCGTGGGACTTCCGCTATGCCGGGGGCGAGGCAGACCGTCAACTGGCATCGGCGATTCCCCGCGAGTCCCTGCTGCCCATCGCTGAGCACTACTACCGCGACCTGGGAGCGGATCTGAAGGCTCAGGGAGTCCTTTATGACCTGGATCCGCGTCCCGGGAAAGCACCCTTGGCGTACACCGACTTTGCCCGCCATGGCCGCATGGTGGAGGGTGTCTGGCGGCCGACGATCGCGCGGGTCTCCGCCAACTATGCCGATGGAGGTCTCTCCGCGCTGAACGAATTCGTCCATGAGATTGGCCACGCGATTCACTACGATGCCATCCGCACCCGGCCAGCCTTTATGGATGTAGATTCACTTTTCACCGAAGCTTTTGCCGACGTGCCCTCCTGGAGCACGTACGAGCCCGCCTGGCAGCGAAGGTATCTGGGACGGGAAGCTTCCGAATCGGCATCTCTGCGGGCACGCTATTCTGGAGTGTTGTTGGATGTAGCGTGGTCTTTGTTCGAGATTCGCATGCTGCGCCAGCCTGCAAGCGATCCCAACGCGGTGTGGACGGAGATCACCAGCCGCTATCTGCACATCGCGCCGCATCCAGAATGGGCATGGTGGGCGGTGCGCGTACAACTGGTCGATTCGCCTGGCTACATGCTGAATTACGGCCTGGGAGCTGTGCTCACCGCTGAAATGCGCCAGCATATTCGCGAGTCGCTCGGCCCGTTTGATACTGGAGATCCGCGATGGTACGCCTGGGTCTCAGAGCGATTGCTGCGCTTCGGCATTGAGCGCGATACCCCCGACATGATGAAAGACTTCCTGGGGAGGCCGGTTTCGCCCCAAGCGCTGATCAGTGACATTCGCCGGCTGGGGGACAAAGAGGTCCCCGAACGAAGTTGGTAGTCAGACTCACAGACAACAAAAAAGCCGCCAGTCCCTCCTGGCGGCTGCATGCAGAACTCAATCTAACGTCGCGGCGGGAGCTTTCCCGGAGGAATTGGATACTCTCCGTCGTCGTCGTAGTACTTCCACACGAAGCGGCCCTTCACGCCGGGTATTGGCTTCTCTCCCCTGGAACTCACGCGCACCTCAGATTTGGAGGCCAGCAAGGGAGCGGAAGTTGTGTACATCGACTCGTTCAATATCCCCCCGCTCGGAGTCTTGGCCACGGCAAAGACGCCGTACGGGTTTCCGTTGGAGTATGCCACTGCCAGATAGTCCGCCACCATTTGTCCGTTTTGCGACGGGGCGAGCCAGTTCAGGCTCATGGGTCCAGCCAGCTCCTTACCCTTCGTCCAGGTCTTGCCGCCATCTTGCGACGAGGTGAACCCGACGTATAGCTGGCAGGCATTGCCGCAATTGGCTTTGGGATAGTAATAGTAGGTCATGGTGATGTGGGCCGTGGCGCCGGAGGTGTTGGGGTCGATGCCTATTCCCGGGATGAAATGGTCAAAGGTCGTTTTGAGACCATGGATCGGGATGCGCGCCGGGCTGGTCCAGGAAGTGCCATTGGTGGAGGTGCTCATGACGATGTCGTCGGTCGCGCACCCGGGACGGAAGCTGCAGTCCGACCAAACCACGAAGATCTTCCCCGCACCGTCGATCGCTGCGGAAGGCAAGCCGGGACTGCGCAAGCCGCCGTCTTCACCGCGGAAGTTCTGGTTTCCAATCAGGGTTGTGCTGCTCCAGCTTCCGCCGCCGTTGGTCGAGCGGAAAGAAATCATGCCGCCGAAACCATCAATGGGCACCACTACCGTGCCGTTGGGTTGCACCAGGGGCTGGCCGCCGAGCCCGTAAGCCTGATCCGCAGTGTTCTTGCCCCGGCTCCAGGTCTTGCCGCCATCGGTTGAGGTACTCATGAAGATGAGATCCCCGAGACCGGGTGAGTCCCACTCGGTATAGCAGTTGCCGTAGTAAGGACTGGTGGAAGTGGTGTCGCAGGCAATCCAGTTCTTATCGTCGGAGCCGCTGTTGTCCACGATGACGGGCTTGTCCCAGTGGATACCGTCGGTGGAAATGCTGGTGGCGACAGCTTCCGGGTTATCGTTCTGTACCGGGAGACTGGAAATCATCCACACCCCGTGCTTGGGATCGTAAGCCACCGCGGGGTCGCTGGCCGCAGAGAAGCTTCCACCCTGATAATTGGTGGTCAGGCCGGGAAGATAGCCGCTGGTCCAGGTTTGGCCGCCATCAATCGAGGTGGCAAAACCGACGTCGGCTCCGCCCCCGCCAAAAACTCTGGCCACCTGAAACGCGCTGACGATGGTGGAACCCCACGCCAGGGTGTGCGGCTCGACTTCGGTCTTGTGCTCGCTATAGCCATTCTTGAAAGTATCCTTGCTCAGCCTGACCAGGCTGAACTGCGCCTCGGCGGCAGCGATGATTCCGAGCATAACCACCAGGACCACCAGTGTCATCGCCAGAACAAACCACCGCTTGCGACTGCCGGACTTATCGTATGTTTGCTTCATTGAATTTTTCCTCGGTACACCGAAAATTGCTTTCTACAAAACTGCTGTCAGCCGGCTATTCCGTTTCCTTGTTCTCTTTTTCCGGCGGACCCTGTCTCTCCACATCATGGAACCTTACGTAGGGATGGTCCGATTTCGCATTGGGTACCGGTCTTTCGCCCCGGGAACTAAAGCGAGAAACGTTGCTACTGGCTAGGAGAGGCGTGGTGGTGGTGTACATGGCCTCATTCAGCAAGCCGCCACTCGGCGCTTTAGCCACTGCGAATACGGCAAATGGATTGCCCTTCACGTACGAGGTAGAGATGTAGTCGGCCACCATCAGGCCGGAGAAGGTATTGGGCAGCCAACTCAACTTCATTGGACCGGCGAGTTGTTGCCCTGCCGTCCAGGTCTTTCCGCCGTCTTGCGAAGTCGTGAAACCCACGTCCAGTTCGCAGTTGCTTCCGCAGGCTGACACCGGATAGTAGTAATAAGCCAGCGTGAGATGTGCGGCCGCGCCCTTGGTCTTGGGATCGACGCCCAGCCCGGGAATGAAATGATCCACGGTGCTGCCAGTGTCGTCGATCGGAATGCGCACCGGAGCCGTCCACTTCGTGCCGTTCTTCGAGGTACTCATCACCAGATCGTTCGTCGAGCAACTCTTGCGGAAGCGGCAGTCAGACCAGACCACATAAATTCGCCCCGCCTTGTCAATCTCGGCGGTGGGCAGATTCGCGCTGCGCAAACCGCCGGCTTCGCCGTGACTGCTGACACTTGAAATCAGAGTGGTGTTGCTCCAACTCACTCCTCCATCGGTGGAGTTGAAGACAATCATTCCGCTGTCGCCGGCGATCGGCACCACCACTTTCCCGCTGGGCTGGACCAGCGGCTGCCCGCCGATGCCCCAATTGCGGTCAGCCGGGGCTTTGGCAGCGCCCCAGGTTTGCCCGCCATCGGTCGAGGTACTCATCAGGGCGCTACTGCTGTCCCACTCGGTGTAACAGTTGCCATAGAACGGACTGGTCGAAGTGTTGTCGCATACGATCCAGTTCTTGTCGTCGCCGCCGCTGCGATCCACCAGGATGGGAGCATCCCAATGCAGTCCATCCGTAGAGCGGCTTACGCCAACATCCACGCCGGTGTTGGAGATGGGCAAACTGGAAATCAACCAGACCCCATGTTTGGCGTCGTATGCTACCGAGGCGTCACTCGCCGCTACGTAGAGTCCGCCTTTGTAATTGTCGGTGAGGCCGGGAAGATATCCCTGAGTCCAGGTATTGCCGCCATCGGTGCTGGTGGAAAAGCCGAGGTCGGCGCCTCCGCCCCCGTAAATGCGAGCCACCTGAAAAGTCGAGACGATGGTGTTGCCCCAGGCAAACGTATCGGGCTCCACTTCACTCTTGTGCTGGCTGTCGGGATTTTGGAATGAGTCCTTGCTGATTTTCACCAGCTTGAATTGCGCTTGCGCCGGCAAGGCCACCAGCAAACCGGAGGTTATTACGAGAACGGTTAGAAAGAAAGACGTGCGGTGCATGTTCATGGATCTACGAAAGATGGGCTGCATGAGAATTGTCCTTTGGTTGGGCGGGATGCTTTCGCGCCTGGGAGCGGCCGCGCGTGGAATGGATGAAATGGGTCAAGTCAACGATGAGCGCTAGTAGTTAAACCGACCGCGAACATACACCCGCGCTATCGCCCTGTCAATGTGAACGGATTTGCACTCTTCGGAGTGGATTCCTGCACTGGGAATGACCGCCTGACTTAACAGCAAATCAGTGTCTGGGACGGTCAGGGCGAGGGATCGCGCTGGCTCTTGGGATAACTACTTCGATAGAAAATGTTTCAGTTTGAAGCCGCTGTGGCGAGAAGA
>Ga0335079_10006552_pt1 | contig 13320 bp, 10 predicted proteins | sample Lox_Sample_33_FD_206719 | JGI IMG/M metagenome (GOLD analysis project Ga0335079, IMG submission 206719) | Soil microbial communities from Loxahatchee National Wildlife Refuge, Florida, United States - Lox_Sample_3.3 | ecosystem: Environmental > Terrestrial > Soil > Wetlands | place: USA... | reverse complement strand
GATCGGTTCGGCTGCTCGCTCGCCGCGTCAGTTCCATACGCTCCGCGTTCGTCAGGGTAATGGCGTCTGTCATGGACGCCAGTATAGTCTACAAATGGTTGTTACGGTCCACTAGGAGCTCGGTGAACTTTGCAATCAGTTGATCAAAGAACCGCCGGTGGCAGCAGCCCATAATCGACGCGAGACTCACCTCTTTTGATCGGACGCAGGTCGAACCCCGGCCCACGTGAACACATTCACTTCATCGAGGATCACCCATGAACGCTCGGCATCGAGACCCAGGTGCTCCTTTACCCGAGGTGGGATTTCAACAGCGACGTTAGGATCGTGAGGCGGTAAGTGAGTAATCGGAACGACGGCGACCTGCTTGTGGCCGTCAGCTTCCGCATCAGGATGATCGATAGCCAGAACAATGGCGCAGGGCCGATCCTTTCGGCCCTTCGACTTGACCTCGCTCCTCTTCTTCCTTCCAGAGATAGGAATAGGAAATGACGAGGCCGACTTCCGGTTCAGGAAATCCGGCCATACGCCCTCACAGTCTCCGATCGCTTTATTTCGTCTTCTCGTCCGGAAGCGCGTTGAGGTGATCGTGAGCCGGATTCATTTTCGAACTCTGAATCGCCTCAGCGATATCTGCCGGCAGGTCCTTGATCCGATGCACGCGACGCTCGAAGGCACGAAGGCGCTGTAGTTCCTCGTACTCGCGCGCAGACACAAAGTACCCGCTCACACGACCGTAGCTGGTGATCGCGACCGGTTCGCGCTGCGCTTCCTCTTTGTATCGACCAAAGGCCTTGGCGAATTCAGTAGCGGTAACGGCAGTCATAGCGGTACCCGTAAGTCACGTAAGATCTGTAATTTACGGAAAGAGAACATGCCTGTCAATCATCGACACCGGCCACGCCGGTAACGCGTCATATCATCTTATAAATCAGCTACTTGAGACGGGTGCACGAGGATTCATGCCGGAAGAGTTTCGCAACTGCACACGAGGAGCCGCAGCCATGGCGACAGTGAGATTCAATCGAGGGCATTGGGTCGTCGACTATTACGACATCAAGAAGCGCCGCCGAATCGAACGACCCAGAGGCCATTTTGAAAACCTGACGGACGAGTTACGCGCCGCTCAAGCACTCCTCGCAGATCGCGTCGCCGAGGTAGCGGACGGGCTGGTGCACGAGGGCCACGGAACCTTCGAAGATGCAGCCATTCGCTGGCTGAACAGCAAGGTTGCGATTCGTCCTACCACGCGGCGCAGCTACCAGCAGCTACTTTCGTGCTATCTCGTGCCCTATTTTGGCGCCCGCACGCTCCGCTTGATTCAAGTGACCGACATCGAGCGTTTTCGCACCGAGCTCTGCGCAGGCATTCCCGACTGGGTCAAACAAGCATTCATCGCACGCGTCGTGCAAGCAAGGCCCGGTCACGCAGAAGCCCGCGCGAAGCAACGCGCCAATCGGCTGAGGATCAGCACTCGCTCGATCAACAAGGCGCTTACCGTTCTCAGCATGGTCTTCAACTACGCGATGCGCAATCAGTGGGTGACGCGAAACCCGGCTGAGTATGTCGAGCACGCACGCGATGAGCGACCGCTCGAAGAGCGGCCCTTGGACATGGACGTGCTGACACCTGAAGAAGTCGAGGCGTTGCGCGAGGCGGCCACCCCTGCCACCCACCGCGACGGCAAGCTCGTCACCAACAACTATCGCTTACTGATCTCGTTCGCCGTGTTCACCGGCTGCCGGGTGGCTGCGATCCTTGGCGCGGCCTGGAGCCACATCGACTGGACGAGCGGCGAGTTCCGGGTTCGCCGGGCGTTCAGGGAAGGCCATTTCCACGAACCGAAAACGCGTACTTCGTATCGGTCTATCGCCCTGCCGGCTTTTCTATTGAGGGAGCTAAAGGTGTGGCGACTGGCGTGCCCGAAGGGTTCGTACGATCTCATCTTCCCGAACCTCGACGGGCAGCCGATGAACTACTCGAACCTCATCACGCGTGGCTTTCACCCGGCGCGCAAGCGCGCCGGCATCAGAAGAATTCGCTTCCACGACTTGAGGCACACGTACGCGAGTTTGATGATCCGTAACGGCGAGGACACCGTTGTCGTCTCGAGGCTTATGGGACTCGCAAACGCGTCGTTCACGTTCAACGTCTACTGCCACATGCTTCCGCGCAAGCGCAATCCGATCGGCGATCGACTCGCATCCTTGGTGTTTGGAAACAAAATGGAAACCGCAGGCGATCTCGAGATCCAACTCGAGTTGCCGAAGGCAGAAAACCCCCGCCAATCAGCAATTTAATGGTGGCCAGGGACAGAATCGAACTGCCGACACGCGGATTTTCAGATCTGCATCCAGGATAGCCCACCGTCATCCAAGACAATGACTTAGCAGACTTCCTCGTCACGAGAGGTGACAGTGGGTGCTCCTGGGTGATGCGAGGTTGGAAACCGAAGTGGAAACACCGCGTTTGTCTGGATTCGGGCCAACTCCGGACTCTCAGCGCCGTAGATTGGTCCCGACAAGCGGTCGCTCGGCCCCCGGAAAGCCGCCGCCTGTTGCGAACCTGCGAGGCATCCGCGACCATCCCCGAACGGTCCGCTGGGGGGGGGGTACTGGAAGTGGCCGAGGGAGGCGACGAAGCGAAGGCGAGCGGCGGCAGCCCACCCGTCTTTGTCAGCTACGCCTCGCAGGATGCGGCGGTCGCCAATTCCATCGTGGACTCCCTAGAGCGTAATGATCTCAGGTGCTGGATTGCCCCTCGCGACGTGACTCCGGGGTCGCACTACGCCGACCACATCATATCTGCGATCAGCAAGGCGAGGGTCTTGGTGCTGGTTCTCTCCGACAGCGCACTCGCCTCCAAGCACGTCGGCAAAGAGGTCGAACGCGCCTCGTCCAAGGGGCGGCCGATCATCGCCCTGCGCACAGATGCTGCACCCCTGACGCCGGCCTTCGAGTATTTCCTGAGTGAGTCGCAGTGGATCGACGTGGGGGCCGGGGGTGTCGCCGCGGTCGCCGCCAAGCTGGTCGACGCGGTCAGGAGTCATGCGGACTCAGCGGTTTCGACGGGCCCGGTAGCCTCGCCCGTGGCCGCTGGTCATTCGGAGGGCGCGCCTGCACCCGTCCTTGGGCGGGCAGTGCAGACCTCGGCCGGTGCCGCCAACCTTGCGTCGATCGCGGTGCTGCCGTTCGCGAGCTTGAGCAACGACCCGGAAAAAGACTTCTTTGGTGACGGGATCGCCGAGGAGCTGATTCATCTGCTTGCGCGAGTGCCGGGACTGAAGGTTCCCGCCCGCACCTCATCGTTCGCCTACAAGGGCCGCAATAGCGACATCCGCAAGATTGCGAAAGATCTGGGCGTCGCGACTGTGCTCGAAGGCAGCGTTCGCAGCGCCGGGGAGCGAATTCGGGTAACCGCCCAGCTGATCAACGCGCAGTCGGGATTTCACATTTGGTCGCACAGCTACGATCGGCGCTACGACGACATCTTCAAGCTACAGGACGAACTGGCCGCCGCGATCCTGCAGGCCCTGCAGGTCAACCTCGGTGGCCACTCGCCAGTGACGGCGCTGCCCGAACCGCCAACACCCAATGTCGACGCCTACCGACTGTACCTTCAAGGGCGCGCTCTCGCTCTCCGCGGTGGTCCCGATAGCACACACGCCGGTATTCGACTGCTCGAAAAAGCGATCGCCATTGATCCGAATTTTGGGCGCGCTTACGCGGACCTAGCGGGCGCCCAATATTACGTGGTGACTGTCGATGCCGCGGCAACGGATCTACTGTCTGAGGTGGAACGAAACTCCCGGAGCGCGCTCGAACTGGACCCTGCGATCCAGGACGCCTACACGATGCTCAGCGGCGTGAGCGTATGTCGGGCGCGGTGGCTCGAGGCGGAGCAGTACTTTCTCAAGGTCCTCTCTTTGAATCCCGCGGATCCCCGTGCCTATAACTTCTACGCATCTGTGCTGCTCCCCGCAACCGGGCGCCTGCGCGCTGCGCTGTGCGCGTCGCTGGACGCGTACCGGTTAGCACCGGCGGTGCCACTCGTAGCGATGACCGTAGCGGTCGCCAGTACCTTTCTGGGCCGGCACTCGGATGCGACGGCCTATGTGCAGTTAGCCGTCGACCTAGGTATGCCCAGGCGGACCCCGCCGCTTCCGTTCCTCGACGCCGCCGTTGCAATGAACGCAGGTCGCTACGCCGAAGCCGCTGAGCATATGAACTCGGTTCTGGCACCGTTGGTGCTCGAGGCGGGAGGCGCAGCAGTCGTGCGCCTGGTCTACGCAGCAGCGGCGGGTGCCGGGGACAAACGTACGGCGATCGACGCCCTGCAGGCGCTGCGCGCTGGAACTGCGCGTGAGGCAATGACCCGTCCAATGATGGTGATGTTGTCCACTGTCTGGTTCACGCAATTGGGCGCACTTGATCTTGCCTATGAGCTCGCGCACGCGGTGCTTGATGAATTTGAGGCGAGCGGAGTGCTGCCTGGCGCCATTAACGTCGCGACTTGCTGGCTCCCGGAGATGCGGTTGTTCCGACAGGATCCGCGGTTTCAGGACTACGTGACGCGGCTCGGTTTGATGGAGTACTGGAAGCAGTACGGCCCGCCTGATGACTGCGCCCTACAAGACGGGAACCTGATCTGCCACTAAGGAGGTGGATGGCCGAGATCCGCGGCTTTTTCTACAGCCGCAAAGCTGCCGGTCGTGACCGACCGCTTGGGCGTCCAGGTGCGGACGCTGGTCTTAGCAAAGTGGAAACATTTACCGGCGGCAATCTGCACTCAGCGTTGGGTACGAGAGTGGATACCAAGTCGCGCTTCAGAATGGAAACCAAGTGGGTACCGATCTGACTAGATGACTAGATCGAGCGGACCCGGGCAGTAACTTGCTGATGTGAATGGTGGCCAGGGGCGGAATCGAACCACCGACACGCTTGCTCGGCACCGAGCGCGGCGAGCGGCAGAGATTTACCCCAAGCGGACGTTGCCGTCGTCGCGCATGTGACCATCTAAGTACTAGTCCGTCGGTCAGACGCGTCCGCTTCGCGGTCGAGCAGGCAATCAATGAAGGCGCGGAGAGCAGGTTGAGAGTGACGACGATTTGAATAGTAGAGATAGAGCCCGGGACTCATCAGTGACCAGTCAGCCAGGATGCGCTTGAGCCGTCGGCGCGCCATCGCCTCGTCAACACGATCGTCGTCGTAGGCGTACAGGATGCCGAGCCCCTGCAAGGCTGCCTCGACGACGACATCCTGATGATTCGAGATCAGTGGCCCTTCCACGGCGATCTCGACCTTCTTGCCCCTTCTTCCAAGTTGCCAGCGATAGATCTGGCCACTGCCGGGAAAGCGCCAGTTGATGCAGTCATGGCGGTGCAGATCGGCAGGCGTCTGAGGCTCGCCGCGTCGTGCTAGATAGTCGGGCGATGCGACGGCGAGCATCCGCACGTCTGGGGTGAGGCGCACAGCAATCATGTCTTTCTCGAGGCGCTCGCCGACGCGAATGCCGGCATCGAATCGGCCCGCGACGATGTCGCTCAGACCATCGTCGACCACGATATCGAGCACCACGTCAGGGTGCGCTCGGTGAAAGCGGGCGAGCCGCGGCGCGATGATCTTCTTCGCCGCCATGCCCAATGTGTTGATTCGCAGCGTACCCGCGGTCCGGCCCGTGTCCCCAACCGCCTCGGCAACGGCGGCATCCATCTCGAGGATCATCGGTGCAATTCGTTGGTGGAGGCGGGATCCCGCTGCCGTGGGCGCCACGCTCCGTGTCGTGCGATTGAGCAGCCGGACCCCGAGCCGCGCTTCGAGCTGACGGATGGTCTGGCTCAGCGCCGAGGGGGACAGCCCGAGATGATTGGCGGCCTGCGTGAAGCTTGCCCGCTCCACGACGGCTGCAAAGGCCTTCAACTCGGTGAATTCGGATCCTCGCATTCTGTACTGATCGCTAAATAGCCTAATTAAATTATAGGCCATTCTCTTATCTGTCAGAGAGTGCCAATTTGGCCCCATCGCGAGAGCGTTGGAGACCGCCATGAGCAAGCTGAATCTTCCTGAACCGATAGCCGCCTATTTCGACGCCGACAAGCGCGACGGAGAAGCCGTGGCGCGCTGCTTCACAAACCAGGGGGTGGTCGAGGACGAGGGACAAAGACACTCCGGTCCCGCGGCCATCAAGGCGTGGAAGACTGCGGCGTCCGCCAAGTACTCGTACACCAGCGAGCCCTTCTCCGTGGGGCGGCAAGACGGCCGGTACATCGTGACAAGCCGGCTCACCGGCAATTTCCCTGGTAGCCCGGTCAATCTGCGGTTCTCCTTCCATCTCGAGCGTGGAAAGATCGCGTCCCTGGAGATCCAGCCATGAGCTTCGATCTGCAGCTCGGGGATCGGCGCGCACTGGTAACCGGTGGTACGAAGGGCATTGGCGCCGCAGTAGTGGAGACTCTTCGCGGCGCCGGAGCGCAAGTCGTGGCCACTGCACGCTCCGCGCCTGCGCGACCGGCCGAGGGTGTGCGCTATTTCACAGCGGACCTTTCCACTGCAGAAGGGGCGAGTGGGGTAGCCGAGTCGGTGCTGAAGCACCTGGGTGGCATCGACATCGTCGTCAACGTGCTCGGCGGCTCCAGCGCGCCGAGCGGCGGGTTCGCGGTGCTCGACGACACGGAGTGGTCAAAAGAGCTGAACCAGAACCTGATGCCGGCCGTTCGCATCGATCGCGCCTCGCTGCCGTTGATGACAGCGCAGCACTTCGGCGTCATTATCCATGTGACCTCGATCCAGCGCGTTCTGCCATTGCCGGAGTCGACGATCGCTTATGCCGCCGCCAAGGCGGCACTGTCCACCTATAGCAAGGCCCTATCGAAGGAGGTCACGCCCAAAGGTATTCGCGTGATCCGAGTCTCTCCCGGCTGGGTCGAAACCGAGGCGGCGGTTGCGCTAGCTGAGCGCCTTGCGGCTCAAGCCGGTACGGACTACGAAGGTGGCAAGCAAATCATCATGCAGGGGCTCGGCGGCATTCCGCTCGGCCGACCTGCGAAACCCACAGAAGTCGCCGAGCTCATCGCCTTTCTGGTTTCGCCGCGTGCAGCTTCGATTACGGGCACTGAGTACGTGATTGATTGCGGAACCGTACCGACCGTGTGAACGGTCGACGTCCGCTTCTGGGCCGTAACACGACGGCACCAGCTGAGCCATGAGAACCGTGTTGGTTAAGGCGAACAGCGGACCGAAATATTGGACACCGGCGCTAATATTAGAAAAAAGAGCCAAGGCTCTCGGATGCAACGATGCAACTTCTTGATTTGAAATATTGATTTATTGGTGGCGCAGGGGCGGAATCGAACCACCGACACGCGGATTTTCAGCCGCTGCCAAAAACGAACTATATCGCTGAAATGATTACGAAACTGACGCCACGGCGTCCAATATTTCTTCGAGATACAGGTACTTAAGGAGCTGATTCCCCGAGATAGTGCCACTTAATATTGTGGCACTCTATTCGTGCCACGGGGTCGCGAGGCGTAATGCCGTTGAAATCGATCATCGGGGCAGCAACTCTAGCCGCCGTAAGAGATCCTCACAACGCCGCTCCGTGCGAAGCGCTCTCATCCGCGGATCGACGCTTAAATATGGCATCCACGCCGCGCGCTCACGATAAGCAGTTTCAAGCCAGCGGAGCGCCTCATCCTTCTGATCGAGCGCGGCGTAAATGCGAGCGATCATATAAGGCGGCGCGTACACCCGTTCTGAATCCCCCAGGAGCGTACCCAGCATCTGTCGCGCACTGTCGCTCTCACCGGCCAGAGCGTAGGCCTCCGCGAGCAGCGAGCGATACAACGGCGTGGATTCCAATTCCACCGCACGGCCCAGCGTCGTGATGGCAAGCGGGTACCTCGACATCTCGAGATACGCCCAGCCCAGCTGCCAATAACTCACCGCGTAGCTCGGGAACAGCTCGATTGTCCGGAGAGAGTTCGCTACCGCTAGCTCATATTGGCCGGAGCAGTGATAAGCATGGGCCAAGATAGGATTTCCGACCGGCGACAATGGATCGAGCTCGACGGCCTGTTTAGCTTCGGCGATCGCCTCCCCAGCACGTCCCATCCAGCTCAGATACATGGCCAGCCAATAGTGCGCGAGCGGGTAGCGCGAATCGAGGGCTATCGCACGCCTGTATTCGCTCTCGGCTCGCGCAAAGTCGTAGTCGTAGATCTGGAGTGCCCACGCCAGTGATGTGTGTGCTTCTACCGCAACCGGGTCCAATTCCATCGCCTGTAGCGCGAGCTCTTTGGCCTTCGCGCCGCCTTCCTCGGCAGGAGCGAGGCAGTAGAACGCGCGCGAGGCATAGCAGTCGGCAAGCCCCGCGTATGCAGCCATGTAGCGTGGATCACGCGCAATTGCCTGCTCGAACGAATGGACAGCCCGCCGGAAGCCTTCAGCGGTGCGCTTGGACCAATAATAACGCCCGCGCAACCAATCATCGTATGCGGCTGGATCGACGGCCGGCATCCGGTCCAGGCGGCTCTGCTCGTGCGAAGTGACCTTGACCTGAATCTCGCGCACGATTGAACTCGCCATGTCGGCCTGCAGTGTCAGGATGTCGCGCACGTCGCGTTCGTAAGTCTCCGCCCACAGGTGCGTGTCGGTCGGCGCATGCAGCAGTTGAGCCGAAACGCGAATGCGCCGCTGCGCGCGAATTGCCGATCCCTCGATGACGCCATCGACCTGAAGTTCACGCGCGATCTCGGGCAGCGGCTTCTGGGTCCGTTTGTAATACATAGCTGTGGTGCGCGAGATCACGCGCAGCGCCGCGATCTTGGCGAGGTTCACCGTTAGCGCGTCGGTCAGTCCGAGCGTGAAGTATTCCTGCTCCGGATCCCCCGAGAGATTGTCGAACGGTAATACCAACAGTGAACGTAACTGCTTGGCATCCGGTGTAGAACTTTCACAAAGAAACCGATATCCGCGCTTGGCAAGCGTCTCGATGAAACGAGGGCTCTCTGCCGAGTCCCCGAGCGCCTCGCGAAGCTTGTTAATCGCCCTGTTCAGACCATGATCGAAATCGACAAACGAATTCGTCGGCCACAGGGCACCACGCAACTCCTCCCGACTGACGAGCTGACCGGGGTTCGCGAGCAGCATCTGCAGAATCCGCAGCGGTTGCTCTTGCAGCCTGATCCTGATGCCCTGCTTGCGCAATTCGCCGGCGGTCGCATCCAGCTCGAACGTGCCGAAACGAATCGTCTGCGAACCCCGGGAGATATCTTTCATTGGGGCCTGTTCGAACCCCTTATTGGCTGTGGAGCAGCTTAGCACTCAGCTCCTCGCGCCCCAAATCTGCGCCCGCTATTGGAGACCAGGCTGCCTAACCGCCTGATTTGAGGCAGAGATGTGGGAGGAGCTGGAAAGTACTGCGAGCGAAGCCCCAGAGCATTGAAGTACCCCCCTGTTCGCGCGACCTTTTTGTCGACGATCGGCTTCATCCCGAAGCCACAGATAAGGAGGGAGAACTAACATGAAGACGATTTTCCGACCCGTCAGATTCGGAACATTTCTGGGAACCGGCCTCCTCGCGTTCGCGCAAGTGCTGCAGGCACATGACTGCACCCTGTCAGACGCAGCCGGGCGCTACGGCTACACGTCAACAGGTTCGATTGTAAGCCCGCCGGTTGGCTTGTTCACCGCAGTGGGTCACGTGAGGTTCAACGAAACTGGGACGTTCACTGGCGCTCAGACCACAAGCATCGCGGGCAATCTTGTCGACGAGGCCATTCAGGGTACTTACACGGTGAATCCCGACTGCACCGGATCGGCGACCGTATACGTCTATCACGGTTCAACCCTGGCCCGCATCAGCCGAATCAATCTCGTTTGGGACCTGCGCCAGAGCGAAGCGCACGCGATTTTTCTGACCCCGGGGACGAACATCAGCATCGCCGCACGCAAAATGAATGCGGAAGACTGACCGAACAGTTGGTCCTGGACCGGAGAACTGCCAATGAATACACGACGAACACGAACGCTGTTCTTGGGACTGTGGCGTGCTCTCACCGTCGGCCGCCGCTGGAGGAATCCAACGATCGGGTTCCTTGGCGCGCTCCTGCTCGCCGGCTGCGGCGGGGGCGGTGACGATCAGGCGCAGCAGGTCGCGATCAGTGCAAGTGCCCCTCCCGCCGGCATGACAGGGGTCGCGTACCCGGACTTCGGTTTCAGCGCAAGCGGCGGCTCAGGAACATACGCCTGGACCGAAACTGGTGCGTTGCCGCCAGGATTGTCGCTCAGCCGGAAGGGTCAGCTGTCGGGCCTGCCCACAACCGCCGGGACGTATTCAGTCGTCGTTACCGCAACAGATGCTCATGCATCCTCAGTCAGCGGCTCGGCATCGGTCAGGATTACGATCATCGATTACTCACCGGCAGCAGCAAAGTTTACCGCTACCGGCAGTATGTCGACTCCTCGAACAGGACACACAGCAACACTGCTTGCAGATGGCAAGGTGTTGGTGGCAGGGGGGCAGGGCTCGGACTCAGCCGAGATTTACGACCCTGCCGCAGGATCCTTTACCGCGACTGGCCTGATGGCCGACGCACGCAACGGACACACTGCGACCTTACTAAACTCGGGGAAAGTCCTGGTCGTCGGAGGCGGCGCCACGATCACGGAACTCTACAACCCGGCGACCGGTACGTTCAGCCCGACCGGTAATCTGACTTTCCCCCGCAACCTTCAGACCGCAACCCTTCTCCAGGACGGCAAGGTGCTGATTGCGGGTGGCGGAACCGCGACAGCAGAGCTCTACGATCCAACAACCGCCACGTTTGCGCCGACCGGCAGCATGATAGCGGACCGGACTGGCCACTCCGCGATGCTGCTACCCGATGGCAGGGTGCTCATTGTCGGCGCCGGGCCCGCAGAGATCTACGACCCGGTGACCGGCACCTTCAGTGTACCGATGAACGCGCCAGTGTCAGATGTATTCGATACGGCCGCACTATTGGCCGATGGCCGAGTGCTGTGCAGCGGCAGCGGCGGGGCATTTGTTATTGACCCAGCTACGGGTCTAGTCACGTCAGTTGGGGAACCTATTGCCGCAGCAAGCGCGCGAACCGCCACACTTTTACCTGACGGGACTGTGCTCCTCGCCGGCGGCCAACACCTTGTCAAGAACCCCTTTCAATCAGGCTATTGGGAAAGTTCGGTAGGGGACGCCGAGCGATTCGCCCCGGAGAGTGAAGGCTTCACCGCGACGGGCTATCTGGTCACGCCGCGCGATCACCACACTGCAACGCGGCTCTCCGATGGGAGCGTCCTCGTGGTCGGAGGAATCCGTCATCCGTTTCTGCAGGTGCTTGCGTCAGCTGAGCTGTACAAGTAGTGATCTTCGGGTAACGCAGTAAGCTGTCTGCGCACCGTATTTCAATGGCTCTGAATCACCGCTATATCCACTCGATACTATCCAGTACAGGCGTGGCGGCGATAAGGTCCCGCACGAGGAGTATTTCCGGTCCCACCCCGATCTCCTGAGGCGGGATCAATGGATCATTGATGGCTTTGGGTGTGTCCCTTCTGCTTGGGAACGATTCGCAGCAGCTGACACGTTGGTCCACATTGGCCTCCCCCTGTTCACTCACTTCAGGTGGGTAACCAAACGCCTCGTTAAGGGCCTTTTCGTGAATCCAGAGGGTTGGCCCGAAGACAGTCCACTGATGCACGCGCGTGCGGTTCGAGCGGACCGTTGGCCAACGGCGTGTTCCCTCGTCGCTTCGCTCCTCGACAACCGTGTTGGTCAAGCGAACAGCAGACCAAAATATTGGACACCGGCGCCAATATTGGACAGAGAGTCCATGCGCCCTGACGCAACTTCGTGATTTGAAACACCGATCTAATGGTGGCCAGGGGCGGAATCGAACCACCGACACGCGGATTTTCAGTCCGCCAATTTTTGCACCCAGCAGAACCTACTAGCACCTAAAACAACCTATTACACGGAAATGACGACTCGGTAGGTGACGGTGGATGCTCCTGGGTGACGCTGGATTGGGTACCAAAGTGGAAACCGACCGCAGGGCCGCGGGGCAGCTCGGCACGACCGGCATGCTCGATGGGTCGACTCGGCGGCCTGCTTCAATAGTTTTCGCAGCGGGAGTGCGCGGTTCGCGGTGTGGGCTGCGCCCGCTTCGGGGAAACGTCAAGCCGCAGCCACGTTCTCGGCTCAACGACCGAGAACTGAGCCTTGGCCAAGCGATAACCATACGGGCGCGACTGCTCCGCGCGCACTCGGATTCGACGTAGGTCCTAGAGCCAATGGCGGATTCGCGTTGCCGGGAGTAGTAGATGGGAGCTGCCGTTACCCAGACAGCTTCTAAACGATTCGCCGCTCGCGCGACCGCCTCCGAACCGCGCCACTGACACGCTAAGGAAACTGATCTCATGAACGCAACCGTAAGTTCGATTCAGGCAAAGTCACCACCGCCGAAGTCTGCCGCGGAGATCCCAGGCACACCGAGTGGAACGGTCATGACTGATGAATACGTCGTGACCATCGGACGACTGGCGTACCTGTGGGGCTGGCCTTTGGTGAACAACTACAACCGCGCAGCCGCGGTAGCAAACCTGCCTGAGCCGGGCCGCATCGGCGGCATCCTTCCCGCCTCCCCGCCCGGGTATGTGTCGATGCTTACCGACTACATCGACGAGAAGCAGCGGTTCGTCACTTGTCCAAATCAGGACACCGTCTACGGCGCGGGATACCAGCGGCTGGACTCGAAGCCGGTGATCGCGCAAGTCCCCGATTTTGGGGATCGCTTCTGGCTGTACCAGACGGCTGACGCGCGGACCGAGGCGTTCTGTTCCATGGGCAAGCAACACGGCACGAAGCCCGGCTTCTACCTCTTCGTTGGGCCCAACTGGAAGGGCGACGTACCACCGGGCATCACCGCCGTGTTCCGCTCGCCGACGGACCTGGCAGCAATATTACCGCGTGTTTTTCAGGACGATACCGCGCAGGACAAAGCCGCAGTACAGTCGCTCCTAAGCCAAGTGATGGTGTACCCGCTTAGCGAGTTTGACGGCAAGGTCAAGACACGAGACTGGAAAAAGACTCCCACCTTCCCCGCGCCGCCCAGCGGCGCTGGTGAGACCAAATGGGTCGTTCCGGAGAAGTTCTTCGACCAGTTGCCGCAGATCATCAAAGAGGTACCAGCTCTGCCGGGCGAAGAGTCGCTCTATGCGACGATTCAGTCCATTCTCGATGCCGCGCAAAAGGATCCCAAAGTCAAGGGCATCCTCACGCAGACCGCTATTGAGTGCGAAA
>Ga0335079_10006551_pt1 | contig 13322 bp, 12 predicted proteins | sample Lox_Sample_33_FD_206719 | JGI IMG/M metagenome (GOLD analysis project Ga0335079, IMG submission 206719) | Soil microbial communities from Loxahatchee National Wildlife Refuge, Florida, United States - Lox_Sample_3.3 | ecosystem: Environmental > Terrestrial > Soil > Wetlands | place: USA... | reverse complement strand
GGCGACATCAGGGGCCGCTCGGATCGGCGGCGAATACGGGAAGCACGACCGCGGTCGCGACTCCGATCAAGTGCCCGACGAAGCCCGACCGGCCAGTCCGTCAGGTGCGCCCTCATAGGGCTATAGCGTAGACATAGTGCTCATCATCGTCGTTCGTGGCCCGCCACTCCTCGCCGGCCATCCCGAACGACCTTAAATTGGCTTCAAATTGACTGCGGCTCCCGTTGATCGGACGCTTGCCCGGAGCGCTCGATAGGACGGCGGGCGGTGATCCGCGCGCCCAGCACCGTCAATTCAGCATCCGCCATGGCTTTGAAACGTTGGCTGCCATGCGAGTGCAATCGAGGCAGAAAGTCGGCCATGTATTCGCGGTCGGCACTGTCGGTCGAAGTGGGCTCTTCAACGGCGAACCCGGCATCGCGAAACAGCGCGAGGACCTCCCGGTAGCGCCACCGGGCGCCGTCACTCGCTTGAACTCGCGAACGACCTTGGGCAAATCATAGACGTGCTCAAGAACCGCATTCGAAAGGACGACGTCCATACTGGCATCCCTTATCGTTCGCATATCTTCGGCAGGTTCCTTCACCAGTGTGATTGCGGCGCGCATCGTTCGCGACAATGACCTTCTCCAACGATGCGCATGGCTGACCCCACGCCTTTTGGAGCTGGCGATAGAACGCTGGGTGGTAATCGTCGTGCCACTCAGCAAGAAAACGATCAGCCACCCTCACCTCTGCAACCGCGTCGGCGAGTATGATTTGTGGACCGAAATCATAGCCCGGTCCGATTTCAAGGATGCGGAGGCTCCGCAGTTCGCCATTGCAACAGGCGCGAACGACATCGAGATTGCAGCGGGCAATCTGCAATGCATAGGCGACATCGTCGTCGATCATTCCGACCGTACGCCTTTGCATGTTGGCCGGCGGCATCGAGAACAATCGTGAGTAGATACGGAACATGCGCCAATGCCGTTTTTTGCTTCACTCCGCTCGCCAGCCGACAGCGACGCCGGCGAGCACGGACGATTAAGATAAAAGCCGCGCGAGATTTCTGCTATCCTGCTGTCGCGAAACGACGTGATATCGCTCATCTCGTTGTCACTGATTCCATGCCGTCCGACGAAGCCGGGCAGCTTCGCAGGTGCCGCCCGATACGGCGCGAAGCCACCGAAAGAATCTTGTTTGGCGCTTCAGGGCAAAGTGCTCGTCATCACCGGCGCTTCGAGCGGCATCGGCCGCGCGAGCGCGCGGCGTTTCGCCGAGCGTGGTGCGAGACTGGTCCTCGCTGCCCGTCGCATTCGGCCGATTCAGACGGCAGTCGAGGAGTGCGCCGCACGCGGCAGCCAGGCCATCGCGGTCCAGGTCGATGTCACCGATCCCGAAAGCATAGAGAACCTGGCGCGTGCGGCCATCAAAGCCTACGGCAGGATCGACATCTGGATCAACAATGCCGGGGTTTCGCTTTACGCGCGGCTCGACGAAGGCCCGCTCGAAGCCCATCGCCGCGTCATTGAAACCAATCTCATTGGCTGCCTCTACGGCTCGCGGATCGCCGTGGGCATTTTTCGCCAGCAAGGCAGCGGCGTCCTTGTCAACGTCTCGTCCGCCGTCGCCTATGTCGGGCAGCCCTATACGAGCGCTTATGTGGCGAGCAAGTTCGGCATTCGCGGTCTCACCGAGTGCATCCGCCAGGAGGTGAGCGATTGCCCGGGAATTCGCGTCTCTACCGTGCTGCCCGGCGTGACCGACACGCCGTTCTTTCGGCATGCCGGGAACTATACCGGCCGCGCGGTACAGCCGCTCAAGCCGATCGCAGACGCGCGGCGGGTTGCCGAAATCATAGTTGCCACGGCAGAGCGGCCGCGACGCACGCGCTTTGTCGATGTCGCGCGCGTGCTGCCTTTGCTGATGGGAATTGCGCCCGGATGGATTGAAGCCTACGTCGACAAGCTGGTGAGGAGGACTCAATTCCGCGACGAACCGGCAGCGCCGTCGCCGGGAAGCCTGTTCGAGCCCATGGTGGAGGGAGATGACGTCGGCGGCGGCTGGCGCCACAATGGCCCGGAATGAACGGCTCCGAAATTTGATCGGCGAACAATCGGCTCGCAACAGGGGCGAAGAGCGCGCATTGCCCCCCGCTCCGCGTAATTGAACCCGCCAGGCTGGCGCAATAGGACAACGGATGTCGACTGCCCTGCCCGACGCTTTCGAATTCGGCCTCGACACATTTGGCGACATCACTGCTGGTCCCAACGGCCGCCCACAGTCGCACGCCCAGGTGATCCGGGAAGTCATCGAGCAGGCGGTGCTTGCCGATGAGCTCGGCATCAACGCCTTCGGCGTCGGCGAGCATCATCGCCCCGATTTCGCGGTATCGGCTCCCGAAGTCGTGCTGGCGGCGATCGCCGGGCGCACGCGGCAAATCTGGCTCGGCTCTGCCGTCACGGTGCTGTCCTCCGACGATCCGGTGCGCGTATTCGAACGCTTCGCCACGGTCGATGCGGCTTCGAACGGACGCGCGGAGATCACCGTCGGCCGCGGTTCGTTCACCGAATCGTTCCCGCTGTTTGGCTACGACCTGAAGAACTACGAGCAACTGTTCGAGGACAAGCTCGATCTGTTCGTCGCCTTGATTCGCAATGACAGCGTCACCTGGCAAGGCAACACGCGCACGGCGCTGCGCAATCAGCGCATATATCCGCCGATTGCGCGCGATCCGCGGCGAAGCGAATCGCTGCGCACCTGGGTCGGCGTCGGCGGCAGCCCGGAATCAGTGGTGCGCGCCGCCCGCTACGACCTGCCCTTGATGCTCGCCATTATCGGCGGCGATCCGCGGCGTTTCCTGCCCTATATCGAACTGTATCGCCGGGCCTACGCGCAGCTCGGCAAACCGCCGCGCGCTATCGGCCTGCACTCGCACGGCTATGTCGCCGACAGCGACGCTCAGGCGCGCGAGGAACTGTGGCCGCACCACAAGGCCATGCGTGACCATATCGGCGCCGAGCGTGGCTGGCCGCCGGTCACGCGCGCGCATTTCGACGACGAAGCCGAGCACGGCTCGCTCTATGTCGGCTCGCCAGAAACAGTCGCGCGCCGCATTGCCGTTGCCGCCGAGGCGCTCGGCATCGTGCGTTTCGACATGAAATATTCTTCCGGCACCCTGCCGCACGCGAAGCTCATGCGCAGCATCGAGCTTTACGGTCGCAAAGTGATCCCCCTGGTACGCGATATGCTGGCCGATGCGCCAGTCGCGGACGCATCGGCAACATCGTAGACGATCACTATGCCGCGTCGCGGCTGGCGATCGTGCTGTCCTCCGCCGGAGCAGCGCTGCAGGTCAGAGCGGCGACCAAGACCTCGATCTCGCGCCGCGCGGTGACATGCGACAGCGTCGGACGCGTGCCCAAGCTCGCTTCAGCCATATCGAGCGCCGTCAATCCGCGTGCATAGAATTCGCGGAAGATCACCCGCTCGGCGAGCCCGTCGACACAACGAAAATCAAGCTCTCGCGCCAGATCCTGCAGGGCCTTGTCGACCAGCCGGGTATTGCGCGACGCGAGCATGGAGAGCCGGTTGCGCAGCACGATCCATTGCGGCACGACGCCGTCGCGAAGCTGCCGCTCGCGCCGCGCCTGCGCGACCATCTGCGCGTAGTGGCTGGTTCCGGTCACGCTCAGCGTTTCGCGATCGACCGTGCCGAGCACGTCGAGGTCGATGAAGCTGTCATTCATCGGCGTGACCAGGATATCGGCATTGGCATGGGCCAGCCGGCCGACGGCGCTGTCACGGCCGGGACAATCGATGACGATGAAATCGTGATCGAGCGCCAACGTGTCAACCTGCTCGATCAACGCCCGACCGTCGGCTGCCTCGTCCTCCGCCGTCGGATGATCCATGGTCTCGACAAAGTAGCGATGATCGGGGATTTCGAGGCCGAGATTAGCCTGCTGAGCCCAGGCATGCCGGTTCTCGATGTAATGGGTCAGCGTCTTCTGACGAGAATCAAGATCGAGCGTGGCGACACGGCGCGCCGACTTTAACAGTCCGATCGCCAGATGCATGGCGACGGTGGATTTGCCCGAACCGCCCTTCTCGTTACCGACAACAATCACGCGAGCACGCGGCACCTGATCTGTCATCGCTTGCGACATGGTTGGCCTCGTTGCTGAACTTGCGCGGATTTTTCTTATGAGAAACTCTTGATCTGATTCTGAGACGCGCGCAACAAATCAAAATACGAAGCGGCGCCGTTCAATCTCAGCACTCGCGGCTTCGCGCTGTGATAATGGGCTGCAGCAACACGCCGCAGGCTGCCGATCGCCGTCTCAGGTGCCGACTAGGCCGAATTGCGGACTTGAAGGCTCCGCATGCGTGCGCTTGGCGATGCGCCCGGCCAGGCGCGCCGAGCGGCCGGCTTCGACCGCGGCGCGCATGGCGCCTGCCATCAGTACCGGGTCGCGCGCTTTCGACACCGCGGTATTGACGAGAACTGCGGCACAGCCGAGTTCCATTGCCAGCGCGGCGTCGGATGCGGTGCCAATGCCGGCATCGAGCACCACCGGAACCGCCGAGCGGGCGCAAACGAGCTCGATGAGATGCGGATTCGAAATGCCGAGACCGGAGCCGATCGGCGAGCCCATCGGCATCACTGCGGCGGCGCCGGCATCGGCAAGCTTGCGGCACGTCACCGGGTCTTCCGTGCAATAAGGCAGCACCACGAACCCTTTTGCCACGAGGGTCTGTGTCGCACGGACCAGTTCCTCAACGTCGGGATAGAGCAGTTCGCGGTCGCCGATCACTTCGAGCTTGACCCAATTGGTGTCGAGCGCCTCGCGCGCGAGTTCAGCCGTCAGCACGGCATCCTTGGCGGTCTGGCAGCCGGCCGTGTTGGGCAGGAAACGCACGCGATCGGCGAGCAGGTCGACCATGCTTTCATCGTCGCCGGCGAGGCTGATGCGGCGAATCGAGGCGGTGACCATCTCGGTACCGCTTGCCGCAATCGAATCGAGCATGATCTTCCGGTTGGGATAGCCGGCGCTGCCGAGGAACAGCCGCGAGCGAAATTCGCAGCCGGCAATGATAAGTGGATCGACCATCGCGATCTCCTTCAGCCGCCCTGCCGCGCGCGTACGATCTCGACGCTGTCGCCGGGCCGCAGCGGTGTTGCCGCCCAGGCCGCCCGCGGGACGACGGCGCCGTTCAGGGCCACCGCAATACCGCGCTGACCAGTGTCGACCGCCTTCTCGTCAAGAAGCGCCGCGAGCGTCGCCACCGCCAGTGGCTCGGTTTCGCCGTTCACGCGGATTTCCGACATCGATACCTCCGTTACTCGGCGGCACGCGACGGCAGGAAGCGCTCGAGGCCAAACGGCCGGATCGCCGGCTCGACGTTGTCGTCGAGCACCAGGCTGGCCATAGCGTCCGCCGTGACCGGCGCCAGCAGAATGCCGTTGCGGTGATGGCCAGTGGCGTAGAACAAGCCATCGAGCGGACCAGGCCCGAGAACCGGCGCGTCGTCGCGACTGCCCGGCCGATGCCCGACCCAGATTTCCTCGATCGGCAGTTCTTCGACGGCCGGCACTGCACGCCAGGCGGCGTCGAGCAGCGCCATCACGCCGCCGGCAGTAATCGTCTGGTCGAAGCCCTTTTCCTCGACCGTCGCGCCGACAATGAGCCGGCCGTCGCGTCGCGGCACAAGATAGGCGCCGGGGGCCCAGAGGACATGCGTCAAGAGCGGCGCCGCCGCATCCATGCGCAGCGCCAGCATCTGACCCTTGACCGGCCGCACCGGCGGGCGGCGGTCCGGCGGCAAGCCTTCGATCTGCCGCGACCAGGCGCCGGCGGCGAGCACGACGACGTCGGCCGTCGTGCTGGTGCCATCGGCGAAGCCGACGCCGGCGGCGCGGCCACCTTGGACCAGGAGTTCCTTGACCGGCCGCTGTTCGTGGATTTTGGCGCCGGCGCCCTCGGCGGCGATCCGCAACGCCTGGGCGAGCTTGCGGTTGTCGACCTGGTGATCCTGCGGCGAGAACACCGCACCCGCGATCTTGCCGGCAAGATGCGGCTCCTTCGCCCGGGTCGCTGCGGCGGTGAGCCATTCGAGCGGCAGATCGAGCCGGCGTTGGAACTCGAGGCGATGAGCGAGTTCGCCTTGATCGTCCGCAGTCAGCGCCAGCACCAAGGTGCCATCGCGACGCAGTTCGACATCGACACCGCTCGCGCGTTCAAGCTCCTCGGCGAAAGCCGGCCAACGTGCCTGGCTGTCGCGGCCGAGCGCGACCAAGGCCTCTTCGCCGGGTTCGGCCTCACAGCAGGCCGCAAGCATGCCGGCCGCCGCATGGCTTGCCCCGGCGCCGGCCCTGCCGCGCTCGTAGACTGCAACAGCAGCGCCGCGCGCGGCGACCCGCCAGGCAATGCCGAGACCGACCACGCCCGCGCCAATAATGGCGACGCTTGGCAGCCTTGCGGTGGGTGTTGAGCGCTCCGTCAGAGGCGGCTCCCTTCGCTGGTATGACCCAGACAGGTTCGATGGGTTTGATCTCAGCCGCGTCTACGCGGCACCCCAGGCCTATAATATAATCATGGGAGATTTAGGCGCCTTCGGCAAGGTCCTGGCCAGCGCGGCGGTGCCGCAGCAGCCGGGAGCAGACGAAGCCGATGATCAAGATGCCGACGGCGCCGAACAGCGGCGGCAGGCTGGTGCCGAAATGCCCGAAGGTGAAGCCGTAATAGATCGGGCCAATGGCCTGCCCGGTGAAGAACGCCGAGGAATGCATCGAAAGAGCGGCACCGCGCGCGGTCTGCGACAGGTCGGTGACGTGGACCTGAATGCAGTTGTGCAGCATGTAAAAGCCAAGGCCGAATAGCACGAAGACCAGGGCCAGCACGTACCAGGTCAGGTTCAGCGCAATCAGCACGAAGGCAATGGCGGCGCCGGTCGCGCCGCATAGCATCAAATATTTCTCCGTCATCCGCACAACCAAGAACGGCAGGCTGAGCGAGAACACAATGCCACCGAGCCCGAACGCGGCGATGACGATGCCGGCAAAGGACGAGTGCATCTGTCCGCTGGTCAGCAGCAGCAGCGCCACATAGGGAAACATGCCGTGGATGATGATGCCCTCGAAGAAAACCGAGGAGAAGCAGACCTTGGCCCGCGGGTCGGCGAGCACACCCCTGAAACCTTGAGCGACCGCCGCGAGGTTGAACGGCCTCGGCTTCGCCGTGCTCATGCCACGGAAGGCAAAGAAGGCGATCACCGCGACGATGAGTCCAAAACCGCCGATCGAACCGAAGACGCCGCGCCAGCCGAGCAGGTCGCCGATGCCGCCGGCGATCACCGCACCAATCAGATTGCCGGTGAGACCAACCGCCAGCAGCCGGCCGATTGCCACCTGGCGCTCATTGACGGGAACGAGGTCGCCGATGATGGCGACGCCGACCGGGAATATGCCGCCGGCGCACATCCCGGCGATGACACGCATCGTCACCAGCAGCGAAAAATTGCTGGCGAAGGCGCAAACCAGCGTCGTCGTCACGACCGCAGCGAGACTCGCATTCATCAACCGCGTCTTGCCGAAGAAGTCGCCGATCGTGCCGAGTGCCGGCTGCATCAGCGCATAGGGGAACGTGAAGGCGGTCGACAGCAGCGCTGCGGTCTTCACGTCGATTGAAAGATCGGAAGCGATCTTCGGGATGACCGGATCGACGGCGCGCGAGAACAGCGTCGATGCGAAGATCACCAGACTGACGATGCGCAGAATTGGAGGAATGATGAAGTCTCGCTGTTGGCGCCTCCAGCGAGACGCAAGAACGGCCGTTTTGCTTCGGTTCGTTTCAATCCTTGGCCAGCGCGTCGAAGCGCATCAAGCGCTCGAGCAAGGGCCGCATCTCTTTGAGCGGGATCATGTTAGGACCGTCGGAGGGCGCCTCATCGGGATGCTGATGCGTCTCGATGAAGACGCCGGCGACGCCGACTGCGACGGCGGCCCGCGCCAGGACCGGAACGAACTCGCGCTCGCCACCGGAACTCGCGCCCTGGCCGCCCGGCTGCTGCACCGAATGGGTCGCGTCGAAGATGACCGGCGCGCCGGTCTTGGCGAGCAGCGGCAAGGCGCGCATGTCCGACACCAGCATATTATAGCCGAACGACACGCCGCGCTCGGTGAGCAGCACATTGGCATTGCCGGCGCCGGTGATCTTCTGCACCACGTTCGCCATGTCCCAGGGCGCCAGGAATTGGCCCTTTTTCACGTTGACGGCGCGCCCAGTGCGCGCAGCGGCGATGACCAGATCGGTCTGTCTGCATAGGAAGGCTGGGATTTGCAGCACGTCGACGACATCCGCAACCGCGGGACAATGCCGCGGTTCGTGGACATCGGTGAGCACCGGCACGTCGAGCTTTTTGCGCAACTCCGCGAAGATCGGCAGCGCCTTGTCGAGGCCTATGCCGCGCGCGCCTTGCCCCGAAGTCCGGTTGGCCTTGTCGAAAGATGTCTTGTAGACGAAGCCGATGCCCAGTGCTGTGGTGAGCTCCTTGAGTGCGCCGGCCATGTCGAAGGCGTGCGCGCGGCTTTCCAGCGCACAGGGTCCGGCAATCAAAGCGAGCGGCAATTTATTGCCGAAGCGCACCTTGCCGACGGCGACCACGGGATTCGGTTTCGTTGTGGTCATCGGCATCCCCGCGCGCGACCATGACCATCCGCGCCCCCGCGGTCAACGCCCGAACGGCCTATTGCCGGCGCAAGCATCAGGCGCAACGCGGTCTTCATTTCATCGCCGAGAACACCGTCGGGCGCAGGAACGAACTCTTGATATTGGCGATGATCGGCCCGTCCTTCTCGCTGTCGTCGCGTGCTTTGTGCCAGGCCGGATCGGCCTGGAACGTGTTCCACTTCTTTTCGCGCTCGGCGAGCGATTCCCAGACCAACATATAGTGCAGATCCTGACTACCCTCGCCAACCAGGACGGTCCAGAAGCCGACCGGCGTGATGCCGTGCTTGCCCCAGATTTTCAGCGTGTGTTCCTCGAAACGCTTGAGCAGCGCCGGCAGCCGGCCGGGGATGCAGGTGTAGATGCGCTGTTCGTAAATCATGAGGTCCCTCGCGAAGTCCGCCCAAGTCGGCAGACACTATACCGACCCGGGCGATGTTACACCGATCAGCGCTACGCCGCCGCCTGCTTCGCATCAGCAGGAAAATATCTTGCCAGCCAGGTGCGGACCACCTCATGAACGCGAATATTACCTTCGGCGAACATGAAATGGTCGGTATCGGCAAAGAGATGGAGTTCAGCCGGCTGATTGGCGTGCTCGAACAGCCCGATCGACTGTTCGGCTGGCGTGACATGATCATCCGCAGAATGCAGCAGCAGCAATGGGCGCGGCGCGATCTTGCCGACGACATCGTTGGCACGAAAGTCGAACATACTCTGCGCCGTCTCCGCCTCGAACATCGCAATCGAGCCCGGCAGGACATGGCTGCGCAGATGCGCGGGGATTGGCACGATATCGTAGCGCGGCACCATGAGCGGCTGGCCGGTCCGCGCACGATGCGCCCTGCCCTCCGCGAGCATCGCCGTGAACTTGGCGTAGGCTTCCGGCGTCGGATGCTGTTTCCGAAATTTGCGCTCGCCGTGACCCCAGCCCGAAGCGGAGATGACCGCGGCAATGCGCCGATCCACGCCGCCGGTATAGACCGCGACCGCGGCGCCAAAGCTCGAACCGAGCACGCCGATGCGCCCGGCATCGACATTTGCGTGCTCAGCCAGCGTGGTGAGCGCATCCGAGGTGGCCTGCACCTGGTCGAGGCAGAGCAGACGGCCGCGCGGCCCCTCGCTGTCGCCGCATCCCGGCATATCGAAGCGCATGGTGACATAGCCGAGCTCGTGCAGGAGCGCGATCGGCTGTTTGACGTTGCCGGCATGCCGCGTCGACCCGAAACCGTGCAGTACAATGAAGGCCGGACGCCGCTCTCCCGGCGTTATGCCGGGCGCCGCTTCGATGTTACCGACGAGCTTGAGGCCTTTCGAGCTGAACGTGATCGGCTGGTCAGACATGTACTGGTCAGACAGGAACTGGTCAAACACGGAGAATAGCGCCGGGTTGCTCAGGGACGCATGCCGGCTGATTTGTTCAGTTTACGCTCTGCTTTAGGCCGGCAATCGACACTGCTTCCTTCCAGAAGGCAATGTCGTCCTGCAGGAATTTGGCGAACTGATCGGCATCGCGAGCCACCGGATTTGCACCATATTTGTCCAGTTGCGCCATGAAATTTGGGTCGGCGTCGGCCTTGATGAACTCGGCGCCAATGCGGTCGATGATGCTCTTCGCTGTTTTTGCCGGCGCAAACATGCCGTTCCAGCTCACACCGCGCATGTTTGAGAACCCGGCTTCTGCCAAAGTCGGCACGTCAGGCGCCTGCTTGCTCCGCTTCTCGTCGGCGATGGCGAGCATGCGTATGTTGCCGCTCTGCGCTTGCGGTATCGCCTCGGGCAGCGGCGCGAACATGGTCTGGACGTGGCCGCCGATCAGGTCGGCAAGCGCGGGGCCGGTGCCGCGATAGCTGACGCCCTGCATCTGCATGCCGTTGCGGGTGAGAAACAGCGCCATGAGCAGATTGCTCACGCTACCCGGCCCACCGCCGCCAGCATAAGTCATCTGGTTCTGGCGCGCTTTGACATAGGTTACGAATTCATCGGCCGTCTTGACCGGAACCTCGGGATTGACCACGAGAACCTGCGGGCTTGTTGCGATCATCGCGACGGGCACGATGTCCTTGAAAAGCTCATAAGGCACCGATGCCATGGCGGGATAGATCGAGATTGTGCCGGTGCCGCCCCAGAAGAACGTGTAGCCGTCGGGCTCGGCTTTTGCTGCGGTCTCCCCCGCTAGCGTACCGGTCGCGCCGGGACGATTCTCGACGATGAAGCGGTGAGCGAATACGTCGGAGAGTCTCTCGCAGGTGAGCTGTGCAAGCTTGCTGATATTTCCACCCGCTGCGAACCCGACCAGCACTTTCACCGGCCGGCTCGGCCAATCCTGTGCATTTGCCGCAGTCGTCCGTGCGGCGATCAACGATGTGGCCGCGAGCAACACTGCGCGCCGCGAAAATTCTCCATGCGTCATGTCTGTCCAGCCCCTTACGAGAGCGCTTGATTGAGGATGTCGAGTGCCGCAGGTGTGCCGTCGAGCGAACGGTAAGTTCTGCGCTTGATCTTCCAGCCCGCGCGCGTGCGCACCAGCTCCCATCTGTTCGCACCGACGCGGTGCACGCGATAGCCTCGCGAGCGACCATGCGCAGGAACTTCGATCACTTCGGCCGTCGGATGCGGCGCCAGGATCTGCAGATAGGAGGTGACCACGGCCGTGTCGCCGTCGATTTCGACGTAAGGCAAACCGGCAAAATGCGCGAGCCCGGCCTCGATCGCGTCATGATGAGCCTGACGTTGTGACATTTCCGAAATGTCTTCGTTACCGCTTGCGAGCTTGGTGCCGCCAAGATCGAGCGTGCCGTCTTCGGTATAAATCGAGCGGATGTAGACCTTCGCCGCCGTATCGGCACTGATCGGATGGCTGGCAATCAGGTTGTAGATTTCCAGTCGATCCTCGATGCGTCGAACTCGTTCCTCGAGCGTCATGTTCAGGTCTCGCAACTGCACCGCTAACGCGAATTGGAGGCGCAATTGGCATACCGCTAGATCGCCGGTCAAGCTCGCTGCCGGATTGTCTGGAATGCTTACGTGTGTGGAGCAGAATGTCGCAGATCGCGGTCGCGCTCGCAGTTCTGAAGCGCAAACACCGAGCAACGTCGCGGTAGAGCCGCGCGCGAGCACGTTCCAGAGAGATAATGGCTAGACCAGCCGGCTCTGCTCGACCGCGGCGCCGATGAAGGAGGAAAACAGCGGGTGCGGCGCGAACGGACGCGATTTCAGCTCGGGATGAAATTGCACGCCGATGAACCAGGGGTGGTCGTCATATTCGATGATTTCCGGCAGTAGGCCGTCGGGCGACATCCCGGAAAACCGCATACCGTGCTGGGCAAGGCGGTCCTTGTAGGCGGTGTTGACCTCGTAACGGTGGCGGTGTCGTTCCGAAATTTCCGTCTTCTTGTAGATTCCGGCGACCCGACTGCCTCTTTGCAGCACCGCGGGGTAGGCGCCAAGCCGCATGGTGCCGCCGAGATCGCCGGCGACCGCCCGCTTCTGCAATTCGTTGCCCTTCATCCATTCGGTCATCAGACCGACGACCGGCTCGCTGGTCGGCACGAACTCGGTCGAGTTCGCCTGCTCGATGCCGCACAGGTTCCGCGCCGCCTCGATCACTGCCATTTGCATGCCGAAGCAGATACCGAAATACGGCACCTGCCGCTCGCGGGCGAATTGCGCCGCGCGGATCTTGCCTTCGGCGCCGCGCTGGCCGAAGCCGCCGGGCACCAGGATGCCGTCGACATGTTCCAGAAACGGCGCCGGGTCTTCCTTCTCGAACACCTCGCTCTCGATCCAGTCGAGCTTGACCTTCACCTTGTTGGCGACCCCGCCGTGCGAGAGCGCCTCGATCAGCGACTTATAGGCATCCTTCATGCCGGTATATTTGCCGACGATGGCAATGGTGACGTCGCCCTCCGGGTTACGGACCCGCTCGTTGATGAAGTGCCAAGTGGCGAGGTCCGGCGGCGGCGGATTGTCGATGCCGAAGGCGGCGAGAACTTCGCCGTCGAGGCCGGCGGCGTGATAGGCCTCAGGCACCGCATAGATGTTGTCGACGTCGCGCGCTTCGATGACGGCGCTTTCGCGCACATTGCAGAACAGCGCGAGCTTGCGCCGCTCGCTCTCCGGGATCGGCCGGTCGGTGCGGCACAGCAGAATATCGGGCTGGATGCCGATGGCGCGCAATTCGCGCACTGAATGCTGCGTCGGCTTGGTCTTGAGTTCGCCCGCGCTCGGGATGAACGGCATCAGCGTCAGATGGATGTAGATGGCATGGTGGCGCGGCAAGTCGTTGCCCATCTGCCGGATCGCCTCGAAATAGGGCAGGCCTTCGATGTCGCCAACGGTGCCACCGATCTCGCACAGCACGAAGTCGAAGTCCTCGTTGCCGTCGCGGATGAAGTCCTTGATCGCGTTGGTGACGTGCGGAATGACCTGGATGGTGGCGCCGAGATAGTCGCCGCGCCGCTCCTTGGTGAGGATGTCCTGATAGATGCGGCCGGTGGTGACGTTGTCCATGCGCGTCGCCGGCCGGCCGGTGAAGCGCTCGTAGTGGCCGAGGTCGAGATCGGTCTCGGCGCCGTCGTCGGTGACGAACACTTCGCCGTGTTGGTACGGC
>Ga0335079_10006550_pt1 | contig 13323 bp, 11 predicted proteins | sample Lox_Sample_33_FD_206719 | JGI IMG/M metagenome (GOLD analysis project Ga0335079, IMG submission 206719) | Soil microbial communities from Loxahatchee National Wildlife Refuge, Florida, United States - Lox_Sample_3.3 | ecosystem: Environmental > Terrestrial > Soil > Wetlands | place: USA... | reverse complement strand
CAGAATGCCGTATTTGTTCGGCGCGTTTTTGCCGGTGACCACTGCGACCACGCCTTCCAGCGCCAGCGCGCGGCTCGGGTCAATGCGCTTGATGCGCGCGTGCGGATAGGGCGAATGCAGAATCTTGCCGATCAGCATGCCGGCAAGCGTGAGGTCGTCGGTGTACTTGCCAGCGCCGGTAGTCTTGCCGGCGGCATCGACCATGGCAATGCGTTTTCCAATAATTGAAAATTCGCTCATTGGCTTCCGGCTTCCGGCTTCCTACTTCCTGCTGGCTGCTTCCTGCCCTTTCTGCTCCGCTTCAATCGCCGCCTTCACTGCCTGGTACATCTGGCTGTATCCGGTACAGCGACAGAGATTGCCACTGAGCGCATGGCGGATCTCATCTTCGGTCGGATCAGGATTGGCGGCGAGCAGCGCCTTCACCGTCATCATGAAACCGGGCGTGCAGTATCCGCACTGGGCGCCGCCCCAATCGCCATAGGCCTTCTGGATGGCGGCGAGCGCGCCGTGTTCAGCTACGCCCTCGACGGTCGTGATCTCTTGCCCTTCGCAACTGGCGGCCAGCAGCGTGCACGACATCATGGGTACGCCGTCAATCAGCACGGTGCAGGCACCGCAAGACGAATCGTCGCAGCCGCGCTTCGATCCCGTCAGGCCGAGGTCCTGGCGCAAGACGTCAAGCAGCAGCTTGCTGGGCTCGATGGCCAGCTCGTGCCGGCGGCCGTTCACTCGAAGCTCGATGAGTTCCTTTTTCACTCAGTATCCAAAATCCGCCGCGGCCGCGTACGCGTGCTTCTTCACCCTCAGCTCCTCCTGCCGGCAGGCGCCGAGCAGATTCAAATACCCGCGGCGGTCGTTCACTCCATCTACCCAGCGCGCCTGCCACGCGGCGAAATCCCCCGGAGTTTTGGTCTGCTCGTGATACTGGCGGAAGCAGGCATTATCGCGGCTGTAATATCCTTGCACCGGCGACGGATGCGCGCCCCACGGGCACTCCACGACTGCCTCGACAAGAAAACCCGGAATGACCGTGCGATTCGGGTCACTGGCGATAACCTCGGGCTCGACAATCTCCTCCGCAACAACGATCACCTTTCTCGCCGCGCGCACCGCTTCGAGCATAACTCCAAAGCTGCCCCAGCAGTGCGCGTTGCCATCGCGATCGGCGCGCTGCACGTGGACGATGGTGACATCGGGCACCAGCGCTTTCACGGCATGCAGCTTCTCAGCGGTGAACGGCGATTGGAACTCTGTGAAGAAATCGTTGTCTTTCGCCAAATCGCTGCCCAGCGCGCTGCGCGTGGGCAGGAACGGAACGCCCATGGCGCCGGCCTGCAGCGCCAGCGCGACCGCGAAGTTCGTTAGGTTCGTGATTTTGAGCTGGCCGGATTCGGCGCCGCGCCGGAAGTTGTAGGCTGAGCCCATCATCACATTGCCCACCCAGGCGGCGATCACCCGGTCTACGCATCCGGCGCCGATCAGCTGGTCGAAAAGAATGTCCGAAATCGGCCCGATAAGTGTGAGCCCGCGCCGCTTCTGGCGGATGATCTCGTGCCCAGCAGCGAAGGAGATCATCTGCTCCATCTGCAGGCCGAGGGCAACGGAGGCGCCGTCGGGGGCCAGTTCGGCGATGGCGGAGCGCATTGGGACCAGTTTGCTCATTTATTATCTGTCACCCCGAGCGAGCGCTTCAGCGCGAGTCGATCTGGGTGATGATGGCCTCATTTCCCCTTCCACGCCGGCTGCCGCTTTTCGATGAACGCCCGGATGCCTTCCCTCGCGTCGTCGGTGGCCATCAACTCGTCGATGTAGATCTTCTCGGCGCGAGCCAGGCCTTTGTCCAGATGGATGGCGTCCCAGGCGTAGAACGCTTTCTTGGCCATGGCCAAGGCCGCGGGGCTGAGCTTCGCGGCACGCGCGACCGCCTTCTGAACTTCGCCTTCGACTTCGGCGTCGGTGACGGCAGCATTGGCCAGGCCCATGGCGACGGCTTCGTCGCCCTTGAAGATCCGGCCGGTGAGCACCAGATCGGCAGCGCGCTTCTGGCCTACGACAGCCGAAAGGGCGACGGCAGCTACCGGCGGAAAGCACGCCAGCGTGATCTCGGGGAACCCCCAGGTAGCGGCCGCCGACGTATAAATGAGATCGCAAACCAGCGCCAACTCCGCGCCCCCGCCCAGGCAATTGCCGCGCACCGCGGCGATGGTCAGCTTCCGGGTCGCCAGCAGCGAGCGAATCACCGAGTGGAACTTGCCGAGCATCTCCGGAACTTTGTCCGGCGTGTGGGCCTTCACATCGACGCCCACAGAAAAAGCCCGCTCCGAGCCGGCCAGCACGATGATTGAGATTTCCGGCCGTTGCTCGATCTGCTCGAGCGCAGCGACCAGTTCGTCCATCATCGCGAAGTCGATGATGTTGACCGGCGGATTGGCGAGTGTCAGGCGCGCGACCGGAGGAGCGAAATCGAGTGCGATCCTGGCGAAGGTGGTCTGTGTCTGTGTAGCCATAAAGAATCCGCGTTCATCCGCGTTTATCCGCGGCGAATGAAGTTCATTTCGTCCAGAACCCTTCCCTGTCATACTCCCGGATGGCCTGGAGCTCGGCGCCGCTCGGAGGCATGGTTTCGCGGACGCTGTCCGAAACGCGCAGCTTCCAACCGGTGTTGACCAGCACATCCTCGCGAGTAACGCCGGGGTGGACCGTATCCAGATAAGCATCGCCCTCATCGCCGAAGCGCAACACGGCCTTCGTCGTGATAACGGCTGCCGGCCCGCCGCGCGGAAGGCCCACACGCTGGCGCCATCCGCGGCCATCGCCGTTGCCCGGGCTGGTGAGAAACGAGACGCGCTCGGGCAGCCGCTCCCGTGAGTGCTCCAATAAAACCACGAAGCGGTGCGCGAGCGAGGCAATATCGCAGGCGCCGCCGGAGCCGGGCAAACGGATCGCTCGGCCCTCGGTCGTCGGCCGTCGGGCGTCGGCCATGCGCACCTGAGTGGTATTGAGATTTCCAAATTTGTCTACTTCCGCCGCGCCCAGGAATCCAAGATTCACCCGCCCGGACTGCAGAAACGACATCACGGTCAACATATCCGCCGTTTGCGTGGCGCCCAGCAGGTTGGGCGGATCGGCCATGGTGTAAAGCAGCTCCTGTGAAGGCGTGGAGCGAATCACGCCGTTCTCGAACAGGCCGATAGCGCGCGGAGCGTGCGTCTTCTTGGCTACGACAAAGGCGATCATCGGCAGGCGCATACCGACGAAGACCACTTCGCCGTCGCGAATTTCGCGCGCCGCAGCGGCGACCATGAGTTCACCGAGAGTGTAGGCAGCGCAAGTGTCGGGAATGGCAGATGCAGTCATCGTTGCCGGCGAGACGCCGGCGCTCCATCTAGACATTAATCGCCATCTTGCGCGGCTCGGCGATGGTTTCGAACGGATCGCGCGCGCCCGTGCGCGGCGTGATCCACTTCTTCTCGGTGGCGAGCGTTTCCTTGAGCAGCTTCTTGTCCGCCGCAGTCGGAAGCCATTCGCTAACCCGCTGGTCATACGTTTTGTCTTCGAGGAGCTCGCCGGTCTGCGGATGGTGCTTCTTGCCCGCCCAGCGGCCGATGGTCCGGTTAAAGTGGATGTCCGGCGCATAGAGCAGCGGCTCGCCCGCCTTTAACGCGTTATTGAAGTGCGCCACCAGGCCTGCGACCTCGTCGTGATACAGATTACGGTTGTAATCGTTCACGTCGTCGAGGTCGGGCTCTTTGGTGTTCTTAAGCTCGTCGTAGCGTCCCTTGATGCCCCACACGTACGCCCAGTGCGCCGACGATGAATGGTCCGTGCCGAACAGGTCGTAGGACTCAGAGATCCACTTGTTGAGATATTTCTGGATGAGCCACGTGGGGACGACGCCGGCTTCGACCACGCGGCGCAGGCCCGTATCACCGGTGCCCATGTGGAAGGCCTCTTCGCGCAGCATGTAGGACATCGAGCGCCCCAGCGGCGCGAAGCCCGAGTACTTCAGCATCTGCAGCTGGAACTTGCCGTCGCGATCGACGAAGTCGGTGTAGGCGAACAGGTCCATCCAGTTGTCCACCTCTTCGTTGAAGGCGTTGAGCAGCCGCCGGTTCTCGAAGGCGCGGCGCTCGAGCATCTTCTGCGCTTCCACTTTGCCGGTGGCGCCGAAGTGGTCGATCAGCAGCGCGCACATCTGCCAGCCGTGGCGCATCTCCTCGATCATGATGCGGGTGAGCGCCCGCCGGTCCCAGTCGGTGGGCGCGGTCTCGAAGAGGAAGCGCTGCTGCTCGACCGAGGCGAACTCGGTGTCGCCCTGGTAGACGATCATGTTGAGCAGCGCGTCGCGCATGTTCTGCGTGGGAATCTGGCGGACCGTCTCCCACTTGGGCCGCCCTTTGTAGTGGCCGAACTGGATCTCTTTCTCTTCGATCGCGCCGTAGAGCGTCTCGAACTTGAACTCCTGCATCTCGCGCGGGTTGACGCCGATCTCCACGCGCCATTCCTCGAAGAGTCCGACCCAGTCGCTAAAAGCGCCGATCTTGTGAACTTTGCCAGGCATGTGAACCTCAGTTGTCAGTGGTCAGTCGCCAGTTGCCGGGTTTGTTTCTCGTTTCTCTTTGCTCGTATCCCGATAGGACTTATAAGCCGAGCCATACGGTTTTTACTTCCGTGTAGCTCTCCAGCGCCTGCGCGCCCAAGTCGCGGCCGAAGCCGGATTGCTTGTAGCCGCCGAAAGGCAGCGACGCGTCCATCAGGCCGTAAGTGTTGATCCAGACCGTGCCGGCTTTCAGGCGGCGGGAGAGCGCGTGCGCCTGCTTGATGTCCCTGGTCCAGATCGCGGCGGCGAGCCCGTAGGGATTCTGGTTTGCCAGTTCGGCGACCTGGTCCGCGTCATCGAATGTCAGCGTCGCCAGCACTGGACCGAAGATCTCTTCGCGGGCGATGGCCATGTCGTTCTTGACGCCGCCGAAGATGGTGGGCTCGATGAAGAAGCCGTTTCCGTTGCCGACGGTGGCGCGCTTACCGCCGATAATGAGTTGCGCGCCTTCGGACTTGCCGGTCTCGATGTAGCCGAGAATCTGCTGCATCTGCTGCTGGCTGACGATGGCCCCCAGGCGCGTCTTGGGATCGAGCGGATCGCCGGGGACTAGCTTCTTCGTGCGCTCCACGAGCTTGCCCAGGAATTCGTCCTGCACCTTGCTCTCGAGGAAGAGGCGCGAACCCGCGTTGCAGACTTCCCCTTTGCCATAAAAGATGCCGTTGATCGCGCCTTTCACGGCCGAGTCGATATCGGAATCGGCAAACACGATGTTGGGAGACTTCCCGCCCAGTTCGAGCGTGACGCGCTTCAGCGTATCGGCGGCCGAGCGCATGATCTCTTTGCCGACCACGGTCGAGCCGGTAAATGCGATCTTGTCGACACCGGGATGGGCGACGAGCGCCGTGCCCGTCTCCGGTCCGCCTGTGGTGATGTTGAGCACCCCCGCCGGGAAGCCGGCTTCGGCAGCCAACTCGCCCAGGCGCAGGGCCGTCAGCGGCGTCTGCTCCGCGGGCTTGAGCACGACGGTGTTGCCGCATGCCAGCGCCGGTCCCAGCTTCCAGGACGCCAGCAGCAGCGGGAAATTCCAGGCGACGATCGCGCCCACCACGCCCACCGGCTCGCGCAGTGTGTAGGTGAACGCGTTGTCAAAGGTGTTCACAGTCTCGCCGTGGATCTTGGTGGCCCATCCCGCGTAGTAGCGAAAGACGTCGATGACCATCGGCATATCGACGTAACGAGACTCGAAGATGGGCTTGCCGTTGTCCAAGGTCTCCAGTTCGGCCAACTCTTCGAGGTTCTTCTCGACCAGATCGGCGAGCTTCCACAGCAGGCGTCCGCGCTCACTCGCGGAAATCGAGCGCCATGCGCCTTTGCCACTCTTCCCGAAGGCGGCGCGGGCCGCGGCGACCGCGCGGTCGACGTCGGCGACGCTCGCTTCGGCAACCTGAGTCAGGACCTCCCCCGTAGCGGGATTGATGGTCTCGAAGCTCTTAGTCGTCGCGACCCACTCGCCGTTGATCAGAAGCTTGCCCGGCTTGATATGCGTTTTGGTCGGCGCAATTAGAGTTGTCGCCATAACTCATGCCTCTCAGCGCGGCTCTGCAGCGCCGGACGGCCGGGGCGGCCGTCCCCACGTGAGCCTCTATTTACCTGTAAATGTCGCCGGCCGCTTCTCGACATAAGCGGTCAGGCCTTCCTTAGCGTCATCGGACTGGAACAGGAGCTGCTGGTTCTCGCGCTCCAGCGCCAGCGCGGCTTCGAGCGGAATCTCCCATCCCGTCTGGATGGCGCGCTTGATGCGTCCCACGGCCTTCGACGCCTTGTTAGGCGGACAGAACTGGCGGGCGTACTCCATCACGTTCTCCATGAAGTTCTCGCGCTCGTAAACATCGTTGACAATGCCCAGTTCCTTCGCTTCTTCAAACGTAAACGTGTTGCCGGTGACGATCAGCTCGATAGCGCGCGACTTGCCGATCATCCGCGAAAGGCGCTGCGTGCCGCCGGTGCCGGGAAGCACGCCCAGGTTGACCTCGGGCAGGCCGATCTTGCCCGAGTCCTGGCGGGCAATGCGAATGTCAGCCGCCATGGCGATCTCGAGTCCCCCGCCGACGGTGTGGCCGTTCAGCGCCGCGATCACCAGCTTGGGCGTGTGCTCGAGACGCAGCAGCGTTTCGTTGGCGTGCAGGCAGAAATAGTATTTAAAGGTCGGATCCACTGTGGACAGCATCTTGATGTTGGCCCCGGCGCAGAAAAACTTCTCGCCTGCGCCGGTGAGCACAATCACGTACACGTCGTTCGCCATGCGCGCGCGCAGGATCGCCTCATCGAGCTGGCGGTTCATCTCGTAGGTGTAAGTGTTGGCCGGCGGATCGTTCAACTCGATCACGGCGACGCCGGCGTCGGTGCGGTAGTTAATGAGCTGGCGGGTCTCGGTGGTGGGTTGCGTTGTGGTGGCCATCAGAGCTCCTATTGAGTCATTGACTCATTGATTCATTGGATCATTGCGCCGGGCGCGAGTTTCGTTTCAGCTTGCCTGCGCCCAATAAGCCGCAGAGAAAAATGTCGGACATCTGGCGGGCAAGGGCGCCGGCGTCGGCATCGACCCGCGGGTTGTGCCAGGTGTAAATCCAGTTCATCATGCCGAATAAGCTGAGCACGGCGATGCGGCCGGAGAATTTTACTCCGCGTCGATGCATCAAGTCTTCCACAAGCCCCAGGCAGGTGCGATAGTACACGCGCTTGATGGCGCGGATCTCGTTTCCGTAGCTGTTTTTCAGCGCCTCGTCCTCGTGGGACAGCACCTTCATCGCCTTCTGGTTGGCAAGGAAGTATTCGAGGTGATTCTGAATGAAGAGCCGCACCCGCTGCTCGGGGTCGCCGATACCTTCCAGCCGCTTGCGCAGGCTAGCAAGGATCGTCTCGAAGGCGTGCTTCTGGATCAGATAGAGCAGCTTTTCCTTGGATTCGAAGTAGTAGTACAAGCCGGCGAGGGACATGCCGGTGGCGCGGGAAAGGTCGCGCATGGAGGCGGCGTCGTATCCCTTGTCGCAGAAGACTGCGGTCGCGTGGTCCAGGATCTCACCCAGGCGACGGTCGAAGCGCTTCTGCGAGCCCAGGGCGTTGCGGCCGAGCGCACGCGGACGGCGATCAGTGAGCGCAGTGCGAGGAGAAGCAGACATCCGGTCGAAGCCCCCCAACTCCTTTACCGAACGTTCGTTCTAAAACATCATAGGATGCCATGCGGACGGAGTCAAGGGGAACCGCAGTCAGCACTCGGTACTCGCCGCTTAGCGCGTGGTACTTCAGTTGCGGATGTCGGCCATCTGGCGCTCGACTTCCGCCTTCTGCTCCGCCGACAGCGGCAAGAACGGCAATCGCGACGGCCCGCCATAGTAGCCGTTCAGGTCCATGGCGTACTTGATGCCGGGAATGCCGAGTTCGCCGCCGACTTTGAGCGAAGCCTCGACGATGCGCTTCTGCTTCTCGCTTGCCAGAGCCGCGTCGCCTTCCTTCCAGGCAGCGTAGATCTCGTAGCAAGCGGTCGGAGCGGCGCAGGCAAAGGCCAGGATCGCGCCCACGGCGCCCACGTCGAGTGAATCCTTGAGCAGGTGCGCCGAGCCCACGAGCACCTGGTAGCCAACTTCCTTGGTGCGGGTCTTCAGCTTGGGAGGGGCAGCCACGGCAGTCCCGCCGAGCGAGGACGCCGGGAGTACATCGCCATTTCCCGAACTAGCGGCCGCCTGCATGCGCGGGGTCACGGCGTTGAAGATTTCGGTAACCGTGGTCTCGCGCTTGATGTGGCGCGTGCTCTCGACCATCTTTTTTACCTTATCGATCACGCCCGCCGATTCCTTTATACCGATGAGATTGGGATGTTCGGCCAGCTCGATGACCACATCGGCCGGAATGTCGTAGCCGGTAGCCTGAGGGAAGTTGTAAATGATCACCGGCAGCGGTGAGCGGTCGGCGACCGTGCGATAAAAGGCCAGCAGGTTGGCGGGCAGCATCTGGCGCTTGTAGTAGTGGGGCGTGCGCACCATGGCGACGTCGTAGCCAAGCGAAGCCGCGTACTCGGTCAGGCGCAAGGTCTCCGTGGCGGATTCAATCCCGGTCCCGGCAGCCAGCACTTTCTCCGGCGCAGCGTGCTCGCGCGCACATTTCAAAACGTCGCGGCGCTCCTGGTCGCTGAGCATGATGGACTCGCCAGTCGAGCCCAGCACCACAATGCCGGCCACGGGCGTTTTGGAGTAGCGCTCGACACTGTGCTCGAGCTTCTTGAAGTAAACGTTGCCATCGGGATAGAAGGGCGTGGTGATGGGCGGAAGAATGCCGTGAAGAAGCATGTGCGAGCCTCCTGGCTACTAGCTTCTAGGTGCGCGCTCAAGGGGTACTAAACTACTCAGTATAGCGCCGCCAGTGGCGCCGCGAGTCACGGTTTTGGCGAAGTGGGCACGAGTTTGAAGTCGGCAAAGTTGCTCCACTTCCCTTCTTTGTCCTTCTGTTCGAGCAGCCACTGCCAGGAGCCGCTTTCGGGCAACCAGCGGAACGTGGTGTGGAAGGGACCGTCGGGATACTCGAAGACAAAGCGAATCGAATTGCCATCGCGCCTACCGTAACCGAGCGTTTCCGAATAGCGCGGCCCGAAGACGTCCAGCAAATGCAGCACGTAGCGCTCGCCGATGGCATCGTAGCCGAGGAACCAGATCGCCTCGTAGCGCCGCTCGGCGGCGGGCGCGCCGGCAGCAGTCTTCTCGTGAACGCGCAGAAACTGATGATTCAGCACCCACTCGGCCTCAATGACATGGTGCGCCTCGCGGTGCATCACTTGGCCGGTGAGGGTCCAAGCGCCGGCCATGCGATCGGCTAGGTCGTCGCGCCACTCGGCCGGTGCCTGCGCACAGGCGCAGATCGACCCGAGAGCAAGAATCAACAGTAGTGCGAAGGCTATGGGGAAACGCATAGCAAGACCTCATGGGCAAAGGTGCCTGTCTCGGGACTTCACGGCTTCCAAGGGTAAGGTATTCTAACCAATTGAGGCGAGACGCTGTATGCGGTACAAAAGTTGCACGGCCGTAGAAACGAGGGACTAAGAAAACGATGGGACGTCGTCGCCAGCAGCGCTTCAAGAAAGAGCTGACGGTGAGCATTCACGGGACGGACAGCCTGGGACAACGCTTCTCGCAGACCGCCTCGGTGATGGACGTCAGCGAGTTGGGGGTGCGCCTGCAAGGTGTGCATGTGCTGTATCGCCCTGGACAGACAGCGACGCTCGAGCACAACGGCAACCAGGCAAAGTACCGCGTGGTGTGGGTGGGAGGGGACGCGCTTGTCGGACAAGTCGGATTGATGAACCTGGAACCACAGAAAGCCATCTTCAACCTGCGCTTTCCCCCGCCCGGCCCAGACAAATATGTCGTGCCACCTCCGGAAGTGCGGGAGTTCCAGGGCAGCTTCCGACAGTTTGATGACGGGCTTCGCCGGCTGGTCGAACAACGGCGGCGGGCGGAAAGGCTGAAGGAGGAGCGCCGCCGGTTCCCGCGCTTTGCCATCCGCGGCGAAGCGGAAATTTACCTTAAGGGCGCGGAGTTACCGGTGCACGCCAAGCTCACCGACCTGAGCCGCAGTGGCTGTTTCCTCGAAATGCTGCCTGGGGTCACGCTGAATGCCAACGTCACGCTGGTCTTGCTGCTTTCGCAGTGGAGGATCCGCGTCCAAGGGGTGGTGAAGTCGGTGCTGACGAGCTTCGGCCTGGGGATCGAGTTTCTGCACTTCGAACCTGAGGATCTGCAGAACCTGGAAGAGTTGCTGTCGGCGCTCGAACATGGTACTCCGGCACCCTCCTCCGGGTCGTCGCCTGCGGTCCCGCCAGCTCCCGCTACGCCTGTAGACCCGGAGCGCGCTCTGGAAGCGGTAAAGAGCTGGTTCGGCGACCACGATTACCTGAGCCGACAGGAGTTCCTCCTGCTACTCAAGAAGACCAGAGGGTAGTGAGGGCAACCTCCCATTCAAAGCCACTAGGTCAGCGCGGTGCGCTCGGCGTGGAGGTGTTGCAGGGCTCGGACGTTGACTTCCTCGCGCTGAATGGCAGCAATGCCGTCCGCGGCGGCACGTGCCGCGGAGAGCGTGGTCATGCATGGAACGTGGTGGGTCACCGTCGCGCGGCGGATTGCCTTTTCGTCGAAGTAGGGGTCAGGACCGCGCGGGGTGTTGATGACGAGCTGGATCTTGTCGCCCTTGATCAGATCCACGGCGTTGGGACGGCCTTCCTTCACTTTGTAAACCCGCTCGGTGATGATGCCCTTCGTGGCCAGCACGTCGGCGGTGCCGTGCGTACACACCAGGCGGAAGCCGAGGTCGAGGAAGCGCTGCGCTACCTCAGCCACGTGCGGCTTGTCCTGGTCAGTAACGCTGATGAATACCGTACCTTCTCGCGGGAGCTTCTGGCCGGCTGAAAGCTGCGCCTTGGCAAAGGCCTCGCCGAAATTGTCGGCCACGCCCATGACTTCGCCTGTGGACTTCATCTCTGGACCAAGCACCGTGTCCACGCCCGGGAACTTCGACCAGGGGAAGACCGGCGACTTGACGTAGTAGCCGCTCCCGGTTGAAAGATCGGCCGCGCGCTCGATGTAGTCCGGCAGGAACTCGCGCAGCTTGCGCCCGGTCATGAGGCGGGCCGCGATCTTGGCCAGGGGCACCCCCGTAGCTTTGGAGACATAGGGGACGGTTCGGGAAGCCCGCGGGTTCACTTCCAGCACGTACACCTTGTCGCGGTGGATGGCGTACTGGATGTTCATCAGGCCGATCACTTTGAGCGCACGGGCCAGGCGGAAGGTGTAATCGCGCATGGTGGTCATGTGACGCTCGGGGATGTCCACCGCAGGCAGTACGCAAGAGGAATCTCCGGAGTGAATGCCGGCCTCTTCAATGTGCTGCATGATGCCACCGATGACCACGTCTTCGCCGTCGGAGAGCGCGTCCACGTCCACCTCGGTCGCCGCCTCGAGGAAGTGGTCGATGAGCACGGGGCGCTCCTGCGAGTATTCGACGGCTTCCTTCATGTAGCGGATCACGGTTTCGTCGTCATAGGCGATCTGCATGGCGCGACCGCCCAGCACGTACGACGGGCGCACCAGCACGGGATAGCCGACGCGGTTCGCGCCCGACACCGCTTCCTCGATGCTGGTAGCCATGGCGCCCGGAGGCTGCGGGATCGCCAGCTCGTCGAGTAGCTTGCCGAAACGCTTGCGGTCCTCGGCCAGGTCGATGGACTCGGGCGAGGTGCCGATGATGGGCACGCCCGCCGCCTTGAGCGGCAGCGCCAGGTTGAGTGGTGTCTGGCCGCCAAACTGGACGATTACTCCGATCGGTCCGCCGCCGGCGGCTTCGTGCTCATAAACCGCGAGCACATCTTCGAAGGTCAGCGGCTCGAAGAACAGGCGGTCGCTGGTGTCGTAATCGGTGGAGACCGTTTCCGGGTTGCAGTTGACCATGACGGTCTCGTAGCCGTCGTCGCGCAGCGCGAAGGCGGCGTGGCAGCAGCAGTAGTCGAATTCGATTCCCTGCCCCACGCGATTCGGGCCGCTGCCCAGGATGATTACTTTCTTTCGCGTCGTTGGCTCGGCTTCGTCTTCAGACTCGTACGTGGAGTAAAGATAGGGTGTGTAGCTCTCGAACTCGGCGGCGCAAGTATCCACGCGTTTGTAAACAGGCGTGATGCCGTGAGTTTTGCGGAAGTGGCGGATCTTTTCTGTGGCGCCTTTACCGTTCCCGATGCGCCAGATATCGGCGAGGCGAGCATCGGAAAATCCCATGCGCTTGGCTTCGCGCACCAGTTCCGCCGAGACCGATGCGAAAGGATGTTTCTCGAGTTCCGCCTGGAAATCCGTCGCCTCTTTTAACTGGTGCAGGAACCACGGATCGATGGAGGTCATGCGGGCCAGCTCTTTCACCGTATGTCCCTGGCGAAAAGCGTAGCGCAGGTAAGTGAGGCGCTCGGGATGGGGCGTCACCAGGCGCTGGGTGAGGATGCGCGGCTCGATGGACTCCGAACCCACGCGCTTCCCGGTCTCCAGCGATCGGATGCCCTTGAACAGCGCCTCCTTGAAGGTGCGGCCGATGGCCATCACCTCGCCCAGCGATTTCATCTGCGGGCCCAGGGTCTCGTCCGCTCCGGGAAATTTCTCGAACTGCCATTTGGGGATCTTCACCACTACGTAGTCGAGCGTGGGCTCGAAGCAGGAAGGCGTCTTGCGCGTGATGTCGTTGGGAATTTCGTCGAGGGTGTACCCCACGGCCAGACGGGCGGCGATCTTCGCAATCGGGAATCCGGTGGCCTTTGAGGCGAGCGCGGAGGACCGCGAGACGCGCGGGTTCATCTCGATCACCACCATGCGCCCGGTGGTGGGATGGATTGCGAACTGGATATTCGAGCCGCCGGTCTCGACCCCAATCTCGCGGATGATAATAATGGCGGCGTCGCGCATGGCTTGGTACTCGCGGTCGGTGAGCGTTTGCGCCGGCGCTACGGTGATGGAATCGCCGGTGTGCACCCCCATAGGGTCGAAGTTCTCGATCGAGCAGATAATGATGACGTTGTCCGCGAGATCGCGCATCACCTCGAGCTCGAATTCCTTCCAGCCCAGCACCGACTCCTCGATCAGCACTTCGTGTACGGGCGAGAGGTCGAGGCCGCGGGCCAGAATGTCGAGCAGTTCCTCGCGGTTGTAGGCGAGGCCGCCGCCGGTGCCGCCCAGCGTGAACGACGGTCGGATGATCAC
>Ga0335079_10006548_pt1 | contig 13325 bp, 12 predicted proteins | sample Lox_Sample_33_FD_206719 | JGI IMG/M metagenome (GOLD analysis project Ga0335079, IMG submission 206719) | Soil microbial communities from Loxahatchee National Wildlife Refuge, Florida, United States - Lox_Sample_3.3 | ecosystem: Environmental > Terrestrial > Soil > Wetlands | place: USA... | reverse complement strand
AAGTCGCGCGTGATCGCCGTGGGGTCGCTGGCCGGGTCGTGCACGAGGTACGCCGACCACAGCATCGGGCCCTGGTAGTCGTACATGTTGCCGACCAGGTTGATGCCGCCCTCGACCGAGTCGCTGTAGCCGCGCTCCTTGACGAGCCGCTGCCACAGGCGGCTGTCCTCGCCCTGCAAGAGGATCATGTCGATCAGCCCGAACGCGTACCAGGAAGGCGTGTTGCGCGGCGGGACGTGGTAGCCGAACGCGAGCGCCGGCCGGGGCGCGAGCGCGTCGGTGCGCCGCGCGCTGCGCTCCTTCGTCTGCGGCGGCTCGCTGACGTCGACGGGCGCCGGCGCCGGGCGCGTCGGCAGCGGCCCGAAGTAGCGCTCGATCGCGGCGCGCGTGGCCTTCGGGTCGAAGTCGCCGGCCACGACCAGGACGGCACGTAGTAGGTGTCGTAGAAACTGCGCACGTCGGCGAGCGTCGCGGCGTCGATGTCGGCGAAGTCGCCGTAGAAGTTGTGCGCATTGAACCAGTTGCGGTTGGCGGCCTGCGGCAGGTCGAGCCACGGGAAGCCGCCGTACGGGCGGTTCAGCACGTTGACGCGGACCTCGTTCTTGACGACGTCCTTCTGGTTCTGGAGGCTCGTTTCGGACAGCGCGAGCCCGCGCATCCGCTCGGCCTCGACCCACAGCACGGGCTCGAGCACGTGGCTCGGCACGACCTCGAAGAAGTTCGTGTAGTCAAAGCGCGTCGAGCCGTTGGAGACGCCGCCGTTGCCGCTGACGAGCCGGTCGGCCTCGCCCTTCGCGAGGTTGGTCGTCTCCTGGAACATCAGGTGCTCGAAGAGGTGCGCGAAGCCGGTGCGGTTGCGCGGCTCGATCCGAAAGCCGATGTGGTAGTACATCGCGACGGTCACCGTCGGCACCGAGGCGTCCTGCGAGAGCACGACGCGCAGCCCGTTCGGCAGCCGGTAGTAGTCGACGGCGACCTCGAGGCGCGGCGCGGGCGGGGCGCTGGCGCGCGAGGCGGGCACCGAGAGCGCGAGCGCGGCGAGGGCCGCGACGAGGGCGGGGCGGGACGGCGGGCTGTGGTTCGGCATCGGGGCCGCGATTATGGCGCGAGCGCGCCCCCGGGGTGTAGCGCAGCTACTTCGGCTGCATGCGGATCGCGCCGTCGAGGCGGATCGTCTCGCCGTTCAGCATCGGGTTGCGCGCGATCGCGAGCACGAGGTCGGCGAACTCGTAGGGCCTGCCGAGACGCGACGGGAACGGCACCTGTGCCCCGAGCGAGGCCTGCAGCTCGGGCGTCATGCCGGCGACCATCGGCGTCTCGAAGATCCCGGGTGCGATCGCGCAGACGCGAATGCCGCTCCTGGCCAGCTCGCGGGCCATCGGCAGCACCATGCCGACGACCGCGGCCTTGGTCGCCGCATAGGCGACCTGGCCGATCTGGCCCTCGTAAGCCGCGACCGAGGAGGTGTGGATCAGGAGCCCGCGCTCGCCGTCGGCGTTGGGCGTATTCGCCTGCATCAGCTGCGCGGCCGCCTTGTCGACGTGCAGCGTGCCGATCAGGTTGATGCCGACGACCCGGGCGAAGAACGCGCCCGCCATTGGTCCCTCGCGCCCGAGCAGGCGCCCGGCGCCGACGACGCCCGCGCAGTTGACGGCGAGGTTGAGGCCGCCGAGCGCGGCGTGCGCGGCCGCGACCGCGGCGTTGACGCTCGCCTCGTCGCTGACGTCGCAGTGCAGGAAGCTCGCCGCGGCGCCGAGCTCGGCGGCCGCGCGCTTGCCGGCCTCGTCCTGCACGTCGAGCAGCGCGACTCGGCCGCCGTCGGCGACGATGCGCCGCGCGACCGCGAGCCCGAGGCCGGAGGCGCCGCCGGAGACGACGGCCTTGAGTTCTTGGGGTTGCATCGTGGAATTGTCGCGCGGATGCGGCGCGCCCGCCAGCGGCTAGATGCGAAGCCCGCCGTCCACCTGCACCGTGCGCCCGGTGAAGAAGTCGTTCTCGACGATGAACACCGCGGTGCGCGCGATCTCGGAAGGCTCGCCGAGGCGCTTCAGCGGCACCGGCGCCGTGACCTTCGCGAGCGTCTCCGGTGTCATCGAGGCGAGGATGTCGGTCGCGCAGAAGCCGGGCGCGATCGCGCCGACGCGGATGTTGAAGCGCGCGAGCTCCTTGGCCCAGGTCGTCGACATCGCGGCGACGCCGGCCTTGGCGGCGGTGTAGTTCGTCTGGCCGGCGTTGCCGTCCTTCGAGATCGAGGAGATGTTGACGATCACGCCGCCTTTGCCCTGGCGCACCATGCGCTCGGCCGCCTCGCGGCCGCACAGGAAGACGCCGGTCAGGTTCACGCCGATCACCGCGTTCCACTGGTCGAGCGACATCTTGCCGACGACCTCGCCGTCCTTGACCTTGACGAGCAGCGCGTCCTTGACGATGCCGGCGTTGTTGATCAGCACGTCGAGCGTGCCGAAGTCGCGCACGATCGCGTCCATCGTCGCGACGACCTGCGCCTCGTTCGTGACGTTGCAGAGGTAGGTGCGCGCCTCGCCGCCCGCCGCGACGCAGCGCCCGCGCGTCTCCTCGAGGTCCTGGGCGTTCAGGTCGATGAGCGCGAGGTGGGCGCCGCGCGATGCAAACTCGAGCGCCATCGCGCGGCCGAGCCCGCGTCCGCCGCCCGTCACCGCGATCGTCTTGCCCTGGATCTGCATCGCCACTCACCTTTGCCGCCGCAGGCGGTCGTCGCGGTCCGGCCTCGATGCGGCGCCTGTCGGGTGCGTCGCGCGGACCGGCGAAACACTCGCTCGCGGGCCTGTGGCACTGCCAGAAGAACACTGGCAATCCCTCCCGCGCGCAGCATGTTAGCGCGTCATGCAGTGCAAAAAAAGTTCGGGAGAACGCCTAGGGGAACGGCTGAGAACGGGCGCGGGCGCGACGCGCCCCGCGCCCGGACGAGGGCGTCGCGATCGCCTAGAGGATCTCGACCGCGATCGCGGTCGCCTCGCCGCCGCCGATGCAGAGCGAGGCGACGCCCCGCTTGCCGCCGCGCGCCTTCAGTGCCGCGAGCAGGGTCGCCATGATGCGCGCCCCGGTGGCGCCGATCGGATGGCCGAGCGCGCACGCGCCGCCGTTGACGTTGACCTTGGCGGGGTCGAGCTTGTGGTCGTGGATCGCGGCCATCGCGACGGCGGCGAAGGCCTCGTTGATCTCGTAAAGGTCGACCTCGCCCGCCTTCCAGCCGGCCTTCTTCAGCACCTTGTCGATCGCGCCGACGGGTGCCGTCGTGAACCACTCGGGCGCCTGCGCGTGGCTCGCGTAGGCGACGATCCGCGCGAGCGGCTTCAGTCCCTTGGCCTGCGCGACGCTCGCGCGCGCGAGCACGAGCGCGCCCGCACCGTCGGAGATCGACGAGGAGCTCGCCGCGGTCACGGTGCCGTCCTTGCGGAAGGCCGGCTTCAGCTGCGGGATCTTCGCGAGGTCGCAGGTGAACGGGGTCTCGTCCTGAACGACCGTCGTCTCGCCCTTGCGGCCCTTGACGATCACCGGCGCGATCTCCGACTTGAAGGCGCCGGTCTCGATCGCCTTCAGGCTGCGGCGCACCGACTCGGCGGCGAACGCATCCTGCTGCTCGCGCGTGAAGCCGTACTTCTGCGAGGTGTTCTCGGCGAAGCAGCCCATCATCTGGCCGTCGAACGGGCTCTGCAGGCCGTCGTAGAACATGTGGTCGAGGATCTCGCCGTGCCCCATCCGGTAGCCGCTGCGCGCCTTCGGCAGGAGGTACGGGGCGTTGGTCATCGACTCGAGGCCGCCGGCGACCGCGAAGTCGATGTCGCCGGTGCGCAGCGCATCCGCCGCCATCATCACCGCGCGCATGCCCGAGCCGCACATCTTGTTGACGGTCGTCGCGGGCACGGCCTGCGGGAGGCCGCCGGCGAGCGCCGCCTGGCGCGCGGGGGCCTGGCCGAGTCCCGCCGGCAGCACGCAGCCCATGATCACTTCGTGCACCGCTTCGCCGGCGATGCCGGCGGCCTCGAGCGCGGACTTGATCGCGGCGGCGCCGAGCTGCACGGCCGTGGTCGGCTGGAACACGCCCTGGAAGGCGCCGATCGGCGTGCGCTTCGCTGACAGGATGACGACGGATTCGGCGCTCATGCGATGACCCCCGCGTGTGGCAGTCCGGCCAGTCTACGCCCGCGCCTTTTTGCGGTGCAACGTAGACGTTGGTCTAGGCGCTAAGGCCGCGTGCCCGGCCGCGGCGGGCGGCGATCGCGGGGCGCCGGGCCCCTGAAAAGCGCACGTCGATCAATGCGCTAGGGGCCATCGTCGCTCACGAAAAAACAGTCAAGCCTGCTTTTTATGCAGCCGCGCGACGGGCGCTGCTAGACTCCGATCGGCGCGCCGCGCGCGCCTCGTCGGGCGTCCCGTTCGCAGCGTCCGCCGACTGAAGCGAGGGACCGGTCGATGAGCTCACCCGCCGAGCGCGCCGAACTGCCGACCGCCGAGAGCCGCGGGCGACTGCGCTTCGTGACGGCCGCCTCGCTGTTCGACGGCCACGACGCCGCGATCAACATCATCCGCCGGATCCTGCAGGCGCAGGGCGCCGAGGTCGTGCACCTCGGCCACAACCGCGCGGTCGCCGAGATCGTGCGCGCCGCGATCCAGGAGGACGCCGACGGCATCGCCGTGAGCTCCTACCAGGGCGGGCACAACGAGTATTTCCGCTACATGGTCGACATGCTGAACGCGCGCGGTGCCGGCCACATCCGCGTCGTGGTCGGCGGCGGCGGCACGATCGCGCCCGACGAGATCGCGATGCTCGAGGGCCACGGCGTCGAGAAGATCTACACGCCGGACGACGGCCTCAAGCTCGGCCTCGGCGGCATGATCGCCGACGTCTTCAGCCGCGTGCGCGCCTGGCGCCGGCCCGCGTACGCGCCGGGTGCGCTCGGCGCCGACGATCACCAGAAGATCGCGCAGGCGATCACGGTGCTCGAGTCCGACGATGCGGCCGGCGCCGATGCGCTCAGGGACGCCGCGCAGAAGACGCTGAACCGCCCGCCGGTCATCGGCGTCACCGGCACCGGCGGCGCCGGCAAGTCCTCGCTGACCGACGAGCTCCTGAACCGCTTCCTGCGCGCGTTCCCGGACCGGCGCATCGCGGTCGTCGCGATGGACCCGACGCGGCGCCGCGGCGGCGGCGCGCTGCTCGGCGACCGGATCCGGATGAACGCGCTCGACTCCGACCGGGTGTTCATGCGCTCGCTCGCGACCCGGCGCCAGCACCTCGCGACGAGTCCGGTGCTCGCCGACACGATCCAGCTCCTCAAGTTCGCCGGCTTCGACCTGATCGTCGTCGAGACCGCCGGCATCGGCCAGAGCGACACCGAGATCGTCGACCTCGTCGACGTCTCGCTGTACGTGATGACGAGCGAGTACGGCGCGGCGAGCCAGCTCGAGAAGATCGACATGCTCGACTTCGCCGACTTCATCGTGCTCAACAAGTTCGAGAAGCGCGGCGCCGAGGATGCGCTGCGCGACGTGCGCAAGCAGTGGCGGCGCAACCACCCGGCGGAGTTCAAGCGCCCGGACGAGGCGGTGCCCGTCTACCCGACGATCGCGAGCCAGTTCAACGACGCCGGCGTCAACCGCTTGTTCGCGTCGCTGTGCCAGCGGCTCGACGAGCAGTGGGGACGGCTGAAGCGCTGGCAGACCGTGCCGCTCGCGCCCAGCGGGGTCCCGCGCCGCGCGGCGCTCATTCCGGGCGAGCGCGTGCGCTACCTCGCCGAGATCGCCGAGGGCGGGCGGCGCGCGCGCGCCGCGGTCCAGCGCGAGGCCGAGGCCGCGCGCCGCGCCGAGGGCTACCGCGCCGCGCTCGAGGCGCTCGGCTGTGCGCTCGTGCCGAAGGCCTTCGAGCGCTACCCCGAGACCGTGCTCGCCGGCTCCCCGCCCGAGCTCGCGCGGCTGCGCCGCGCGTACAACGAGGCGCTCGACGAGGTCGGCGAGGAAGGCTTGAAGCTGCTGCGCGAGTGGCCGGCGCGCGCGCAGAGCGCGACCGACCCCGAGTACACCTACGTCGTGCGCGGCCGCGAGCTGCGCGGCGAGAACTACACCGAATCGCTGTCGCAGCAGCCGATCCCGAAGCTCGCGGTGCCGCGCTACCTCGGGGCCGGCGACCGGCTGCGGTGGCTGAAGCAGGAGAACCTGCCGGGCGCCTATCCGTTCACGGGCGGCGTCTACCCGTACCGGCGCGAGGAGGAGGACCCGACGCGGATGTTCGCGGGCGAGGGCCTCCCTGAGCGCACCAACAAGCGCTTCCACTACCTCGCCGCGAACTCGACCGCGAAGCGCCTGTCGACCGCGTTCGACTCGGCGACGCTCTACGGCGAGGACCCGGACGAGCGCCCCGACATCTACGGCCGCATCGGCAACTCGGGCGTGTCGATCGCGACGCTCGACGACATGAAGCGGCTGTACTCGGGCTTCGACCTGTGCGCGCCGACGACCTCGGTGTCGATGACGATCAACGGGCCGGCGCCGATCATCCTCGCGATGTTCATGAACACCGCGATCGACCAGCGCGTCGAGCGCTACCTCGAGGAGTCGGGCCGGGCGGCCGAGGCCGAGCGCGCGCTCGGCAGGTCCTGGCCCGACGGCGCGCGCCCGGCCTACCGCGGCGAGCGCCCGGCCGGCAACGACGGCCAGGGACTGCGGCTCCTCGGGGCCTCGGGCGCCGAGCTCGTGCGCGCCGGGCTCCTCGACGAGGCGACCTACGCGCAGCTGCGCAGCGAGGCGCTGATCCAGGTGCGCGGCACCGTGCAGGCCGACATCCTCAAGGAAGACCAGGCGCAGAACACCTGCATCTTCTCGACGGAGTTCGCGCTCAGGATGATGGGCGACGTGCAGGCGTACTTCACCGAGCAGGACGTCCGCAACTTCTACTCGGTGTCGATCTCGGGCTACCACATCGCCGAGGCCGGCGCGAACCCGATCAGCCAGCTCGCCTTCACGCTCGCCAACGGCTTCACGATCGTCGAGTACTACCTCGCGCGCGGCATGGCGATCGACGACTTCGCGCCGAACCTGTCGTTCTTCTTCTCGAACGGCATGGACCCGGAATACGCGGTGATCGGGCGGGTCGCGCGGCGCATCTGGGCGCGCGCGATGCGCGAGCGCTACGGCGGCTCGGCGCGCAGCCAGATGCTCAAGTACCACGTGCAGACCTCGGGACGCTCGCTGCACGCGCGCGAAATCCAGTTCAACGACATCCGCACGACGCTGCAGGCGCTGTATGCGCTCTTCGACAACTGCAACAGCCTGCACACCAACGCCTACGACGAGGCGCTGACGACCCCGACCGAGGAGAGCGTGCGGCGCGCGGTCGCGATCCAGCTGATCATCAACCGCGAGCTCGGCCTCAACAAGATCCAGAACCCCTGGCAGGGCTCGTTCGCGATCGAGCAGCTGACCGACCTCGTCGAGGAGGCCGTGTTCCGCGAGTTCGACGCGATCGCCGAGCGCGGCGGCGTGCTGGGCGCGATGGAGACGATGTACCAGCGCGGCAAGATCCAGGAAGAGAGCCTGTACTACGAGAACAAGAAGCACGACGGCTCGCTGCCGATCGTCGGCGTCAACACCTTCCTCGCCGCGGCCGGCGGCGAGGAGAGCCACGTCACCGAGCTCATCCGCTCGACGACCGCCGAGAAGGACGCCCAGGTCGCGGGCGTGCGCGCCTTCCAGGCGCACCACGCCGCCGAGTCGGCCGCGGCGCTCGCGCGCCTGCAGCAGGTCGCCGCCGAGGGCGGCAACGTGTTCGCGGCGCTGATGGAGACCGTGCGCGTCGCCTCGCTCGGCCAGATCACCCGCGCGCTCTACGCGGTCGGCGGCCAGTACCGGCGCAACATGTAGGCGCTCAGGCGCCGAGGTCGGGCTCGCCGAGTTCGGCGAGGATTGCGTTGCGCGCCTGCTCCTTGAGCCTGAGCGCCGCGGCGCGCTCGGCGCTCGCGGCGGGCGCCGGCAGCGCCCCGAGGATCTCGACCTCGATCGCCGCGCGCCTCGGCAGCCACGCATCGCACGGCAGGACCCTGCGCGCGCCGCGGATCGCGACCGGCACGACCGGCAGGCCCGAGTGGGCGGCGGCGACGAAGGCCCCGACGTGGAAGCGGTGGACGCCGACCTCGCCCGTGAAGGTGCCCTCGGGGAACACCGCGAGCGACTCGCCGGCGAGCGCGGTCTTGAGCACCCGCCGCGCGTCGACGCCGCCCCGGTGCCGGTCCTTGCGGTCGACGAACTCGGAGCCCAGGCGCCTGAGCAGGAGCCCGGCGAGCGGCACCCGCACCATCTCCTTCTTAATGACGAACGCGAAGCGCGGCGGCAGCGCCGCCTGCAGCACGACCCCGTCGACGTAGCTCGAGTGGTTGGCGACCACGACGCAGGCCGCGGACGGCAGCTTCTCGAGGCCGTGGACCCTGAAACGGATGCCGGCGAGCGCGAAGAAGATCCGCCCGCCGCGCCGTGCCATGCTGCGGCGCAACGCGACGCCGGGCGTCGGGAAGCCGAGCACGAGCAGCAGGATCCCGACCATGATGAACACGGCCCAGCACCAGAGCCCGTAACCGATGCGGATCAGCCCTGTCATGCCGGGGGATTCTCGGCTCGCGGCCTTGTCCTAATGTGAACCAATTCTCTTTATGTCAACCGACCGCGGCTTTCGTGAGGCCCGTCACGCACCCCCCGGGCAGCGGTGGGGATACTGACCCGGAACGTCCGCCAGAGGGCGCGACGAGGTGGCCATAGTCGTCCTACGACGCGGCTGATTGTGCCGGTTACCAACTGGGGTTGCCCAGTGCCGCGGCGTAGACGCACATCGACAGCGAACCAGAACTTGGCGGTTAACTCCAATATGCATGCCAAGGCCGTGAAGCCGACGCGCGAGGCGCCCGCGGAGACCGATCCGGCGATCGGGCGTTTCCTTGACGCGGTGTGGATGGAACGCGGGCTGTCCCAGAACACGCTCGCCGCGTATCGCGCCGACCTGACGGCGCTGACCCGCTGGCTCGAGGCGCGCCGCGTGCTCGTGACGCGCACCAGCCGCCACGACCTGCTGGCGTTCATCGCCTCGCGGGTCGAGGGCGGCGCCCGGCCGCGCTCGACGGCGCGCCAGCTGTCGTCGTTCCGACGCTTCTTCCGGTTCCTGGTCCGCGAGGGCGCGGTCACCGAGGACCCGACCGCGCAGATCGCGATGCCGAAGATCGGCCGCTCGCTGCCGAAGTCGCTGACCGAGGACGAGGTCGAGGCGCTGCTCGCGGCGCCCGCCGTCTCCGACCCGCTCGGCCACCGCGACCGCTCGATGCTCGAGGTGCTGTACGCGACCGGGCTCAGGGTCTCCGAGCTCGTCAGCCTGAAGCACTCCCAGGTGAACACCAACCAGGGCGTGATCCGCATCGTCGGCAAGGGCAACCGCGAGCGGCTGATCCCGCTCGGCGACGAGGCGGTGCGCTGGCTCGCCGAGTTCGTGCGCGGCCCGCGCACCGAGATCCTGCTCGAGCGCCAGACCGACTACCTGTTCCCGACCCGGCGCGGCGACCGCATGACGCGCCAGGCCTTCTGGCACATCATCAAGCGCTACGCCCGCAAGGCGGGCGTCCAGAAGGAGCTGTCGCCGCACACGCTGCGCCACGCCTTCGCGACGCACCTGCTGAACCGCGGCGCCGACCTGCGGGTCGTGCAGATGCTGCTCGGCCACAGCGACCTGTCGACGACGCAGATCTACACGCACGTCGCGCGTGAGCGCATGAAGGAGCTGCACTCGCAGCACCACCCGCGCGGCTGAGCCGCGCGGCGCTTTGGTAGACTCCCGGAACTGTGCCCGCCGCGCGCGGTCTTAACGTCGCGCCCCGGAGTCCGCCATGCCCATCCGTCCGTCCCGACGCACCCTCGCGGCCGCCGCGCTCGCAGGCCTCGGCCTCCTGGCCGCGCTCGCCGCCGCCGACCCCAAGCCCGAGGCCAAGGCGAACGGGAAGGCCTCGGCCGACCCGCGCGCCGACATCGCCCGCCGCCTCGACGTGTCCGTCGACGCGGTCCGCCCGAGCGTGATCGCCGGCCTTTACGAGGTCGCGCACGGCGGCGAGGTGCTGTACGTGACGACCGACGGGCGCTACGCGATCACCGGCGATCTCTACGACACCGACAACGCCAAGAACCTGACCGACGTGCGCCGCACCGAGACGCGCTACGCGGCGCTGAAGACCGTCGGCGATGACGATGCGATCATCTTCGCGCCGAAGTCGCCGCGGTACACGATCACGGTGTTCACCGACGTCGACTGCCAGTACTGCCGCAAGCTGCACAGCGAGATCGCCGAGTACAACCGCCTCGGCGTCAAGATCCGCTACCTGTTCTACCCGCGCGGCGGCCCGGGCAGCGAGTCGTGGCGCAAGGCCGAGCTCGTCTGGTGCTCGGCGAACCGGCAGGATGCGCTGACCCGCGCGAAGCAGGGCGCCGCGATCACCGGCGCGCTGTGCAAGAACACGCCGGTCGGGCGCACCTACGAGCTCGGCCAGGAACTCGGCATCCGCGGCACGCCCGGGATCTTCACCGACCGCGGCGTGTACCTGCCGGGCTACTACCCGCCGGCGCAGCTGATCGAGAAGCTCAAGGAGCTCGACGGCAAGGGCAGCGGCTGAGTCAGCGCTCGAGCAGCGCGAGCTTCCCGGGACGGTCCTTCCAGGCGTCGGCGTCGGCCGGCGCGGGCTTCTTCTCGTTGATGACCGGCCAGTTCTTGGCGAGCTCGGCGTTGAGCTTGAGGAACTGTTCCTGGCCCTTCGGGATCTCTTCTTCGGAGTAGATCGCCTCGGCGGGGCACTCCGGCTCGCACAGCGTGCAGTCGATGCACTCGTCGGGGTCGATGACCAGGAAGTTCGGGCCCTCGTGGAAGCAGTCCACCGGGCAGACCTCCACGCAGTCCATGTACTTGCACTTGATGCAGTTCTCGGTGACGACGAACGTCATGATCGGTCTCGGCGGTTTCGGGGTCGCAACGCTCGGCGCGCGCGGGCGCCGCGCGCGGCCAACGGTGCATTCTATACGAGGCCGCCTAAGGGGGCCTGCTGCGCGGCCACTGCGGGCGGTCGAAGTCCGTAAGGTGCAGGCCGGCGACGCCGCGGGCGCGGTCCTCGAGATAGCGGCGCAGCGCGAACTCGACGCTCGGGAAGGCGATTTCCGACCACGGGATGTCCTCGGGACGGTACAGCCCGACCTCGAGGCTCTCGGCGCCGGCGCCGAACTGCGGCTGCGGGAGCTCGGCGCGGAACATCACGTGCACCTGGTGCGCGTGCACGACGTTGACGACCGCGAGCAGGCTCCCGATCTCGACGCGCGCCAGCGCCTCCTCCCACGACTCGCGCGCCGCCGCCGCCTGCAGCGTCTCGCCGTTCTCCATGAAACCCGCCGGCACCGTCCAGTATCCGAGCCGGGGCTCGATCGCGCGCTTGCACAGCAGGATCCGGCCTTCGTGATCCGGCACGCAGCCGACGACGATCTTCGGGTTCTGGTAGTGGATCGCGTTGCACGCCGGGCACACGTGGCGCGGCAGGTGGTCGCCGGGCGGCACGCGCAGTTCGACGGGCTGGCCGCACTGGCTGCAGTACTTCATGGGCTCCGCGGAGGCTGGTGCCGGTGGAGGGACTCGAACCCACACGCCTTTTGGGCGGACGATTTTGAGTCGTCTGCGTCTACCAATTCCGCCACACCGGCGCGGGCCGGCATCGTAGCACGCACCGCGCGCCGGCCGGCTGCGACGATTCGCCCCGCCGGCGCATCCTAAGCAGTCGTGAGGCTCCACGAAGTCGACCTGCCGTCCGCGACCGTCGCGCTCGCCCAGCGCGGCGATGAGCGCGCGCTCGCCGCCTTCTACAGCGCCTGCGCCCAGCCGGCCTACACGCTGATCCGGCGCATCGTGCCGGGTCCGGCGGCCGATGACCTGCTGCACGATGCGTTCCTGGACGCGATCCGCGGGCTGCCCGGCTTTCGCGGCGGCGTGCCGCTCGGCGCGTGGTTCCGCCCGATCGTCGTGCGCCGCTGCTACATGCACCTGCGCTCGCCGTGGCAGCGCAGCCGCGACTGGCTCGGCGACCTCCTGGAGAAGGTCGACGGCGCGGCGCCGCCGGCGGCGCCGGCCGGCCTCGCGCTCGACCTCGAGCGCGCGCTCGAGCGCCTGCCGCCGAGCGCGCGCCTGGTCGTCTGGCTGCACGACGTCGAGGGCTACACGCACGAGGAGATCGCCGCGGCGACCGCGCGCACGCCGAGCTATTCGAAGTCGCAGCTGGCGCGCGCCCACGCCCGGCTGCGTGCCTGGCTCGAGCCGCCACCGCCGCCGTGCGCGGCGCTGCCGGACTGTCCGGCGGAGGGATCGTGATGGACACCGACGAGAACGAGGCCGCGATCGCGCGGGCGCTGAAGGCGCTGCCCGACGTCGCACCGCCCGCCGAAGGCTGGTCGCGCATCGTGCGCGCGCGTGCCGTCGATCGTCCGCGCCGCCGGCCGAGCGCCTCGTTCGCGCTCGCGACCGTCGCGCTCGCGCTCGCGACGCTCGCGCTCCTGCCGCTGCTCGGCCGTGGTCCGCCGCCGCCGGAGCCGGCCGACGCGGGCCTCGCGGCCGACCCCGTCGCGGACCTCGCGGCGCGCTCGGCGGACCTCGAGCAGCTGCTCGCGGCACTGCCGGCGCCCAGCAGCGCGCGCGCCAGCACGGCGCTCACGGCCGCGGCGCTCGAGGATCGGATCGCGCTCGTCGACGAGCGCCTGACGGCGCCGGGTGACGCGCCGCTGTCGGTGAGCGCGACGCGCGCGCTGATGCGCGAGCGCGTCGTGCTGCTCGACTCCCTGGTTCGCGTCCGCTACGCCACGTCGGTCGGGCAGACGCTCTGAAATGGTCTGGAGGTCAGCGATGAAGACGACGTTCCGTCCGCGCCACGCGCTTCTCGGCACGGTGCTCGCGCTCGCGGCGGGGCCGCTATTCGCGGACGCGAAGCCCGCCGAGACCGCGCCCGCCGACGAGGCGCAGCTGGAGCGGCGCCTCGAGGACGCGCAGAAGCGCCTCGAGCAGGCCGCCAAGGAGGTCGCCGAGCTCTCGGCCGGGCTCGTGCCGCAGCAGCTGAAGGAGCTGACGCTCCACGTCGGCGAGCCGCACGCGATGCTCGGCGTGCAGCTCGCGCCGGGGCAGGGCGGCGCGCGCGTCGCGCGCGTCAGCCCCGGGGGGCCCGCGGCCGAGGCGGGCGTCAAGAGCGGCGACCTGATCATCAGCGTCAACGGCCACCACACCGCCTCGTCCGCGGACGTCA
>Ga0335079_10006547_pt1 | contig 13325 bp, 12 predicted proteins | sample Lox_Sample_33_FD_206719 | JGI IMG/M metagenome (GOLD analysis project Ga0335079, IMG submission 206719) | Soil microbial communities from Loxahatchee National Wildlife Refuge, Florida, United States - Lox_Sample_3.3 | ecosystem: Environmental > Terrestrial > Soil > Wetlands | place: USA... | reverse complement strand
TCGTGGCTCCTTTTGCCTTCGCCACCACTGCAGTGACGCCCTCTCCAAAATCAGGATGCGGCACGCCAATCACCGCGCTTTCCATCACACCCGCCAGCGCGTCGATTTCGACCTCAACTTCCTTTGGGTAGACGTTAAAGCCGCCAGTGATGATCATATCCTTAGCGCGACCCACCAGATGCACATAGTTGTTCGCGTCGATTTTGCCCAGGTCGCCCGTAACGAAGAAGCCATCGGCGCGGAACTCCGCTACAGTTTTCTCCGGATTGCGCCAATAACCTTTGAAAACATTTGGTCCTCGTACCTCAAGCACCCCGACGGAATCCGGATTCGACAGATGCTTACCGGTTTCTGGATCCGCCACGCGGATCTCAACTCCCGGGACTGCGAAGCCCACTGTGCCCGCCATCCGTTTTCCGTCGTAGGGGTTGGAGGTATTCACCAGTGTTTCGGTCATGGCGTAACGCTCGAGAATGCAATGGCCCGTTTTGGCTTCGAATTGACTGTGTGTCTCTGCCAACAGTGGTGCGGAGCCCGAGATGAACAAGCGCATATGTGCCGTAGCTTTCCTGTCAAGATCGGAATGTTGCAGCAACCGCGTGTAAAACGTCGGTACACCCATCAAGACGGTAGCTCGCGTCATTAGGCGCATAATTTCGTTAACTTCGAATTTCGGTAAAAATAGCATGCGCCCACCGGCTGCAAAGAGGGGGTTGCAAGCTATAAATAGGCCGTGAACATGGAAAATCGGCAGAGCATGCAGCAGCACGTCGGCTTTTGTAATTCGCCACGCTTTCACCAACGCCGCGGCGTTGGACGCGAGATTGCGCCGAGTAATCATGGCCCCCTTAGAGCGGCCGGTCGTGCCCGAAGTGTAGAGCAGTGCAATTGCCTCATCCGGACTACCGGCAAATCGAGGAAAGTCCGTGCTGTCGCGCGCTGAAGCCAAATCCGTCAGTGTTCCCTCGCCGGCGCAGCCTAATGTTTCGACATGCGCTACACCTTTCTTCTGCGCGATAGGCGCCAAAGTTAATTTGTCTTGCGGGCGATAAATGACGACCCTTGGCTCGGCATCGCCCAAAAAGTACTCGAGCTCTGGTATCGTGAATGCCGGATTAAGTGGCACAAACACCGCGCCGAGTCGCCAGCATGCAACACAAAGCATAAGTGCTTCGGGCGACTTATCAACCTGCGCCACCACGCGGTCTCCGGCAACCACACCGCGCAGTGTGAGCGCGCTGGCAATACGGCCCGAAGTATCCGCCAAATCCTGATAGGTATAGGTTTTACCGTCGGGCGTCTCAATGAACACACGCCCCGGCTCGGTATCGAGGACGGCGTCAAGCCACGCGACTGGATCAATAGTGGACGGCATTGCGTTAAAAAGATTGGATTTGTCTTGCCTTGTGCATTTGTACCGGCTTGACCAGCAGGTTGTCAAACTGGTCGACCCAGAATCTAACGGCGAATATTTTAGTCGCAAGCTGTTTGGGATTCGATTGCTGCAGTAAGTTCGCAAAGGTCATGATATGAACCAGGGCGATTGCGGGAACACTCAGTACGGCGAAATAGTATGCGGTACCCCAATGTGCGCGATCGATCTGCTCCGCAAACGCCCCGATGTCTGCGTACATTAAATCCGAAATGGCAATAATTAAATATCCAGACGACCGACACGGCTACAGGCAATTCAGTATGGATCACTCACAGTGTGGCGAGTGCAAGGCAAACCGCGGTTAAATCGACCTAGGCGGTGTGGATCGCAAACAGTCACGATAATTCTGCCGGAACCCGGTCGAGCGCGCGCTATTAGAGCACGATTATGCACCCCGGATGCCAACTTGGATTCCGGATACCAACGCTCCGCTGGAGGACTGATAAAGAATACGCTCCGGCCTGCGGGCACACGCGTGACCAGAAATCATTTTAAGAAGTACGCCGGAAAATTAACTGCAGCCTAATACCCTTCTTCTATCATTCTCCCTGGTACACGATGTCGCTACGACGGTTCTGCGCCCAGCAGCTTTCATTATGCTCCGTGCATTTGGGTTTTTCCTTGCCGAAGCTCACCGTCTGAATTTGACTTGTGGCGGCACCCAGGACGACCATCGCTTTCTTTACGCCGTCGGCACGCCGTTGTCCGAGCGCCAAATTGTATTCGCGGCTCCCGCGCTCGTCACAATTCCCCTGGATGGTAACCCGCGCGCTAGGATGTTCGACCAGATAAGCGGCATGCGCTTTGACCAGCGGCATATACTCCTCGCTAATGGTGGCTTTGTCGAAATCATAGTAAATACTGCGTTTTGAAAGAATGTTGTTCGGATTCGTGAGCGGATTCGCCGCGATCGGTTGCGCCGGCGTTACTTTTGATGCCGTGGATTCGGCGGGTTGCTGGCTTGGTTGTTGCGCGGCAGGTCGCTCCTCTACTGGGGCCTTCGACGTTTCCTTCGCCGATTCGCTGGCGCAGCCAACCAGTAACGATATCAGCATGGCGCCAAATAAAACTCTTTTCATAAAGGACTCCTTATTAGGGGTTGCGTTGATAATAAAGTCGTTCGTGGACCCGGAAAAAAATATATTGGTATGCTAATATATAGTTTACCTATAGGCATTACACGCATTAGATATCAGTTTGCGTGAAAGTTCAAGTCGCTAAATCACGACAATTTATCGGTTGAGGTAATTGGCATGCGCCGAAAGAGAAAACCTAAACGGCCCGCGCCCGGAAACGGAAAGCGCAGCAAGTTAAAAAATGTTGGCGAAAAGCAGGAACAGCTTGCTTCGCAAGTATTGAAAAAGTTCCGACAGGTTCTAAAATCGACAAAGAAATATTTCCAGAAGGTGGACGAACGCTGTGGGCTAAGCGGTGCTCAACTTTGGGTTTTGTGGGAGCTTGGCCAAATGCCGGGAATGCGAATCTCAGATCTGGCGACATCCCTAGCGATCAAGCAGCCGAGCGCCACTAATCTGGTCGACAAATTGGAAGAACGCGAATTAATCAGGCGAGAGCGCAATGGCTCCGACCGTCGGGTAGTCCGCCTTTACTTGACAAGGCGCGCGGATAAGCTCATCGCCCGCGCTCCAACCCCAGCCCAGGGGCTGCTGCCGGACGCGTTGTCTCGCATACCCGGAAAGACGCTGCGCGACCTGGATACAAATTTGTCGCTTTTGCTCAAAGTTATGAAGCCCCGCGACCAATCCGCTGCCATGATGCCGCTTTCGGATTTGTTATCCTGAGTTGGCTCGCATATAAACCGGGTCTGAAAAATTTGGCCGCTCGATTATTGGTAATTACCTTTCCGCTTTCGTCCGGGTGAGCACATGAAATACAAGGACTACTACAGCATTCTGGGAGTTAATAGGGACGCCAGCGCAGCGGAGATTAAAAAAGCCTACCGTAAGCTCGCGCATAAGTATCACCCCGACGTATCCAAGGAACCTAATGCCGAAGAAAAATTCAAGGAAGTCGGGGAAGCATATGAAACTCTCAAAGATCCCGAGAAGCGTTCCGCCTATGACCAACTGGGCCGTTACCAGCCCGGGCAGGACTTCCAGCCGCCGCCCGACTGGGCAAAACAGTTTGGCGATATGCAGTTCACATTCGAGGATATCGACCTCGCCGATCTGCTGGCCGGCCTTGCCGGCGGCGGCCGACATCGCGCGGGCCGCGGCAGCAAATTCCCGATGTCCGGCCAGGACTACGAAGTCACGGTGCACATTACCCTGGAGGAGGCATATCGCGGCACCGATGTGGATCTTAGCCTCAGTGTACCCGAGTATGATGAACGCGGCTTCCTGCATCGGGTACCGCGAGCGTTCAAGGCACGCATTCCGAAGGGTGCAACCGACGGACAACGGTTGCGGCTTCCGGGAAAAGGCGGCAAGGGCTTTAACGGTGGGCGCGACGGCGACCTATACCTCACTATTGCGCTGCATCCGCATCCGTTGTTTCGCGTGAACGGTCACGACTTGTACATCGATTTGCCCCTGGCACCGTGGGAAGCCGTGCTGGGCGCAAGCATTGAGGTGCCCACACTGGGCGGACCGATTCGCCTCAAGGTCAAACCGGGAACTCGCGCTGGACAACATTTACGTCTCTTGGGACGCGGACTGCCCAAACCGCGCACAGGACAAGGCGATCTATTCGCAATCGTGCAAATTGCGGTACCTACCGTAGCGAGCGAGCGCGAGCGGGCCCTCTACAAGCAGCTTGCAGACAGCTCGACGTTCGAGCCGCGTGGCCACTTCGAGGAGGGGGTGAAAAATGAAAGCCGAACCTAATGAAATGCTGTGGTTAAACGAACAAGGCGAATTCTCGCTTCCAGAGTTTGCCCAGCTCTCGGGTCTGTCAGAAGAAGAACTGCGCGAACTTGTGGACTACGGAGCGCTTGAGCCGGCTAATCCGCGAGCGGAACAGTGGACCTTCAGCGCGGAGCGAGTGATAACTGTGCGGACCGCATGCCGTCTGCGCAACGATTTCGGCTTAGATATGCAAGGACTTGCATTGATCCTTAACTACCTCGATCGCATTCACGAACTCGAAGCGCAGTTGCAGAATCTGCGCGCGCGCCTGCCGCGTTGGTTGCGCTAAGCGGCGTCATCACGTTGGATCGATTTGGGCGAAAATGAAGCAAGAATTCTTAAGCGCGCGAAATAATGAATTTGCGCCGCGCGGAAATATGTGCCGCCCGGATTAATGCGATTTCTCGTTGACCGTTGTACGTGAACACGCTGAGGCCCCGTTCATCTGCCCACATGTCGAGTATCGTTCCATAGTCCGATTACCTGCTGAAGCCTGCTGTGTTCATAACTCAGCGCGCTCAAGCTGGCCGTGTCAAGCAGGAAATTCCGGCCGCCCGCCGGCTCGAGGCCAAGCCAACGCGCGGCAAGCACGCGCAGGAAATGCGCACTCGAAAAAAGCAAGACGTTACCGTGCACCGCACGCACTCGGGTTATGACGCGATCAGCCCGCGCGCCCACTTGAGTCGGCAATTCACCTCCGGGGCAACCGTCTCGGAATAGCTGCCAATCCGGGCGCTCCGCTAAAATTTCGGTCGTGCGGCGACCTTCATACTTTCCGTAATTCCACTCTGTTAGATCGCGATCGATTTCGGCTGCTGCTCCGAAACCGGCCAGCTCGCAGGTTCGAGTCGCCCGTTGCAAGGGGCTGGTATACACTTTGGCAAAAGTGACCCCCGTCAGCCGGCCGGCAAGCGCACGGGCATTGCGCTCACCTCGTTCGGTAAGTGGTAGATCAGTGAGCCCCGTATGCCGTCCGCTCACAGTCCAAGCGGTTTCACCGTGGCGGGCTAGATAAATGATAGGAAACGCGTCAATCATAAACTTCCTCCTGGCGAAATGATGGACCTTGCAGCTCAACCCAAGCAATATACAGGCGTTCCTGAGCTTAGCGACCTGTATGTCGACGGGCCAGCACGTTAGGCCGGCATACCTGTTTGCTGCTACGGCGCCAGGAAGTCCTCAAGCACCAGATTTTTAGAGCGAATTTGTGAACTGCGTCATAGACAGACGCAAGTGATAAAGGCAATCTGCTGATAGCTGGCGCGTCCTCCTCCGATCGCCGGCTCTCTGAAGCGGCGCCCGGGCTGATCGCAGCGGACGCCGCTTTTTCTTAGGTACATCCCGAATGGATAGGTTTTGATAGCGCCGCAAGCTCGCGTCCCGAGGCGTGGCTGGCGAATGTCCCGAAATATTAACGTTATCGCCGCACCTGCGCCACGAATCATTTTTCAAACCGTGCGAAAAATGGATGTCTGCACCGAAGTAATTCTGGTCGGATAGATACGTGCCCTCGGCGCTAGTCTAAGCGATTTGCGATGGAAAAAACCAAATGCTTAGGTTATCGCTGCTCCTCCACCGCTTTTGAGACATCTGCCACCGCCAGGCGGCTATCAAGTACAAAATCGCCCTAAATATTGTCGCTTGGCCACCGGTTTCGAATGCCGCCTCCATGACATGCCGATCAGATCCGATTTTTGCGGACGAGCAGGCGCGACCCTTGACCGTTCTCCGTAGCCAACGCCAGATCGCGGCGCACCCATCCGAAAACTTTCACGGAGCCTGGAAACATAGCCTCGTGATGGGTTCACCTCGCCCTACGAAGCACATGATCGAGCGATGGCACGTTTGCTTGCCAAGTAGGCAGCACAGCCGTGATTGCGACCTCCTCGATTTCGGCGAGCAGGATGAACAACGTCGCAATGCGGAATGCAAACGTAGGGCCGCCCGCAAATATCACGACGATACTCGCTCCGAGTACGTAGGCGGCTACTGTCGCGAGCCGCGTATGGTAGCTCGTAAGTTGCCCATACTTGATGAATCCAAAAGCAATCGGGATGAGATAGCTCGCGGCAACGATGATCAGATACACTATTTCGCCCCGTACAAATTCGGGACGCAACCAGCATGCACACGGCAACAAAGCTACATAAGTCAGGAGGTCTCCCCAGCTGTCGAGTTTCGCTCCCAATTCTGTGACCTGCCCGAGCCGGCGAGCAATTGTGCCATCCGCGACGTCGGAAACGAGGGAAAATATTAAACAAATCAGAAAAGCCTCGGACGCGCCGCGCCAGGCAAAAACGAGCACTACCGGCACGAGCAGGATCCTGATGGCTGAAATGATATTGGCGATGCTCACCTGCTCACCCACAGGCTAGCCGATACGGCTCTTCAATCCTAAGAACACCATAGCTGTCGCCATTAACGGATGAATCAAAAGCGTTGCCGCCACCAGCAGCATAACCACTCCAAGCGGCGGAACCCAAATTAGACATATCATCGCAAGTACACCCAAGAGGCTATCAAGCTGGTCGAAGGCCCAAAAAACAAATCTGAGCGAACCCGGTGCTGTTTCGCCGGGTGGAATATCGAGCTGCCGTTTAGCAAAACTGTTTGGGAGTTCACCCAACAGATAGCCGATCCCCATTAGCATGCCCCATTGAACCGGATTGATCTGCTGGTAATCGATGAGCAAAAGCCAGCTAAACCGGCGTGATACGTACGCTTGAATAAGCGTGAACACGGTCGTCGCGAAAGTCATAATTATTACCCCCCGCAGCGTCTTATTGGCGCCGAAAACCCGCTTACCACGCAAAGTTGCATTGAAATCCAGCGGAATTTGCGCAAGGCCCGGAAACCAGTTGAGTTTAATTATAGCGATGTGCACTGCCCCGCCTAATACGACCGGCAATACAAGCCACAAGACCTGGACGATCAGCTGCGCTGTCATTTGAACGTGGTACGCAGTACGTAACACGCGTCGTTGTCACGCGGCCACGCTCGCGTTGGCGAGGCCGGACCTTGCGCGTTTTCCTTTCCGCAGTCCAGGACGAACAACATGCGCTCACAAGCGGGGACTCGTGCCAAAGCCGTATATGTCATAGAGCTCCTTCCATGTGCGCAGAACCCGTGGCAGGAAGGTCTGGCACCGAAATTTATGTATCACCGTGTACATCGGCAGACGGTTTATGAAAAGGTCCCATAGGGCGAGCTGAAACCCGAGCTTCCACTGGGCAGGATCGATTGAAGAGCCGGTTGCTCGTTCAAGCTCAATACGGTGCAGATCTACGTACCGGCGAGCACCAGCACGCGCTCCATCGCTGGGGGGCAGCACGAAACAAAGCAGTTCAGCTAAATCGTGCTGAGGGGCGCCGAGGGTAGCAAAATCCCAGTCATAGGCGCACATCTGCGGACCGGACGAAGATCTCCTGAATGCGATATTGCGTGGGTTAAAATCGTTGTGTATGAGGGTTTGGGGCTGGGACTCCATTAGCGGCCACCAGGTTTCGATCGTGTCGAGTAGCGTCTGCTGTATCGACGAAACGTCATCCCCGATCCACTCGACGAAATACACACGCGCGTGTTGTGCCAGCGCTTCCCAAAGCTCGCGCAAAGATTGCATACGCTCTAACGAATAGGTTGGGCCAAGCCATGGTTGCCGCGCAAGTGTGCCCGTGCATCCGTACCAGATTCCGTGCAGTTGCGCGATGCCGTGAACTGCTGCTTCAATGTGCTCCGCGCGCCATACGCTCGTGTCCTCGGCCGAATCCATGAGGTCGACATCGAGAAGCCTCTCCAGCACAAGAATCGAGCGCTGCGGTATCAGCGCCCTAACCGTCCCATAGCAAATTGGCGCGTGACGCGCGAAACGTCGGTCGCACTGGTTATAAATGGCGCATTCGCGATCCTCGTTTCCATCAAACCCTGGCATTTGTGCCGTTCCGGTGTAGGCCCGGCCGAGTCGCCTGCTGCACAATGCCGCGACCCTGCTAACCGTCGCCCTAACCTCTTCCGCCTTAGGTTTGATCTTGACGACGAGTTCGAAGGTGCGCGACGGACGCCTCGGAACGCCAACAGTAACGCTGTAGCTCCTCAGCCCGATGTGCGCGCCGAACTTCGAAGACACCAGCGCCGTCATGATACCGTGGTCGAAGGATTGATGTCGCGCTTCGATGTGCTGCACTCTTATTGCATCATCACCAAGTGCGTTGCGCAATATCGGCTCGAAAAACTCTCCGCCCAACCCATCCGGGTTTTTCGGCACGATACTGCGCTGCGGAGGGTAAGGAAGATAACCGCGTTGGGCTAGGGAGCAAACGTAGTCTTCCATAAGGTGCGCATCCAGCGCCGGGCAAGGCAGTCGAATTTGGGCAAGCGCGCACTGCGTGTCCTCGGCTCGCGGCTTGCTCGTTCGATTGTTCGCGTAGATCTGCAACAAGGCGAGCTGATCCAGGTCCGCAAGGCGTCTAAAAAAGAAGGCTCGCACAGGCCACAGCGGATGCGATGAGTTGCGCATCGCGACAGTCAGTTCTTCCAGCCAGGAGTCATATGAAATTAATTGCACGTCATAGCCAAAAAGGTTCAACCAAAGCACCAGTTCACGCCAACTGCGCGGCTTCGGATTCACTAAATGGAAAATCTTCAACGCTCGACTTTTGATTTGTGACAGGCCGACGATGGCTGAAGCCACATGGTCGACCGGACAATAGTCCATTTCCAAATCCAGGTCGGGCGCGCTGCCCATCTGAATGCAGCCACAAAGCATCCGGGATAAAATGTCCGTACTATTTGCGATTCCGGACCGGCTGCTTCCGGTAATAAGGGATGGCCTGAAGATGGTCACGGGAAGCCCGCGCTCGTTGGCCTGACGACTCAACCGTTCCGCAACGCATTTGCTTCGCGCGTATCCCATATGTATTCCGCTGAGGAATGGGAACGTGTCCTCCGTTTCGGATATGCGAGCTGGTCCGGTCGTCGTATAACATACAGTAGCGCTTGAAATCAGGTGGAACGGCTTGCCTTTGACGCGACAGGCCAGCCTCAGTAATTCCCGAGTAGCATGCACGTTGACCCTGCGCAGAGCTTCGTATGATGCCGTCCAACTCACGTTTGCGGCGCAATGATAAATGGCGTCCGTTGAGCCGCAGAGCTCATCGAACGCCGCCCCACTTAGACCCAGAAAAGGTTGGCTGACGTCCCCGAGAATAAATCGAACTCGCTCCTCGGGCACTTCGTCCAGAATTCGGAATTCAGCAAGAGTCCGGTGCAGATGCGCCCGAGCCTCGAGTTCACTCCCGTCACGTACCAGGCAGTTGGCGAACACACTGTTATTTCTCATAAGGGCTGCCAACAGGTGTGCTCCCAGGAAGCCCGTTACGCCGGTCAGCAGGACTGACCGGTTTTCTTCGTCGGGAGTCACCGCCGCAGGTTGAATGTCATCCGCCAATATGCTGTCGGCCGACATCAACGCAGCGTGAACCGCCGATTCCGCCATCCGAACACTCCCTTTTGTCGCATGCTTTCAACTGTCCGGCAAATCACGAACTAGTCTAACCGAAATTTTATCTGCCCCGGGCCAATATCGGATCTCACTTGTCCGTACCGGTACGCCCCGGTATCGAGCGCATTTGCACCGCCACAGCCCTTCTTGCGCGCTGGACTCTCCGGACGGACTTCTTCGTGATACCTCGACGCGGTATCCGCTCGCTCGTTGGCCGGTAACGACCGCGTACGGGTAGCTATGATTTGGCTGGATGGGCGAACGCCTCACGTAAATTGGCTTCGAGATGGCGTTGCACGCTTTGAAGCACAATCTAGATTATCGGTGCTAACCGGAAGCTAACTTTCGTTGGCCCGGGGTAACAGGTACAGCTCGATATTACGGATTCACTTGCAGTTGCGCACCTACTTGAGTTCATTGCGCTTTTCCGCGAGATCCTCGGGCTTCGAATGGAAAACCGCAGCGATTTCCCTTTGGAGTGGGGGCTTAAACGCGCGACGGCGCGAGCGAGAGAGTAAGTACCCGGTCGCCGCTCATCTCGATGCGTTTACCCGTTGAGTAATAGCCGTCAGCATTTAGCAATTCATGTTTCATGTACGTACGTGCCAGGCGCCGCACAAAGTTTCGGGTAGCTTGAGTTTCCTAGATGAGGTGGTGCGCGCATTGGTCCGCAATGCTTGCTAAGCCATTTGACCCAGTCCGGCCACCAGGACCCGTTCCGCTTCAGCTGCCGTTCGCGCCATGCTTTGGCTTCAACCCGCGGCCCTGCGCTGCCTGCCCAATATTCGCGCTTTGAAGGCTGCACCGGGGGATTGATGATGCCGAGGATATGACCCGAATTCGATAGCGCGTAACGCACCGGTCCTCGCACGAGCCGTACTGTGAAAAAGGTTCCTCGCCAAGGCGCGATGTGGTCCTCATGCGCCCCTACAGCATATAGCGGTTGTTCTACTAGAGAAAAGTTGATTGGGCGACCGCCGAGCGTGACGCCATTTTTTTCTGCCAATTTATTCTTGAGATAAAACTCCCGCAGGTAGAAGCGATGCATCGCTTCCGGCATCCGTGTGTGATCCGCATTCCAGAACAGCACGTCGAAAGCGGCCAGGCTTTCACCGTACAGGTAGCGGTGTACGAAATAATGCCAGATCAGCCTGTTGGGGCGAAGCATGCGAAACGCGCTGGCGAGTTCCGGACCACCTAGGTAGCCCTTTTCGGCCATAATGCTCTCCACCGCCGAAATTGCCTCCTCGCTCAGGAACGCTTCGATTTCCCCGGGCCTGGAAAAATCCACGAGAGACGCTAACAGCGTCCAGTGGGCAACAGGGATTTTGTCGCGATGCCCTGCATATTCCTTATTAAGCCAAGCCATAAGCGCCGCGAGCACCGTGCCCCCGATGCAGTAACCGACCGCATGGACTCGGGGCGCTTTAGTGATTGAACGGGCGGCCTCAACCGCTGCGAGCGCGCCCTTGAGCATGTAATCGTCAAAGGTAATGTGAGAAAGTTCGGCAGTTGGATTTTTCCAACTGGTTACGAAAACGGTGAAGCCCTGATTAACCAAGTAGCGCACCAAGCTTTTCTCGGGTGTCAGATCGAGAATGTAATACTTGTTGATCCAAGGCGCGATAATCACGATTGGCAGCGCATGAACCCGAGCCCGAGCAGGAGCGTACTGGATCAATTCCAGAAGTTCATTACGGAAGACCACTGCACCCGGGCTAGTGGCCAGATTCCTTCCAACCTTAAATGCCGTGCTATCCACCATTTGAAGGTCGCCCGCCTTTAAGTCATCACCCCAATTTTCAATGCCTTTCACTACGGTCTTGCCCCCACTTTCTAAGAGCTTTTTTAGGGCCACTGGATTGCTCAAGAGAAAATTGCTGGGGGCGATCGCATTAAACCATTGCCGCACCCAAAAGGCCGCGGTACGGCGTTCCTTCTTGGAGACACCCGGCGTGTCGTAGACAGTCTGCTCGAGCCAGCGGGTGTAAAGAAGATACAACTGGACCATCATGGAAATGGCAGGATACTGGTGCCACTCGGGATCCGTGAACCGCGCATCTTCACTGGCAACGGGGACCCATGCCTCACGCTCCAATCCGACCGTTTGATTCCACGAGTGGAATATCAGACCCTGCAGCCCACTGCAAAGCTTGATTGCCGCTTCCGTGAATTCGCGCGGATTTTCCAGCCACGCCCGGCGAATCTTCGCAAACGATTTTCCGATGCCGAAGGGATCCAGGGCGTTAACAATCACAGCCCCGGCTTCGTCTAAAACATCAGCCGATGCAAGGCGGATTTTCGAGGGAGTCTTGTTGGAGGGAGTTGACAAATCGGGCGAAGGCAGCCTTAAGCACATGCGAGACGCCAGATTCTACGCGCGAAGTCTATGCGACGCAAAGAGTCTGTCTACAAATCCGAAATGATGAGCGCGTGATCGCTTGCGCCCAAGGGAACAATCAAAACACCATTATTTGCGGCGCAAGACTATGCGGACCGCTTTGCTTGGCTGGGGCTTTTTGTGGCCTTAGCTACTTTTGTGCTATCTTCAATCGCGTATTTGGCCAGATCTTCAAAATCCTTAATCACTTTCTTATTCATTGCAATCGTTTGCTCTTCCATCAGGCGAGCCATCTCTTCCTGGATTTTTGAGACCTGAGTGAAGTAGTTGCGGGTAATCTGTTGAGCCTTCTCGGCATTCGTTTGATAAAGGCCTTGCCAATACGCGGCCGAAGCGGCAGTCGCCGGCTTGCTCCACAGGGATTGCAGATGCTCGTTATTGCTGTTGAGTATCTCTTTCACGGCCTCCATCTGTGCTTTGATCAGGCGTTCTGTCAGCTCCGCACTGACGGCTGCAAACTTCTGTGCAGCGTTTAGATTGGTCTTTCCGATAACGTTTAAATGTTCGAACTGGGATAACATGTGAATCTCCTTCATTTGATAAGCCTTGCCAGCGGGGCACAACAAACTTTTTACCAATTAAATTATCCCACACAAGAAACCGGAGATTACTTGATCTAGATCAAAGAGACGGCTCTTGGCCAACCCGGATGCAGCACACAGGGAAAGCGGATTATCCTTCCCTAATGAAATCACGCACGACACGAATCTGGTCCTTACTCATTAGCCACGGCGCGTGCCCTATTCCCGAAAATTCGACGACTTTAGCGCCCGGGCCGCGTTCCTGCATCCGGCGGACCGTACTTGCAAGCAGGAAATCCGACTCCGCTCCGCGGAGGACCAATGTCGGGCATTTAACTGCATCCCAAACTGGCCACAGATCAACGCCAAACATAAAGTCGTTACCAAATTCAATTCCAGTGTTTTTGTTGTCGCGCAGCGCGCCGACGATTCCGGGATCGTAAGCCAGTGCATAACGCCCATCCTCAAGGCGGCGTGATCCGTAACGGGCGACATGGCGCCACTGGCGATCCTCGAGCGGACCAAAAGTGGCGCAGGCATTTCTCAGGTACTGCTCCACCTCGTTAATATCGGCAAACCTTGCATGGAGGGCAGCATAAACGTT
>Ga0335079_10006543_pt1 | contig 13327 bp, 12 predicted proteins | sample Lox_Sample_33_FD_206719 | JGI IMG/M metagenome (GOLD analysis project Ga0335079, IMG submission 206719) | Soil microbial communities from Loxahatchee National Wildlife Refuge, Florida, United States - Lox_Sample_3.3 | ecosystem: Environmental > Terrestrial > Soil > Wetlands | place: USA... | reverse complement strand
AAACTGCGATAGGAGCGTGCCGTAGGCGTTGCCGACCCGCAGGACCGTCGCGGTCACATGGCCCTTGTGGGCCGCCAGCCGCAGGTACTCTTCGGCGGCCAGCTTCTGGATGCCGTAGGAAGAGGACGGCGCGCGCAGATCGGTCTCGCGATATGGAATTCGATCCGATCTGGGTTCGTAAATAGCTCCTCCACTGCTGAAGTACACGATGTGCGGCTTTGTGCCCAGATACTGAATAACCTGAAGTAAGTTCAGTAGCGGAACTAGGTTCGCTATCGCATCTCCTGGCAGGTCGTGATCCGAATTCACGGGTGAGTTGTTGTGTGCCAGATAGTAAATCAGCTTCAGGCCCTCGGCAAAGCGTTCACAATCAGATCGCGACAGCAGGTCTCCGTACAGAACCGAGGCCCCTGCCGGGCAGTGAGCGGCGCCCTTATTGCGGGCTAGCAGCCTAATCGGACCGCGATACTTGTCCAGAACGTAACTTACAAGATACGACCCGACGAATCCCCTGGAGCCTGTGATTCCCGTGGCCATCTGTCTAAGTTCAATCTTCCCGTTCGGGAGGTATACAAGACCGCACCATGTTATCATGCCTGGGGAGAATTGCCTTCTCCCACTCGGACCTTCGCTCCGGGGTAGTTGCGATGGAAGATACAATGTCGCGGGATTTCTGCGAAATGCAGTCCGCCGCAGCCCATCTCCGTCGTGGCGGACGAACAAGAGATGTTCAAGGTTGTGTGTCAGACCACGCTGCCGTGCGGTTGGCACGGAGCGCACTATAGCGTTTGACCCAGTCTCTTCTCCAGTTGCCTGCGATACGTTCTGCTGATTCTCGATCGCGAACCGTCTTTCAGGATCACTTCAAACTCGCCATGAGAGATCGGCTCCAGGTGCACAATGCTTTCGATATTGACGATGGCCGAACGATGGACGCGGACAAAACGAACCGGATCGAGCTTCTCGGCAAGCTCGTTCAGTGCGGCCCGGTACAACAGTTCCTTCCCTCCGATGTGCAGGTTCGCATAAACCCCGGCAGCTTCGATCCAGTCGATATCCGCCACCCGAACGAAGCGGGTCGAGCCTGCGGATTTCACCACCAGGCGGTCGAGCGGCAGATCCCCAGCGGGCGCCGCGGAAACCATCCGAAGAATGCGCCGTCCAAACTCCCGCACGCTGCGCTCATCCATGCGAACGCTGGCGCGAGCCATGGTCACTTCAAAGCGCTCGTCGCTGAACGGCTTCAGGAGATAGTCGAGCGCATTTGCTTCGAAAGCGCGGATCGCATGCTGATCGTAGGCGGTCACAAAAACGGTGAGCGGCATCCGATCGGCTCCCACTTCGGCGATGACCTCCAGCCCATTTCGTTCCGGCATCTGCACGTCGAGAAACACCAGATCGGGTCTTCGGTTCTGAATGATCTCCACCGCGGAGAGTCCGTCGGGCGCCTCGATGATTGCGGCCACCTTGGGGTCGCCGCGCAACAGATCGATGATCCGCTGCCTCGCCGGCGCTTCGTCGTCGGCCACCAGAACCGAGAGGCCCTCAGGCGCGGACAGCGGCATGGGCATCCTTCCCGCTCCACCGCAGAGGCAGCGATATTTCAACCTCGGTTCCGCCGCCCGCGCGCGGTTTGACGGCAAAACCGGTTTCTCCGTCGGGATAAAGCCCGGTCACACGCTGCCGCGTCACGGAAAGCCCCAGGCCGTCGCAGTTCGCAAGCGTCCAACCCGCTGGAAGTCCCACCCCGTCGTCGAGCACACGAATGTCAAGCCGATCCCCGTGCCGGCGTGCCGATACGATCACCGTTCCGCCCGAAGCTCGCCTCGAGATCCCGTGCCGGATTGCATTCTCCACCAGCGGCTGAACAAAAAGGCAGGGTACGGCCGCATATTTCACCTCCGGCGCGATTTGCGTCTCAATCCGCAAGTGATCCCCGAAGCGGATCTTCTGGATCGCCAGATAGTGTTCCAGAAAGGCCATCTCTTCCGCCAGTGGGATCTCCTGCCTGTTTTTCGATTCCAGCGACAGGCGGAGAAGGTCGCCCAGGTGCTCGATCATCCTTCGCGCCAGCTTCGGGTCCCGTTCCACCTGGGATGAGATCGTGTTCAGCGCATTGAAAAGAAAATGCGGATCCAACTGCATTCGAAGGGCGTTCAGACGAGCCTCGGAGAAGTTCTTTTCCAGGCGCTCCAGGCGCAACTCAGCGGAAATGTAGTGATCGTAATAGCGATATGCCTGCCAGGCTCCCAGAATCAGCCAATAGATGAGCCAGTTCCACAGAACCATGCCTCTCAGCGCATTCGCAAGAATCCTGATACTCGGCAAGTCGTTCCATACACCGATCCCGGCCGCGGCGCGGACCGCGCCCAGGACATAAACGTACACAGACGTCACCAGCAGGCTCGGCAGGAAATGCGCCAGAACTCGCCGGGCCAGTTGCTTGCTCGAAACGGGGATCTGCCGGTCTACCCAAAGAATAAGCGGTGTGACCACACCCCACGACCACCACAGCGTAAGAGAAAGAAGCAGAGCGTGGCGCCGGTCGCCGCCGGCAGAGAGATCCGGCAAGGCAAACACACAGCCCAGAATCGTCCAGCCAAAAGCCGCGAGAGCAGCGTGGCCCGGACGCGTCTTCATCCATGGTTTGCCGGCCATCGGGTTTCTCACTTTGCAGCCAGATGGACTCCTTCTGGATCAGCCACGCGCAGCATCAGCCCCCATCCGTAGAAGTTGTCCGCGAGTGCCGCTGCGAACTCATTATCGCCCGCTTCCAGGGGCAATGTGATGGAGCCATTCTCCAACGAACAGCGCGCATCGGGAGATTTTCTCGCTGAGTCCACTTCGAATAGGTTCTTGTCGGCATACACCAGTTTGCCGTTCAAAAATACCCACAGCTCGCGCGTCCATCCGATATCGATCTTCTTCGCCTGCTTCCTGTCTGAACGGATCGTCGTCTTCAGCCATGCTACGGCCCGGTTCGGCTCGTGCAGCGGCAGGCCATACTCGCGGCTGATATTGACCAGCCCGCCCCGCTCCGTGCGGATCGTCTTCCACTCCTGCGAAGCCCCCGGCATGTCGTCGTACACGGGTTCCTTACCGCTCGGCAGCGCGGAAAACCGGGAGAGGCGCCAATTCCGGACCAGTCCGCGGTCCCCTTCCAGCGGATCTCGGGCCGGCTCTGGCGTTAGACCGTCCACTACATCGGGAGTGATCACCAGGTTGGCGAACGTCCCTGGCCCCTGAAGTCGCAGGCCGCCCCTCAACGCGTCCCCCTCCAGCCTGCCGACCTCCAGTGTGGGCGATGCGGCATCGTTCACGAAAACATTCATCCGCCGGCCGGACACGACCATCTTGATGTGGTTCCAACCGTTCTCGCGGAGCGGCGCCCGGCTCTGATATTGCGGAAAGAGGTCCCAGAGCAGGACACCATGGGTCTGCGGCGCATACTGTATGCAGGCTCGGAAGGCCGGACAGTTCGGATCAGGCCTGAGGTATAAGAGCTCGAAATTGCCTTCGTCCTGCTGGCGAAAGGCGATTCCGGGTGCGCCCCTTCCGATCGTATTGACGTCGAACTCGATGGTTCCGTCGCTGAACGTGATGCCTCTGAGTACCGCATTGCCGCTGTTCAGTCGCATCAAGCCGTGATAAAAACCCAACTGCCGGAGAAATTCCGCGTTCTCCTTAGTCTGCCAGTGGTCGGCCGTCATGGTGATCGTGATCGGTTCCGCGGCCCGGGCCATCGGAAGTGCTGACAGGAAACATACGCAGAGCGCTATCCGGCTCAGGCCGCCTTTGCCAAAAAATGTCTTCATGACTCCAGCGTATGGACGAGACACCCCCTTGGCGAGTGAAAGGTGACGAGACGGACAGGAGCGTTGCGAGGCGGTCCCGGACGTTGCGGGCTGCACCTTGGCGGCGTCCGAAAGCGGTCTTTCCTCGACCCCCGACCCCCGGGTCCCCGCCCACCCGTGCTATACTGACGTTTTCGAGTCAGTGAGGAGAGTTCTGTCTTATGGCACAGGTTTGTGAAGTATGCGGTCGCGGGCCGAAGTTCGGCAACCGCATCAGCCACGCCCATAACGTTACGAAGCGCCGCTGGAATTTGAACTTGCAGTCGGTTCGCGCCCTGGTTAACGGCGCCGGCAAACGCATCCGCGTCTGCACTGCCTGCATTCGCGCCGGCAAAGTCCAGAAGGTCGCCTAAACCAGCCGCTTTCCCTTAAGTCATTTGAAAATCAAAGCACGCGAGCGCGCAGTCCTGCCCGCCCTGCCCAGGTAGCCGATCCACCACGCCTCGCGACCGGGAGCATCGAACCGGGTGTGCCACTCCGTGCGAAATTCCGCCGCTTTTTGAGCCGCGCGCCGCTCCAGATAGCTCCGCATGCGGATCGAACCCGTCATCTTCTGGATCAGCCGCGCCGAGGCCACGGCGTCGTTGGTTTCCCCCAGCAAATCCTGCAGGCGCTTCAGGTACCCGATCCGTTCTTCCAATCCCGGACCATAGCACGGGCGGAAGAGCTCCAGCGTATACCGCAACTGCTTGGAGAGCAGGCGCAGGCGGTGCAGGTCCGCCACATCTTGGGTGGTATCGAGCAGCGTTCGCGCCTCGGCGAAATAGACTGTCGCCAGCGCCGGCAGATTCCGGCTCGCATTGGCCGCTGGGCTGCGGCCGGCGTCCCACACGATCGGATTCTTCTTCGCCATGCTATAGCCCCAACTGAACCCGCCAGCCTTGCGCTACGCCGTGCAGCGTCCAGCGTTGCAACTCCGCCGTCAATTTCTGTAACGCTTCGGCGCGTTCCAGATTCAGGCGCAGCATCACGATTGAATCTTCCGCAAAGCCCGCCTTGGACAACAGTTCTCGCGCGATGTCCCGGTCGCGCACGGCTCCGCAGAACTCCATCAGCGCCTTCAGCCGCCGCCGAATCTTCCTCCAACCGTTGCCGGGGTAGAGTTCCGCGAACACGCGCAGGCACCGGTTGAGGCGGCGAATGGAGACGCGCAGGTCGTGGATGGCGTCGGGGTCGGGTGACCGCGCCGTGCGGTGCATCTGCGCTCCGAAGTTCCGCAAGAGCGCCTCGGTCTGGCCACGCGCGAATTCCCGCATTTCTCAGTTCCTCGCCCGGATCACCGACACGGGCCGGCTGTAGACCTGCTGAAACACCTGGCCGGCGCGCTCGGCGCCCCACTGCTCCAGGTCGATATCGCCGTGCGCGCGCACTTGCAGCAGAACCTCGCCGTTCTCTTTCAGGCGGCATTCGATCCCCTCGATGAGCTGTGTCCGGCTGCGGTCCAGGTTATCGGCAAGCCGCAGAATCGGGATGAGCTGCATGAGTGTGTGGCGTTCCCCGGAAGAGAGCGCCTGATATATTCCATGGACCGGGTTCGGCAGCACCTTGCGATGGTACCGGCAAAGCGCCGCAATCATGAATCGTTCCCGGTCCGTGAAGCCTGCCATATCCGAGTTGGAAACCACGTAATAAGAATGCTTATGATGGCTGACGCTCGAGATGTAATGGCCTACGTCCACCAGGTAGGCTGCAGCCTCCAACAGCTTACCGCAGCCCAAAGGCAGGTGGTGAAGGGGTTGCATCGCCAGGAAGAGGTGGTTCGCCACATCGGCGACCTTGCGCGCGTGATCCAGCTGCACGCCGTAGTGGCGCGCCATCCCCTCGATCTCGTGGCGCTGCTCGCGGGTCAAACGCGTGCGCTCGGCGCCGACGTTCCGGGCCGCGAGATCGGCGATGATGCCGTCGCGCACCCCGGCGCGCGAGAAATACACCGCCGGCAGGCGGAAGCCTTCGAGAAACTCCAGAAGCACCGCCACGCCTGGCACGATGATCTCCGCCCGTCGCGGTCCGATACCCGTGATTTTGCGGCGCCCTGCCAGGTCGCGCTCCGAAAGCTGCTGGTAGAGCCTCCTCACCTGCGCCGTGCTGATGCGCAGCCTGTCGATTCCGTCGCGTTTGGCGCGCGGCACCCTGGCCACGGCGCTGGCCACCGCCGATGCGGTCGCCGACGTGGCGATTACACGGTCCCATCCCGAATGGCCGCTGCGCCGGATCGCGGGCTCGAGCTTGGCCTTGATGTAGCCGTGCATCTGGTGCTTCTGCCGCGGACTGGGCGGGTCCTCCGGCAGAAACGCCTCGCGCAATCGCACCGCGCCCAGCGGCTTGGAATAGGCTTCCACGAGCAGCCCGTGCTCGGCCACCACGATCTCCGCGCTGCCCCCGCCGATATCGATGATGAGTATGCGCTGTTCCGGATGCGGCCAGACGCTCTCCACTCCCAGGTGAATCAGACGCCCTTCTTCGCGGCCGGAAATGATTTCGACCGGAGTGCCGGCGGCCTCCGATGCCCGCGCCAGAAACTCCCGCTGGTTCCGCGTGTCGCGCACCGCGCTGGTCGCCACCGCCCGCACGCCGGAAACGTCGAGCTTGCGGTAGAGCGCCGACATCCTCGCCAGAACCGCGCAGGCTGCCCGCAGAGCCTCCTCGCTGATCGCCCCGGCGCGGAAGACGCTTTCTCCCAGGCGCGTCACTTCGCGTTCGGACGCCAACACCCGCGTGCCCATTCCCGGAATGATCTCGGCGGCCTCCATTCGAATGGAATTGCTGCCGATATCGATCGCGGCGTAACGGGGCATTTCTCCATGCTAATCGAGTGGCGCGGCAGGCCGCGAGGAGTGCCTCGGGTACAATGGCTACCAGGTGCAGATCTACCTCCTGAGACATGGAATCGCCGAGGATGGCAAGCCCGGACGGCCCGATTCCGAACGCGCGTTGACCGCTGAAGGCCGTGAGAAGTTGAGACGCGTGCTGAAGCGCGCCCGCGCAGCCGATTGCGCGCCGAGCTTGATCCTGAGCAGCCCATACCGCCGCGCCCTGGAAACCGCCGGGGTTGCCGCCGAAGTACTGGGCTACCAAAAAGACGTGGTCCAGGCGCGCGCACTGACCCCCGAAGCATCGCCCCCCGATTGCTGGGACGAGATCCGCGCGTACCGGCACGAGACCGCCATTCTGCTCGCCACCCACGAACCGCTCGTCGGTTCGCTTGCAGCTTTCCTGCTGCGCAGCCCGGCGCTGCAAGTGGATATGAAAAAGGCCGCCCTCTTGCGCTTGGACTGCGAACGCCTTACCCCCGAACCGCACTGTGTGCTCAAGTGGATGCTGACGCCCGGAGTTTGCCTCGAATGAACGTCGTCAAGGCCACCGCGCGCTATGAGGCGTGGTTGGGCCGCCACTTGAGGCTGATCAAGACCGACCTGGTCCTCAAGCACAAGCACATGCGGTCGGAGCAATTCCCGTTCTTCCGCGCAACGTACTATCGTTGGGCGCAGGTGTGGCCCGAAGTCTGTGAGGAATGCGTCAAGGCGCCCCACGCCCTTGCCGTCGGCGATCTGCACGTGGAAAACTTCGGTACCTGGCGCGACATCGAAGGACGGCTCATCTGGGGCATTAACGACTTTGATGAAGCCTGGCATTTGCCCTATACCAACGATCTCGTCCGCTTGGCCGCCAGCGCTTTGCTCGCCAGGATGAGCTGCGATCCGAAGGATGGCGTCGAGACGCTTCTCCAGGGCTATTTGACGGCCATTGAAGCCGGCGGACGGCCATTCGCCCTGGCCGAGCACCATCCCTCTCTGCGGCTGATGGCCACGGCGCGCCTGCATGACGTCGAAAGATACTGGGAAAAGCTGCACGCGTTGACTGCGCTCAAAGAGGAACCGCCCGCGAGCGCATGCAATGCCATCGCGCGCATGATGCCCGAACAGGGGCTTGAGTGGAGGGTTGTGCACCGCGTGGCGGGTCTCGGCAGCCTGGGCCGCGAGCGTTATGTCGCCCTTGCCGATTGGCGGGGCGGCAGCATCGCTCGCGAGGCCAAAGCGCTCGCGCCCTCGGCTTGTGTCTTCGCGGAGCAGGGCAAGCGCGCTGGCAGCGCTCCCATCCTCTATCAGCGTGTGCTGGATACGTCGGTGCGCTGCCGCGATCCCTTCGTGCGGTTGCAGAAGCCCTGGATCGTGCGCCGCCTCGCCCCGGACTGTTCCCGCATCGAACTCTCTGTGCTGCCTGCCGAGCGCGACGAGTTCCGCCTCCTGCACGCCATGGGTTTCGAGACCGCGAACGTCCACCTGGGCAGCCTGACTCCCAAAGCGCTGGCTGCCGACCTCAAGAAGCGCCCGCGCGGATGGCTCTATCGCGCGGCAAGAGCCATGGAAAAGGCCATGCTGGCGGACTTCGAGGAGTACCGAAAAGCCGGAGAGTAGGGCGGGGAACCGCTACTCCACGCGGTAGTTCGGCGCTTCCTTCGTGATGATTACGTCGTGGACGTGGCTCTCGCGCAATCCAGCCGTCGAAACGCGCAGGAAATGTGCCTTGGTTTGCAAATCGCGAATGTTGTGCGCGCCGCAGTACCCCATGCCGCTGCGCAGCCCGCCCACCAGTTGATAAACCAGATCGGCTAACGGCCCTTTGGCGGCCACGCGGCCCTCGATGCCTTCGGGCACCAGCTTGCCGCCGGGTTCCTGCGCGTAGCGGTCTGAGCTGCCCTGGGACATGGCGCCCATCGATCCCATGCCCCGATACGTCTTGAAGGTGCGGCCCTGGTACAGAATCGTCTCCCCGGGACTTTCATCGGTGCCTGCCAGCAGGCTGCCGATCATTACCGAATCGGCGCCCGCGGCCAGCGCCTTGCTGATGTCGCCGGAATACTTGATGCCGCCATCGGCAATCAGCGGGACGCCGCTCTGCCGCGTGGCCCGCGCGCACTCGGAAATCGCGGTGATCTGTGGGACGCCGGCTCCGGACACCACCCGCGTCGTGCAGATCGACCCCGGCCCGATGCCCACCTTGATCCCATCCACGCCCAGCGAGATCAGCTCCTTGGCTCCCTCGTAGGTAGCCACGTTGCCGGTGATCAGTTGGACCTCCGGCAGCTTGCTCTTGATCGTCTTCACCGCGTTCATCACCCGGCCGCTGTGCCCATGCGCCGTGTCGATCGCCAGCACATCCAGCTTTCGCCGGACCAGCTCCTGCGCGCGCTCCAGGAAGTCGCCCGTCGCTCCCAGCGCCGCGCCCACCCGCAGCCGGCCCTGGCTGTCCTTGGCGGCATTGGGATACTTCAGTTTTTTCTGAATGTCCTTCACCGTGATCAGGCCCTTCAGCATGTACTGGTCGTCCACCACCAGCAGCTTCTCTACACGATGCTTGTGTAGGATCGCCTCGGCTTGTTCGAGTGTGGTTCCCACGGGCACAGTGATCAGGTTGTCCTTGGTCATCACTTCGCGAATCGGCAGGTCGAATCGCGTTTCGAAGCGCAGATCGCGGTTGGTCAGGATGCCTACCAGTACCCCGTCGCGTGTGACCGGCACGCCGGAGATCCGGTATCGGCTCATCAGCGTCTGCGCGGCTGAGATCGGCTCATCGGGGCCGATCGTGATCGGGTCTACGATCATGCCGCTCTCACTGCGCTTCACCCGGTCCACCTCCTCGGCCTGCCGCTCGATGCTCATGTTGCGGTGGATGATGCCGATTCCGCCTTGCTGCGCCAGGGCGATTGCCAGGTGCGACTCGGTCACGGTGTCCATGGCTGCGGAAACAATAGGAATGTTCAGTGCGATCCCGCGCGTCAAACAGGTCCGCGTGTCGGTATCCGCGGGGACCACTTCGCTGCGAGCCGGCTCGAGAAGTACGTCGTCGAAAGTAAGGCCCTCAGGGAGGTTGTCTTCGATCATAGGGATTTCCTCCCATCATAGCGTGGCGCGGGGCGTGACTGCTCTTCAGGCGATCTGCACGCCCTGGGCCTGCGCGACGTGCGCGCCCGGCAGCCGGATGCTGAAGCGCGCGCCGTGCCCGCGCTCGGATTCCACCCACATGTCGCCGCCGTGGTCGAGCACCGTCTGGCGCGACAACGCCAGTCCCAGTCCCAGGCCGTTGCGCTTGCCTGCGCTCACGAACGGCTGGAAGAGCTGCGGCCGGATCTCCGGCGCAATCCCGGGTCCGTTGTCTTCCACGTGAACCACCACCGAGCCGTTCTCCACCTCCGCGCTGATCCGCACCGCTCCGCCATTCGGCATGGCCTCCAGCGCGTTGCCGATTAGGTTGGAAAAAGCGCGCTCCATCCGGCTCCGCTCCAGCGGCACCTCGATCTCCGGCCGAATCTCCAGCGCGATGCTGACGCCCTGCTGCTCCGCGGCGGGCCCGAGCGCTTCGCATGCCGCAGCGGCGACCTCGCGCAGTCGGCAAATCTCAGGCGCCGCATTTTTCCCCCGCGATACGTTCAGCAGGTCTTGCAGCAGCTCCTGAATGCGCCGCGACGCGCGATAGATGTTGCCCGCGAGCCGCTTGACGTGCGCCGGCGGCAGGTCCACGTCCACCAGCATCTCGGCACCGCCGTAGATCGCCGCCAGCGGATTGCGCAGATCGTGCACGATCGAGCCCGACAGGCGTCCGATGGTCGAGATCCGCTCGTGCCGGATCAGCTCTTCGCGCGCCTGGCGAATCGACGCGCACATGGTGTTGAACGTGCGCGCAAGGCGGCCCATCTCGTCCTCGCTATCTACCGCGACCTCGATGGCGTAATTCTGGCGCGCGACCTCCGCCGCCGCGCGGTCCAGACGCTCTACCGGCTCGACGATCCGCCGCGCCAGCAGGTAGGTGAGCACGAGCCCTACAGCCACGGCCACCAGCCACAGCACAACGATGTTCGTGTACAGGCTTGCAATGCGTCGCCTTCCGTCTTCGAAAGATCGCAGGATGCACAGCCTGCCTACCGGCTTGCCCGAGACATCGAGCAGCGGATTATCGAAGCTGGCGTACTCCACGACCCCGTCGCTCACCTTTTCGTGCGCCTTCTTCCTCGACAGGTCCTGAACCACGGCCGCCGTGGCGCGGGGATTCAAAGTCGATGCGATGACACCGGGCGGAGCCAGAAACAAAAACTCGCTGTTGGTGGCCGCTTTCAATTGCTGCGCGACTACCGCGTCCACCCGGAACCCCGCTACCAGCACATTGAGCAGGAGATCGCGCCCGCCGGTCGACTGTACGTACACCGGCGTGACCGAAATGTGATACAGCTCGCCTGCTTGCAGGAAGAAGCCGGAGGATTGCTGCGGGAAATGAACGGCCGCTTCGGAGACCAGGTCGAGATCCTTGCCCAGGCCCGGCACGGTGCCGCCGAGCGACGCAATCACCCGGCCCGGCGGGTCGGTCACGATGAAAATTCCCGCCGAATCCGAGATCCTGCCCCAGAGCTCACCCGCCGTATCGCTGATCGTGGCCCGGTCGCGGGTGCCGAATGCGGCGCGCACATCGCTCATGCTGGCTACCACGCGGCTCACTTTGGCCAGCATCTCGGTGCGAGACTTCCAAAGGGAAGCATACGCATCGAAGCTGCCCTGCACCTCGGCCTCCAGGCTCGCCGACATGCTGTTCGTGATGTTCCGCAACACGATCTCGCCGGTCAGGGCGAACAGCACCGTGATCGCCACCGACGTGGACAGCATGATCTTGGTTAGCAGGGAGAGCCTGGAGAAGAGCGATCTCATTGTTTGGGCGCTCCCGGGTACGTCCCATCGTTGGGAGGCGGCGGATAGTGCTGGCCGTACTTGTTGAGATGCGGCGCCGGACTGTATCCGGTCTCCGAAATCGAAACCAGGGGCAATACCAGGCCGTTTTCCGGCACCGTGATCGAATGCTCCAGAAATCGCAGGTTCTCCGGCTGCGCGCGCTCGTGAAAAAGGCGCAGGTGGTATTCGCCCGCCGGCACATTCGCCATGTTGAACTTGCCGTTGGCCGCCGTGACCGCGAACCACGGCGTGTTCAGCACCGCAATCACCGCGCTCATGGTGGAGTGAATATTGCAGAATACCCGCACGATTCCCGGGTGGGTGAAGGTCACGCTCTTCGATGTGCGCGGCGGATACAGTCCCACGTCGAACGGCTGGCCGCTGAAATTGGAAAACGCGTTGTGGAAGATCGGATCGAAGTTGGGAAAGTCAACCGTGGTGCCCACAGGTACGGCGATCACGTGCGGTAGAAAAGTCTTGTCCTTCTGTAGCATCTCGACCCGCTTGCCGGGTTGTACCGCCGCCGCGCGATCCGCGGGCTCCAGCCACAGCACCACGCCCGAGTAATCCTTCCGCTTCCGCACCGCCGCATCCTTGGAATTGGTGAGCTCGACCTCGCCGCTGACTCCCCCGCCGGAAAGAAGCGAGAGGCTCACGCTAGAACAGATAAGCCAGCGCCAGATCATAGTGGTTGTTGATGCGCACTCCCTGCCCTAGGTACATGGTACGCAATTGGGTGGCCTCCAGCCCGACCAGCACATTGGGCGCTAGACGAAAATAGGCGTTGCCGCCAAACAGCAGGTTCTTGCCGATGCTGCCTGTTCCAAGGTCATGGTTGTCGTCGTCCACTTGCCCGGTGAAGAAATGAAAATCCAGCCGCGGCAGCGAGTGAAGGGTAAGCTGGCCCCAACCGCCCTTGCTCTGCACCGCGTACGCGTAATTCCCGTAAATGGCGTACCCCTGGCGCGTGCCGCTGCCCAGGTGCGCCACGTTCTGTCCCGAATAGAAAACACCGCTGAATTCCAGCCTCTTCCACGGATTGAAGAACCAGTCGAGCGAGTACAAATTCGACGGAATCGACTTGCCTGCTGCGTGCGTCGTGCTGGTGTGAAAACCGGCTGCGAACTCCAGCCGGCGCTCGTCATCCAGGTTGTGATGATAATTGACGCGGCCTTCCGCCGCCGGGCGCGCCGCTTCGGGTGTCACCGCGCCCGCGTAGGGTCCGATCTCGCGCGTCTGCACCGCGCCGATTTGCGCCCGAAAACCGTCACTGGCGCTGAGGCGCACCTCCTGCTCCAGCCGCATCTGCGGCAGCCACAACCATAGATTCCCGGCGCCGGTGAGCGGCGAAATCCCCACCTGCGCCAGCGAACTCGGCTCGCGCGGATTGAAAATCGGCTTTTCCAGCCCCGCGGCGAAAGTTGTGTTCTTCCAGTCGATGCCGATCGTCGCCGTGCGGATGCGCATCGCCGAGTTAGTCGCGCCGGCGAAGAAGTCCATGTAGACCGACCCGTGAACCTTGCCCCCCAGCACGGCCGCCGGATCGGAAAACTCCAGCCCGACGATCGACTGCCGGACGGTAGCGCCATCGTGCCCCGGACCCGTGGGCGCGGCCACGATCGGGTAATCGACCCCGCCGCTCTGCTTCGAGTTCATGAATGCATTGAACAGCGCCATCCCCGTCAGCCGGATCGGAAACTTCTGCGAGGCTTCGACTTTCGTCTGCGCCAGTTCCTCGATGCGCGCCTGTTGGATCTC
>Ga0335079_10006542_pt1 | contig 13327 bp, 11 predicted proteins | sample Lox_Sample_33_FD_206719 | JGI IMG/M metagenome (GOLD analysis project Ga0335079, IMG submission 206719) | Soil microbial communities from Loxahatchee National Wildlife Refuge, Florida, United States - Lox_Sample_3.3 | ecosystem: Environmental > Terrestrial > Soil > Wetlands | place: USA... | reverse complement strand
TTCGCACTTACAAGGCGAATGTCGGCGGTTCGAGCCCGTCAGCACCCACCACATTTCTCAGCCGAAGACGCCGTACTGGACCTGCAGAATCTCTCCGGTACTGACGTTCACCAGAATGGCGTCGGTATCGTCGCGTACCCATTCGAATCCGACCGGCGGGACATCCAACGCGAACAACCAGTAGTCCGCGATGATGTAGGGCGCCGCCCAATAGGCGCGCGGCAGGATCTGCCCGTAAACCCAGCGGTGCGCGACCCAGCCATGCGGGCGGCGGTAGACGCCGATGTGATAGACGCGCGCCGCCTGGTAGTTGTGCTGGTAGTGCCCCCGATCGACCGTCGCCGGCCGCTCGTTCCAGTGCTGCGGCTCGGTGACGCGCTGATAGCGGGTGGGACCGGCGTGGGGCTCGCCATGCGCCTCGGGCCGGCCGCCGTGCTCCTCGTGCTGGCCTCCGTGTTGCTGCTCGTGCTGAGCCAGCGCTGGCGCGCTCGCGGCGAGCGCAAGCGCGAAGACAAGAGTGAGTCTGGATGCAAACGCCACGTGCGTTCTCCTTGAACAGGTGGGGGCGCGAGTCTAACCGAAGCGCACCGCGAGCATCGAGACCGAGCCGCCGTCGATCCCTTCCGCCGGAAATGTAACGAACTCTCCGGGGACGCTGGCGCCGAGCACGTAGAGGAGCGGCAGGTAGTGCTCGGGCGTCGGTACCGAGAGCAGGGCGTCTTCGCCGAGGGCCGTGTAGTCGACGAGCGTCGTTCGATCGCCCGTCGTGAGACGCTCGCGCAGCGCGCTTTCGAAGCGCAGCGCCCAGTCGTAGGGCTGCGCCGGCCGCCTTCCCCAGGCGTACGCCTCGAGGTTGTGTACGACATCGCCGCTGCCGACAATGAGCACTCCCTCATCGCGCAGCGCGCGCAGGCGCGTACCGAGCTCGTAGTGAAACGCGGGTGGCCGCGTCTCGTCGATGCTGAGCTGCACGACCGGGACATCGGCTTGTGGGAACACGTGGCAGAGCACCGACCACGTGCCGTGGTCGAGCCCCCACGACTGATCGGCCTCGACGTGAAGCGGAGCGAGGAGCCCGGCGACTCGCGCGGCGAGCGCGGGATCGCCGGGGGCGGGGTAGCGCATCGCGAAGAGCTCGCGCGGGAAGCCGCCGAAGTCGTGGATGGTGCGCGGTGCCGTCATCGCGGTGACCGCGGTGGCTGGTATGTACCAATGCGCAGAGATCGAGAGCACCGCGCGCGGGCGCGGTGCGAGCCCGGCACCGAGCGCGGCCCAGGCGCGTGTCCAGGCGTTGTCCCCCAAGGCATTCATGGGGTTGCCATGCCCAAGGAAGATCGCCGGGAGGCGCGTGCTCATGAGGGCCTACGCCGCAGGCTTCGGCTGTGAGAGCAGCTGCACCGCCGACTGATAGAGCCGGGAGCGCAGGGCATAGCGGTCGGCCGCACGCGTCACGTAGCGGACCGCGATCTCGACGCCGCCGCCCCCCGGCGCCGGGCGGATGGCGATGCCGGGCTGCGCGGTGAAGCCGAGCTTGCGGCCGCGCGCGGCGCGCTGCCATTCGGCCTCGGCCTGTCGGGTGCTTTCGACCGTGGCCGCGGTGACTTCCTTCTGGATCGCCTCCGCGATCGCATGCGCGTCGCGGTCGAACGGCACCATGACGAGGAGCTCGTCCCAGAGCCATTGACCGGTGGTCGAGAAATTGAAGTAGTGCCCCTCGATCGCAAACGCGTTGGTGAAGGTCACACGGCGGCCGGTGGGGTGGCCGGCATCCGTCCAGTTACCGGTCTCGAGCAGCACAGTGTGGAAGATGCCGAGCTCGACCACTTCGCCGCTGACGCCATTGATCTCGACCCAGTCCCCGACGCGCATGCCGTGCTTGCCCATGAGGACGAACCAGCCGAGGAAGCCGATGATGAAGTCCTTGAGCGCCACCGTGAGTCCGGCGCCGGCGAGGCCGATCATCGTGCCGATCTGCCCGGGGAGTCCGATCAGCACGAGGAGAATGAGGACGACGCCGACCAGCTGGCAGGAGACTCCGACGACGCTGCGCAGCGTCGCGACCTGGCGGCGATCGATGGGAGCGCGGCCGAGGAGTGTCTCCAGCCAGCGGTCGATGAAGAGCAGGAGCAGGAGAGCGGCGAGCACCACGGCGATGTCGGCGAGGCACGAGTGCAGCAGCGCGTTCGCCTGGGTGCCGACCACCGCGCTCCATTGCCCGTAATTCTCGGCGAGCTTCCTGCGGGCCGTGATGCGCTGCGCGCGGATGGTGAGACGGCTCTGCTCCGCGGCGAGCTCGCGCGTCGTGGCCGCCAGTGTGGCCTGCGAGGCGTTCGCTGCGCTGCCCGAGGCGCTCGCCGGCGCCACGGCGGGGCCTACGGCTCCCGCGCTCACCGCGACGTGGGCTGGGCTGGCGGGCGCTGTGCTCACCGCAGGCACGGCATTCGGGGTCGCGGCCGCCTGCTCCTTGCGCGCGGCGAGGTCCGCCGCGATTCTCCGACTGTCGGCCTCGAGCTGTCCGGCACTCTCGGCGGCGTGCGCCTGCGCCTTGCCGAGCCAGCGCTCCTTGCGGTGGAGCGTCATCCATTGACGCACTTTGCCAACCAGGCCGTTGAGACTTCCCAGGGCGTTGGTTTCGGCAGCCGGTGCCGCCAGGCGGCGCTGCGCGGCTGCCTCGTGCTCCTGCCGCATCGCCTGAATCCGCTGGTGCTCGTTGCCGCCCGCGCGCATCAGGTCGTCGTTGTCCTGCGTGACCTCGTCCTGGTCGAGCTGCTGCTGCGCCTGAGCGAGATCGAGCTGATCCTGAAGGGCAGGTTTGGCAGCGTCGGAGGCTTTGGCGAGTGCGTCGGTGAGACGCTTGGCGTGCTCGCTGTCGCTCGCAAGCTGCTGCTCAGCCTTGGTGAGCCGGGCCTGGATCGCGAGCGCCTCGGGGCTCAGGACCGGCGGATGCGCCTCGAGGTGGCGCATGGCGCCGGTGAAGGCCAGGTCGAGCTCGTGATCGGCGAGCTGCACAGCGGTCTGCGCGAGCGGCACCTCCTCGGGCGTGGTCGCGAGCCTTGCGAGGCGCTGCGCGGTGAGGAGCGTGCTCTCATCGATCGCGGGCAGTGAGCCGGGGCTGGCTGCTTCCACCTGTGAAGCTGCGCCGAGCGCTCCCACCGGCGTCGCGGAGGCCGGAGGCCGCGTCGCCCAGAAGCCGTAGCCGGTGACGGCGAGGAGAAGGACCAGCAGCGCAGCGATGGTCTTGAGCAGCGGGCTCATGGGGCGCGATCGAGAGGAAATGGGCGCCTATGATGCCACGTCAAAACCCTCGTCGAGCCAAGCCACGATTCCGGCGGAGCTGCGCCAGGCGCCAGGCGGCGCGCTGCGCACCGTTGCGTCTTCAGTAGGCGACGAACGGCCCGGTGGATCCGCCGGCGTTCATACCCTCGATGGCCGTGTAGACGTTGCGGCCGTAGAAGTACGGCAAGCCAAAGTCGAAGCTCTGGGACTCCATCGCGCCGATGGGACCTGCGAGCTGCGGAAAGGCGGCGGCCATCGGGTTACTCGTGATCATCGTGGTGGCATTGCCGATAGTGAAATTCGCGGCGAGCTGCGTGTTGGCGAGCGTGGTGATCGTGGCGGAGAGATTCGCCGCCTGGCAGAAGAAACCATCACCCAACGTACCTGGCGCGCAGGCACTCAGCGAGCTGTCGGTGAAGTAGTAGGCGTTCGAGCCGCTGTCGAGGAAGCTCACCGGATACGGGGTTCCGCCGAAGGTCACGGTGATCGTGCCCATGAGGGGATCGGTCTGGAGAATGGTGGCGTTGCCGAAGGCGTTGTTGCTCTCGGTCCCGATGCCGAACACCAGGGCACCGGTGTCGCTCGCCGCACCGCCGGCCGCGACGCTCGGCAGCTCGACGATGACGCCGTTGTTGTCGCCCGAGAAGGCGGCGACCGGATGCGAGACCTGAAGATTGGTCGGTTCCGTGATGCCGGTGCAAGCGGCGCCGTTGGTGGGGCATTGGTAGTACGTTCCGGGGACCACGTTGCTGGCGCAGTAGCTGCCGCAATCCTGCGCGAACACGCCGACTCCGATGATGCCGTTGGCGCCGAAGGTGGCGACCGTATCCTCCTCGTACGGGACCGGCGTCGAACAGTCGGCCGGAATCTGCGTGAACGCGGAATCGCCGATCACCTGGATCGGAATATTGCCGGCCTTCTCGCTCGCGATTCCGACGTCGGCCGAGACCACCGGACCCCAGCTGTAGCCGTCGGCAAACAGCGTGCACTCGACGACCGGAATCGTCGTGCCTCCGATGAATTGCTGCGGCAGCGCCGAGAGCAGCCCGGCGTCGAGGACCGAGGCGATGATGCGCACGCCCGTCGAGCCCGTGTCGACCTCGATGTGGTCGATGGTCTGGCAGTTGTTGCTGTTGGGCGCGCAGACGGTGATCGTGACAAAGGGGATGTTGACGTAGCCCTGGCCCGCGGGCCCGATCTCAACGGTGAGCGTCGCGACGTTGGGGCCTGAAACCCCGCCGCCACCTCCACCGCCCCCGCCTTCGACGAGATTTCCGCCGAGCCCACTGCCTCCGCAGGAGGTGAGCGTGAGCAGGGCACTCAGGGTGAAGGCCAGGTATCTATACATCGAGGTTCCCTCGAGAGCGCGTCAGCGGATGTCGGCGGCGGTGAAATTCGGCGGCAGCAGGGCCGGATCCCAGGCCCTGCCGTAAAAGGCGCGCATGCGCCCGTTCGACTCGACGACCAGCCCCGGCTGCGCGAGCCGCAAGTGCCGGTGGCCGGCTGCGTGCTGCGAAGAGACGGCCTGGGCGTAGCTCGAGTAATAGGGCCCGAGCATCTGCTTCAGATCCGGAATAAACGGCCCCTGCCAGCTGACGGCAAACACCTGACCGCCCGAAGTCAGGTACTCGCGTACATGGACGCCCGCGGAAGTCGTGATCTCGTGGACCGCGTAACCCTTGACGGTATTGAAGGCGGTGAGGGCGCCCTTGAGGGAAATCCGGTCGGCGTCGATCGAGGAGACATCACCCCCGAGCGCCGCGAGGGCGGGGCAGGCAGTGGCCAGGCCCGCCACCGCCAGCAGGGCCACCAGGGAGGGAGTCTTCAATGCTTTCACTGCTACCTTCCTTGACCGAGGGCGAGTACCGATTGTGCCCGGAGCCGCGCCCGGACGCCCTCTGTCGGGCCGTGGCGACGCGCGAACCCTAACGTTGAACGTCCGGGTCCACCCGTGCATAGCGCGCAATTGCCCGCATCGGTTGACCTTCGGGGCGGCCGGGGGTTCAGGCGACCGGGGTCCGCTCCGGCGAAACCGCTTGTGGGCAAGTTCCTCAATCCGCTAGGATTCGCCCCCCAAATTCGGAGCGGTAGTTCAGCTGGTTAGAATACCGGCCTGTCACGCCGGGGGTCGCGGGTTCGAGTCCCGTCCGCTCCGCCACCCGATCTCAAAGAGATAAGCCAGCCCACACATGCTTCAGCGCATCGGAGACGCCCTCAAGGGCACGGAGGGGAGCGGCAAACGCAAGTGGATCACGTATTTCTTCGTCGGCGCGCTCTCGATCGTATTCGCGGCCTGGGGCGCCTACGGGATCGTGAACCTGAGCTTCGGCGGGTCCAACTACGCCGCCGAGGCCGGCGGCAGCAAGATCACGCTCGAGCAGGCGCGCAACGCGTGGCTCCGCGAGCAGGCGCAGTGGCAGCAGCGCCTGGGCGGTGCGGACATCCCGGCGGAGCTTCGCTCGCGGCTTCAGGATCAGGTGCTCGAGGGGATGATCACCCGGGCGCTCATCGCCAAGCGTACCCACGATCTCGGCTACCGCGTGGGGCACGATCAGCTGATCGAAGCCGTCCACAGCGAGCCCGCGTTCCAGATTGGCGGGCAATATTCCGCGGACGCCGCCCGCGATGCGCTGGCGCGCGCGGGCTACACGCCGGAGGCCTTTCAGGAACTGCTGCGCAGCGACCTGCAGCGCGGGCAGCTCGAGAACGCCATCCGCGGCTCGGACTTCCTCACTCCGACCGAGTTCGCGCGTTTGCGCGAGCTCGAGGACCAGGAGCGCGAGGTACGCTACGTGGTGCTCGCCGCAGACAAGTTCCCGGCGGCGCCGGCTGACGATGCGGCGATCGAGGCGTACTACCAGGCACACGAGAAGCAGTACCTCACTCCCGAGTCCGTCCACATTCAATACGGCGAGCTCGGGCTCGACTCCCTCGAAGCCCAGACGACGGTGAGTGATGCGGATCTCAAGGCGCAGTACGACAAGGAGAAGAGCCAGCTCCTGACGCCCGAGAAGCGTCGCGCACAGCACATTCTCATCACCGGCAAGGACGATGCGGCCGCGCTCAAGGAAGCGCAGGACGTGCTCGCGCAGGCCAAGGCCGGCAAGGACTTTGGCGAGCTCGCCCGGAAGTACTCCAAGGATCCCGGCTCGGCGGGCAACGGCGGGGAGCTGGGCTGGGCGGACAAGAGCACCTTCGTCGCCCCGTTTACCGATGCGCTCTTCGGCATGCAGCCGGGCGAGATCCGCGGACCGGTCAAGACCGAGTTCGGCTATCACATCATCCGGCTCGAGGAGATTCAGCCGGCCAAGGGCAAGTCGTTCGATGAGGCGCGCGCCCAGCTCGAAACCGAGCTCAAGCGCAACCTCGCCACCGACCGCTTCGGCGAGATTCAGGAGCAGCTGCAGACAAAGGTCTCGCAGCCCGATGCGGATCTCAAGGCGATCGCGCAGGAGTTCAAGCTTCAGACGGGCGACATCGCGCAGTACGTGAAAGGCGCGGGAGCCGCGCCCTTAGGTGGCGCCCCTGCGCTGCAGGAGCTGCTCTTCGGCGATCCGCCGCTGGCCGCGGGGCACCTCGGGGGTCCGGTCCTTCTCGGCGACAACGCGCTCGTCGTCGTGAAGGTGCTCGAGCACCGCAAGCCTGAGGCCAAACCCCTGGCCGAAGTGCGTGCCGGCATCGTGGCCGCGCTCGCCAAGGAGCGTGGCACGCAGGCGGCGCTCAAGGCCGCCGAGGCCGCCCGGGCAAGGCTCGAGGCGGGCACCTCGTTCGATGCCGTGGCGCAGTCCCTGGGAGTCACCGCTCAGCCCGCGCACTTCATCGGCCGCAACGACCCTTCTGTTCCCGCGCCGATCCGCGCCGCGGCCTTTGCGGCGCCCCGGCCGGCCAAGGCGGCCGTGTACCGGGCGCTCACGATGAGTGACGGTGGAGCGGCGCTGGTTGCCGTCACGGCGGTGCGCACCGGAGCGCAGGCCGCGGACCCGCAGAGCCAAGCCGACCGCATGCAGCAGGAGGCCGGGCACGAGGGTGTGGGGGACGTGCTGGCGTACGTCGGCGAAGTGCGGCGCACCGCGGAGGTTCGCAAGAACCCGAAAGCGTTCGATTAGAGCGGCCGCCTTCTAGCCCTCAGCCTCGAGCGGGAAGCTCATCCCGACGGTGCTGAAGCCGCTGTCCACGTAGACGATCTCGCCCGTGATGCCGGCCGCAAGGTCCGAGCACAGGAAGGCCGCCGTGTTGCCGACGTCCTCGAGCGTCACGTTGCGACGGAGCGGGGCGATCTCCGCCACGCGGGCGAGCATCTTGCGAAAGCCCGGAATGCCCGCCGCCGCGAGCGTCTTGATGGGCCCCGCCGAGATGCCGTTGACGCGGATGCCCTGTGGACCCAAGTCCGCGGCCAGGAAGCGCACGTTCGCCTCGAGGCTCGCCTTGGCGAGGCCCATGACGTTGTAGCCGGGAATCGAGCGTATCGCCCCGAGGTAGGTGAGGGTGAGGAGCGCCCCGGCACGGCCGGCCATGAGGGACTGAGCGCCGCGGGCGAGCGCGGTGAGGCTGTAGCTCGAGACATCGTGCGCGACGCGAAAGCCCTCGCGGCTGGTCGCGGCGACGAAGGTTCCGGTGAGCGCCTCGCGCGGTGCGAACGCCACCGCGTGCACGACGATGTCGAGCGTGCCCCACTCGCGCTTCAGGAGGTCGAACGCCGCGTCGATCTGCCCGTCGACCGTAACGTCGAGCGGCATGGTCAGGCGCGAGCCAATGGAATGCGCGAGCGGCTCGACCCGCTCCTTCATCTTGTCGTTCACATAGGAGAACGCGAGCTCGGCGCCCTCGCGATGCATGGCCTGCGCGATACCCCAGGCGATCGAGCGATCGGTCGCGACGCCCACGATGAAGGCGCGCTTGCCGGCGAGAAATCCCATGTTGAGTCCTCCCGGCTGCGATTATGCCGGAAGTCGGTGCGACGGGCCGAACCCACCCCGAGGGGCGAGGCATCCGCTTCAGCTGTGCCGCACCACGTGGATGCGCAGTTTCTGGCCCGCGTGCAGGTGGGGATTGGGACCTAAGCCATTCCACGCGACGAGCTGCGGCACGCTGCACTGGAAGAGCTGCGCGATGCCGGCCACGGTGTCGCCGCTGCGGACGGTGTAGACGACACGCCGATGGGAGTGCGAATGACGCGAGGAGCGGCCACCGGCGCTCGCGACCTGGATCCGCTGTCCGGCCCGCAACGAGTCTCCCGCCTGCATGCCGTTCATCGCCGCGAGCGTGTCGACGTCCATGCGATTGCGGCGTGCGATGGAATAGAGCGTGTCTCCGTGGCGCACGATGAGCACGTGCGGGCGGCGGCCGCGCACGCGGCCATCGACGCGCGCCGCGGCCAGCACCACTTTCGCGGGGAGCTCAGCGTCCGCCGGCACCCGCAGCTCATCGCCCACGGTGAGCCGGCCTTCGGGGAGATCGTTGAGCTCGCGGATGACGTTGGCGGTGGTGTGGAAATGCTCCGCGACCGAGGCGACGGAATCGCCGTGCTTCACCGTGTACTCGCTGACGCCGAGGAGCTGCTCGGAGGAGAGCTGCGAGAGGTTCTGCGTGAAGACATCCACGGCATCCACCGGCAGGAGCAGGTAGTAAGGCCCGACCGGGTCCGTGGCCCAGCGATGGAAGGCGGGATTCAACTCGTAGAGCTCATCGGGCGTGATGCCGGCGATCTGCGCGGCGACCTTCAGGCTGATCTGCCCGCCGGTCGCGACGCGCGCGAAGTAGGGCTGGTTCGCGACCGGGGTGATCTCGAGACCGTAGGCGTGGGGATCGCGCACCAGGCGCCCCATGGCGAGGAGCTTCGGCACGTAGGCGCGCGTCTCCTTCGGCAGCCACAGGTCCCAGAACTCGATCGGACGGCCCGCGGCGCGATTCATCGCGACCGAGCGCTCGACGATGAGCTCGCCGCAGTTGTAGGCGGCGATCGCCAGCAGCCAGTCGCCGTTGAACTCATCGTGCAGCGACTGCAGATAATCGAGCGCCGCGCGCGTCGATTCCACGATGTCGCGCCGGCCGTCATACCACCAGTCCTGCCGCAGCCCATAGCGCGAGCCGGTTCCCGGAATGAACTGCCAGAGCCCCGTCGCGCGGGCGCGCGAGTAGGCGTAAGGCTCGAAGGCGCTCTCGACGACCGGCAGCAGCGCGAGCTCGAGCGGCATGCCGCGCGATTCGAGCTCGGTCACGATGTGGTAGAGGTAAAGATCGGCGCGCCCGAAGGCGCGCTGCAGATAGTCCGGATTGTTGGCGTACCAGCGCAGCTGCTGGTCGATCGCTTTGCGGTCGCCGCCGTCATCCAGCTTGAAGCCCGCGCGCATCCGGGCGAAGAGGTCGGCGTACTGCGCCGGATCGGTCACCGGCGGCTCGGCCGCTGTGCTCGCCGCGGTCGCGGGCGACGCCTCGCCGGGAGCGGTGGCATCGGCCGCCGCCGCCGCAGCCTGCGTCGCTGCGGGCGGGATGACGGCCTCGACTGCGGGAGCTGCCGACGCTGCCTCGGGTGGCTGAGCCGCGGCAAGATTCGCGGGCGCCTCGGCCCAGGGAGCGACCGGCATCGCAGGCGGCTGAGCCGCAGGCGGTGTTGCGGCCGCATCCGGCGCGGGCGTGGCGGGCACGGCGGTCGGTGCCGGAGACCCATCGGCGCGTGGGGCCGGGGCGTGTGCGCACGCGGAAAGGCCAACCACCGCAGCCCAAATGAATCCCTGACGCGCTCGTCTCATCGCTCGAGTTCTCAAGGTTCCGTACCCCGTGGTAGGCGTGCTAACTTCCCCGACGCCCGTGTCCCTGGGCGCGGGTCCTTGGTATTGGGACGCTACTGGTTCAGGACCGGGAATTTAACCGGTAAGTTCACATATTTACCAGCCTTTCCATCGTGCCAGTTCGCACTTCAAGCATTCCTGAACGGGACACCCGGCTGGCCGCCTGGTGGCGCACCCCGTTGGGCCGCGCGCTCGTCGCCGCCGAGGCCGAGCTTCTGGGCGAGGCGATGGAGGACGTCTTCGGGTGGGAGCTCTTGCAGATCGGGGCATGGGGAAGCGCACGGGAGCTCCTGGCGCGCGGCCGCACCCGACGCCAGAGCCTCGTGGCCGCGCCCGGCGTTCCCGCCGGCGCGGACATCATCGCCCGCCCGGCGCACCTTCCGGTCACGAGCGACTCCATCGACGCGGCGCTCCTGCCGCATACGCTCGAATTCGCGCCCGACCCGTACGCGATCCTCCGCGAAGTGGACCGGGTGCTGGTGGGCGAGGGGCAGCTCCTGATCCTCGGCTTCAGGCCCTGGAGCCTCTGGGGCCTGCGTGCGCGTGCCAGCCGCAGCGGCTTTCCGCCCGGCATGCGCCGCGTGCTGTCGGGAAATCTGGTGCGCGAGTGGCTGGTCCTGCTCGGCTACGAGGTGGTCGCGGCGACGCGCTATCTGTACCTCAGCCCCTGGAGCCGGGGCCCTTCCTCGGATGAGGGCACCGGACGCCTGCTGCGGCGCGGGCTCATGTATCCGCTGCCGGCGGGCGCGTACCTCCTCAAGGCGCGCAAGCGCCTCTACACGATGACGCCGATCCGTCCGCGGCTGCGTGAGTCGCGGCCCGCGGTGCTCGGCGAGCTCGTGAAGCCCACGACGCGCTCGGGGCTCTAGGTCACGACCGACGCTTCAGGTGCAATCAGCGCACAAAAAAAGAGGCGTGGTGGAGATCTACACCGACGGCGCCTGCCGCGGTAATCCAGGCGCAGGCGGCTGGGCGGCGCTCCTGCGGACCGGTGCGCACGAGAAGGAAATCCACGGCGCCGAGCGCCACACGACCAACAACCGCATGGAGCTCACGGCGGTCATCCGCGCGCTCGAGGCGCTCAAGCGTTCGGTCGAGGCGCGGGTCTATACCGATTCGGAATATGTCCGCCGCGGCATCACCGAGTGGCTCGCTTCCTGGAAGGCGCGCGGCTGGCGGACCGCCGACAAGAAGCCGGTCAAGAACCAGGATCTCTGGGAAGAGCTGGATCGGCTCGCGGCCTCGCACCGCATCGAGTGGCACTGGGTGCCGGGACACTCCGGCGTCGAAGGCAACGAGCGCGTCGACCGCCTCGCCAATGAAGCGATCGACGCCTTGAAGCAAAGCGGCTTACGGTAGACTCGCCTGATGCGACAGATCGTCCTCGACACCGAGACGACGGGACTCGAGCCCGAGCTCGGGCACCGCATCATCGAGATCGGCTGCGTCGAGCTCGTGAACCGCCGCGCCACGGGGCGCACCTTTCATCGCTACCTCAACCCCGAGCGCGAGATCGACGACGCGGCGCTCGCGGTGCACGGGATCTCGCGCACTGATCTCGACGGCCAGCCGCGCTTCGCGGAGATTCACGAGGAGCTGCTCGCCTTTCTCGCCGACGCCGAGCTCGTGATCCACAACGCCGAGTTCGACGTGGCGTTCCTCGATGCCGAGCTCGCGCGCGTCACGGGCGAGGCTCGCCGGGTCGCCTCCGTGTGCCCGGTGCTCGACACGCTCGCGCTGGCGCGCGAGATGCATCCCGGGCAGCGCAACAGCCTTGACGCCCTGGCCAAGCGCTACGAGATCGACAACTCGCACCGCGAGCTTCATGGCGCGCTGCTCGATGCGCGCATCCTCGCCGACGTCTATCTCGCGATGACCGGCGGCCAGGGCGCGCTCGCGCTCACGGAGGCCGTCGGGCCCAAGCGGGCCGCCGAGGGACCGCAGCCAGCGCGAGCGCTGGTGCGCACGGGGCTCGCGCTGCTCGTGTTGCCGGCATCGGACGCGGAAGCCCGTGCGCACGAGAGCATGCTCGCGCTGATCACACGCGCGAGCGGCGGACGCTGCCTGTGGCCCGCGGCCGACCCCGCGCAGCCTGCAGCGGAAGTGCAGCTCTCGAGCGCCTGACGGTTCTGTTCGCAGATTCGAAGGGAGAACATGCTGAGCTTGCGCAATTGCCGCCTCGCGGTGGTAGGTCTTGGGTACGTAGGGCTGCCGCTTGCGGTCGAGTTTGGCAAACGCTTCGAGACCTTAGGCTTCGACGTCAAGGCCGAGCGCGTGGCGCAGCTGCGCGCGGGCCGGGATACCACCCTCGAGGTGACCTCCGAGGAGCTCAAGAGCGCCAAGAACCTCACCTTTACCACGGAGCTCGCCGACCTCAAGCGCTGCCGGGTGTTCATCGTGACGGTGCCGACACCGATCGATGGCTACAAGCGCCCCGACCTGACGCCGCTCGTGCGCGCGAGCGAAACGGTCGGCAAGGTGATGCGCAGCGGGGCGGTGGTGATCTACGAGTCGACCGTGTATCCGGGGTGCACGGAAGAGATCTGCGTGCCGATCCTCGAGCGGGAGTCGGGCCTCAAATTCAATCGTGACTTCTTCGCCGGCTACAGCCCCGAGCGCATCAACCCCGGGGACAAGCAGCACCGGCTCACGACCATAAAGAAGGTGACCTCGGGCTCGACTCCGGAGGTCGCGGATTTCGTCGATAAGCTCTACGGGTCGATCGTCAAGGCGGGGACCCACCGCGCCTCGAGCATCAAGGTGGCGGAGGCCGCCAAGGTGATCGAGAACACGCAGCGCGACGTCAACATCGCGCTCATCAACGAGCTCGCCCTGATCTTCAACCGCTTAGGTATCGATACCGAGGAGGTGCTGGCGGCGGCCGCCAGCAAATGGAACTTCCTGCCGTTCAAGCCGGGGCTCGTCGGCGGGCACTGCATCGGGGTGGATCCCTACTACCTCACGCACAAGGCGCAGGAGATCGGCTATCACCCGGAGATGATCCTCGCGGGTAGGCGCCTGAACGACAACATGGCGCTGTACGTGGCTTCGCAGATCATGCAGCGCATGGCCGCCAAGCGCATTCACGTCAAGGGCGCACGGGTGCTGATGCTCGGCATCACGTTCAAGGAAAACTGTCCCGACATCCGTAATTCCAAGGTGGTGGACGTGGTGCACGAGCTCGCGAAGAACGGCGCGCGCGTCGATATCTACGATCCCTGGGCCGATGCCGCCGAGTTCCGGCACGAGTATGGATTGAAGCT
>Ga0335079_10006540_pt1 | contig 13328 bp, 15 predicted proteins | sample Lox_Sample_33_FD_206719 | JGI IMG/M metagenome (GOLD analysis project Ga0335079, IMG submission 206719) | Soil microbial communities from Loxahatchee National Wildlife Refuge, Florida, United States - Lox_Sample_3.3 | ecosystem: Environmental > Terrestrial > Soil > Wetlands | place: USA... | reverse complement strand
GCCCGATGCGGTCGAGATGGTGGTGATCAAGACCAGCGGCGACGCTGCGGCCGGCCGGCGCCTTGCCGATCTCGGCGGCAAGGGCCTCTTCACCAAGGAGATCGAGGAAGCGCTGCTCGATGGGCGCATCGACCTTGCCGTGCATTCGCTGAAGGATCTGCCGACCGTTTTGCCGGAGGGACTCGCGCTGGCCGCGCATTTGCCGCGCGAAGATGCGCGCGATGCCTGGTTTTCGCTGCGCGCGGCGCGCTTTGCCGATCTCCCCGTCGGCGCTTCGATCGGCACTTCCTCGCCACGCCGCGAGGCGCAGCTTCTCCATCGCCGCCCCGATCTGCGCATCGTGCCGCTGAGCGGCAACGTCGAGACCCGGCTGCGCAAGCTCGATGCCGGCGAGGTCGACGGCACGCTGCTGGCCGTGGCCGGGCTGAAGCGTCTCGGCCTCGCCCAGCGCATCACCGCCGTGCTCTCGCCCGAGGAGATATTGCCGGCGGCGGCGCAGGGCGCCATCGGCATCGAGATCCGCGCCGCGGATGAACGTGCGCGCGCCTTCCTCGCCGCCGTCGACGATGCGCCGACCGCTGCGCGCATCGGCGCCGAGCGGGCCGTGCTGGCGGCGCTCGGCGGCTCCTGCCGCACGCCGATCGCGGCGCTGGCGGAGATCGCCGAAGGCGATGCGCTGCATCTGCGTGCCATGCTGATCCGGCCCGATGGCAAGGAACGCCTGCTCGCCGAGCGGCGCGGCAGCGTGGCGTCGGCGGAAGCGCTTGGCCGCGACGCCGGGATGGAGCTGCGCGGCCGCGCCGGGCCCGGCTTCTTCGCCGAGGACGCGCCGTGAAGGCGCTGGTGACGCGTCCCGCCGAAGATGCGGCCCCGCTCGCTCGTGCGCTCGCCGAGCGCGGCATCGAGCCCGTGCTGGCGCCGCTGCTGAGCATCCGGCCTGCCGCCAATGCGGCAACGCGCATCAGCGACGCGCTGATCGGCGCTCAGGCGCTGCTCGTCACCAGCGCCAACGGCATCCGCGTTTTCGCGAACGCTTCGGCGCGGCGCGAGCTTCCCGTTTTCGCCGTCGGCGATGCGTCCGCCGCCGCAGCGCGACTCGCCGACTGCCGCAGCGTCACCAGCGCCGGCGGTGACGTCGCCGATCTTGCGGCGCTGGTCGCGGCGCGGCTGTCGCCGCAGCAGGGCGCGCTCGTCCATATCGCGGGCAGCGACGTCGCAGGCGATCTCGCGGGAATCCTGGGCAAGGCCGGTTTCTTCGTGCGTCGGGTCGTCGTTTATGAAGCGCGGCCCGCCGCGGCATTGCCGTCCGAAGCGGCGGCCGTCATCGCGCAGGGCGAGCCGGCGCTGGCGCTGTTTTTCTCTCCCCGCACCGCCGCAACCTTTGTTAGGCTTGCCGCCGCCGCAGGGATGGAGCCATCTTGCCGCGCGCTGACCGCGCTGGCGCTCAGCCCGGCGGTTGCGGCCGCGCTGGGCGCGCTGCCGTGGCGGCACATTGCGGTTGCGCGCGCGCCGACGCAGCAGGCCTTGCTCGAGGCGGTCGATCGAGAGCGCGGCGAGCACAAGCGGAGCATGGGAGCGGAATGACCGAGCAGCACGGCGATGAGAGCGGGCCGGGACCGGCGCCCGGCTGGACCGGCGCGCCGCCCCCCACTCTCGACGCCACGGCGCATGACGAAAGTGCCGCCGCTCCCGCCCATGGCCGGCGGCAGCTCTGGCCGGTGTTTGCGCTGGTGGTGCTCGTGGTGGCGATCCTCAGCACCGCGCCCTACTGGACGCAGCTCCTGCCCGGCTCGGCGCAGAAATCGTTCGAGGCGGCGAAGGCCGAGCGCGGCGAGCAGGACCGGCGCATCGCCGCGCTGACTCAGCAACAGGCCGCCCTGGAACAGCGCGTCGCCGAGCTCGAGCAGCAGATGAAATCGGTGGCGACACCGCAATGGATGCAGGAGCAGGCGCAGGCGATGCGCTCGCTCGCCGACCGCATCGCCGCGCTCGAGAGCCACCCGCCGCAAGCGGCCGCCGATGAGACGCAGCTCACAGCGCTGGCTCAATCGCTGCAAAAGCTCGACGGGGCGAATGCGGCGCTCGGCCAGCGGCTCGACCGGCTCGAGCAACGCGGCGCGGCGGCGGCCGATACGCGCAGCGACCAGGCGCTGCTGCTGGCGCTCGGACAGCTCCGCGCCGCGGTCGAGAGCGGCCGGCCCTTCACCGCCGAGCTCGACACGGTGAAGACGCTGGCGCATGAGCGGCCGGAGCTCACCGGGGCCCTGGGCACGTTGGGGACATCGGCAGGCCAGGGCATTGCCAACGCGGCCAGCCTCGCCCAGCGCTTTCGGCAGGACGTCGCGCCGTCCTTGCTGCGCGCGCCGGCTGAGCCGGAAAGCGACAGTCTCGGCGCCCGCATTCTCGGCAAGCTGCGCTCGCTCGTCGTCATCCGCCGCGTCGGCAGCGGCGCTGCCGGCAGCAGCGATCCCGTCTCGGCGGCAGTGGCGAAGGCCGAGACCGCGCTCGGCAGCGATGACCTCGCCGGCGCCGTAGCGGCGCTCGAGGATCTGCCGGAACAGGATCGGGCGCCGGCGCAAAGCTGGCTCAACGCCGCGCATCGCCGGCTCGACGCCGAAGCAGCGCTCGACCAGGCAACGAAAAACCTCACCGCGCGCTTGACTGCCGCGCCCGCACCCTCGGCGGCCGAAGCCGCGCCGCAACACTGATGCGCACGCTCCCGGTGCTCATCGTCATCGCGCTGCTTGCCGCCGGCGCCGGCTTTCTCGCCAGCGAGCCCGGCAGTGTCGCACTCACCTGGCAGGGCTGGCGCGTCGACACCAGCGTCGCCGTGCTCGTCTTCGGCGTCGTCCTTCTCGCCATGTTCGCCGCCGCGCTGTTCCATCTCTTGCGCAAGCTGCTGGGCGGCCCGCGCGCCTTCATGCGGGCGCGGCGCGAGAAGCGGCGGCGCGAGGGCTATCGCGCGCTGACGCAGGGCATGGTGGCGGTGGCGGCGGGCGATGCCGAGGAGGCGCATCGCTTCGCGCGCAAGGCCGACACCTTGCTGGCAGAGCCGCCCCTGACCCTGCTGCTCTCGGCGCAGGCGGCGCAGCTCAAGGGCGACGAGCAGGCGGCACGGAAGTATTTCACCGCCATGCTCGAGCGCGCCGAGACCGAGTTCCTGGGCCTGCGCGGCCTCATCATGCAAGCCTTGCGCGGCGGCGACGAGCACGCCGCGCTCCACCTCGTCGAGCGCGCCCGTGCGCTGCGGCCGCGCACGCCCTGGGTGCTGCAAAGCCTGTTCGAGCTGCAGGCGCGCGCCGGCAAATGGCTCGAGGCCGAAGCGACGCTGGCCGAGGGGCTGAAGCGCAAAGTGCTGGCAAGCGATGCCGCGCGGCATCATCGCGCCGTGCTGCTGCATGAGCGCAGCCGCGCCGCCGAGGCGGCCGGCGATCAGCGCGAGGCGCTGCAGCTGGCGGCGAAGGCGCATGGGCTCGAGCCCGGCTTCGCGCCGGCGACGGCGCGCTATGCCGAGCTGCTGCGCGTCGGCGGCTGGACGCGGCGCGCGGCGAAGGCGATCGAGACGGCGTGGCGCGACGCCCCTCATCCCGATCTCGCCGCCGCGTGGAACGCCCTTTTCTCCGAGGAGACGCCGGTCGCGCGCCTGAAGCAGGTCGACCGGCTCGCCGCCGTCAATCCCGATCATCCCGAAAGCCGGCTGGCGCAGGCGCGCGCCTCGCTTGGGGCGCGGCTCTGGGGCGAGGCGCGGCGTCATCTCGAAGCGCTCGGCGCCAAGCCCGATGCGCCGCCGCCAAGCCCGCGCGTCTGCCGCGATATGGCCGAGCTCGAAGAAGCGCAGCATGGCGATGTCGGCGCGGCGCATCATTGGCTCGGCCGCGCCGCATCGAGCACGGCGGCCGATCCCGCCTGGATCTGCGGCGCTTGCGGCGCCGAGACGCATAGCTGGAGCGCCGTCTGCCCGTCTTGCCGCGCCTTTGCCAGCCTCGCCTGGCGCCTCCCCACGACGCAGGCGCCGCGGCGCCTCGCCGCGCCCGCGCCGCCTTCCGGATTGATGCCGGCGCTGCCGGTGCCGGCGCCGTGGTCGGAGGGCGAGGCCGGCGCGGCGGAATCGACGAAGAAGCTCGCCTCGTCCTGAGCCGTGGGGAGCGGCTCGGTGTTCCGGAGGAAATCACCATGGACGCAAGCACCGCACAACTCTTCGCGCAGTATCGCGCCTGGGCGGACAGGCTGACCTATGAGGCGGTCGCGGCGCTGCCGCCGGGGGAGGCGGAAAAGGAGCGGCGGACGCTGTTCAAGACCATTGTCGGCACGCTGAACCACAACTATCTGATCGACCGCGTGTGGCAGGCCCATATCGAAGGCCGCGACCACGGCTTCACCGCGCGCAACCTCGTCCTTCACGCCGAGCTCCCCGCGCTGTGGGATGCGCAACGAGCGATGAATCGCTGGTGGATCGACTGGAGCGCGGCCCAAACTCCGGCCAGCCTCGAAGAGACCGTGCGGTTTCGCTTCATCGGCGGCGCCGAGAGCGCCATGACGCGCGGGGCGATTTTGCTGCACGTGGTGAACCACGCGACCTATCACCGCGGCTGGATCGCCGAGATGTTCTTCGACGTCCCGGCCCGGAACCCGACAACCGACCTGCCGGTGTTCCTCGGCACGAGCCGGGTGGAATGAGGCGCGTTCCGTCGTTCCCGCCGCTGCAAATCCACGGTGCGTCCTTCGACAAGCACTCGAAAGCGGAGAGATAAGCTATCTCGTCCCTGCCGCTGGTTCCCGGGCCCGCCGCGCCTCATAGGCTTTGGTATGCGCATAGGCGATGCGGAGAAGCGAGGCGCGGCCTGCATCGCCGCCTCGGCGCAGCAGGTCACCCAGGATGTGATCGGCTTCGACCGGCGCGCCGCGCTCGATGTCGCGCAGCATCGAGGCGGTTATCGGCGAGCCCGGGGCCGAAATCATCGCGCGCGTGCGCTCGAGGAAGGCGGCGCGCGGCGCAAAGCCTTGCGACGCTGCGATCCCGGTACCTTCGTCGAGCAGGGACGCGGCAAGATCGGCCGCGCCTGCCGCGACGATATCACCGATCGCCGCCCGCATCAGGCAGGTGATCCCGGCGGTGGTCGCGATGAACACCCATTTTTCCCACATCTCCTGCAAGATGTCGTCGCTGAGCTGCAGCGTGAAGCGGGCGTTGGCGAGGGTCGCCGCGATCGCATCGGCCCGCGCCGTGCGCTGGCCGCTTTGCTCACCGAAGGTGAGCGCATGCGTGTCGACGAGGTGCAGAATTCGCCCCTCGGCGTCGAGCATCGTCGAGATCAGGCACTGGCCGCCGAGCACTCGCTCGGCGCCAAAGCGCGCATTCAGAAGATCGAGATGGCGGATGCCGTTGAGCAGCGGCAGGATCGCCGTGCCCGGACCGACCGCCGGAGCGAAGGACGCCATCGCGCCGTCGAGGTCATAGGCCTTGCAGCTCAGCAGCACCAGGTCGAACGCCGACCCAAGCGCCTCCGCGGTCACCGTCGGCGGCCCGGCGATGTCGATGTCACCCGATCGGCTCCGGACGGCGAGGCCGGTCCTGGTCAGCTCGGCGGCACGCCGCGGCCGCACCAGGAATGTCACGTCGCGACCGGCTTCGAGGAGCCTGCCGCCGAAATAGCCGCCGATCGCGCCGGCGCCCACCACCAGTATTCTCATGCTGCTCTCCTTGCGTCCGGCCGACAGGCCTGCTTCATTGAAAATTGGCGTATATACGCCCACATAGAGGGCGAGAGGATTGCCTCAAGCGAGGGTTCGCGATGTCCGAGATCGAGCTGAAAGCCGAGGAGTGCAATTGCCTTGCCATCCGCCAGGCGGCGCGGCATGTCACGCAGCTCTATGACCATTTCCTGGCGCCGATCGGGCTGCGTGTGACGCAATTCTCGATTCTCGCCCGGCTGAAGCGCCTTGGCCCGATGACGATCAACGAGCTCGCGCGGGAGATGGTGATGGACCGGACCACGCTCGGGCGGAACATCCTGCCGCTGGAGCGCGACGGGCTGATCGCCGTGGAGCAAGGCGCCGATGACCGGCGCCGCAAGGAGCTGCATCTGACCGATACCGGCGCCGCGCGGTTGCGCGCGGCGATCAAGAAATGGGCGCAAGCGCAGGCGCGTTTCGAAGAGACCTTCGGCAGCACGCGGACGATCGAGCTGCGTGCGCTGCTGCGAGCGGTGACGGCGAGCGGTTTCGAAGCCGGCGCCACTGCCGAAGAGAGTGGTCCAATATACGGGACTAGAAACGCCTGATACGCCGCGCACAATCGCCGACACCCCACCTCACCCCCCGCTACGCGGGTCCCCCCTCTCCGCCCCTCAGGGGCGGAGAGGGTTGGGGTGAGGTGGGGTGAGTCACGGGTTTCTGAATCTGGATCGCTTCCTCGACATCGCGCAATCGATCCTTGCCGAAGAAAATTTCCTCGCCGACGAAGAAGGTGGGCGAGCCGAAGGTGCCGCGCGCGACCGAGCGCTGCGTGTTCTCGAGGAGACGTGCCTTCACCTCCGGCTCTTGCACCAGCTCGCCGAAGCGCTTGGCGTCGAAGCCCGATTCCGTCAAAGCCGCCGCCAACACCGCAGGATCGTCGAGCTTCTTGGGCTCGCTCCACATGTGCCGATAGATCTCGTCGACGTAGCGCGCGAAGACGCCGAGCTGCTCGGCCGCGATCGCGCCGCGCATCAGGGTGAGCGTATTGACGGGAAAGAAGGGATTCGGCCGATAGCTGGTGATGCCGTGGCGCCGGATGAACCGCGCCGTCTCGAGGCGCTCGTAGTCGGGCTTGTTCTTGATGCCGGCGAGGGTTTCGGCGGGCGACCGGTTCCCGGTCAGGCGGAAGACGCCGCCGAGGAGGATCGGCACATAGTCGAATGTCGCGCCGGTGCGCCGCTCGATCTCGGGAATGACGAGATGCGCGAGATAGGCATTCGGGCTGCCGAAATCGAAGTGGAATTCCACCTTGGCCATGTCACCATTTCTCCGCAAAGGGTCGGATCTCGCGCTCGAACGACCAGGCGTCGCGCGGCTCCTGATAGATCTGCCAATAAGCCTCGGCGACCGATTCGGGCCGCATCAGCCGACCGGGATCGAGAGTGGCGAGCGCGCCCTCGCCCTCGCGCGCTCTGATCCGTTCGCGCACCCAGGCGGTATCGACGCCGGCATCGATGATGAGATGGGCGACGTGGATGTTCTTGGGACCGAGCTCGCGGGCCGCGCTCTGCGCCAACGCGCGCAAGCCGAATTTGGCGCTGGCGAAGGCGGCGTAGCCGACGCCGCCGCGCAGCCCCGCCGTGGCGCCGGTGAAGAAGATATTGCCGCGGCCGCGCGGCAGCATCAGCCGCGCCGCTTCGCGCGCGGTGAGGAACCCGGCACAGCACGCCATCTCCCACACCTTGCGGAAGACGCGCTCGGTGGTCTCGAGGAGCGGGAAATTGACGTTGGCGCCGATGTTGAACACACAGATTTCGAGCGGCGCCGCCGCATCGGCCGCTTTCAGGAAGGCCGTGATCTCGTCCTCCTTGCGCGCGTCGAGCGAGCTGCCGAAAGCGCGGCCGCCTTGCGCCGTGATCTCGGCGATGAGCGGCGCCAGCTTCTCACCCTGTCGCCGCCCGGCATGGACCCAGAAACCTTCGGCGGCGAATTTCCTGGCGATGGCGCTGCCGATATAGTCGCCGGCGCCGATCACGGCCACGCTCGCGTTTCTCGCATCCACGTCACACCTCCGGGGTTGAGGTCGAGGTTCGCGCTGCGTCTGGACTGAGGCTGTGGGCATTGTCGTGAGGCATGTCAATGTGCCCCTGGCGCCGGCGTTTTCGGCGCGACCACGTTGCGCAGCAGCGGAACCAGCAAGGTGGCGATGACGAAAGCGATCATGATGGCGCGGAACGCATCGGCATAGGCCAAGGTCGAGGCCTCGCGATAGGCGAGATGCCAGAGCTGATCGAGGGCGGCGGCATGCCCCGCGCCCGGGCTGCCGGGCAGCGCGCCATAGCGCTGCGCCAGGCTGTCGGTGAGGCGCGTCATGGCGGCATTGGCCGGCGTCAGGTTCGAGGCGATGGTGAGGAAGTGGAAATTGGTGCGGTCGTTGAGGACCGCGCCGCTCACCGCGATGCCGACGGCGCCGCCGAGATTGCGCATCATGTTGAAGAGGCCGCTGGCGTATTTGAGCCGCTCCGGCGGGAGGCTGCCGAGACCGAGAGTGACGCTGGGCGCGACCGCAAAGACCTGGGGAAAGCCGCGCAGGAATTGCGGCAGGAAAAGCTGGGCCGCGCCCCAATCATGGGTGATGAAGCTGAAGCTCCACATGGACAGGCCGAAGCAGGCGAGGCCGAACATCATCAGCCAGCGCGTGTCGAATTTCCGCGCCAGCACGATGTAGACGGGAACGCCGATGAGCGACGCGGCGCCGGTGGAGAAGATCGCGGTTCCGGTCTGCCAGGCGCTGAACCCGCGGACATAGCCGAGAAACAGCGGCGTCAGGTAGATGGTCGAGAAGATCCCGATGCCGGTGACGAAGGACAGCAGGCAGCCCAGCGCGAAGTTGCGGTTGGCGAGCGCGCGCAAATCGACGACCGGACGCGCGAAGGTGAGGCTGCGGATGATGAAGAGAACGCCGGCGATGGCGGCGACGAAGCTGCAGGTCCGGATCGTGCTGTCGTCGAACCAGTTCCAGCGCGCGCCTTCTTCGAGCACGTATTCCAAGCTGCCGAGGCCGATCGCCATCAGCACGATGCCGGGATAATCCGCTTCGGCGAGCAGCGACAGATCGGGCTCGTCGATCTTCACCAGCAGCGGCACCAGCAGCGCGATCGCCGTGCCCGGGATAAGATTGATGTAGAACAGCCAGTGCCAGTTCAGCGTATCGGTGATCCAGCCGCCGATCACCGGGCCCAGCGTCGGCGCGACCGAAGCGATGGTGCCGATGACGGCGGCGGAGTAGACGCGCCGCGGGCCCTGGAAATAGTGAAAGGACGAGGTGAAGACCGTCGGGATCATCGACGCGCCCAGCAGGCCTTGCAGCGCGCGGAAGAGGATCATGCTGTCGATGTTCCAGGCAAGGCCGCAGAAGAGGCTCGTCACGGTGAAGCCGGCAGCCGACGCGGCGAAGAGCCAGCGCGTCGAGAACACGCGCGTCAGCCATCCCGACAGCGGGATCATGATGATCTCGGCGATGAGATAGGCGGTCTGCACCCAGCTGATCTGGTCCTGGGCCGCGGAGAGGCCGCCGCCGATATCCTGCAGCGACGAGGCGACGATCTGTATGTCGAGCAGCGCGATGAACATCCCGACGCACATCACGACGAAGGGCAGAAGGTCTCTGACCCAGCTTCGGGCGGCGGGCGCGGCGGTCATTTGGCCCTCCCCGCGTCCGAACGCGTGTCGACGCTGACGGTCGTCGAGAGGCCCGGCCGGATCAGGCCCAGCCTCGGATCGCCCGGGTCGAGGGCGATGCGCACCGGGACGCGCTGGACGATCTTGGTGAAGTTGCCGGTGGCGTTTTCCGGCGGGATCACGCTGAAGACCGCGCCCGTGGCGGGGGCGAGGCTCAGCACGTGACCTTGAAACGCATGCCCCGGCAGAACATCGGCAACGACCGTCGCGGCTTCGCCCGGCACCATCCGCGCGAGCTGGTCCTCTTTGAAATTGGCATCGACCCACAGCCCTTGCGCCGGGATGATGGTGACGAGATAGGCGCCCTCCGAGACATAGGCGCCGACTTGCGCGGCACGGTTGCCGATATAGCCGTCGATCGGCGCGCGGATCTGGGTGTAGCCGAGATTGAGTCGGGCGGTCTGCAGATCGGCCTGGGCTTGCGCCACGGCGGCACGTGCCTCGGCGATCTCGGTGTTCAGGACGTCAAGCTGCTGCTTGGCGGCATCGAGCCCCGCTTCGGAGGCGAGCACGGCCGCTTGCGCCGCCTGATCGACGGCAAGGGCCTTTTGCGCGTTTTGCTCCGAGCCCACCGTGGCGTGCAGCAGCTGGCGATAGCGGACGTCGTCTTGCCGGGCGAAGGCCGCTTGCGCGGTCTTGGCCGAGACATCCGCCGCCGCCTGGCGGATGGTGGATTGCTGCAGGAGATACTTCGCTTGCAGGCTGGTCAGGGTCGCCTCGCGTTCGCCGACGATGGCGGTGGCGCGATCGAGCGCCGCCTGCACGTCGCGATCGTCGAGCCGGATGATGAGATCGCCGGCGTGCACATACTGATTGTCCGCGACCAGGATTTGCGCGACGAAGCCCGACACATGCGGCGAGATCGGCGTGACATTGCCGCCGGCATAGGCGTCATCGGTGCTTTCGACGAAGCGCCCTTCCGTCCACCAGTCATAGCCATACCAGGCGCCGCCCAGAGCCAGGGCGAAGGCGAGCGCGGACAGCCCCAGCCGCTTGGGCCGCAGCCTTGGCCGGCTCTTGGGCGCCGGGGCGCTCGCCTCCCGCTCGATGACCACGCCAGCGCTCATGATCCACCTCCCCACGCCTATCGGAAAATAGGCGCATATGCACGGATATGGGCGCATATACTCCCATGTCAAGGGAGGGGGACGGAGCTCAGAGGGTAAAGCGCGGCCCCTTCCCCGCGGCGCACCCCGGTGGTTGACGCCGCCGGAGCCGGAGATGTAAGGTCCGCCGCCTCCAGCGCCGACGTAGCTCAGTGGTAGAGCAACTGATTCGTAATCAGTAGGTCCGCAGTTCGAACCTGCGCGTCGGCACCAGCTATCGCTTTGAATAGGGTCGGGTTAATTCTGGCCGCCGGGCTTCTGCCTGACGCGCGATCACGGCGTTGGCTTCCCGGATAGCGCGGCCTTCGTTGGCGGTTCGCTCCAAGCACTCGTTGGCGACTTTCGCCCACAGCTCTTTCAGCTCCTGGGTTGTCGCCTTGTGCGTGTGTCTTTGGGCGTCATCCGGAGTCCACGGCATTGACCAGGCTCCCGTCCGTTTTCGCACCCAAATCCTGCGCTGACGCCGCCGTCGCGTCCAGCAGTCCCAGCGAAAATTACGACACGCCCTGGCCCGAGCATTCATCCCCTCAGGGGCTCAAGCGCGACTCAAATGTCACACCAGAAGAGATTATGAATACGGGCGCTTTTCCGTTCATATGCCCGCCACCATCTCATGCAACGCTTCACCATTCGACGCCGGCAGCCGGCGTCAGAGGAGATGGTCGTGTCGGCGCACCTTATTTGGCGGGCAGCCCTGCTTGGCGTCGTGTTCGCCGCCGATGTGCTTGTGTTCATCGGGCTCTGCCGCGATGAGCTTCGCGACTGGCGCATCCGCCGGCAGGCTCGCGCGAGCGAGCCCATGGGCGAAGGCGCCTCGGCCTTGCCGTCGAGCGCGCGCTGAGCGCCTGTTGCGGCCAAGTCTGTCGTCGACCGCGGTGACCAGCCATCCCTGCCGCGGCGATCCGCCTCGATCGGCGGAACCGATACGCTTGCTCAGTCGTTTTCTTGCGCCGTATGGTTGAGGCCGTCGGCAGCGTTGCCGCAATTCGAACGAGGGCGCGTGATCCCGCCGCTGTTGATGCGTATCGCCACCATCTTCCTGGCACTGATCCTCGGCGTCAGCGGAGCCTTCTTTACTTTTGCCAGCTTTTACGACGGGCCGTCTGGGCAATACGCCGTGGCGACCCTGTTGCCCTGCGCAGCCCTGATCTGGGCGCTGCCCACGGGCAAGCGGCCGAAGAAGAAAACGCGCTAGGCGGCTCCGCCTCCACCCCGTCCCGATCGGGTGAGCCGAGTAAACCCCGGTTGGTATCTTGGTCATGTCTGCGGATCGACTCCGGGGCGACTGCCCTTAATCGGCGAGTAACCATTCCCATCTACGGTCATCCTTGCCGTTTCTTGGATCGAGGAGCTCGTTGTGACCGCAAGTCAGGTGCCAGCCTGGCGGGATTTCTATGAAGCCGCATGGGCCTATCGGGCCGAGTTCATGCGCTCGAAAATTCGCGGCGGCGAGACCGATCCCTATCGCATCATCAAGCTGTTCGAAGCCCACGAGCGCAAATACAGCTTCACCCTCCGGAACGGCGAGAGCATCGTCGAACGGAAAACCTGGCCCAAGGACATTTACGGCGAAACGCCAGCCGGGGTCCCGATGCTGCGGGGCACGTCACTGCGAGGCGAGATCTTGCGTGTGCCGTTTCACGCGCGCGATCATCTCCACGATTTCATCATCGATTACATCGACGAGAACGGTCCCTACGACTGCATCCTTGAGCTGGGCTGCGGCTATGGCAGGGCGCTGTTCGAAATCTTCTATGGCGGCGGCCCGTCGAACATTCCCTATTTCGGTGGCGAGCTCACCAAAAGCGGCGTCGCCATCGCGCAGGAGCTCGCCGCCTTACGACCCGATATGAAGGCGACCTTCTTCGCTTTCGATCATCTGCAGCCGGATCTCAGCATTGTTCCGAGAGTCGATCGTGCGTTGGTCTATACCATGCATTCGATCGAGCAAGTCGCGCTCATCGACCCAAGCTTCTTTGCGGCCGCCGCGGGCATCGCCAAGGACGTGACGGGGCTGCATTTCGAGCCCTTCGGCTATCAGCTGGGCGAGACCGGTCCGGTGACCAAAGACCATAAGAAATTCATGCAGGAGCGCGGCTGGAATCAGAATTTCGCCGTCGCCCTGGCGCAGGCGATGCAGCGCTACGGACTCAACAGCGACTTCACCGTTACCGAACAGTTCCTGCCGGCCGATTGGCAAAATCCAACCTCTCTCACCATCTGGCGCTCGGCCGCGGCATAACGAGAGGATCCGCGGTTCGAGCTCGCGCAGTGGCGTCCATCGGCCGCGCAACCCTTTGAGCCGGTGTTCACCGGCTGGGGCAGCCGCCCCACCCGCCCCTGCTTTCAGACAAGAAAGGACGCACCCCCGGCGGTCAAGGCCGCGGCGAAAAGCTTCATCGGCATGGTCCAGCCGATGATCGGAACGATCGCGGTAAACAGCACGAAAGCGCAGAGAAACAGCGCTATTCTCAACATGGCCCAACGCATCCCGTCCCCCTATTGCGCGTTTTCTGCATCGTACCGGGAACGCATGGGTTGCGTGCGTGAGAAAATTGTGTCGCCAGGGCCCTCTTCTACCGCAGCGCAAAATTAACCGCTTCGTAGCGATAGCCGGATAGTCTCGGTTCTTTACCAGACTTTTCCTGCACGACCGCTGGGCACCGAGATGCCGCAAGAAAGCACACCGGATGCGGCGATGAAGGACCGCCGCAAGCATCCGCGCACCGAGACCTTCTGGCGCGGCATGCTGAGGACATCGAGCAAGGTTCTCGACTGCCGGATCGTCGATGTCTCGACGGAAGG
>Ga0335079_10006536_pt1 | contig 13331 bp, 10 predicted proteins | sample Lox_Sample_33_FD_206719 | JGI IMG/M metagenome (GOLD analysis project Ga0335079, IMG submission 206719) | Soil microbial communities from Loxahatchee National Wildlife Refuge, Florida, United States - Lox_Sample_3.3 | ecosystem: Environmental > Terrestrial > Soil > Wetlands | place: USA... | reverse complement strand
CTGGAAACCCCGTCAAGGCCAAAGTTTTCAAGGGGCGACGCATGGCCTTCCGCTACGTCATGCCACCTGGCACACGCTTTCTGCCTCTTCACCTTTTCTCCCACCTTCCCCCTGCTTTTGTGTGGAACTCGCAGGCGAAAGAAAAAAAATCAAAGAGCTCTATGAACGGTCTGTTGCGACGAATCATGCCAACGTTGATGAGAAAAAGTCCGACGAGTTCTTGAAGCGTTGCGTTAAAGTCGCCACTGCGATGGTGACTGGTCCCCCCACCGATCCGGACTGGGTAATGCGACAAGAATATGCTCTCCGGCTCGTCTTTCTCCACCAATGTCAGGTTAAGGCCCCCCCCTTTTTTTTCTATATCTGACGGCAGTGAGATCAACGCGTTCCAAGTCGGAGTGTCTGCAGCTCTTGGAAAATACGTCGCAGAGCACTCCGGCACCACCAAACCGGACAAGTCTCTCACCATCCACGTCGCTGCACGTCTGTCCACCCTCACCACATACCAAGACAACTGGGTCCGCCCACCTACGCAAATGGCGTGGCTCCTTTTGGCCTTGCATCAGCTTTGTCTCGAAGATATCGCAATCGCGCACCCCAATCTTTGCGGTTTTACTGGTGTGGCCCCGCAAACAATTATGCAGCAAGAGCATGGCTACTTGGTTCGAATCTTCACTTTGGCAGAGGGGCATCCCCTTCATGTGAAGTACTTGAAAGTATCTTCGCCCGGATATCTTCTTGCTGATTTCGGATAGAACTCGGTCAAGTTCCTGAAAAAGCTATGCATCAAGACCGTCCGCCACATCTCCATGCGGGCGCCGCAAGACGACCCCGACGTCACCGACCGAGATAGGTTCTATCCAGCGGTGCTTGCGACCAGCATCCTATTCCGTCAATTGTCATCGAGTAAAAGCTCGGGCACATATGGCGGAATCGCCCTCGCGTCCAAAGCCGAACAAGAAGTGATTATGGAAACCCCCCTCTGCGACTGGACTACACGACCCAAGTTCCTCGACACTTTGTGTACATGGCACCCAGCCCTCGATCTTGCGTCCATTCGTCCGTTCGTCAGCGACAACTGTCCCCCCAACATTGTCTCTATCCATCATCTCATTGCACAAAGCATTATTGTGAGCACGTATGTTCCTCAAATCAACATTGCTAATTTCTCCAGGAAGGTTTAACTCCCGAAATGTTCGAGGATGCTTTGAAATTTCCGCGTAGATTTCTCTTTGCTTTTGAAGACACAGACGAGACAAGCGGAGGAGCGTTGGCGCAGATGGGCAAACGCTTTATTGATACCTGCGTCAAATTTCTCAATCCACGGAAGCGGGTGTGATTTCGTCGGGAGGGGGATTTATGTTTTAATTTATTGTATTGTTTTTCGAAGGTGATATGATACATGTAGTAATGACTGGGTCTCAATTCAATCAACGTCTTCCCTCCTTGATGGCTTGCTCGGTGCGATATTTTGGGCCCAATTAAAAATCTCCGGATACTTGTAAAAAAAATCCAGCCCTCGGCATGAACTGACCTCCATGGGGGCTGCATCCCACCGACGACTGCAACGATGGTGTGCAATGGCACTATTGGAATGCTATGAATCCTGCCCGTCAAAAGACCTCAAGTCGACGGTTATTTCTGTAATTGATGAGATCCTCGCCAGCAAACCTGTCACCCTCCACCCAACCGATCCAGAAATCCCCGCCGACGGACCTCTCGCCATGCGGTCACGTCTCGAGACCATAGTTCCCCCGCCAATACAAACCGAGCTTCGACAAGTCGTCAGTGACATCGATCATCCAGTGCAACGCCGTGCAGAGGTGGGAACTCCTGTCCATGAAACCGTCTCGGTGGAAACAATGCCGACATTGCGCAGTTCAAGCCCACCCGCCCCAACTCCTCGAACATCAAGCCCCGATACCACATCCTCCCCAAACACAAGACTCCGACGCGATCCTGTTGGACCTGAAACCTCTTCAACGTCGAATGATCCCTCCACGAGACATTCCACTCCTTCAAGATCTCCCGTCACTCGTAGCAAGACACGGATAAACCCATCGCCGCCTACGCCTATAACTCCAGAAGAACAGGAAGTGGCGGAAGAAAGCTCTTCGAAACGTCGCAAAACAACTCACTCACAGGCCAAACGAAAAGCCATATGGACTTCGCCGGCCCAGATACCCCGCTTCCCCCGTTTGTCTAAAGACATTGCGGTACGGAGGCAGAAATCGCCCTTCGAGATTGCGCAGGCGGAATGTATTGTTCGGGAGCAAACATCTGCTCCAGCTCACACCAACCAAGACGAGCGCTTGGACGGAATAAACAATATGGCAGTCAGCCTCACGTCCTTGCGTGAGCAAATAACTCAGTGTCTCTCAACTCGACGGTTGGAGGAATCGGCTACGGCTTTTGCAACAGCTGTGCAAGCTGTTGGATATATGTATGATTCACCATCTTATGGGACAGCGCTTGTCCAGGAGTGGCGTACAATATTGATGATGCGGGACCGTCGGGTTGTTCCCGATGTCCGATGGCGTATCCGGCATGTAATCCTTGGGCAGGAATTCGCCCGCAGACTAAAGTACCGACGCACTTCCATATCGATTGTTGACTGGATGCAGTGCAGGTGAGAGTCGCAAGGCAATATTCGAAGAACTGGGCAATGCCGTTGAATCTCGTTACCATTCTCAAGTTGCGATTGAGGGCATGACACAAAAAGGCGAATATGTGTTTATCAAAAGACGAATTACCACGGCGCTTCGATGGTACATCATTCAAGAGAAGTTGGGATGGGCAACGGTTGTATTGGGCGATGTCATGCCTGCCCACTGGTTCGAGTATGCCAGATTCTCCGATGCGAAATGGGAGAATCTCTTGAAGGAACTTGCACCTTACGGGGACATCTTAGCGGGCGAAGCGATGCACCTGCTGGAGAAAGCCATCGGCGGAGATGCACCCATAAGGCTCCTTCAAAAATCACCTTTGCGAGATTTCGGAAATTGGTTAGACGCTTTCATATCTAAGCAGAAGCGTTGCCGTGGGTCCCTTAAAAGTGTAGCATGGATTGCTGGAAGGATTGCGCAACGATGGTGTGCCGATCCGACTTTTCCAGTCCCATATCTCTTCGAAAAACTGAGATTGACACCTGCTTCGGCACACTGGCCGAATGCGGGGGAGATTGCAACGAGTACGCTGGAACCATTTGCTTGGGATGTTCTTCCACATGGATTGGATCCTTTATGTGTCTCTCCGCTCGATCAGCTTATATTGGCACTTATCCCCGGGCTGCAGTTTGATACCATTGTGCAAGGCTATTGTGGGGGCTGCAAACGAGAGATTGTACTCCATCCTACGGTGCATTTGACGGTGCTCGCAGAGACTGCTGCAGAGGCGCAAAGCGCGTTGGATCGGTTACTGGTCATTTTTCAATCTAATTGAACTGACGTCACAGATTCCCAAAAAGGATATATCCTGCTCGAAATGCAAGAATAAACGGCGCATAGAAGCTCCCCACGGCAAGGTTGAGTTATTTCCGCAAGTAATACAGGTCGACTGTCCGAAGCGGTCTGATTGTGTGATATTGGGGAGGCAGTGTGTGACGAAATCTTTAAGATTGGACATGCATACGTTTGATTTGGTGGGATGGATCGAAGAGTCCTCATCTGTCGACTTTGTTAGCCATGTTGTCGTGGATAATTCAGTGTATCTCAGCGATGGCACATCCGCTGGTGGGACTGATGAAGTCTATAGCGTAGATGGGGAAGTGAGGCTGGTGCTGTTTTATATTCAAGCTGCTAATGATGCGATGTAAAAGCGGGATCGCCCAGTGTGAAATCGTCATCGTCGTTAAATCAGTATTACTTCGTAAGAACCGTTCCAGAGCCCGGCCGCTGTTGAACATGTCTAGCCCAACGGATGGTCTGGACGTCCACAGGTTCAATGCCCAAACCAACGGATCCGGATCCGGCGGCCAAAACACGGGACGCTAATGAAAGCAGAAACGAGAAGGCACGGGATCTGTCACATTTTTCATGGAATTTGGGCAACTTGAAAGGGGATTGGTAGGGAGAGCAAGACCTATTCACGAAGGGAAATGTGTCGATACCGGTCAATTATCTAGGAACTTTCAGCCTGCTGGGAAGCTTTTGCGACCGAATCTATCAGCGCTTGATGCGTAAAGTGAGTGATACAAAACCGTTCACCTTTGTCCGTTCTCCCCGACCATCGGGTGATAAAGTGTTGCAGCATCTGTCCCTTAATGAAAATTACGTCGCCAGGTTGGAAAGAAAACTTGAGACCGAGTGCCGGTACAACGAAATCCCCTCCAACAAACGACCCAAAAACGGCGATCACAGCATATCCATCTCGATTATCTCGAAGATCGCGGTGAGCGTGCGTTTCCAGATTGAAAAGAAGAGCACGATGAGCCCAGCATTCGAACTCTCCCACCCGGCAAAAAGGGCTGAAATCGGTGTAGAAATGAGCTAAAGCCGCAATAAACCGTCGAGCGGTGCTCCACGTCTCGAGATCCAATGCACAGAATAGGATCGAGAGCTCGACGGTAAGAAGCACCAAACGACGGAACAACACTGCGGTCGCACGTGCAAAGGTCGCTGTGTGAATCACATCTTTCGATACTGATGGCGGCTCGTGAGGATGCCCGGTCGCATGCCACATCCCACAATGTCGTATGCCATGGCGAGGTCCAAAAAGTTCAAAGAGTTTGCGAGAAAAGGGGTGCCGTTGATCCCGTTGAGACTCTTTGGGCGGAGTCGGATCGCCTTCCTTGCTGAATGGAGTTGCGGTGACATATTCATCCAGCGCACGGTACGTAGCGTCCACGGTGGAGGAGTCGAGCACCTGCGGGAAGTATGCCAATATGGGGACATCTTCGCGATCGACGGCTATGAACGATTTGTTCTTGGGCATCATTTCCGCGTTCTTGGCCTCGATTTCCTCCAGCTCCAGGGAAAACTCGGGCTGCTGAGTTGCAGAAAGTGACAAGGCGTATGCCCGAGAATCCAGATCGAACCAGACGGTTTTCGCGTCCTTCACGTATGTGGCGTGGATTTGGGCTGCTCGATCGCGATGACTTTTCGGGGGGATCGGTGGCGATGGAATAGAGGTTCGCTCGGTCATTATAAATTTTGGATGTAGCACTGATAACTTCAAAGGCAGAGATCGTGGAGAGAGCGAGGAATCGCAGGCCTGAGGCGAGAGTCAGGAGTCAGGACTAACACTTCTCCCGGAGGCACAAAATCCAGCACAATTATTGAGTCGGCTTCCCAAATTTGTCGAATTTGCATGGTTCCCTCAGCCCACGCAAATCACTGTTTTGGACCGTCAGAATTGGTTGAATTCAAGCAAAATATGCAAAGATCCTGGGAAAATTGTTAGCATTTAAATCGATTAGCATATTGCTGGCATATCAAATTCTATTCAGGAGAATTATCTTTAATCAACTCCTCCACGAAGCGAAACTGGTCTGCGAAGGCAACCCCGCTGTTAAATCAATGGGGTCAACCCGCGTTAAATTAACCAAGACACCAGTCAAACCGGCCCGTTAAGCCCCAACATTACATCAACTGGATGGCCAAGTCAAACCAAGCGCTAAGGTGCCATGATTTAAAGTTGGCCACGTACATAAAATATTGAATACAAGCTAATTTACATTTGACCTGCCCCCAAAGTTTGTATTCAATTGTGATTGCAGTTGCACTTTATTTTTGTGGCCCCCACTGGCCCTGCCCAGCGGGCAACATTTTGAGTCCCCTCTGCTCAAAACAACGGAATAACCAACATGGATTCCCTTCCCGGTGACCCCATGAGGCGGAAGCAATCCAAAGTCTACTGCCCTCCACTCCCACGTCTCATGCCCCTTCTCACCGTCTAAACCATCCAGTCATTGCCCAATGGCGGAAGCACAAGAGGCACGGGCGAGTGACAGTAGGACGAAATACAGGCAGACGCTGACTGTAAGGTTGAGTCTAGTTTGTTGACAGCCCTTGATCTCGATCAATTTCATGTTGAATTCAACTGAAATTCCTTTGATTCTCTCCCTTCGGTGACAAGAAATTACGTTCCAAAGGACGGGCACCCTAACACAGGAAGGCCAGTTTTGGCGGGGAATTAGATGTGCACGAACGTATGTCCAACACGTAACGACTGTTGATGATAGGAACCATGACACTGTGAGCCAACGCACGTCAAATCACACAGGATGACCTTGCCGGTGAGAGAAAGACCTTCAGAGCCAGATTTCGCAATAAACCGCTGTTCCATACATTTCTAGCAATTGCAGAAGTCTTATTACAAGGAAACGTGATGGCAATGCAAAGAGAGGAAGAAGAGGCCAAATCAGCCAGGGAGATGAAGAGTCGAAGCAAGTGGAGGTTTACAGGAAACGTCTGCCGCCGCATGGACCACAACACCAGCTACACCTCGAAAAAGAAATATTTTCCTAGAAAGGCATGCTTTTCGAGGTTTCTTCTGTTTTTATCAGTGATTAATTATAGACATCGGTCAAATTCAATCTGGGCTGCGACTCATGCCCAGGACGTGATAGAATTCTGCACATGCCGCTATCGTACCCTTTTGTTGCTCTTGCCCTGTTAACGGCGGATGTCTCGTAGTGCAGTTTTGATCTATTAATTCAGTGACAGCTAAAAAGCTGCAATACCCACCCGTCCGACGGAATTGAGTCCTTAGTTTCAGGCATGCAGGGTAATCTTTCTCCAAATTCACCCACCCATTCCTCCAGGGCAAGTACATGTTGTAAACTGTTGTCCGCCAAGTGTACAGGCACTCTGTATCCAACAATACCCCCGTCTAATTACTGTGGGCTTGTCCCTGGACTTTATCCGCCGGAACTTGCCACTCTCGTAATTTGATTTCATCCATTTAGCCTTTTTGTGGGAATTCTGTCTTGGCTCGGTAACATCCCGTATGTGATATTGCGGAAGTGCTCAACATGCTCGTCGACAGGCATCCTACCCTTGGACCGTTTGATACTTGAAAAGCGCACCTGCCGGAGCCGCCGTGTCGAGAACACTGGAGAAAAGGACGGGGCGCTTGACTTGCCTTCGCGTTGTTAACGTTGTTGACGGGGTTAGGAATGCTAGAGGACGGCCATCGAGGGAGAGTGACGGCAAGTAAAAGAGCGAAGGATGGGGGATATTTGACGTGACAGTTGACGCGTCGCCAACAGCTGCAGACAACGGCCACGTGTGCTGAGATGCTGAGAATGACAGCGGCAGCGTGGGCTATGGTTGAGGGATGAGGACGAGGATGTCGGCGACGTGGGGAATTGTGGGGGGATCAGGGGGCCGGCTCTAAGGCCAAGGATAAGGAAAACAACAATGTTGGGACGATGGAGTACCCGTGAGGGAGGGGGCGGGGGCTGTGTTGAATACAAACAATTATGCCAAGATCGGCGCCGACAGAGTTGAATTCAACCACGGTTTCATTTCTCGATCTTTATTGCGGTTTTCCTTGCACCGCCGCGAGAGAGCAACGGTATTTCTCCTTTCCTGCAGGGGCACCGTACAGGTAAATGTTAACTGGCTGTTTTCTGGTCCAAAGTGACAAGCATTTATTCCGTTCGCAGCAGATATCTCATCGCCACTGGACCAGCTTCCTTGGCCGAAATCTACAAGGTTGGGCTTCCCCAAAGAGCTCAATTGTGCCGTACAATAAGAACATAACCGCAGTCCTTCAGCATTGGGGCTGGATTCTTATCCATCCGTGGCTTAAATACAACATTGATGCCGACAATAATGTGCAGAGTCATCTTTCCACAAGTACGCGCAGAAATTGCAAAATGTCGCATCGTGAAGAAAAGGCCACTCCAACGCTGCACCTTACTTCCACCGCATCAACCTTTCGACTCGTTTGATGGGTCATGTCGATTTGATTGGCGCAGATGGGAACATGCCTTTAAGGGGGTGTGCAACACAATTCGGACTCTGATTCGTTCAACCTCCTTAATTCAAGTTGCTTGGAAAGGAATTAGTCGATGCGGAAGCTGACAGCCCTGTCTGGCGCCTTTGCGATTCCAAAACGACGAAGGGACTGTAAACCCAGTTATATTCAAGATAATTGCGTGAGGCCATTGCAGGGTGTGTTGAATACAAACCACTGTGTGTGCCGATCAACTTCGGCGCGTAATTGGTTTTGCTTCGAGTCGCGCGGCAACAACCACCCCCCACCACCTCCACCTTCGGATGTGCTCTCCCCCCGGATGTTCCTCCTTGTCGTGAATTCATCTGTAGCACTTGTCTCGCCGTGATGTTGAAGCCCAACAATGGAATATTCAACCACCCACTCCCCGTTCCACGTTCGAGAAAGCCATTCAAAGTTACCTTCACAGAAGGTAACTGGCCCGCATCTTTTGTTCCTTCTGACTTGAGGTAGCCCCTGAAATGACGGAATCCCCCGAGTGGGGCCGGAAAGGCGAGAAGATCGCACTTGGCTCGGCATCTTCTTGGACGCCGGTCGAACCTGGCAAGTTTCACGTCGACTTCGATCTTATCACATACTCCCTCCTCCCTGATTCCGTCTTGCTGTTCGATCCCGGATCTCTTGATTTGTCTATGGCGTCGTCGACCCCAGAGTCGGACTTGGAACAGAGTAAATGACTGATGTAATTAATTGCTCATTGCAGAAATCAAGTCTCTGCGCAAAAAAGTTTACAAAATCGAAAAGCGGAGACATCTTCACCAGCAGGTGGGTCCAAAGCACTTTGACAGACACCCTTTCTTTCATACGATCGAGGCTCTGAGAGGTTTTTTAACCCAAAGAAGCCAGGAGGCCCATGACAGGGACACCGAACAAGCCATATTAGCTAAAGCTCAACGGAGAGGAGAACTGCCCTCAGTGTCAAACGCTACCTCTGCACCATCTGAAGTCCCCCTCCCTCGCTTGCCGAGCACCATTCCTGTAACATCTCAAAAGCCAAATGTTTCCAATTCATCCTTTGAAGCCCACTCCACCGAAACAACACCCACGAAATGGGTCAAACCAGAGGCAGACATTCAGTATCTGCAAAACGAGTTGATTCATGATGTGCTTTTCAGCTTGTACCGAGGCACACTATGATACTGCCCCATCATACTATGGCATTCAATCCCATTGATTGCCATTGCCATTTCCGCTCCTGCACAGCATCTCAGCCAAAAATCCCTTACAGGTGAAGCTGCAACCCTCCAACACCCACGTCCCTGCAGCCAGATGACACATTGGGGTACATCCTGGAGCCATTAGAATGGCGTTCCATCTACCTGTCATTTGTTTGTCAAGACGGGCAGTGTGTGGGGCATAGATCTCAGCAAAAGATCCCTTGCACATGGAGCTGCAACAATCCAATACCAATGTCCCCGCTGCCTGGGTGACCTCCAGCGTTGCTCTTGGAACCATTAATCTCTACCTGTCAAACTGCAGAGGTGCAGGTCCATTTCTGCTCAAAAGTACAAATGCGCACCTGGCATCTTGGGCAAAGATCCGAGACACGGTGCCCCATGACTGGAGCAGCCTCTGGCATTGCTCTTGGATATATTAAGCTGGGGTTCCATCAACTTGCCATTTGGATACTGTCATGGGTCGGAGGGCCTAGCGCCACGTTATCTTCGGAAGAGCCCCTTTTCGCAACTTAGCTATCAACTCAATTTTCACACAGAACCTTCGTACCTCCGTACCTTCGCCTCCAGCATGTCGTTGTGCTTCCACGCTTCGCCTGCTACGTCCTCCGTAATAGATACCATGTTGCAGAGTTTGCAGGGCAATTTTCAGCGCATCTCAGCCAAAGATATCTTACACAGGAAGCAACGGCACTCGAATGCCAACGCCTCTGCAGCCAGTGCACCCTCTGGGTTAGTGCCTGGACCTATTAAACTGGTGTTCCATCCACTAGTCATTTAGATGTCATGTTGCAGAGTAAGCAGGGCGATTTCCAAATACGCACATCTCAGTCAAAGATGGAGCTACAACGCTTCAGCGCACATGTCCATGCGGCCAGGGCACTGTCTGGGGTACTCCTTGGAGCTACTACACCGCCGCCACATCCACCAGTTGTTTGAACCTGGAGATGGGGGGTTGACGTCCCACCAAAACCGACGTTTAAAGAGATATCCATCATGAACAAGAAAAGAAAGAGAGCGGAACAAATCTCCACGGAATCTTAAGAGCCAAATGAGAGGTGGATGTAACAGCAATTTAATAGCTCCAAGGCCTCTCTCTGAGTGTGCACCAGATGTGGAAGAGATCTTTGGCCGAGGTGCACAGTGATGGGGCAGCTATGCATAGCCATAAATACACGGGGTTCACTTCGAGTTCCCACAACTCTGGAAATGCCTAGTGAAAGTCAACATTCAGACCATCATATGTCACTTCCGTCAGCCTTTGATGTTCTTCTAAACATGAAATCACTGCAGATCTAAGATCGGAATGCTACTAAAATTCATGTCGAAATGACTGCAGCGCATGAGGAGAACACATATCACTATTCCAAATCGATATAGGCCTAATCCATCCGCTTACATGCTCTCACCCCTAGTCTCATTCTGACACTTGACTCACATTGCTCCAACTGAACCTGCATCTCAATCATCTTTTCCAAATAGAACTTTCCATAATTGATTCAAAAACCCCGGTTTAGCGCTTGTGTCTTCCACTTGCCCAACGTTGGTTCCCCATGATGGATTCTGTTTCAGGGCCTCATATATTGCCCATATTGCCTCCTCACTTTCACTCTCTGGCGTTAGACTATTTGGGATGCTCTCAATTTTGCTGATCAGTTGTTTCGCTCGATCGCCCTCTTCCACCTTATTCTTCGCTGCAAAAGGTGTGCCCACAAGAAAGGCACACATGAATAATCGCGATGTATCCGCCGATGTCCAGTTGTCGAATTTCGCTTTGTGATCGCCAGTGATAACTCGAAGATAGCACTTTGCAAACATTTGGCAATTCCAGAACAATCTGTGGTAGCTCCCGAATTCCCGGATCATCGCCGTTCCCAAAACGTCCAGCTGTTCCAAAGTATAACGTGTTTGGCCGACGTGTTTCATGTTTGGTAAGGGCTTGTCGTCGGAACGTTTCACAACATGAAATCGGATGTGCTCGTTTCCAATCGTCGAGTCTTCCGTCTCCCTTCCGACGTGGTCAACAAAAAGGAGGTGATATAAGTATTGGTGCTGTGGTCGCCCGACGATAACACCCCAATGGGAGGCAAATGCGGGAACGACGATGGAGGGCGACCCAGCTTTGGGGGTTTTGTTTAGCTGGTGAACATACGTATATACAGGCACCAAGGCGACTTCGGTACACCGACCCGTTCCGACTCCGACCGAATCCACGACCCTTCTCACAACCGCGTCTGCTTCTTCATCCGTGATGTTCATTTCCTGGTGTTCTTGGAGTTTTTTTTGCAAGCTCGCGAGAGAAGAGACCAGATATTCCATTGCCATGTGTATGAAACCCGACGTCCGAAAAGGTTGGATGATTGCGTCAGCCAGCCAGAAAGGGGGTTAAATGTGTGGCAACCTAGATTCCAACCCGCCATTCACGTGAGGGTAGGGTGCCAGAGCGAGGCGAGGATCAAATTTCTCGGGAAGTAAGTTTTCCGCTGCAGAGTCATGAGACCTGCCTGCGGGATAATTGGGGTAGGGTCGGTCGGGACGGGACACTAGTGACGTAATGACTAATATTTGGTGCCGCTCCAGCAAGACTTTGCAAGCAAAATGTGCACAATTACCGATTTTTATGTGAGGAAGCGGGAAGTTAAAAATGTACAGAATGGTCGTGTGATGATTAACTTGCCGGGCACAATAATTGTGTCAGATCATGTGCCACCCAATTCCTTTCGTAATCTTTAAATTTTTAATCAATTTGGTTGACGTCAAGCCAACTTGCGGTGGCAATACAAACCTCAATTGACTTCAAGCGGACTTGCAGTAGGGTGGCACAATTTGATTGACTTCATGTGTGGCTGGTAATGTGAAATTTCAAGTGGATCTGTAGTAGCAATACAAAATCTCATTAACTTCAAGCTGAGTTACAATTCCATATGGGAATTCACATAAACTCAACCCTCTAATCAATAGCTATCAGGTTACTGTTACTTCCAATATTATTAGCTAGTTAGTTTTATAATACACTTTATTTTATAAAATTTCCAAAAAAAACTAGATTACTTCTATTCTCTGTAACCATTATTTAATATACCTTTTCTAATAAAATATAAGAAAACTTAACTCAGTACTTTCACATAATACTCTTGTATTCTCTTGAAAGTTTATATAGTTTATAAAATAAGAAAATAATTAAGAAAAGCTTTAAATTTTCCATTTTGAACTCTCATTCTAAAAAAATGCTCTAAATTTTGTAAATAGTTTTTTCTCTCAATACTTTTGAGGATAGAGACCTTGATTAAGAAATAGAAAGTGAAAAAATATATCTATTACTATTCTATATTAATACTGAAGGCTTGTCATTTTGATTCAAAGGCAATTGATTTGATTTGCTTTATCTTTATACTTTGAGGAAAATTTAGTATCTTAAGAAACTAATTAGCCAATAATACTAAAAGTAGCAGTAATTTCCACTTACTATCTAATTGGCCAGATATATACATTTATCTATATAGTTGTAGATATTATTATGAAATCATATAATATATGCTTTGGCCTTAGGCTTCTTGTATTTCAAACGTCAGCCACCAAGAAAACTGCTATTTGCTTGCTATTCATGGTGCTATTTTTAATGCTATTTTGACCTTTGAGCTTTTTTTTTGCGTGCTATTTATGTGCTATTTGTTTGCTATTTCTAGGTTATCCTGGGGTTATTCACTAGGTCTGTTGATAGCAAGTATGAAAATAGTGCAAATATGATCAATAAAAATAGTATAAAGCTGTAAACTTGACACAATACGCTTTATACCACTATAAAATCTACATCGTAAACCTTAAAGGGTTAGCAGAAGGGTTAGCAGGACAGTGTGCAGGACAGTGTAAAGGACAGTTAGCGGGATGGCTATGAAGGACAGCCATGCAGGACACTGATGAAGGACGGTTTGCAGGATGGTTTGCAGGACAGTTTGCAGGATGGCCATGAAGGACAGCCATGAAGGACAGCCATGAAGGACGGTTTGCAGGAGGGTATGTAGGAGGGCCATGAAGGACAGCCATGAAGGACGGTTTGCAGGACGGTTAGCAGGACGGCCATAAAGGACAGCCATAAAGGACAGTTTGCAGGGCGGCCATGAAGGACAGCCAAGACTGTTTGCAGGATGCTGTGCAGGACAGCGATGAAGGACGGTGTGTAGGACAGCCATGAAG
>Ga0335079_10006535_pt1 | contig 13333 bp, 9 predicted proteins | sample Lox_Sample_33_FD_206719 | JGI IMG/M metagenome (GOLD analysis project Ga0335079, IMG submission 206719) | Soil microbial communities from Loxahatchee National Wildlife Refuge, Florida, United States - Lox_Sample_3.3 | ecosystem: Environmental > Terrestrial > Soil > Wetlands | place: USA: Florida... | reverse complement strand
GGACAGAGCCAGCCGTGTCGTTGGCCGAGGCCGTTAAGTAGCCGAGCGAACCGGTTGTGCCAACCATCGCGTGGCTCGATATGGAGAGGCTCCCAGCCGTTACAACCCACTTCGCTCCGAGGCGCGCCCGGTTGAAAGCGTCCGAGCCTGCGGCCAGGGCCGACGTGGCGGACAATACGCCGCCGACGACAGCTACGGCGACGATTTTGACAATGTTCTTCATGTGATCTCCTTTTTGTTTAAGTTGAAATTACCCAGATGCCCAGGGTGGGCCGGAGGGAATTATAGCACCACCTGGATCACGGACGTTCCAAATTTTACAAAAAACTTATGTACTAGTAGACCTATACCAGAGCGGAGGGCTTAGTAGCCGGACGTTGAGGCCTGTGCGGGTTGTACGCTCAAACCGCTACGCCTGCCGCGATGCCTCGACCGCTTGCGGTTCCGGTTTCGCTGGAGCAGCCGCGGGCAAATGCTGATCCACAAACTCGGCCAATTCCGCGATCGACAAATCCCGCTGCTGCTGCCCGATTTCCGCCAGCAATTCGGCAAACGGCATCGGCGTCTGGTAGTGCTCCTGGATCGCCGTACAGAGCACCACTGCATCCAGAGATTCAAAGCCCAAACCAGTGAACAACAGCGAGTCTGGCCCTACGGGATCGACGAAATCCCAGTCCTGGCACAGGCCGGTCACGGTCTCGAGCAGATATGCGAGGATTTCGGGGCGCACCGGTTTCATTTCAGGCTCCCGAAGACTTGCGGTTGCACGCGCGGCGTGCCGGCGGGCAGGGCGACTTCGCGCCAGGGACCTTCTCCCATCGCCACCAGTGGCTCCGATTGTGCACCTGCTTCAATCTCACGCAGCGCCGCCAGCGCGCCGCCATCCAGCGGAATCATCTGAATGCCGCGCGACAAAAACTGCTGCCGCACCTCTTCGGAAACCATGCCGCTAGACCCCCACGGTCCCCAGTTCATCGCCACTACGCGCGCCGGCCATTGCCCCGAAAGGATCACGGACAACCCGTTCATGATGCCGTTGGCCGCCGCATAGTCCGCCTGGCCGCGATTGCCGAACGCTGCCGTCACCGACGACATGAACAGCAGGCACTTCAGCCCATCCGGACGAAGCTTGCGGCTCAGCACAAACACCGAATCGGCCTTGGTATGCACTACCCGGTCGAACGACTCCGGCGTTTTGTCTTTGATGAGCTTGTCCTCGATAATCCCGGCGCCGTGAATCACCACGTCCAGCCGCCCGTGCTCGCGGTACACACGATCGATCAGGTCGCCGAGGGCTTCCTCCTGGCGCACATCCACGGAGTGATACTCTACCTTCGCGCCCTTGGTGCGCAGGCCCTCGATCGTCTGCACAATCTCACGGTCTTTCAGCAACCGTTGCAAAGCGGCTTCCACCGCCGCGGGTTTGACAGTGCCTGAAGAAGTCCGCAAGCGCGCTGTCAATGCCGATTTCAGGCGCGGCAATTCGGTAATGCCGGCGGTATCGGCGGGTTCCGGTCCGGAGGGCAGCGGCGAAGCGCCGGCCAGGATCAGCGTCGGCTGATAACGCTCCGCAAGCTGCCGCGCGATCTCGGCGGTCACGCCGCGCGCGCCGCCGGTCACCAGGAAGACCCAGTCGCGCTGGATTTGGCGCGTCGCCACTCCATCCACGGGTGCAATCTGCGGCATCACCGTCAAGCGGCGGTCGCCGGGCAGGCCCACTTGCAGCGTGTCATCGGTCGAGGTCAGCTCGTCAATGAGTTTCTGGCGCAAAATGGCGACCGGATCGGTGGCATCCAGATCCACCACCTTGCACAGGATGCCGGAGAACTCCAGCGCCAGCGTCTTGGTGAAATCGGCCACCGCAAAATGCGTGGGCGATAGCGGCCCGTTAGGCCACAACCCGAACTCGCCACCGCGCGCCGTAACTACGGCAAGCATGGCGCCACCTGCCGTACCAACCTGCTTCAGATCGCTTTCAGTGGCGCGGGCCAAGGCGTACAAACTGCGCACGTCCAGCCGCACCAGTTCGCGCCATTCCGCGAGACTTGTCGGCGTCGCTGGCAGAGCCGGCACGCCGTTGGCGCGCAGCGGCAGCAGGTGAATGATCCCTCCGATAGGCGTGCCAGGAAATTGCTGGTGCACTTCGCCGATTACGGCGTCGATGCGCGCCGGATCAGTCAGGTCGGTGGTGAATACGCCACCGGCGCTCAACGTCGCGTCCGGACTGTGCCGCAACAGCAACGCGTGCTCGCCGTTGCGATTCAAATCGTCGGCGATGCCCGCCGCGATGCCGGTTTCGTCATCGGTAATCAGGCACACGCGCCCCGGATAATATTTCGGGTTGCCCTGCCGGCGTGGCTTGGCTGTGGTCGTCAGGATAAAGCGCGGGACCTCGGGCGGGGCGGCGGCAGCCTGCGCCGGTTGCGCGGGCGCGCTTCCCAGCGCGGACGCCACGCGATCGGCAATCTCGCGCAAAGTGCGGGCGCTGGTAAGCTTTTCCATCACGGCCTGTATTTGAGCCTGCTCTTCGGGCGTCGAGAGCTTCTGCCACGCGGTCAGGATCTCCACGCGCTTGATGGAGTCGATGCCCAGGTCCGATTCGATGCCCGCATCCAGGTCCAGCATGTCGGGCTCGTAGCCAGTGCGTTCGCTCGCGATCTTCACCAGCTCAGCGACGTAATTGCGCGCGCCGGAAACAGGCGCGGCAGCAGCAAGCTGGGCCATGGCCGGAGCCGGTGCGGGCGCTGGCTGCGCCGGTGTACTTGCCACCGCTGGAGCCGGGGCCGCCGCCGGTGCGCCTTCCGCCAGCAGGCTTGCGATCTCGCGCAGCGTGCGCGCGGCGGTGAGCTTGGCCATGATGCTTTGCACGCGCTCTTGTTCCGGCGGCGTGCCGCGTTTCTGCAACACCGTCAGGATTTCCACGCGCTTGATGGAGTCGATACCCAGGTCCGACTCGATGCCCGCATCCAGATCCAGCATCTCGGGCGGATAGCCCGTGCGCTCCGCGGCCACCTCGCGCAGTTCGGCGATAAAGTCACGGCCGGCTGCCGCAAGCGCCGTTGGAGCAGCAGCCGCAGAAGCAGCCGCCGAGGCCGGCGCGGCCGCGCCGCAAACTTCTTCCAAAGTCGTAGCGATCTCACGCAGCGTGCGCGCGCTGGTGAGCTTGTTCAGCACGGCCTGCACTTGCTGCTGTTCTTCCGGCTTGCCGAGCTTTTGCAGCGCCGTCAGGATTTCCACGCGCTTAATCGAGTCGATCCCCAGATCGGATTCGATACCCGCATCGAGGTCCAGCATCTCCGGCGGATAACCGGTACGTTCCGCCGCGACGCGGCGCAGGTCTTCTATGAAATTGCGCGCTGCCCCTTTGGCCACGGCCACAACTGGCGCAGGCGGAGCTGCTACAGGGGCCGAAACGACCACAGGGACTGGAGGCGGAACCGGCGCAGGCTCTGCAACCACAGGCGCCACCGGCATTGCCACCGCAGGCATGGCCACCGGCGCCGCAGCCGGAGCGCCGCCTTGCAGATACGCCGTCATGATCGTGGTCTGCGCCTGCAAGAGCTGCTGCATCAACTGCTGGAATTGCAGCATCACCGCATCGCCGCCAGGAGACATCACGGGCATGGGTGGCGCGGCAACCGGTGGCGGCGGCGGAGCCGCCATGACCACCGGCGCAGGAGGAGCCGGAGGCAACGCCGACGGTATCACCAGTTCGAGCGGCTTCACCACTTGTGGTGGCTTGCTGCGCGGGAAGGCCTTTAGACCGTTCACCATCCACCCGGTCTCTTTCGTTTCCGGTTGGGCCTGCGCCACGCGCCCGCGCAAAAGCTGCGCGGCATCCACCGGCGCGCCTGCCACAGCCAACTGCGCCAAAGCCTGCAGGAACTGCACCAGGCTGTTCTTGTCGCTATCGATCTGAATAAACCGCGCGTCCTTGCCGTCCAGAATCTGCCGGGCCAGCCCTGTCAGCACGCCCTTGGGCCCGACTTCCACAAATACCCTCGCGCCTTCCTCGTACATGGCCCGAACTTCGTCCACGAACTTCACCGGCCGCACCAGGTGGCTTTCGAGCAGCGCCGCGATCTCCTTGGGCTCTTCCGGATACCGGCCGCCCAGCGTGTTCGAGAACACCGCCGCCGTAGGCTTGGCGAAAGTCTGCTTCGCCAGCACTTGGCCGAAAAGCACGCGCGCCGGTTCCATCAGGGGCGAGTGGAACGCGCAGGCCACCGGAATCGGCCGCGCCGTCAGACCCGCGGCCTCGAGCTTTTGAATCGCTGCGCGCACCGCGTCGTTCGCACCCGAAATCACGGTCTGTCGCGGACTGTTGTGGTTGGCCAGAGTGATGCCTTCCATGCCGTCCAGCGCCTTGGTGATGGCATTGGCATCGGCCTGCACCGCGGCCATGGTGCCGGCTTCGTCGTGCGTTGTATCTTTGATGGCACGCCCGCGGGCCTCTGAAAGATCGAACAGCGCGCGGTCGGAAATCACACCCGCCGCCGCCAGCGCTACGTACTCGCCGTAGCTGTGGCCCGCGGTCATATCCGCGCGCACTCCCAGCCGTTCCAACGCGCGGCACAACCCGATCTCCACCACGCCCAGCGCCGGTTGCGCCACTACCGTATCGGTCAGTTCCAGGTTCTGCTGCTTCTCCACCGCCGGATCGAACGCCGGGGGGGGATAGATATACGAGCTGAGCTTCTTGGGAAACCTTCCCCCTAACACCCGCTCAGCCTGTTCGAAACTCTGCCGGAATTCCGGAAAGTGCAGCGCCAGGTCGCGCAGCATGTGCGTCTTTTGCGAGCCTTGCCCGGGGAACAGGAACGCCACCTTGCCGCGCGGCGCGCCAAACGCCAGGTAGATCCCTTGCGTATCGTTGAGCGCCTGCTTCGATTCCAGCGCCGCCTTGGCCTTCGCCAGCTTGGTACGCAAATCCTCGGGCGACGTCGCCACGATCGCCAGGCGCGTCTGCGCCGAAAGCGACATCCGCGTATCGCGTCCGCGCCCTTCCACCAGGTCCGCGGGTGCCGGATCGTTCCAGATATACAACTCGGCGGGCCATTGATCCATCTGTGCCACATCCGCCGGATCGCTTAGGTCGCCTTGAAACTCCTCCACCACCGCGTGGAAATTCGTGCCCCCAAACCCAAATGCGCTGACACCCGCGCGCCGCGGCGTTCCGGCCGGTGGGATCCAGGGCAACGCCTCGGTATTCGCGAACATAGGCGTCCCCGGCTCCAGCAGCTTCGCGTTGGGCTTCTGCACGTGCAGCGTCGGCGGCAGCACTTTGTGATAGAGCGCCAGCGCTACTTTCATCAACCCGGTGACACCGGCAGCGGATTTGGTATGCCCCACCATCGATTTCACCGATCCGATCGCGCAACTCAGCGGCGCTGCGCCGTCGGCCTGAAACACATCGTCCACGGCGGCCAGTTCGCTCGCGTCGCCCAGCGTGGTGCCTGTGCCATGCGCCTCGATCAGTCCCACGGTTGAAGGACGAATCCCGGCCTGCGCATACGCCCTTTGCAGGCACAGAATCTGGCCTTCCAGCCGCGGCGCGGTCATGCTGCGGCCCTTGCCGTCGCTCGATCCGGCCACGCCCTTAATGACGGCATACACGCGATCGCCATCCCGCTCGGCGTCCTCCAGGCGCTTCAGCACCATCATGCTGATCCCCTCGCTGATTGCAATGCCGTCCGCGCTCTCGTCGAACGTGCGGCAGCGCCCGCGGGTCGATAACGCTTGCGCCTTGGCGAAACACAAAAAGCCGAACGGGCTCTGCGCCGTATCAACGCCGCCCACGATCGCCATGTCGCTCGAATGGTCGGCCAGTTCACGCGCCGCCAGGTAAACCGCCGCCAGCGACGAAGCGCAGGCGGCGTCCACGCTGAAGTTCACCCCTCCCAGGTCGAAGCGGTTCGCCACCCGTCCGGCGGCCACGTTCAACAGCAGCCCGGCGAAGGAATCTTCGGTCCACTCCGGCAGTTCCTGCAACAACTCCGCGGGCGGCTTGCTGATGAACTGCGGCAGCATCGAGCGCACCGCATACTGCAAGCCCACGTCGCCCAGCCCGCCGCTCAATCCCAGGATCACCGACGTCCGCTGCCGCGGGAACTCGCGCTCGTGATAGCCCGCATCGCGCAACGCCTGGTCCACGGTCAGTAGCGCCAGCAATTGCAGCGGATCGATGGAAGGCAGCGCGTTGGGCGGAATGCCGTAGCGCATCGGATCGAACGGCACGGCATCCAGGAACCCGCCCCACTTGGAGTGGATCTTGTCTTTTGCCTTGCGGTCCGGATCGTAATACAGGTCGATGTTGAAGCGTTCCTTCGGCACTTCGCCGATGGCATCGACTTTGTTCAGAATATTGGCCCAGAACGCCCGGATATTCGGCGCTTGCGGGAGCAGGCAACCCATGCCTACAATCGCCACGTCAAAAGGCTTCGGCGGCGGCAGCACTTCTCCGCGCGGAATCTCGAAAGGCGCCGCCAGTTCGCTGACCAACCGGGCGGCTTCGTCTGCAACAGCGGCATCCGCCACAATACCCGCCGGCTCGAGTGGCGCCGCCATCACAGCCGCCATCGCCGCGGTACGCCCATCGGGCGCTCCGGAAATCACCACCCGGCGCGCACTGTCTTTGAGCAGCGCTTCCACACCTGCGTCGTTCAATCCCTCGAGCACGCGCGCATCGCCCGCGCCGGCCAGCGGCTCCAATCGCCCCTGTTTCTTTGCCAGTTCCACATGCTGCCGAATGGAATCTCGCAGGCCGCGCACAATCGCAGGCACGGTGCGGAATCGCTGCGCCAGCGCGCGCCACGAGGCATCCTGCGCGTCCAGAACCACACCCGCTGCACCGCCTGCATACCACGCCGCCGCGGTGTGTAAACCGATTCCGCCCGCCCCCCACACCGGCACCGGAGAATCCAGCGGCTTTGAGACCATCACGCCGTCGAAGCCCACCTCGCCAGCCAGGGCTGCTTCTTCCCCTGTCGAAACATCCAACAACGCCCGGCTCGACTGCCCGTGCGCCGCCTTCAGTAGTTCCTTCAGCCGCTTGCGTGCTGTAACTGGAATAACCACGTAATCGGCGCCGGCCGGTATTGCCTGCGCCGCATCCAGCCTGACACCGAAAAGCCCGCGCCCCTGTTGCCGGAGACGCTCGGGGGCATTCAAAATCAGGAATCCAAACTGTTCGGCCATTTCGTTCCTTGTTGTGGGGTCCTGCGGCTTGTCAAAACTGCCGCGCCATGGAAGGAGCGCCCGCGCCCGTATGTTCCTTAAGTATAAAAAGTGGCCGGCCGCTCTTCGCAGCAATTATCTAAAGATTATAAACCTATCTATATGAGTGTTTCGTGACTCAAACCGGTGGCTTAGGGGCGGAAAGTACTAGCTGGGTGTCCACTACCCGGCCCTCGCGCACCAGGACAAACGGGATCCCGCAGCGCTCCGCGAGCAACCGGTCCCGCTCGCCGTCGCCGATCAGTAGGGAAGTTCCCAGATCGATGTCCCACTTCCGCTGTGCTTCCAGCACCAGGCCAGGTCGCGGCTTGCGGCAATCGCACGCGCCCTCTTCGTGCGGGCAGTAAAAAACATCGTCGAGTTCCGCGCCCTGCGCCGCCAGTTCCGCGCGCATGCGCTCATGCAGGGCCTGCAAATCGGCGTGCGTGTACAACCCGCGCGCAATCCCCCGCTGATTGGTCACCACGATCGCCAGGTAACCGGCAGCCTTGAACAGCCGGATCCACGAGACCGCTTCCGGCAGCAGGCGAAACTCATCCCAACTGTGCACGTACTCGCCTTCCGGAGGCGCCGCGTTGATCACACCATCGCGATCGAGAAACAGGCAGCGCCGCATTACTGAGCAGCCGCCAGACGCGCCACAAAACCCTGATGTTCCTCCGATGCCAGCCCCGCATTCAGCGCAGCCAGCATCTTGGCGCCATTATCCGCCCAGAACGCCGCCACGTCCAGCAATAAGCCCGGAAATACTCGCGACCGCAGAATGCCGTCAGCCGGCACCGGTTGCTCCACATAAACGCCTTCTTCAAGTACTCGCCAGACAAGCCGCTTTCCAGGTATCTCGACTGTGATGTATTCCCGCACGGCAGCCCGCTGATACAGCGCCAACTTGGGTCCCAGATCGATCTCGACGGATGCTCCGCAGACTTCAACCGCGAGTTCCGGCGCTCCGGCTCCATAGGGTCCTTGGGCCCCTGACTGCCCGCCGTGCGAGGGCAAGATACGCAGGAACGCGTCGGGCTGTGGGGCGCTGCCTAGCATCAGCCAGGTGCTGTTATTCCCGCTTTTGCATCCCGGCGTCGCCTGAGCGTAGTAACCAAGCCACATGATGATCAGTGAATCGAAACTTCCGTGCTGCAGGCTCAGTGGTGAGGGCAGGTAGACAACTCCGTCAATGAGTTCGGCGTTCTTGAGGCTGGGGAGTTCTTCCCAGCGGCGCAGAAATTCCTCCACGCTCAATTGCTGGCCCGTCGTCAGGCCCGGCGGTGTGATCACAGGAGGGGACATTTCACTTCGCCTTCGCTAACCGCTCCACAAAGCCCTGATGTTCCTCCAATGCCAGTCCCGCATTCAGCGCAGCCAGCATCTTCGCGCCGTCATCCGCCCAGAACGCCGCCACGTCCAGCCATAAGCCAGAAAAGAACTGCGAACGGAAAATGCCATCCGACGCCTCCTGGGCGAGATAGACGTCGCCGGCCAGCACCCACCAGACAATACTTTTCCGAAACAACTCAAAGGTGAGGTACTCCCGCACGCCCGCTCGCTGATAGAGCTTCAGCTTGGGTCCGAAATCGACCTCAGTGGATGTCAGACAGATCTCCACCGCGAGTTCTGGGGCTCCGCTAGTGTATATGCGGCCGTCGCGGGATTGCCCGCCATTCGCCGGAAGGATTCGCAGATACGCATCCGGCTGCGGCGCGCTGCCTAGCATCAGCCACGTGCTGTTGTTTCCGGCCTGGCAACCTGGCGTGGCCTGGGCATAATATGCAAGCCACAAGTGCGTGAGTGTGTCGAGAACTCCGTGTTCGTGGCTAACCGGTGAGGGCACGTGCACAACTCCATCGATGAGTTCTGCGTTCTTCAGACCCGGGAGTTCGTCCCAGCAGCGCAGGAACTCCTCCAGGGTCATCCGTTCGCCGGTGACCAATTCCGTCTTGGCGACCATACCAGAACTCACGGCTGCCATGTCTCCTGTCCTGAGTGTACCGTCTGCGCGGTCACCTTGACAGACCGTCGCGGTTCTGCACGGCAAGTGGAACCTCGCTACACACTCGCCATCCGATACCCCGTCCGGTGCTGAAAAATAATCTTGCTTCCGTCCGGGTCCAGCGCAATCGGCAATTCCCTATATTCCTCCATCGCCTTGCGCACCGCCTTCTGGTGCGCCGGGTCACAATACAGCAGCAGGAACCCGCCGCCGCCCGCGCCGCAGATCTTGCCTCCCGTGGCCCCTGCGCTTAGGGCCAGATCGTACATCTCCTCGATCTCCGGACTGCTGATCCCTTCGGCTAACTGCCGCTTGAGCTGCCAGCCGTCGTTCAGTACCCGTCCTACTTCCCACAGCCGGTTCCTATCCAGCGCCTCGGCCATGCGCGCAGCCAGCGCCTTCAGGCAGTGAAGCTGTTCCAGGTTCACCTCGGTGCGCTGATCCTGCACGCTCAGAATGTTTCCCGCCTTGCGCGTGCGTCCCGTATAGAACAGCAGGATGTTGCGCGACAATCCGTGAAACAACTCCGGCGAACGGCGAAATTGCCGCACTTCCACGCTGTCGTCCTTGCAAAAACGGAACTGGCACACCCCGCCGTACGCGGCAATATACTGGTCCTGCTTCCCGATCGGTTTGCCGCAAATGTCGATCTCGATTTCGCAGGCCTCCCGCGCCAGTTGCTCGGCGGTCACCAGCCTGCCCTTGTAGGTGTACAAGGCATGCAAGAGCCCCACCGTAACTGTGCTCGACGAGCCCAAGCCGGAGCCTTCCGACGGAACATCCGCCAGGGTGGTGATCTCGACGCCGTTCTCCACGCCCGTGCGCAGCATCGCCTCGCGTACCAGCTCGTGCTTGAGATCGCGCACGTTCTCCACCGTCTCTTTCTTGGTGTAGTTGACGATAATCAACTCGTCGAAGCGCGGGACCACCACTACGTAGACATACTTATCGATGGCGGTGCTGACTACCGCTCCCTCGTGCTCCCGGTAGTAGCGGGCGAAATCCGTGCCGCCTCCGGCAAAACTGACGCGTAATGGCGTTTGCGAAATAATCATAATTCCTCGGCAGCGCGGCTCGCGACGGCATAGTCCGCTTGCGCGCTGTAATAATTCTCCAGTGTGCCGATATCCACAAAGTAGCCGTTGAGTGGCAGCCCAGCGGCGCGGCCTACCAGCTTGGGCATCAGCGAGTGACCCACATCGGAAGGAATCTCCGCCGGCAGATACTGCCCCACCTCGCGGCGGAACACATACAATCCGGCGTTGCACAAGTTGCCCGGTGGATTGGCCGGCTTCTCCCAAAACCCCGTCATGATACCCCCCCCATCCAGCGACACGACTCCGCACGCCGAAGGATTCGGTGAGCGAAACAGCGCCACGGAGGCGACATGCTTGTGCCCGGCGTGAAACGAGATCAACTCCTCCAGGCGAAAAGTCGTGAGATTGTCGGCGTACACCACCAGGAACGACTCTTCCCTGTCTACAAAGTCCCAATTCGCCCGGATCGTTCCGGCGCTGCCCAATAACTCCGGCTCAAATACCAGCTTGACCGGCAGGCCCCGCCGCGCCGCTGCGAAATCCTCCACCTGTTCCGCCAGGTGGTGAGTATTCACCAGCACACCTTCCACCCCCGCCTGCTCACACGCCCGCAGCCAGATCTCCAGCAACGGTACACCGTTTATAGGCACCAGGCATTTAGGCGTTGTGTCGGTAATCGGTCGCAGGCGTGTCCCGAGTCCCGCGGCCAGGATAATCGCTTTCATGCGGCAGAAATCATCTTAGCAAGGGGATCCCGTGCGCAGCGCCCAAAAGTCTCACCGGTACCATTACCTGGTGGAAAAATGCGGCTAAGGAGTTGGTTTTACCGGCTGGCCCATGCTATGGTAACAGAATCTGGCAAATGTAATATGGAGCAGGAACCTCAGAAAAAAGCTGTACCCGAGCCACCGGCCACTCCCCCAAGTACGACAGAAGAACCTGCGCAGGTTATCCGGCCGGAAGACGAAGCCAAAGTTGTGGAACGGCTGCGGGAATTGGGCTATATCGATTAACGCCGCACCCTCCGGGTTCCGGCGATCACTGAGTACATGCAGTCAAAACCTAATATTATCCTGATCACGGCGGATTCCCTGCGCGCCAATCACATGGGTTGTTACGGGTATCCGTCGCCGACCAGCCCGAACATGGACGCGCTCGCCTGCCAGGGCGTGGTGCTCGAAAACATGTTCGCGCCGGGCATCCCCACGCAGCCTTCCCATACCACCATCTTCACCGGGCAGCATCCGGTCAGCCACGGCATCGTGGCCCATGGCGGACGTGCCAAGCTCGCGCGCGGGACCCCTTATCTGTCCGAGCTTCTATTTCAGGAAGGCTACACCACCTGCTCCATCGATACTCTCTTTCGCGAACGTATCTGGTTCGGCCGTGGCTACGAATACATCATCGATCCCAGCCTGCGCCATCTGTTCTACGCCTCGGTCACCCAGGAAGAGTTGAACGATCGCGCCTTCGATTGGATCAAGACAGTTCCTAAAGGCCCCTTCTTCCTCTTCATCCACTACTGGGACGTGCACTATCCCTACGTCCCCCCCGATCGCATGCGCGGCCTCTTCTACAGCGGCGGTAACCCCACCGATCCCGATAATCACGCGCTCGACGAGTGGTGGGAACATCCGGTCGGCGCCATGGCGAAAGATACCTGGCTGCGCACTTCCAACGGCTTGGTCACCGATCCCAACTATGTCACCGCGCTTTACGACCGCGAGCTCCGCTATCTGGACGAAGGCATCGGCGCCCTGCGCGACACGCTGGAAAAAGCGGGGCTGGCGGAAAACACCATCATCGTGCTCCAGGCCGATCACGGCGAGAGCATGACCGACCACCGCATCTGCTACGACCACTACGGTCTCTACGATTGCACCGTGCGCGTGCCGCATATCGTCTACTGGCCCGCGGGTAACCTCAAAACCGGCACGCGGCTCACACCTTTCTACCAGTTGTCCGACGTCATGCCCATGCTGCTCGAAGCCGCCGGCGTGGAAGCCCCGGAGGGCATGGACGGAACCAGTTACCTGAAGCAGTTGCGCGGCCAGGAAGAGCCTTCCGGCTACGACCGCGTCATCGGTCTCGAATCCACCTGGCAGGCCAAATACTACCTGCGCGACAACCATTACAAATTCATTCTGGCCCGCCAGCCCGACTTGCTCGGCAACCCCGATCGTGAACTGTACGATCTCGAGGCCGACCCCGACGAGAACCACAACATCGCCACCGAAGAGCCCAAACTCGCGGCGGAATTGGAAAAAGAGCTGGAATCCTGGCTGGCGCAGAAGCTTGAGTCACTCGGCAAGACCGAAGACCCCGTCCGCAAGGAGGGAGCCGTAGCCATAGCCATTTGGGAACAACATCGAGGATGAACGAAATGGAAAACGAAGTCGCAACCGATATCAAAGCGCTCGCGCAATCGTACCTTGACGCCTTCCACGCGCGGGACATGGACCGCTGCCTGACCTACTTCACCGACGATTCCAGCGTGGATTTCAACATGACCGTCTACAAAGGCCTCAAGGCGATCGCCGATTGGCACAAGGACCGCTTCGCCGCCGACCTGAAGATGATCAAGATGAACACCATGAACGTGGATGGCGACACCGTCACCATCGATGGCGCCGTTTCCTCCAAGCGCCTATCGGCCTGGCGCGTCAAGGCGCTCAGCGGACGGCTCACCATGCGCTTCGCGGACGGCAAGATCATGGCCGGCAAGCTCGCCCCGCGCATGACCAACCCGTTCAACATGATCCGCGAGGACATGGGCGCCTGGTAGGCTCGGCTAAGTAAGCTAACGCCGCGCGATAGTGTCGCCAAACGGGCGTTTTCTCCCCGCGCTCCCATTGGCTCACGAGTCCCGTAGTCACGTTGAGGTAAGCGCGCAAACGCAGCTCGGCTCGCACCCTCATCTTATGCGAAGGTGAACGCCGCCGATTCACTCTTATCGACTCATCGCGATACCATGACCGAATAGCTGTAGTTGAACACTCAGCCGTGGTATTTCGAGCCGGTCTCGTTCGCCGTCCCGAGCATGCTTCTAACCGTAGCTCCGTTCAATAACACC
>Ga0335079_10006532_pt1 | contig 13335 bp, 12 predicted proteins | sample Lox_Sample_33_FD_206719 | JGI IMG/M metagenome (GOLD analysis project Ga0335079, IMG submission 206719) | Soil microbial communities from Loxahatchee National Wildlife Refuge, Florida, United States - Lox_Sample_3.3 | ecosystem: Environmental > Terrestrial > Soil > Wetlands | place: USA... | reverse complement strand
TTGGAAGGGACTGAGCGCTGCCCACATGATTCTGGCCGCAGAACGCGGTGAAATCGACGCTCTCTGGCAGACGGGCGGCAACTTTAAGCAGACCCTGCCTGAGCCGGAACTGGTGGAGCGCGCCCTGTGCAAAATCAAGCTTCGCATTCACCAGGACATCGTCGCTAATCCTACGATGTTCGTGGAGTCCGCCGACACCGTGGTCCTGCTGCCCTCGCGCACGCGCTACGAGCAGCGCGGAGGCGGAACCGAAACCAGCACCGAGCGCCGCATCATCTACAGCCCGGAGATCCCCGGCCCGCGCCCCGGCGAAGCCAAGGACGAATGGGAGATTCCAGTGCTCGTCGCCCGCAAACTCAATCTGGCGCGCTCGGCCGTAGTCTTTCCCTGGAAGAACACCCAGGACATCCGCGACGAGATCGATCGCATCTGCCCGACCTACCGCGGGATTGCCGGCTTGCGCAAGAAAGGCGACCAGTTCCAGTACGGCGGGCGCCGCCTGCTGGCGGACAAGTTCCTTACACCCGACGGCAAGGGCCACTTCAGCCCGGTAAACCTGCCGGACGAGCGCGTGCCTGAGGGACGCTTCTTCCTGGCCACGCGACGCGGCAAGCAGTTTAACAGCATCCTGCTTAATGACAGCGATCCCCTTACTGGCGCGCGCCGTGACGACATCATCATGTCGGCGGAAGACGCTGAACGGCTGGGACTACGCAACGGTGACGCCATAACCTTGCGTAATGAGCGGGGAGAGTTGAAGGGACACGTTCATATTGACCGCATCAAGCCGGGCTGCCTGGAGGCGCACTGGCCGGAGGCAAACGCTATCATTCCAGCGGGCCGCCTCGATCCCAGCGGCGTGCCCGACTACAATGCCACCGTCGAGATCGTGGGGGGCAGGTGTCTGGCGGCTGAACCAGAAGCGACACGCGAGGTGGCTGCCGACTAGGGGGAACGTGGTCAAACCATCGCGCAGTATCGACCTGACGCAGGTCTCGGAATGGCAGGAGGGTGATCTCCGCCGCTTCCAGGACTACCTGGTCGCCGAAGAGCCTCTGGAGATCCGCGTCGCCGGAGCGCCGCTGACAGTCACCATGCGTACTCCCGGCCACGACCTGGAACTCGCCGCCGGCTTCCTGTTCACGGAAGGTCTTATCCAGAGGCGTGAGCAGATTAACTCGCTCACCGAAGGCACCGCGGAGAAGCCGGAAGCAGCAGGCAATCTCGTCCAGGTGGAGCTAGCCGGGACGGAGTTCGAGCGCGAGCGCATGCAGCGCAACTTTTTCGTGGCTTCGAGCTGCGGCATCTGCGGCAAAGCCTCGATCGATGCCATCCGCGTGCGCGGCATTGCGCCTCCCAATCCCGCGTTCCGCCTTGATCCCGACGTGCTCTGCGGCTTGCCCGGCAAACTCCGGGCTGCACAAACCATCTTTGGAAGGACGGGCGGGTTGCACGCCGCAGGCTTATTCAGCGCGGAAGGAGAGCTCATCATCGTGCGCGAGGACGTGGGACGCCACAATGCCGTCGACAAAGTGGTGGGCTGGGCCTTGCGCGAGGGCCGGCTGCCGCTCTCCGAATGCGCGCTCATGGTGAGCGGACGCGGTGGCTTCGAGATCATTCAGAAGGCGCTAGTGGCTGGAGTTCCGCTGGTAGCGTCGGTCTCGGCACCCTCCGGACTGGCGGTGCGACTGGCGCGCGAATTGGGGCTCACGCTAGTCGGATTCCTGCGTGGGCGCCGCTTCCTTATTTATTCGGGGGAACAGCGGCTGGCGCCGGCGGGCATCCCGGCGGGAGTGGGGCCGTGAAAAGCGGAGTCTTGGCAACACGCAGTGACTAGGACGGCCGGTCTGCCGGCCGTCAAAGGAGAACAACTATGGCATCGGAACGTCTGCCGAATCGGTGGGGGATTGCGGTAGCGGCCGTGATCATGCAGATCTGCCTGGGCGCGGTCTATGGCTGGAGCGTATTCAAGATTCCGCTGATGCGCACCCAGCATTGGTCGGAAACCCAGGTACAGTTGAATTTCACGCTCGCGATCCTGTTCCTCGGGGTGGGAACCATCATTGGCGGTCTGTGGCAGGACCGCAAAGGGCCACGCGTGGTGGCCTCGGTCGCGGGCGTGGTCTATGGCATTGGCTACCTGCTGGCGGCCATGTTCACCACCAACCACAGCCTTAACGGACTGTACTTCGCCTACGGCGTGCTGACCGGCCTGGGCATGGGCATGGGCTACATCTGCCCGGTGGCCACACTGGTCAAATGGTTTCCGGAACGCCGCGGACTGATGACCGGCGTAGCGGTGTGCGGCTACGGCGCCGGCGCGCTGGTGATGAGTCCCATAGCCGCGCGGCTCATCATCGCGCACGGCGTGCCCTACACCTTTACGGCGCTGGGCATTGTGTACCTGATCCTGGTGGTGCTGGCGGCGCAGTTCTACGCCAATCCGCCTGCAGGCTGGAGGCCGGCGGGCTGGGAGCCGCGCTCGGCCGTGGCCAGGGCCGCGACCACCTATGACTACAGCGTAAAGGAAGCGATGGGCACGTGGCAGTTCTGGCTGCTGTGGGCCATGCTCTTTCTCAACGTTTCCGCCGGGATCATGATCATCAGCCAGGCTTCGCCGATGGCGCAGCAGATGGTGGGCATGACGGCCATCGCCGCGGCCAGCATGGTGGGATTGATCTCGATTTTCAACGGCCTGGGACGCGTCTTCTGGGCCTGGGTCTCGGACCACATCGGACGGGCGCGCGTCTACTTCCTGCTCTATCTGATCCAGGTAGTGATCTTCTTCGCGCTGCCGCACATCCGCGACCTGACGCTGTTCAGCATTTGCTTTGCGGTCATCGGGCTGTGCTACGGTGGCGGCTTCGGCACCATGCCGTCGTTCACCGCCGATTTCTTCGGAGCGAAATTCATGGGCGGGATCTACGGGATCATCCTGCTGGCCTGGGGCGCGGCCGCGATTCCATCGCCCATCATGATCGCGCGTCTGCACCAGGCGACCGGCCGGTTCGACACCTCGATCTATGTGGTCGCGGTCGTGCTGGCGTGCTCGCTGGTGCTGCCGCTGATCGCCAAACGTCCGCGCGCCAAGGACGTGTCGCAACGGGGCTCGGTGCGGGTGGCGGCTTGACCCTAACCTCGCCAAACAACCGCGCTCGGCTGGGGTGACACAGCCGGGCGCATTTCCTTCCTTCCGGCCGCAACCCCGGATCGAGCCGTTTACGAAACTCTACGCTCGAGAATTACCGCGGTAATCGCCCCACGAGTACCGGGGTCACACCTCTTGGGGCAAAATCCACTTGCCTCATTCCTGGTGCATCGCGTATCGTCAGTTTGCTGTTAGAGCCCTCCCTGCACCTGCCTGGAGCGAGGGCTTATGCGTCCGGTTTCCCTTTCAAGCAAAGCATCAGCTTGGAGCAAACGCTGATGCGAATCCTGGCCATCCTCGGCGCGCTGGCCGCGGGCTTCGTTTTCTGGGCCAGGCTCGGATGCAGGCACGATGTCAGGTCGGCTCCGATCGGCGATGAACAATTGTGCCTCGAGTGCGGATCTCGCCGACGGTACGTGCTGGGCGAAGATCCGGGACTCTGGAGAAAATAGCCTTTCGGCGACCTTAGCGCTGCGATTCCTCCAGCAATTCCTTCAGGTATTGTTGCCAGAACACCGCCCATGTATGCGTCCCGTGCCCATGGGTCTGCTCCGAAGCCGGTATCAGGACGAATTTACCCCGCTTCACGCGCTGAATCTCGCGTTCCGCGATTCCCAGCTCCGGTGGATTGATAAAGTCATCGGCTGAGTTGATGAACATCACGGGCGCCTTGATCTTACCGAGATCGGGCGAGGGATCATAATCCCGCGAAGCGTTGAACGCGTACCACATGTCGTTTGCATCGATGGCTCCGCTTTGGATCGCCCTCAGGCGACCGGACATAAAGCTGCCTGCATACTCATCCGCCGCGGTGCGTGTCGGGAAGTTTTTCTGCATGGCAATGGGTGCGCTGGTGGCGATGAGAAAGATATCCATCGCCGCGCGCATGCCCTCGATCGGCTCCGCGGTGTACTCTCCGCCGTTCCATGCCGGATCCGCCCGAATTCCGTCCATCAGCAACTTGCGCCAGATGCGATTGCGTCCCGCGATCGGCGCGGGCAGGCACGCCAGAGGCATCAGCGCGTCCATCTCGTCTGGATACGCCTCGCCCCACATCCAGGAATGCATGCAGCCCATGGAAGTGCCAATCACCAGCCGCAGGTGATCGATGCCGATTCCGCGCACCAGACCGTGCTCGGCCGATACCATGTCTGCGTAGTCGTATTGGGGAAAATGCGCGTGCATCCCGTCGCTCGGCTTGGTGGACTTTCCATGCCCAATGCCGTCCGGCAGGATAATGTAATAACGGCTGATGTCGAGGAGTTGCCCCGTTCCGAACAGCATGCCCGCAAACTGCGGCACGAGAAACTGATGTCCGGTTCCGGTGGTGCCGTGAAGGATCAGGACTGCATTTGTAGTGCGCCCATTGGCATCACGCACCGGCTTGCCGAGCGTGGTGTAATGCATGCGCAAGTCGGGCAGGGTCTCTCCCGAGCGGAAATGGAAGTCATGAATATCGTAGTCGCCTTCCTGCGTGGGGAAGCTGTGTCCGGATGATGGCGCGTTCTGCTGTGCCCGGGTTGGCGCGGCGAGCGCCATGATTCCGAGTATCGCGACTATCATAGACTGTGTCGTGTGGCGCATTCGACCCTCCGCGAGCCGCCACTCTAGCACGAGCGGAAGGCAGGCACCCGGACGATCAGCCTTGGGCTAACGGAGCTATTAAAACGTTGACCTCTGGGTAGTTCGTAACATCCTAGTAATGCCTGATGACTTGCCTCTGATAGGTAGCAGAAAAGAGCGGCCCATGAAAGCATCGGTTCTACGTTGTGCATTGATGATCAGTTTTATCTTCGTGCTCTTAACTTCACAGGTCTGCGCTCAAGGCGATACGCCGGCGAGCAAACGAGAAAGCGCGGAATCTCGCGCTGAGGCGCTCCGCCAGTTCAATAGCTCACTGGAGGCGCTGGTGTCCAGGGTGTCTCCCGCAGTAGTGCAGATTCAAGCCACCGGTTTGGCTCCCGTGGAAGGGAGCAACAAGGCCGGAGTTGCATTGATCGTGCGTCAGCGTGCTCTTGGCTCGGGAGTCATGCTCGATCCCGATGGCTACATCATGACCAATGCTCATGTTGTGGAAGGCGCACAGCGGATTCGCGTTTTATTTCCTACCCCCGCGGCGGCATCGCCACTGGAGATCACACCCGTGGGCAAAGTGCAAACTCTGGAAGCCAAGCTGGTGGGAGTGCACAAGGAGACGGACCTCGCCCTGCTCAAGGTGGAAGGACACAACTTTCCTATCCTGCCCCTGCAAAAGAACCGCGCGGTGCATCCGGGAGAGCTGGTTTTCGCAATCGGAAGTCCAGAAGGCCTGCAGAGTTCGGTGACCATGGGAGTGGTCAGTTCGGTGTGGCGGCAGCCCGATCCCGACCAGCCGATGGTTTACATCCAAACCGATGCTCCCATCAATCGCGGCAACAGCGGCGGTCCTCTGGTGGACCTGGATGGCTACGTCGTCGGGTTGAACACCTTCATCCTCAGCGAAGGCGGCGGCAGCGAGGGGCTGGGATTCGCCATACCCGCGCGGGTAATTCGGTTTGTGTACCAGAGTTTGAGAAAGTACGGGCATGTACATCGCACGGAAATCCAGGCCGGCGCGCAAACCATTACTCCCGCCCTGGCAGCTGGCCTTGGCCTGACGCAGGACTGGGGGGTTGTGATTTCAGACGTAACTCCGCGTGGACCGGCCGAGGCAGCTGGGCTGAAGGTGCAAGACATCGTGCTCGCGGTTGATGGTCGGCCGGTTCTTGGATTGCCGGGGCTCACCGCCTTGCTCTATCTGCATCCTCCCGACGAAGCCGTCCGGATGGAGGTTTTGCGCGGCTCCGGGCGCCACTCTCTTCTGGTTCCAGCAATTGAAGCCCATGACCAGGAAGATCAACTGGTCGACATGATTGATCCGAATAATCGAATCTCCAGGCTGGGAATCTTTGCCACGGACTTCGACGACCGGCTGCGCGCAGCTGTGCCGGAGGTTCGCATACCTTCCGGTGTGGTGGTTCTGGGCCGATCGTTAGATCTGAACGCGCTGGCGGCCGATCTCCACGCTGGCGATATCATCCATGCTTTCAACCGCACGCCCGTTGATTCGGTTCAACAACTTAGGTCCCTCGTGCGCCAACTCAAGACGGGGGATCCGGTGGTATTGCAAATTGAGCGCCAGGGAAAACTTCAGTACGTCGCCTTCGACACCGATTGAACCGAAACTTTAGGGGGCGATAGCAGGCAATCCGGACGGTGGCAATTCCTCTCTGACCTTGTAACCACTCGCTCCCAGTTTCATCATTCGTTCGGCAAGATGCAAAATGCGAACCGCCGCGTCCTCCGGGCGCACACCCCGGGCGCGGATGTTGGAGATCAGGCTGCGGTTGGCGTCGGTATGATTTCGTTCCGGCCGATATGACAGGTAGGCCGACAGGCTCTCGGCCGTGGCGAGGCCAGGGCGTTCACCGATCAACAAAACTGCCACCTCCGGCGCCAGCAGTTCGCCGATGTCGTTCAGGATTCCCACGCGGCAATATCGGACCACAAACGTCTGGCCCATGGTCCATCCGCGCGCTTGGGCGCCATCGCAGAGCAGCGGCAGTAACTGCGGCACCTGGGCCGAAATTGCGGTCACCGACAACCCGTCGCCAATGGCGATCTGCAGCCGCTGGCCCGAAGGGCAGCGACGTCTCAGCTCTTGGCGAGACTGTTCGCTGAATGAGCGGCCAAAGTCGGGACGAAGCAGATATTCGTCTTTCGAACTTGCCCGCGTAGAGGCTTCAAAGAGTTTCCAGTGCTCGACAAAAGCCGCGCCCAAGTCCCGTTCGAGATCAAGTTCCGTGCGGACGGCGTCTCGCGCAGCGGCGTGCGCGTCGCGCAGGTCCATTTGCGTACCGGTGCGGTAGGCGCTTCCGGCGCGCCCAAGTAACAGGCGCGCTGGAGTGCGGGCGCGGACTTGGCGCACGATCGCGGGCCAACTGCCCAGGGATTCACTGTCCTCGGCCATTCAGATAATCTTCTCCAATGACGTCTCCAATCCCCGCATGAGCCGCTGCCGGGCTGCCCCATCGAGCAAAGCTGGTTCCTGGTCGCGGTAAATTCCTGCCTCCTGCAACCAGGTCAGAAATTCGGGAGCCGGGCGCAGTCCGAAGAGTCTGCGCGCCGCCAGGGCATCATGGTAGCTGGTGGATTGATAGTTCAGCATGATGTCATCCGAACAAGGGACGCCCATGAAGTAGTTGCATCCCGCCGCGGCCAGCAGCAGAAGAAGGTTGTCAGCGGAATTCTGGTCGGCAGCAGCGTGGTTGGTGTAGCAGACGTCACAACCCATGGGCAGTCCCAGCAACTTGCCCATGAAGTGGTCTTCCAGGCCGGCGCGAATGATCTGCCGTTCGTCATATAGGTACTCCGGACCGATAAAGCCCACCACGCTATTGACGAGGAACGGCTCGAAAATGCGCGCCACACCATACGCGCGTGCTTCAAGAGTGAGCTGGTCGACGCCGTGATGAGCCTCGGCCGAAAGCGCGCTGCCTTGGCCGGTTTCGAAGTACATCACGTTCTGGCCCTTCCAGGGAACGTCGCGCCGGCGATGTTCTTCGAGGACCTGCTCGCGGCCTTCCTGCAGCATGGTCAAGCTGATGCCAAAACTGCGATTCGCTGCTTCCGTACCGGCCACCGACTGAAAAAGCAGATCGACGGGCGCTCCGCGGGTCATGGCCACCAACTGCGTGGTGATGTGCGCGAGACAGCAAGTCTGGGTCGGGACCTTGTAAGCGGAAACCAGGCGCTCCAGCGCGTGCAGGATCGAACTCACCGTCTCCACGGAATCGGTAGCCGGATTTACGCCGATGACCGCATCGCCGCAGCCATAAAGAAGTCCTTCGAAAGCGGCCAGCAGGATGCCGCCAACGTCGTCGGCGGGGTGATTGGGTTGAATGCGTATACCCAGCACTCCACGTTCTCCCAGGGTATTGCGGCAGCGCGTCGGGTTGCGGATTTTGGCCGCAGCCAGGATCAGATCCTTGTTGCTCATGATCTTGGCTGCAGCGGCGGCCATTTCAGGAGTGATGCCCGACTGCAGGCGCTTCAAGTCCGCTTCTGCTGTCGCATCATCCAGGATGTGCTCGCGGAACTCCCCCACGGTCATGCTGCGTATGGGATGAAAAGCCTGCTGGTCGAGGCTTTCGAGGATCACGCGAGATACGTCATCGTCCGCTGGATCGATCAAGGGTTGCTGGAGGATCTCCGCCAAGGGCAGGTCGGCGAGCTTGCGCTTAGCGGCAACTCTTTCACGGTCGGACGACGCCGCCAGCCCGGCAAGCTGGTCGCCGGACTTCTCCTCATTAGCCTTGGCGAACAACTCGCGGAGGCTTGAGAAGACAAATCGCTCGGGCATAGACAGAAAACCGGTTGGAACGTCAGTGCTCTCTGGCTGGAACTTACCATTAATCGACAGTGCGCGAAAGGAGCATATGACAGCACTGGCCGGAAGACGCATGTGACTCCGGCAACAGCCCTACCTCGTTGCTGTCCCGAAGAACTGGTCGCTTCAATCCAGCCGAGCCCGCTTTTTGTTAGGATGTTTGCTACTGTGCGGATGATGAGAACGGAGATATCTTCGGTGTCAGGAAGGACCGTGGCGGGAGTCCTGCTCTTGCTGATGTGCCTGCCTGCGGCCGCGCGCACCCACGGCCGGTCTTCCGACCAGATCCGGGTCACCGCAATCGAGCATAACGTCACCGCAGACCGCGTCCGTGTGGTGGTCCGACTCAATGCCAGCGTGCAGTATGTCGGGGGAACCGCCAGCGATCCTTTCCGCATCTTTTTCGACCTGCGCGGGACACACCCGTCCGCTGCGCTGGCCGCTGGCGCCACGGTCGGCGACCCCCTCGTGCAGCGCATCCGTGTTGGGCAATACCAGCCGGGCATCACGCGCATGGTGCTCGATCTGTCACGGCCAGCTCCCTACACCGCTACGTTCCTGGCCAATCCCCCGCGACTGGTGGTTGAGGTGTTACGCGCCGGAGCCAACGCACCCAGCAGTGCCGCCACGACGACAAAAACCGTGGCCACGGCACGCGCCGTTGCCGCCGTACCCCGCACGACTAGAGACGTCCGCAACGCCGGCATGCCGCCACCTTCGACTCCTTCCATCCCGCAGCCGGTTGCGCCGGGGCTCATACCTGAGCAGATGCCGCCCTCGCCGCCGCAGGTAACCTATCGGAGCGGGCTGCTGACCATTGTGGCCAACAATTCCACACTGTCGGACATTCTGCAGGCCGTGGCCGCGCGAACGGGCGCTATGCTGGATGCTCCCGCAAGTCTGACGGGCCAGCGCGTCGCGGCCCGTCTGGGACCAGGTCCTCCCCGCGATGTCGTCGCCGATCTGCTAGCTGGGCTCGACTACATCGTGGTGGGCGCCAGCAATGATCCCGACGCGATCCGCAACATCATCGTGAGCTCCAGCACCTCGTCGCCTATGCCGGAGCCAGCCGGTAGACGTCCGGCAGTGTTTCAGGCTCCGCCGCCGGAGGAACCGGACGAAGCAGTCGCACCTGAGCCAGTGCAACCGCAGCCCGCGCCAGAGCGGCCTTCGGACACTCCGGCAGCACAAGCGCGGCCGGGAACCCAATCGCCGCCACCGGTTAAGACGCCGGAAGAACTCCTGGAAGAACTGCGCAAGCTGCAGGAGCAACAGCCGCAACAGTCGCAGGCGCCGCAGCAACCGCCACCACCGAAGTAAGCGCAACGCTGACCTGTTACGGCTTTGCTGGTCTCGGGGGCAGGGCGGATAATGTCGCATGGACTCTGAATCCGCGCCCTCGGGATGGAATGCCTTCGCCCGCGCGCAGGCTGCCCAACGATGGAAGCGGCAGTCGGCGGCCATGGGCCGGCAGATGACCGAGACCATCGTTGCCGAAGCCAAGGTCGAGCCCGGCATGCATGTGCTGGACGTGGCCTGCGGCACCGGAGAGCCCGCCATCTCCATAGCTCTCCTTCTGAAAGGCACGGGGCGAGTAGTCGGCATCGACATCTCACCCGAGCCGCTGAAGATCGCCGAACAGCGCGCCCGCGATCGCAGCCTGGACAATGCCCGCTTTCAGCAAGCCGATGTGCACAACCTGCCCTTCGAGAGTGCAAGCTTCGATCGCGTGACTTGCCGGCTGGGTGTCATGTTCTTCTCCGATCTAGTCCAAGCCCTGCGCGAGATGCGTCGCGTCCTTAAGCCGGGGGGGCGCGTAACTGTTCTGGCCTGGGGACCAATGCAGCAGCCGTACTTCGAATCCACGATCGGAACCATCCTTCGCGTGCTGCCTGGCTCCCCCCTGCCCCCTTCCGCGAAGCAGATGTTCAGGTTTGGCGAGGCTGGTGTGCTCTCAACGGCGCTCGAAGAAGTGGGATTCTGCAGCGTCGAAGAAGAATTCCGGGTCGTACCCTGGAGCTGGGCCGGCACTCCTGTCGAGGTCTGGGAATATTTTCAGGAAGTGACGGTCCCGTTCAAGCCACTGCTCGAGGCCATCCCGAAGGAGCAGCGCGAGAAGGTGAACGCTGAGGTTCTGAAGACGATCGGGCGTCGTTACGATGGAGCGCAGGTGAACTTCACGGCCACCATCTGCCTGGCTTCGGCGAGCACGCGCCTCAGCTAGCGCCAATCGGCAGCTCTTACGCGCCCGGTCCAGACCTTAGCGGCGGCACTCAGAACAGTATCCGCCGACCTCCAGCCGCGCCACCACGATGGTGAACCGGCAGTCGCGTTCCAGTTGCTGCTTCAGGGATTCAAAGATCTCGCTCACGAACTCGGTGATCTTGCCGCAGCGCAGGCAAGCCATATGGATGTGGTCGCGCGCCAGCTTGCGCTCGTAGTAGTGGGCTTCACCCTCCATATGCATCAGGTCCAGCTCGTCCACCATGCGGTGCCGCTTCAGCAGATCGAGGGTGCGATACACGGTGCTGCGGTCGACGGCAGAATTCAGCCGCTGTGCCTTGCGCAGAATCTGGCTGGCGTCCAGGTGCTTCTTGGCGGTCTCGATGACGCTCAGGATGGCGCGACGCTGTTCGGTCATGCGGATGCCGCGCGCGGAGAGTTCGGCCTGCAGGCGGCCGGGGATTTCAGTCTGGGGAAAGGGCATCAATCCACCTCATGCGAGTCCGTCGCAACTAGTTGCAGCCAAAATGCAACAAAATCTTTGCCGAGTCATTGACAGCCAAAGGAGCTAGGCCTAGCCTCGATGATTGTAGTACTAGTTGCAACTGGGTCGCAACTATGTTGGCGCCTCTGATTTCCGCTACGACTTGTCGCCCGCATATTTCGGGAGGAAGGATGCTAGCAGCACTCATACGGATCAGACAATGGCAGGCCGGCTTCGCGCTTTTGTTTGCACTCCTGGCGGCCTCGCCTGGTCTGGCCCAGGAACGGCCCTACTTCGTGACGTACTCGCACGAAATGGAAGAGCCGGGGAACCTTGAAATCGAGATGTATAACGCCGTCGGAAAGCCTCCGGGCGGAAACCGTTTTCTCGGTTCGACCACGGAGTTCGAGTTCGGGGCCAAGGCCTGGTGGACGACCGAGTTCTATCTCGACGGCCAGGTGACCTGGCACGACAGTACCATCTTCACCGGCTATCGCTGGGAGAATCGCTTCCGGCCATTGTTGCGAGAGCATCGCATCAATCCGGTTATATACATGGAGTATGAGAACACCAGCGCCGATAAGTCTTTGCGCGAAGTGGTGGGCCATGACGGCCGTCCCGATTTCTACGACAGCAACGCTGACGCCCGCGCCGACAAGGAGCGCGAGCTCGAGCTGAAACTGATTCTGGGCAGCAATTTTCACGGCTGGAATCTCAGCGAGAACTTCATCGCGGAAAAGAACTTTACTGACGACCCCTGGGAATTCGGCTACGCCTGGGCCGTCAGCCGGCCTCTCAAGCTGGCTGCGAGCGCGCAGAAGTGCGCCTTCTGCCGGGAAAAATTCATGGCAGGATTGGAGATGTACGGCGGCCTGGGCGACGCGCTCGGATTTGGCCTGCACAACACATCGCATTATCTGGGACCGGCGATCAACTGGAGCGCTCCCAACGGGATGACGTTATCGTTTTCGCCGCAATTCGGGCTCAACAATTACAGCATTCCGCACCTTTACCGTTTCGGCATCCAGTATGAAATCGAGCAAGTGGTCGACCGCTTTCGGAGGTCCAGGTGAGGAAGCGCAGACGAGCGTGGCCTCTATTCGTAATACTCACCTTGGTGGCGGCGGCCTTCGCTGTCGCCGATGGCTCATGGATGAAACATGTGCCGGCAAAAGACCATGAGCGCAAGAACCCCTATTACGGGCAAGCCGACGCGGTGGCCGCCGGGCACCTGGTGTACGAGGACCATTGCGCCAAGTGCCACGGCGAAAATGCGGAGGGCACGAAAAAGCGTCCTTCGCTGAGGAGCGCGCGGGTGCAGCAGGAAGCCACGGAAGGCGATCTGCACTGGCTGCTGGTAAACGGCAACATGGGCCGGGGGATGCCTTCATGGTCCAAGCTTGGTGACCCGCAGATCTGGCAGACGATTCGCTACGTGAGATCCCTGGGGCAGTGAGTTTCGCGAAACGGATAACCAGCGCCACAAAGTGGCGATGCGATGAGCCTACGTGCAAAAACAGCAATCGCGGCCGCCGCCGCCCTGTTTATCGCGCTGCAGGCCATTCCGGTGGACCGCAGCAATCCTCCGGTGGATGCCGCGCGGACGATCTTCGCCAGCGAAGCCATGCCCGCCAAAGTCGAGATGGTCCTGCGGCGCTCATGCCAGGACTGCCATTCCGACCTGACCCGCTGGCCGTGGTACAGCTATGTCGCACCCGTGTCCTGGATTGTTGCCCACGACGTGAACGCCGCCCGGCGGCAGATGAATTTTTCCCAGTGGGCCGGCTATTCGGAGAAGAAACGTGAAGAAAGGCTGAACGGGATCTGCGAGCAAGTGGTCAATGGCGACATGCCGGAAGGAAAGTATGCACTGATCCACCGCCGGGCCCGCGTCGGTGAAGACGAACGCGCGGCCATCTGCCAGTGGGTCGAGCATTTGCAGCAGTGAGAAAGTCCCTCTTCACGATTTTGCAAGCAGCCTATTTCCCTATTGCTGGCATCACACCCAGTACCGATTTCACGGCCAGACCACAACAGTGCTAATTTGAATGTTGGGAAACGGCTGGATCCCAA
>Ga0335079_10006528_pt1 | contig 13339 bp, 6 predicted proteins | sample Lox_Sample_33_FD_206719 | JGI IMG/M metagenome (GOLD analysis project Ga0335079, IMG submission 206719) | Soil microbial communities from Loxahatchee National Wildlife Refuge, Florida, United States - Lox_Sample_3.3 | ecosystem: Environmental > Terrestrial > Soil > Wetlands | place: USA: Florida... | reverse complement strand
CGGTGCTGATCCCGCTCCTCTTCATGGGGGACGTGGTCGGGCGGCTGTTCCACGAGTTCGCCATCACGCTCGCGGTCACGATCATCATCTCCGCGGTGGTCTCGCTCACGCTCGTGCCGATGATGTGCGCCAAGCTCCTGCACCGCACCGAGCCGGAGCACGAGTCGCGCATCGCGCGCTGGTCGAACGAGAAGTTCCAGGCGCTCATCGACCGCTATGGCCGGGCACTAAACTGGGTGCTCGCGCGCCAGCCGCTCACGCTCGCCGTGGCGGTGGGCACCCTTGCCCTCACCATCGCGCTCTACGCCTTCATCCCCAAGGGCTTCTTCCCGGTGCAGGACACGGGGGTGATCCAGGCGATCACCGAGGCGCCGCAGTCGGTCTCCTTCGCCGACATGTCGCGCCGCCAGGCGCAGCTCGCGGCCGCCATCCTGAAGGACCCGGACGTCGTCAGCCTGTCCTCGTTCATTGGCGTCGACGGCACCAACATCACCCTCAACAGCGGGCGCATGCTGATCAACCTCAAGCCCGTCAGCCAGCGCTCGCAGAACGCGAGCGCAATCATCCGCCGCCTGCAACGCCAGGCCGCGCAGGTGACCGGCATCAGCGTGTACATGCAGCCGATCCAGGACCTCTCGATCGCCGATACCGTCAGCCGCACGCAGTACCAGTTCGTGCTCGAGGACGCGAATCCCGAGGAATTCAACACCTGGGTCCCCAGGCTCGTGGCGAAGCTGCAGACGCTGCCGCAGCTCGAGGATGTCGCCAGCGACCAGGAGAACCAGGGGCTGTCGGCCTACCTGACCATCGACCGCGACACCGCCGGGCGCTTCGGCATCACGCCGGCGACGGTCGACAACGCGCTCTACGATGCCTTCGGCCAGCGCATCGTCTCCACCATCTTCACGCAGTCGAACCAGTACCGCGTCATCCTGCAGGCCGACGACTCGCTCATGGCCTCGCTGGATGCGCTCGGCACCATCTACCTGCCCTCCTCCACCGCGATCGGCGGGGAAGTGCCGCTGTCAGCCCTGGTGAAGGTCTCCGAGCGCACCGCGCCGCTTTCGATCGGCCACCTCGGGCAGTTCCCGGCCACGACGGTGTCGTTCAACCTTGCCCCGGGAGCCGCGCTCGGCAGTGCCGTGGATGCGATCACGCAGGCGGAGAAGGACATCCAGCTGCCCCCGAGCCTCATGACGAGCTTCCAGGGCGCCGCGCTCGCCTTCCAGGCGACACTCGGCAACGAGCTGTTCCTGATCCTCGCGGCTCTGGTCACCGTGTACATCGTGCTCGGCATCCTCTATGAGAGCTTCATCCACCCGATCACGATCCTCTCCACGCTCCCTTCCGCCGGCGTCGGGGCGCTGCTCGCGCTGCTGATCGCCGGCGATGACCTCGGCGTCATCGGCATCATCGGCATCGTGCTCCTGATCGGCATCGTGAAGAAGAACGCGATCATGATGATCGACTTCGCCCTGGTCGCCGAGCGCGAGCAGGGCATGGATCCGCGCTCGGCCATCTACCACGCCTCGCTCCTGCGCTTCCGGCCGATCCTCATGACCACCATGGCCGCGCTCCTGGGCGCGCTGCCGCTGATGCTCGGCACCGGCACGGGCTCGGAACTGCGCCATCCGCTCGGCATTACGATCGTGGGCGGGCTCATCGTGAGCCAGCTGCTGACGCTCTTCACCACCCCGGTGATCTATCTGTACTTCGACCGCCTGGAGCGGCGCGTCACCGGGCGCAGCGGTCCTGCGGCACTGCCCAGCGGAGCGGGCGCGGCATGAACCTGTCCGAACTCTTCATCCGCCGCCCGGTGGCAACGACGCTGTTGACCTTCGGCATCGCCCTCGCCGGCGCGCTCGCCTACTTCCGCCTGCCGGTATCGCCGCTCCCGCAGGTGGACTTTCCGACCATCTCGGTGATGGCGAGCATGGCGGGCGCGAGCCCGGATGTGATGGCGGCCACGGTGGCGACGCCCCTCGAGCGTCACCTTGGCCAGATTGCCGACGTCACCGAGATGACCTCCTCGAGCTCGACCGGCTCGAGCCACGTGACGCTGCAGTTCGGCCTCAACCGCAACATCGACGGCGCCGCGCGCGACGTCGAGGCCGCCATCAACGCCGCGCGCGCGGACCTCCCCACCGCGCTGCGCAGCAACCCGACCTACCACAAGATGAATCCGGCCGATGCGCCGATCATGGTGCTGACCCTGACCTCCGCGACGCTGCCTCCGGGGAAGCTCTACGATGCCGCCGACACGATCCTCGCGCAGAAGCTCTCGCAGGTGAGTGGCGTCGGCCAGGTGCAGATCGGCGGCAGCTCGCTCCCGGCGGTGCGCGTGGAGCTCAACCCGACCGCGCTCTTCAAGTACGGGATCGGGCTCGAGGACGTGCGTGCGGCGCTGGCCTCTGCGAACGCCAACACGCCGAAGGGCTCGATCGATGTCAGCGGGCTGCGTTACCAGATCTACACCAACGACCAGGCGAGCCGCGCCGCCGAGTATCGCCCGCTCATCATCGCCTACCGCAACGGCGCGGCGGTGCGCCTGGCCGACGTGGCCGACATCCAGGATTCGGTGGAGAACGTGCGCAACCTCGGCCTCGCCAACGGCAAGCCCGCGGTGCTCGTCATCCTCTACCGCCAGCCCGGCGCCAACATCATCGCCACCGTCGATCGGGTCAAGGCGCTGCTGCCGGCGCTACGGGTCTCGATCCCGAGCGACATCGACCTCAAGGTGGCCATCGATCGCACCACCACCATCCGTGCCTCGCTCCGCGACGTCGAGCGCACGCTCTTGATCGCGGTATGCCTCGTGGTGCTGGTGGTGTTCGTGTTCCTGCGCAACGGCCGCGCGACGCTCGTGCCGGCGGTGGCCGTCCCGATCTCGATCCTCGGTACCTTCGGCGGCATGTACCTGCTCGGCTACAGCCTCGACAACCTGTCGCTGATGGCTCTCATCATCGCCACCGGCTTCGTAGTCGATGATGCCATCGTGGTGCTGGAGAACATCACCCGCCACATGGAAGCGGGCATGCCGCGCTTCGAGGCCGCGCTCCTCGGGGCACGCGAGGTCGGCTTTACCGTGCTGTCGATGAGCCTGTCGCTGGTGGCGGTGTTCCTGCCGATCCTCCTGATGGGCGGGATCGTCGGGCGGCTGTTCCGGGAGTTCTCGGTCACGCTGTCGATGGCGGTGCTGATCTCGCTTTTGGTCTCCCTCACCACCACACCCATGCTGTGCTCGCGCTTCATCCGCAGCGTGCCCCCGGCCGAGCACGGGCGGCTGTATCGGCTGAGCGAACGCGCCTTCAGCCGCGTACTGCACGGCTACGAGCGCTCGCTGCGCTGGGCGCTCAAGAACGGGGCGCTCCTGATGGTGCTCCTGCTCGCGATCGTCGTCTTCAACGTCTACATGTACTGGTACATCCCCAAGGGCTTCTTCCCGCAGCAGGACACCGGGCGGCTGACCGGCGGGATCCAGGCCGACCAGTCGATCTCCTTCCAGGCCATGGAAAAGAAGCTGCGGCAGTTCATCCAGCTGCTGCAGTCCGACCCGGCGGTCGACACCGTGGTGGGCTTCACCGGCGGGGGCTCGCAGGGTGGCGGCCAGACCAACAGCGCCTTCGTGTTCATGTCGCTCAAGCCCAAGAGCGAGCGCAAGGCCTCGGCGGATGAGGTGATCGCCCGCTTACGGCCCAAGCTCGGGCAGGTGGCCGGCGCGCGCCTCTATCTGCAGGCGGTCCAGGACATCCGCGCCGGCGGCCGCCAGGCCAACGCCCAGTACCAGTACACGCTGCAGGGCAATGACGTGCAGGAGCTCTACCACTGGGCGCCGAAGCTGCTCGAGGCCCTCGCGCACGTGCCGCTGCTCACCGAGGTCAACTCGGACCAGCAGCAGAACGGACTGCAGATCGACCTCACGGTCGACCGCGACACCGCCTCGCGGCTGCAGCTGAACCCGGCCTCCATCGACAACACGCTGTACGATGCCTTCGGGCAGCGCGACGTTTCCACAATCTACAACCCCCTGAACCAGTATCACGTGGTCATGGAGGTGGCGCCGCAGTACTGGCAGAGCCCCGAGACGCTCAACAACCTGTGGATCAGCACCGCCGGCGGCACCGTGAACGGCACGCAGGCCACGAACGCGGTGGCGCGCACCGTGACCTCCGCCAAGACGGCAAGCAGCACGACCGCGGCGGCGATCGCGACCGACACGGCCATCAACCAGGCGACCAACGCGCTCGCCAACACCGGGCGCGGCGGGGTGTCCACGGGCGCCGCCGACAGTACCGCGTACGAGCCGATGGTGCCGCTCGCCTCCATCAGCGGCCACGCCCCAGGGAGCACGCCGCTTGCGGTGAATCACCACGGGACATTTGTCGCCACCACCATCTCCTTCAACCTGGCGGCGAACGCCTCACTCAGCCAGGCGGTCGCGGCGATCCGGGAGGCCTCCGCGCAGATCGGCATGCCGGCGGACATCCACGGCACCTTCGCCGGCACCGCGGCGACCTACCAGTCCTCGCTCAGCAACGAGCCACTGCTGATCCTCGCCGCCCTCATTGCGGTATACATCGTGCTCGGCGTGCTGTACGAGAGTTACATCCACCCCATCACCATCCTCTCCACGCTTCCCTCGGCCGGCACCGGGGCGGTGCTGGCGCTGCGGCTCTTTAACAAGGAGTTCAGCATCATCGCCCTCATCGGCGTCATCCTGCTGATCGGTATCGTGAAGAAGAACGCGATCATGATGATTGACGTGGCGCTGGAGCGTCAGCGCGAGGGCCGCGTGACGGCGCGCGAGGCGATCTTTCAGGCCTCGCTCCTGCGCTTCCGGCCGATCATGATGACGACGATGGCTGCCATGTTCGGCGCTCTGCCGCTCGCCTTCGGCAGCGGCGACGGCGCGGAGATCCGCCAGCCCCTCGGTGTCTCGATCGTCGGCGGTCTGATCGTGAGCCAGGCGCTGACGCTCTACACCACCCCGGTCATCTACGTGTACCTCGATCGCTTCGGCCACTGGTGCAGCGCCCTGTGGGCGCGGCTGCTGCGGCGCGCGCCCCGAGCGCCCCGGGGGCTGAGCCCCGCCACGGAGGTGCGCGGATGATCCCCCTGCGTAAAGCGCTGCTATGCCTCAGCGCCGCCACCCTCACCGCCTGCGCGGTGGGCCCGAACTACCACCGGCCGCCGGCGCCGGTGCCCTCCCAGTTCAAGGAGTCCGAGGGCTGGAAGCCTGCCGAACCGCGCGAGGCGGCGAGCGGTACCCCCTGGTGGTCGGTGTATGAGGATGCGCTGCTGGATTCCCTCGAGCAGCAGGTCGATGTCTCGAACCAGACGCTCAAGGCCTCGGAGGCTGCGTGGCGCGAGGCGGTGGCCGTGGCCCAGGCCGCCGGTGCCCAGCTCTACCCGAGCGCCGCGGTGAGCGCGAACGCGCAGCGCTCACGCGGCACCGCGAGCTCCTTCACCAACACCTCCACCGGCAGCACGAGTACCGGCGAGCGGCCCCCGGCGGTGAACGAATTTGCCCTCACCGGCAGCGCCTCATGGGAGCTGGACATCTGGGGCAAGATCCGCCGTACGGTGGAAGGCGACGTCGCGAGTGCCAAGGCGACGCAGGCCGAGCTCGCCGCCGCGCGCCTCTCGGCCCAGGCCACCCTCGCCATCGACTACCTCGAGCTGCGCGTCGCCGATGAGGAGCGCCAGCTCCTCGCCGACACGATCAAGGGCTACCAGCGCTCGCTCGAGATCACGCAGAACCAGTACAAGGTGGGCGTCGCCGCCAAGGCCGACGTGATCACCGCGCAGACCCAGCTCGATGGCGCGATGTCGCAGCGGATCGGGCTCGGGGTGACGCGCGCCCAGCTCGAGCACGCGATCGCAGTCCTCGTGGGCAAGCCCCCCGCGGAATTCTCCATCGCCCCCGCCCCCCTCGGCGCGAGCATTCCGGTCGTGCCGGTCGGGGTGCCCTCGGCACTGCTCGAGCGCCGCCCCGACATCGCCGACGCCGAGCGCAAGATGGCCGCGGCGAACGCCCAGATCGGGGTGGCGGTCGCGGCCTACTTCCCGGACCTGACGCTCAGCGGCACCTACGGATTTGCGAGCAACGTGAGCTCCGGGCTTCTGCACACGCCGAACAACGTGTGGTCGGTCGGCGCCACCGCGAGCGACCCGCTGCTCGACTTCGGTGCCCGTCGCTACCAGGTGCGCGCGGCGCGTGCCGCCTACGATGCGACCGTGGCCAACTACCGCCAGACGGTGCTGAACGCCTTCCAGCAGGTGGAGGATGAGCTCGCGGCGCTGCGCATCCTCGAGCAGCAGTACGCCGTGGCGGACCAGACCGTCAAGGAAGCCAACCTCGCCGTGACACTGACGCTGAACCAGTACAAGGCGGGGATCGTCGCCTACACCGCGGTGGTGACCGCGCAGGCCACCGCGCTCACGGATGCGCAGTCGCTCCTCAGCATCCGTCAGAGCCGCCTGGTGGCGAGCGCGACGCTCATCCAGGCCCTAGGCGGGGGCTGGAGCACGCAGGACCTGTCGGCCATCCACGTCGCCCTCCCAACACCGCTCTAAGGCACTCTCAGGCGCCCGGGTGCAGGTGCTCGTAGATGCTGCGGGCGAGCGTGGCGCCGATGCCGCCCACCTGGGTGAGGTCGGCGACGCCTGCGCGCATCACGCCCTGCAGACCGCCGAAGTGCTGCAGCGCGCGTCGCTTGGCGGGGCCCAGGCCCGGGATTGCCTCGAGCACCGATTCGTTGTAACGGCGCGCACGGCGCCTGCGATGGCCCGTGATCGCAAAGCGGTGGGCCTCGTCGCGGATGCGCTGGATGAGTCGCGAGGCCGGTCCATGCGCGGCCGGCACGACCGCGCGCTCGAGCCCGTAGACGAACAGGCGCTCCTGGCCGGCGCGCCGCTCCGGTCCCTTGGCCACGCCCACGAGCGTGAGGTCGGCGAAGCCGAGCCCGGCGAGTACGGCGTGCACTTCGCTGATCTGGCCGAGGCCGCCATCGATCAGCAGCACCTCAGGCGCCGGCACCTCCCCGTCGCGCACGCGCTGGTAGCGCCGCTCGAGCGCCTGGCGCAGCGCCGCGTAGTCATCCCCCGGAGTGATGCCGGTGATGTTGAAGCGCCGGTACTCCTTCTTCAGCGGCCCTTCCGGGCCGAACACCACGCAGGAGGCGACGGTGCCCTCCCCGCCGGTGTGGCTGATGTCAAAGCACTCCAGGCGCTGCGGGCTCTCCGGCAGGTCGAGCTCGCGCGCCAGGTCCGCGAGCATCTCGTCCATCCCCTGCCGCTGCGCAAAACGCATGCGCAGCGCCTGGGTGGCGTTCTCCTGCGTGAGCTCCACCCAGCGCAGGGCGAGCCCGCGCGCGGGGCGGCGCACCTGCACCGCGTGCCCGCTGCGCGCACTCAGTGCCTCCGCCAGCGACCCGGCCTCCTCGATGCGGCTGCCGAGCAGCACCTCCGGCGGCACCTCCTGCTCGTAGTACTGCATGACGAAGGAGGCGAGTGCCTCGTGCCGCTCGGCCAGTGCCGCGCGCGGGAAGTAGCCGGTGGTGCCGAGGTTGCGGCCGCCGCGCACCAGCATCACGCTGACGGAGAACTCCCCCGCATCCCCTGCGATGGCGAAGATATCGACGTCGCGCTCGCCCTCGGCGGTGATGAACTGCTGTGACTGGATGCGCTGCAGGGCGGCGAGCTGGTCGCGGATCTGTGCGGCGCGCTCGAACTCGAGCCGTCCTGCGGCCTGCTCCATCCGCGCCTGCAGCTCCGCCGTCACCTCTTCGCTGCGGCCCTCGAGCACCTTGATCGCCGCGGCCATGTCCTGCGCGTAAGCCTCGGGCGTGATCAGGCCGACGCAGGGGGCCGAGCAGCGCCCGATCTGGTGCTGCAGGCACGGGCGGCTGCGGTTGGCGAAGAAGCTGTCGCGGCAGTTGCGGATGTGGAACAGCTTCTGCAGTTGCCCGAGGGTGTCGCGCACCGCGCCGGCGTTCGGGAACGGACCGAAGTAACGCCGGCCCTGGGCACGCGGCCCGCGGTAGAAGGCGAGCCGTGGGAAGCGGTGCTCGTCGCAGAGCTGGATGTAGGGGAAGCTCTTGTCGTCGCGCAGCACGATGTTGAAGCGCGGCTTGTGCGCCTTGATGAGGTTGTACTCGAGCAGTAGCGCCTCGGTCTCCGAGTTTGTGACCGTGACCTCGATCGCGCTCACCTGCTGCACCAGCGCCTGCACCTTGGGGTCGACGTTGCTCGCTGCGAAGTAGGTGCTGACGCGGTCGCGCAGGCTGCGTGCCTTACCGACGTACAGCAGTTCCTGCTCAGCCCCGAACATGCGGTAGACGCCCGGCCGCTTCGGCAGCGCCGCAAGGTAGGACTTGTGATCGAACCCGCTTGCCTTCACGCGCGCAGGGCTCCTTCAGCTCCTGAGCGCCGCGGGCACCGCGAGCCCGGCGAGCTCGCAGGCGCGCGCCAGCACCGCGCGGAACATGGGCGCGGTCAGGCGCCGCGTCTGGGTGTTGTAGCGGCTGCAGTGATAGGAATCGATCATCGTGTGGGCATCGCTCAGGCGGTGTTCACGCGCGTGCGCGAAAGCATAGCGCGCGCGCGGCAGCCCCTGCGCCAGAAGCACCGCCTCGTGGGCCACGCGCCCGAGCGCGAGAAACACGCGCACCGAGCTCAGCTCGCGCATCTCCGCCGCCAGGTAGGCGTTGCAGGTGCGCACCTCCGCCGGCAGGGGCTTGTTCTGCGGCGGCACGCACTTGACGGCGTTGGCGATGCGCGCCCGCCTGAGCTCAAGCCCATCTTCGCTGCTGAGGGAGTCCGGTGCGCTCGCAAGCCCCGCCTCGAAGAGACTGCGGTAGAGGAGGATCCCGGCGTGATCCCCGGTGAAGGGCCGCCCCGTGCGGTTCGCCCCGTGCATGCCCGGAGCGAGCCCGACGATGAGCAGGCGCGCGCCTGGATCGCCGAAGGAGGGCACCGGGTGCGCCCAGTAATCCGCATAACGCGCCCGGGTTTCCTCGAGGAACCCCGCCAGGCGCGCGCAGCGCGTGCAGTCCGGGTCGTAGGATTCCCGGCTCACGCGGCCACCGGATGAGGGCGCGCCAGCCCCGCGCCGCCGGCGCTTCAGGGCTTCGGCGCCGCGGCTGCGGCCGCGGCTGCGGCGCGCTTGTCCGCGCGGCGGGTCTGGCTGCGCTCGGCGATCAGCATGGCCAGCTCGAGCGCCTGCTCATGGTTCAGGCGCGGGTCGACGCTCGAGCGGTAGGCACGCTGCAGGTCCTGGTCGGTGAGTCCGCGCGCACCCCCGGTGCACTCGGTCACGTCATCGCCGGTGAGCTCGATGTGCACGCCCCCGAGGGTCGATCCCAGGTCGGCGTGGATGCGGAAGGCCAGGTCGAGTTCCTTCAGGATGTTCTCGAAGCGCCGCGTCTTCAGTCCCCCGGTCGTGGTCTCGGTGTTGCCATGCATCGGGTCGCACATCCACAGCACCGTCTGTCCGGTCTGGCGAACGGCCTCGATCGCCTTCGGCAGCGCGCTGGCCACGTCCTTCGCGCCGAAGCGGTGGATGAAGGTCAGCCGCCCGGGCTGGTTCTGCGGGTTCAAGGTGGCCACCAGGCCCTGCAGCCACGCGGCATCCATCGCCGAGCCGACCTTGACCGCCACGGGGTTGGAGATTCCGCGGAAGTACTCCACGTGCGCCCCCTCGAGCGCGGCGGTGCGCATGCCGATCCAGGGCATGTGCGTCGAGAGGTTGTACCAGCGGTTCTGGCGCGGGATGAAGCGCGTCTGTGCCTGCTCGTAGTGCAGGTGCAGCCCCTCGTGGCTCGCGTAGAAATCCACCAGCGTCGCCTCATGCACCTGGCGTCCGCTGATGCCCTCGAAGAAATCGAGCGCGTCCCCGATCGAGCTCACGATGCGCTCATAGGCATCCTTGAGCGGTGCGTGGTGCACGAAGCCCAAGTCCCAGTACTCCGGGTGGTGCAGGTCGGCGAAGCCCCCCTCCACCAGCGCGCGCACGAAGTTGAGCGTGAGGGCCGCGCGCTCGTACCCGCGCAGCAGCAGCTCCGGGTCCGGGGCGCGTGCCTCGGCGGTGAACTCGGGGCGGTTGACGAGATCACCGCGGTAGCTCGGCAGCGTCACCCCGCCGCGCGTCTCGGTGTCGGTCGAGCGGGGCTTGGCGTACTGCCCGGCCATGCGTCCGATGCGCACGATCGGTTTCTTCAGTCCATGCAGCAGCACCAGGCTCATCTGCAGGAGGATCTTGAGCTTCTTGGTGATGAAGTCCGATTCGCAGTCGGCGAACACCTCCGCGCAGTCACCCCCCTGCAGCACGAAGGCTTCCCCGCGCTGGGCCGCCGCCAGGCGCGCGCGCAGCGCCTCGATCTCCCACGACACCACGATCGGCGGCAGGCGTGCGATCTGGGCCACGACGCGCTCGAGCGCCTTCGGGTCGGCATACACCGGCTGCTGCTGGGCCGGCCGGCTCTGCCAGCTGGCGCTGTGCCAGGAAGTGGTCTCGGGGGAGCGCATAGGTGCCCGGAATCCTAGCACGCGCCACCGCGCGCTTTTTTTCAGCCCCGGAACGGCCCGGCGGCGGGGCGCTGCGGTGGCCGCTGGCGCCGGGGGCACTTCGAGGGCAGAATGCGCCACTTTTCGAGGGGACCGTATGCATCGCGTGTTAATTCTCGGCGCCGGCAAGATCGGCGCACTGATCTCAGGATTGCTAGCCGAATCCGGCAGTTACAGAGTCCATCTCGCGGACGTCGATGGCGCCGCGGCGGAGGGAGTGGTACGGGCGCACGGCACCGGGAACCTCACTGGTTTCGCCTTCGACGCGAGCCAGGCAACGGCCCTCGCCCGCCACCTCGCCGAGCATCCCGTGGACGCGGTGATCTCGAGCCTGCCCTTCTATTGCAACGTCGCGGTCGCCGAGGCCGCCCGCAAGGCACGCACGCATTACTTTGACCTGACCGAGGACGTGGAAGTGACCCGCGCGGTGCGCACCATCGCGGTCGGCGCCGAGCAGGCCTTCGTGCCGCAGTGCGGGCTCGCGCCGGGGTTCATCAGCATCGCCGCCGCAGAGCTCATCACGCACTTCGATGAACTGCGCGCCGTGAAGCTGCGCGTCGGCGCCCTGCCCCAGCATCCGAACAACGTACTGAAGTACTCCCTCACCTGGTCGACCGACGGGCTGATCAACGAGTACGGCAACCCCTGCCAGGCGATCAGCGAGGGCCGCCTGATCGAGCTCGCCCCGCTCGAGGGGCTCGAGGAGATCGAGCTCGACGGCACGCTGTACGAGGCCTTCAACACCTCCGGGGGCCTGGGCTCGCTCGCCGAGACGCACGGGGCGCACATCGAGTCGATGAACTACAAGACCATCCGTTACCCCGGTCACTGCGAGCAGATGCGCCTGCTCATGAACGACCTGAAGCTCAACCACGACCGCGCGACGCTCAAGCGCATCCTGGAGAACGCCGTCCCGCAGACGCTGCAGGACGTCGTCATCGTCTATGCCGCGGTGACCGGCAAGCAGGACGGGGAGCTGCGCGAGGAGAACTACGTCAACAAGATCTACCCGCAGGTCATCGCCGGACGGTTGTGGTCCGCGATCCAGGTCTCGACCGCCGCCGGGATCACCGCCGTCGTCGATCTGGTGCTCGAGCACAAGGGCCGCTATCACGGCTTCGTCGCGCAGGAGCAGTTCCGCCTCACCGACATTCTCGCCAACCGCTTCGGGCGCCACTACGCCTCCGGGGGCACCAAGCACCTCTCCGGCGAGGTCGTGGTCGCGGGCAAGACCGGCCACCAGCGCCGCAAGAAGGCGGCCAGCGCATGAGCCAGGTCGACCTCAATGCCGTGCTCGCCCGGCTGGGCCTGAGCGCGATGAACGCGGGCGCCTGGTCCGGCTCGGCCGGCTGGTCCAGGAGCACCGCCGATGCCCTCATCAACGTGCGCAATCCGGCCGACGGGGCGCTGATTGCGCAGGTGCGGCCGGCGAACGCACACGACTATGAAGCGGTGATGGCGAGCGCGGTGACGGCGGCGCACGCGTGGCGCGAGGTGCCGGCGCCCAAGCGCGGTGAGGCGATCCGCCAGCTCGGCGAGGAGCTGCGCCGCCACAAGCACGACCTGGGCACCCTGGTCTCCCTCGAGAACGGCAAGATCCTCGCCGAGGGCCTCGGGGAAGTGCAGGAGATGATCGACATCGCCGACTTCGCCCTCGGCCAGTCGCGCATGCTGTACGGCCTGAGCATGCACTCCGAGCGCCCCCAGCACCGCATGTTCGAGCAGTGGCACCCGCTGGGCGTCGTCGGGATCATCTCGGCCTTCAACTTCCCCGTCGCGGTGTGGTCCTGGAACGCCTTTCTCGGCGCGGTGTGCGGCAATGCCTGCGTGTGGAAGCCCTCGCCCAAGACCCCCCTGAGCGCGCTCGCCGTACAGATGCTGTGCAACAAGGTCATGGAGCGCGAGCACCTGCCGCCGATCTTCCAGCTGTTCATCGATGTCGGCACCGATCTCGCCACGCGCTTCGTGGAGGACCGGCGCGTCGCGCTCGTGTCCTTCACCGGCTCGACCGAGGTCGGCCGCCGGGTCGGGGAGCGCGTCGCCGCCCGCCTCGGCAAGAGCCTGCTCGAACTCGGCGGCAACAACGCGGTGATCGTCGATGAGAGCGCCAACCTCGACCTGGCAGTGCCCGCGATCGTGTTCGGCGCGGTCGGCACTGCCGGCCAGCGCTGCACCACCACCCGGCGCGTCTTCGCCCACAAGGCGATCGCCGCCGAACTCGAGCGCCGGCTGCTGCACGCCTACCGCCAGGTGCGCATCGGCGACCCGCTCGAGAGCGGCACGCTCATGGGACCGCTGATCGATGCCGGGGCCGTCGAGCGCTACCTGACGGCCGTCAACCTCGCGCAGCAGGCCGGGGGCGAGCTCCTCACCGGCGGCACCGCGCTCAAGCGCGCCGGCCACTTCGTCGAGCCGGCCATCGTGCGCGCGCGCAACGAGTGGCCGATCGTGCAGACGGAAACCTTCGCGCCCATCCTCTACCTCATCCCGGTCGACTCGCTGGAAGAGGCGATCGCGGCCCAGAACGCCTCGCACCACGGCCTCTCGTCCTCGCTCTTCACCGACCGCCTGCAGAGTGCGGAGCTGTTCCTGTCGGCTGCGGGCAGCGACTGCGGACTCGCCAATGTAAATCTCGGCACCTCGGGCGCGGAGATCGGCGGGGCGTTCGGCGGGGAGAAGGACACCGGCGGCGGACGCGAATCCGGCTCGGACGCCTGGAAGGCCTACATGCGCCGCCAGACCAACACGCTCAACTGGAGCCGCTCGCTGCCGC
>Ga0335079_10006527_pt1 | contig 13343 bp, 13 predicted proteins | sample Lox_Sample_33_FD_206719 | JGI IMG/M metagenome (GOLD analysis project Ga0335079, IMG submission 206719) | Soil microbial communities from Loxahatchee National Wildlife Refuge, Florida, United States - Lox_Sample_3.3 | ecosystem: Environmental > Terrestrial > Soil > Wetlands | place: USA... | reverse complement strand
CGGAGCACTTGCAGAAATTGGAACAGGCGGCGCGGGGGCAGGAAAACCTGATCCCGCTGATCCTCGCCGCCGCAGATGCTTACGCTACGCTGGGCGAAATCTCCGACCGGCTCAGGTCCGTGTTCGGAGAGTATCGCGAAGCGGCGTAAGGCGCTCCCACCACTGCATGCCGGGCCCGCGGCTTGCGCTCGCGCAAACCCAACTTATAGAGCAGGCGACCGACGTGGTCGCGATCGTAGTGGACACCGAATTGAGTCTCGATGACGGCGGCCATGCGTGACGTGGTCCAGTGGTCGTCGCTAAAACCAAACGCCACGGGACGCTCGCGATAGATTTGGGCTACGCGATCGAGTTGCTCACGCGTGAGCCGGCTGGGGCGCCCGGTAGCCTTGCGGCGCTTGAGCGAATCCACACCTCTGTTTGCCAGCGCGCGATACCACCGGGAGGCGGTAGTGCGGCTGACGGAAAATTTGCGTGCGACTTTTGATTGAGAGAGGCCGTTGAGGAGATCTTGCGCTGCCTCGAGACGTCTCTGTTCCATCTCCTCACGAGTTAAGGAGATCTGAGCGGCTATATCCATAGACGCGCGGATTAACGATTGGCCAGAGCGAAGCAATCATAACGCAAAACAACTAAAGTGTAAATTGTTTTTTAGCAGATTTTTTTTCGGACCGGATGTGACGTGTTTTAGATCGGCGGGCGCGCGGATCGGTCGCGCCTGCGTACTTGACCGGCCGCCCACGGTAGGGCTAGCGTTAAACGTGATGGACGAAATTACGCTTCAGGTTCAGCGGGACGAGGAATCTGGCTGGCTCGTGGCGGACGCGCCGGATGGCTCTGGCGGGATTACCACACAAGGGCAAGATTTGCGCGATCTGCAGGAGCAGGTTACCGAGGCTGTTGCGGCCCACTTCGACGACGGCGAAGGTCGGCGCCGCATCCGTCTTCACTGCAGAAAATCTTAAGTCGATTTCTGGATGTGCTGCGTTAACCGCCCATGAACCTCGCTGCCGCTCTCTCCAACCTTCGCGTGGTCCTGGTCTCGCCCCGCAATCCTTTGAATATCGGAGCGGCGGCGCGGGCGATGTTCAACCTGGGGTTTTCGCGGCTGCGGCTGGTGAATCCCTATAAGGTGGCGTTTCGCGAGGCGCGATCGGCGATTGGGGCTCGTGAGATTCTGGAATCGGCGGAAGAGTTCCAGTCGGTGGCGGATGCGGTAAACGATTGCGCGCTGGTGGTGGGCACCACGTCGATTGGACACCGGGGCCTGGCGCACACACTTCACCGGCTGGAAGAGGGCGCGCCCTTGGTGCGCAAGCAACTGCAGTCGGGACCGGTGGCATTGCTATTCGGCTCGGAAAAGTTCGGGCTGAGCAATGAAGATCTCGCGCACTGCCACTGGCTGATGCGCATTGCGACCGCGGATCACCAGCATTCCATGAACCTGGGCCAGGCCGTGGCGGTCTGCCTGTATGAGCTTTCGCGCGGTGAACTCGATCCGCCGGCGGCGCCTGCACGGGCACGAAAGGCGGCGTCGGCCGCCGACACCGAGCAGATCACGCGATTGCTGCTCGACGTGCTAGGGCGCAGCGGTTACATAAATCCGGTCACCGCGGCCTCGGCCGAAAACAAAGTGCGGCGCCTGGTGCGGAGGCTCGACCTGAGCGCGCGCGATGCGCCGGTGGTGCTGGGCATGTTGCGGCAGATTTTGTGGAAGATCGGTGAGACCGAGAAGGCCGCGCGCGGACGAGGGCGTCCGCCCCACGGTGACTAGCCGAATTGGAGGGTGACGTCCACCAGGTGGTTCTGTTCGTCCATTTTCGTGAGGGCCTTGGTCTTGTGCAGATGTTCGAAGAGGCCCTCTTCACGGACGCGGTTCAGAAAGAAATCGGGGTAATCGGCGTCGAATGGCTTGCCGGGCTGGAGGCCCCAGAGTTTTTTGATGGCGGCCTCTCCGTTCAGATCCAGACCCTCGATGGTCAGCTTACCGAAGCTGAATTGGGGACCCTCGTCAATGCGAATGGTGAGATTGACGATGCGGGTCTTATCATTGATCACGCGCTCGACCGTGGTGTCGCTGCGGAGGTAGCCCATGCGCTGCATGCGTTTCTTAATGCGATCGATGCCCTGATAAACGCCTTCGAAATTGGCGACTTCGCCGGTTTGAAACTTGCCGATCTTGAGCAGGTCGGCGCTCTTGGCGGCGGAGTTGCCGGCAAATTTCACCTCGCCCAGTTTGAACTCCGGGCCTTCGTCCACGGTTACCGTAATGGCGAGGCCGTTCACGTCGATGGCGCGGTCGGTTGAAATCTTTGGAAAAGTGACGCGCACGCGGCCCCGCGCATCGTAAAGCGGTCGGATCGCGTTATCCAGCAGCGTGCGAAAGCCGGTCTCAGTGTAGGGGAAACCAAAAGCGACTTCGGCGAGTTTGTTCTGTAACAGAGTGGTGGGAAGCGCCTGGTTGCCCGTGAATTTCACCTGGGCGATGGTGGGGAGGGCGCGCGCGGAGCGAAACACGATGGCGAAATCGTTGACGCCGATCGGCGTGAGCTTCCCGAGCACCTTCTCGCTCTGGTTCTTGCTGTCCAGAAAGTCCTGTACCAAGCGGGTGTACCGCTTGAGCAATTCTTCGGTGGGGGGAAGCTTGGGGGCGAACATGGGATCCTTGGATTGGAGCCACGCGGCAATTTCCGCCGGCTTGGCGGGCAACCCTTCGAACTGGACCGGGTAGAGCGGCGAGACCTCGGCCACCTGGAACGACGCCGCGTATCCGCTCGAGTCCTTCGACGGCGCGAACTTGTAGCCGACGGTTTCAAAGCAGCCTGTGGCCACCAGGCGGTCGCGCGCGGCGTCGAACTCGGTTTTCCCGGCGACTTGGCCGACCTTGAGACCGGCTACCGCGAGAATTTGCTGTGAAGTGAAGTTCTTGTTCCCCTCGACGGACAGGCTCTGGATGGGCCACTGGGTGGCTTCGGGCTTTTTGGCGGCGGTTTTCCGGCCGGTTTTGGGAGCGGGCGTCTGCGCAAAGGCTTGCGCCGCGGCCAAGAGCCCCAGAACCGCGATGAATCGCACCATCATCTAATTGTATGGGACGTGCGGAAGTCCGCGCGGTTGCGGATTCCGACTATGTAGAATGGAAAAAGTGCCTTACGATCTAATTGTTATCGGGAGCGGTCCGGGCGGTTACTCGGCGGCGGTACGCGCCGGGCAGTACGGCCTGAAGACTGCGATTATCGAAAAAGACGCCAAGCTGGGCGGGGCGTGTCTGCACGTGGGTTGCATTCCCACGAAAGCCCTGCTTCACACGGCGGAGGTGTGGGACCGTTTCGTTCACTCGGAAGAAGAGGGAATTCTTTGCGAGAAGCCGCGCATCGACTATCCCAAAGTCATCGACCGCAAGAACAAGATCGTCGCCAAGCATGCCAAGGGCGTCGAGTTCCTGATGAAGAAGAACAAGGTCGAGTGGATCAAGGGACACGCGGTGCTCAAGGGCGGCGGGCGCGTAGAGGTGACGGGCGAGCAGGGGACGCAGACGCTGGAGGCGAAGAATATCCTGCTGGCGACGGGATCGGAAGCGCGCATGCTTCCGGGCTTGAAAGCCGACGGCGAGCGCATTCTGACCAACATCGAGATTCTGAATCTGACCGCGATTCCGCGGACGCTGGCCATCATCGGCGCGGGTGCGGTGGGAGTAGAGTTTGCCTCCGTGTTCAGCCGCTTCGGGACGCAGGTAACGGTTCTGGAGATGCTGCCGCGGATCGTGCCGGTGGAGGACGAGGAGATCTCGAAGGAACTTGAGCGCGTGTTTCGCAAGAACAAGATCCGGGTGGAAACAGGCGCGAAAGTCGAGAGCGTGGAGATTGTGGATGGCTGCTGCAAGATCAGTGTCACGCTCAGCAACGGCAAGAAAGAGGAACTCGCCGCGGAGAAACTACTGGTGGCCGTGGGCCGCAAACCGAATACGGAACGAGTGGGCCTCGAAAACACCAGGATCGAGCTGGACCGCGGCTTCGTGAAGGTGAACCAGTTTCAGCAGACTGCCGAGCCGGGCGTTTATGCCATCGGCGACATCGTGGCGGGGACGCCGCAACTGGCGCACGTCGCGACGATGCAGGGGATGGTGGCGGTGGCGCACATGGCGGGAAAGCCGGTCAGGCCGGTGAATCGCAACCGCATTCCGGGCGCGACGTACACGGAGCCCGGGATTGGCAGCGTGGGGCTGACGGAAGCGCAGGCGCGCGCGCAGGGCTACAAAGTAAAGGTGGGCAGGTTTCCGTTCATGGCCAACAGCAAGGCCACGATCATGGGGAATCACGACGGATTCGTCAAGGTGGTGGCCGACGAACGTTACGGCGAGATCCTGGGAGTACACATCATCGGGCCGCAAGCCTTTGAGTTACTGGGCGAGGCCGTGGCGGCGATGGAAGCGGAAGCCACGGTGGAGACGATGATGCACACCATCCACGCCCATCCCACGCTTTATGAGGCGATGGGCGAGGCGTTCAATAACGTCTACGGTCTGGCGATCAATGCGTAGTTGTATCTGGCGCGATCTGGGGCGCATGGACTACGCGGAGGCTTCCGAATTGCAGCGGGCCCTGGTGGACCAGCGCAAACGCGGCGAGATTCCGGATCAGTTTCTTATGGTCGAACATCCGCACACAATTACGCTGGGACGCAACGGGCACATGGAAAATCTGCTGGCGCGCGAGGAGATTCTGGAGCGAGCCGGGGTGGCGTTTCACGAGACCGATCGCGGCGGCGACATCACGTATCACGGGCCGGGCCAGATTGTGGGTTATCCGATTCTGGATCTGCGCGGGTGGAAGCGCGATGTCGTGGCGTATGTGCGGGCCATCGAGCAGGTGATCATCGATGCGCTGGCGGATTTCGGATTGACGGCGCGCCGCGTTCAGGGGATGACCGGGGTGTGGGTGGACGGCGCGAAGATCGCTGCCATCGGAGTGCACGTCAGCCGCTGGGTCACATCCCACGGGTTCGCCCTGAATACCAACACCGACTTGAGTTATTTTCAATACATTGTGCCGTGCGGCCTGGTGAAGCCGGTGACTTCCATGGCGGCACTCGGCGCGGGCGCGGCCCGTGAAAATGTGATCGAACGGCTGGTGTATCATTTCGGCCGCGTGTTTGAGTGCGACATGGCGAAAGCCGGCGCGAGTGTCGAGACCGGAGAGTTCATCTATGACTGACGTCGTGATGCCCCAGATGGGCGAGAGCATCGTAGAGGGGACGCTGACGAAGTGGCGCAAGAAGCCCGGGGATCAAGTGGAGCGGGATGAGCCGCTGTTCGAGATCTCGACCGATAAAGTAGACACGGAAATCCCGTCGCCGGCCGCTGGAACCCTGGCAGAGGTTTTGGTGGAGGAAGGGAAGACCGTCGGGATCAATACGGTAGTGGCGCGCATTGATGAGAGCGGAGGCAACGGGGCGCGCGCCGCGGCTCCGGCGAAGCCCGCGGCAGCGCCGGCTGCTCCGCCACAGGCTGCAGTGGCCCCACCGCCGCCGCCCGCGCCCCTGCAGGCTCCGGCGCCAGTAGTCCAACAGGCAGAACCGGGTGAAGTTTCCGGACCTCTTTCGCCGCTGGTGCGGAAGATGGCGCGCGAGAACCATATCGACCTGACACAGGTGAGAGGCAGCGGCGCAGGCGGGCGTATCACCAAGCAGGACGTCGAGGCGTATCTATCCCAGCGGCAGGTGGCGCCGGCGCATGCGGTAGCTACGCCGGCTCAGGCGCCTGTACGGACGGCTGCGCCGCCCGCTCAAGCCGCCGCGGCTTACGAGCCGCCGGCTGCTTCGACTCCGGCCAAGGTGCGCGTCGAGCCCATGAGCACTATGCGGCAGAAAATCGCCGAGCACATGGTGATGAGCAAGCGGACGTCGGCGCACGTGACCACCATCCACAAGGTCGATATGACGAAAGTGGCCAGGGTGCGCGAGCGGTTGAAAGCGGATTTTCAAGCGCGCTATGGGCTCTCGCTCACGTATCTGCCGTTTGTGACGCGGGCGGCGGTGGAGGGTTTGCGCGCTTTTCCCATCGTGAACGCATCCATCGAAGGCACCAACATCCTGTATCACAACGAAATCAATATTGGGATTGCCGTGGCGCTGGAGAACGGTCTCATCGTTCCGGTGATCCGCAACGCCGATGAGAAGAATGTGCTGGGGCTGCAGCGGTCGATTGCGGATCTGGCGGCGCGGGCGCGGTCGCGGCAGCTCAAGCCCGATGAAGTGCAGGGCGGCACGTTCTCCATCACGAACTTCGGCAGCTTCGGCAGTATCGTCGCCACGCCCGTCATCAATCAGCCGCAGGTAGCTATATTGGGAGTCGGGAGCGTGGAGAAGACTCCGGTGGTGATCGATGACGCGATTGCCATCCGGTCGATTTGCTACCTGTCGCTCACCTTTGACCACCGCCTGATCGATGGCGCGCTGGCGGACCAGTTCACCGGGAAGGTGAAGGCGGCGCTCGAGAACTGGTCGGAAGAAGTATTGTAGGATCTGGGATTTTGGGGGTGAGTATGCCGCAGACGCTCGACCGGATTTTTCTTGAGGCTTCCATGAAGAAGCTGGACCAGCTTGTTTTGCGTATTCGCGAATGCGCCGGCAAGCTGTCGACGGACGAAATCTGGGCGCGAGGTCACGAGAACGAGAACGCCATCGGGAATCTGGTGCTGCATCTGAATGGGAACGTGCGGCAGTGGATTCTCTCGGGAGTGGGCGGAGCGCCTGACACGCGCACGCGCGATGCCGAGTTTGCGGCGCGCGGCGGCACGGAGAGGGCGGAGCTAGTCGAGCGGCTGGACTCTACGGTACGCGAGGGGATCGCGGTGATCGGCAAGGTGACAGCCGAACGCCTGACGCAGCCCATCACAATTCAGAAGTACACCGTGACGGTGATGGAGGCGATCTTCCATGTGGTGGAGCATTTCTCGCAGCACACCGGCCAGATCGTGTTCGCGACCAAGATGTTGACCGGCGAAGACCTGGGATTCTACAAGCACCTGAAAGCCGCGGCGCACGGGGAGAAGACGCCGTAGGGTGGGACCGTCAACTGGCCAGGACAGGCCGGCGAGTGCGCCGGCTGCGGACGAGGGGCGCCGCCCCACGCTTACCAGCTATGGTCGATGGTGTTCTTCTGATAGGACTGCGTGAAGTACAGGTTTACGGCGCGCTGCAAGTCCGTCTTGGTCATCTGCGGCGGGCGTTTCTCGTATTCGCTGATGGACACGATGATGTTGCAAAGGTCCATGGGATAGCACGCGCGCAGTTCGCTGCGGCCATCCGATAGGACGAGGGAGCGCACGAAGTCCACGGTGTCGGGATCGTAAGGCAGCTTTTTCTGAATGGCCACGCGGCGCCAGATTTCGTTGAACGTAGGCGGGTCCACGGGTTCGACGAATACCTTGTTCTGAATGCGGCGCAGGAAGGTGGCATCGGCCAGGTCGTCGGGGTTGAGGTTGGTGGAAAACACCACCATCATCTCGAAGGGGATTTGGAATTTGATGCCGTAAGAAAGCGTGAGGTAATCCACGCGCCGGTCGAGGGGAACAATCCAGCGGTTCAACAGCTCGCGCGGGGACATCACCTGACGGCCGAAGTCGTCAATGAGGAAGATGCCGTTATTGGCCTTCATCTGCATGGGCGCGGCGAAAACGCCGCCGGCTTCGTCATAATGCAGCTCGAGCATGCTGGCGACCAGCTCACCACCCACCATGATGAAGGGCCGCTTGGCAATCACCCAGCGCTGGTCGAGTTCCGGATCCTCGCGATCCACGGTCTGGTGAACCACGGGGTCGTAAAGCACGATGATCTTGCCGTCCACTTCCACGGCGTGCGGGATCAGAATGGTATCGCGATAAATGCGCAGCAGGCGTTCGGCCAGGCTGGTCTTACCATTGCCGGAGGGCCCGTAGAGGAACAGCGATTTCTGGGAAACGATGGCCGGTCCAAGCTGATCGAGCATGCGATCGGAAAGCACGAGGTCGCTGAGGGCATCGCGCAGTATGATCCGGTCGATCTCGATATTTGCGGTCTGCGCCTTGGTGGCCAGGTGATAGTCGCGGATGGAGACCGGTGCAGGTCCCACGTAACGGCAGATGCGGAAGCGCTCGGCGGCGAGCTCGTGACCGGCGCTGGTAAGGGTGAAGGCGTAGTCTTCGCCGACCGAACCCTTGACCTCCACCAAGTGCTGCTGGCGCAACTCGCGGAACATGGCATCCAGGATAGGAATGGACACCTTGATCGTCCGGCTGGTGATTTCCAGGCTGGTCATGCCATCCAGGTGCAAATGGCGGAGAATCAAATCGACAATGACGGATTTCGGGATTCGCAGATCGGCCAGGCGCATGGGGACTGCGGGCCAAAACGCCGCGCGCCGCGGAGGCGCAACCTTCTCAATGCCGTTGGTAGCTAGTTTCTGGACCACTTGGAAAAACTCCGACATCAGGTTAGCATAATTCGACAAAAATAAAATCTATTTATGGATAACTGGCTGTAATTTTGACTTAATTGAGTTACAGCGAGATGAGTTGATCCACGATGCGGTTCGTCAGCGGGAATGAGTTGTCCTAAGTTAACATGAACGGAGATGAGCCCCAATCAGCCGAACCAACCTCCCAAGCTTCCTATTCCCGGTGTGCGAAATCTGATTGCCGTGGGTTCCGGCAAGGGCGGGGTGGGGAAGACCACGGTCGCAGTAAATCTTGCGGTGGCGCTGGCGGCTCTGGGATACAAGGTGGGGCTGATGGACGCGGATGTGTACGGTCCCAACGTGCCTTTGATGATGGGTATCAACAAGACGCCCATGGCGTATGGCGAGCGCATCCAGCCGCTGGAGCAGTTCGGCGTGAAACTGATGTCCATGGGATTCCTGAGCCCGGGCGACAAACCGCTGGTGTGGCGCGGACCCATGCTGCACAGCGTGATTCAGCAGTTTCTGCGCGGCGTGGATTGGGGCGAGCTGGACTACCTGGTCATCGATCTGCCCCCGGGAACCGGCGATGTGCAACTTACCCTCATTCAGACCGCGCCCGTGACCGGAGCCGTGGTGGTGACGACGCCCTCCGACGTTTCGCTCGAAGACGCGCGCAAGGCGGTTCACATGTTCAGCCAGGTGAAGGTTCCGATCCTGGGCATTGTGGAGAACATGAGTTACCTGGTTTGCCCGCATTGCAGCGAGCGCGTGGATGTCTTCAGCACCGGCGGCGGCGAGCGGACGGCGCGCGAGATGAAAGTGAATTTTCTGGGCGCACTGCCGCTCGATCCCGCCGTGCGCGCGGGTGGCGATTCCGGGAAACCGGTGGCACTCAGCAACGGCAACGACCCGCACGCCAGCGTCTTTCGCGACTTGGCGCAGAGGACCATCGACCGGATCCATGAGATGGGTCCGCCCTCAGGGCCGAAGATCGAAATTTCGGATTGAAATTACACTTTCGGCTTGGGCGGTGGCAGTTCTCGCGCGGTCACGGTGTCCTGGAAGCCCATCCGGTTGTGGGCGCCGTCGCAAAAAGGTTTGTTTCCCGAATGCCCGCAGCGGCACAGAGAGATCAGCGTCCGGCCGGCCAGGCCGAAGGCGCGCCCTTCCGGATCGCAGATGGAAAACTCGCCCTCGATGCGGATGGGCCCGTTGTGCACAACCGTGATTTTTGCCATTCGAACGATGCTAGCAGACTCTACTGCTTGGGCGGAGCCGGCGGCGTCGTGCCGGGCTTTTGGTCTTTGTTCTCGCCCACCGCTTCGCCGAACTGGATGTTCACGTCGCTCTTGAACTGTTTGTAATCCTGGTACTTCACGATCATGCGCATGCGCTGCGGCCCGGTCTGGAAATGCAGCGTGTCATCGGCGTCGGTGTAAATGGGAAACCAGTACTTGCCGTCCACCTGTTCGCGCAGTGTTTCAAACTTGGGGAACTGGTTGTCCTCGTTCTTGCGGAGCAAGCCCACGCCCTTGCCGTAGGTCTTGACAATCTGCATGTCGCGGTCATCCACCCAGATCTGTCCTTCAAAATACCGCTTGCCCTTTTCCATCTTCTTGGGTTTCACGGCGAAGACGAAGCAGGGAATTTCGTCGGCCTTCTGCTTGCCCAGATAGTGAATGTCATAATCCGAGATTTCGGTGGTGGTCAAAACGAACGGCTGGACGTCGCGTAGATCCTGAATGTCCTGGGGCGTCAGAATCAAGCGGGTCAAAGTCTGGACGGGCGCCCTTACGACTTTCTCCGTGCGTTTGCCGTCGGGTGAAAAGATCACGTCTTCCACGATCTCGTAGCTGCCATGCACGCCGCCGGAATCGTCCAGTTCCTGGATCTTCACCGTCTGGCGGTAGGTGTAGTTCTCGCGCGCCTTGGCAAACTCGGCTTCCTTGGCGGCAAACTTCTGGATAATTTCATCCGGATTGACGTCTTTTGCGTCCGCGGCCCATGTAGGGACCGCCAGGACTGCCAGAATCGCGGGAAGTAAGACAAAACGCATTTCTACCTCACAAAACAGACGTTTTTACTTTTCCAATAGTTTCTTAGCGATGGTCTGCAGCTGCATGTTGCTGGTGCCCTCGTAGATGCGGCCGATCTTGGCGTCACGATACAGTTTTTCCACGGGGTAATCCCGGGTGACGCCGACGCCGCCCAAAACCTCAATCGCTTTGGAAGCCACCTTCTCGGCGATTTCCGAGCTGAAATACTTTGCCATGGCCGCCTCAGTGACGAACGGCAGTCCGGCATCGCGCAGGCGGGCCGCGTTGTACACCAGCAGCCGCGCCGCTTCGACCTCGGTCGCCATCTTCGCAAGCTGAAACTGCACGCCCTGAAATTCGCCGATGGCCTTTCCAAACTGCTTCCGCTGTTTGGCGTAGGCGATGGCATGCTCCAGAGCGCCGCGGGCCAAGCCGATCATTTGCGAGCCGATGGCGATGCGGCCCTCGTTGAGCGTCTCGATGGCGATTTTGTAGCCTTTCCCGACCTCGCCCATCACGTTCTCGCGCGGGACGCGGCAGTTGTCCAGAATCAGCTCGCACGTCGATGAGGCGCGAATGCCGAGTTTGTCCTCTTTCTTGCCCACCTGGAATCCGGGGAAGCCGCGCTCGACCAGAAACGCCGTGATGCCGCGATATCCCGCACTGGGGTTCGCATTGGCAAAGAGCAGGAACAAACCGGCCTCGCCCGCATTCGTGATCCAGAGTTTGCGGCCATTGAGCAGGAAGTGATCGCCGTGATCTACGGCCTGCGTGGCCAGGGCAAAGGCGTCGGAACCCGAGCCGGCCTCCGAGAGTGCATAGGAAGCGACCGTGTCAGCAGCCAACCGCGGCAGGTAGCGCTGCTTTTGCTCGAGACTTGCCCAGCGCAGGATGGCGTTGTTGACGATGGTGTTCTGCACGTCGACAATCACGCCGGCCGAGGGATCCACGGCCGACAGCTCCTCGACCGCCATCACCGCCTGAAAAAAGGTTCCGCCCTGGCCGCCGAACTCTTCGGGGATCTCAATCCCCATGAGGCCGAGCTCGAAGAACTGGCGGATGATGTCCTTGCGGAAAACACCGGCTTCGTCCATCTCGCGCACGTGCGGACCGATCTGCTCGCGTGCGAAACGGCGTACGGTCGTCTGAAACAACTTTTCTTCTTCGCTGAGCTGGCTGAGCGAAGGATGTACCTCGGCCTGCGCGGACGCTAACATGGTTACTACTATTCTACAGCGGCACCCATGACAACAGAATTTCTAGCGATCGGGCTTCTTTGGTACGTGGTTTTCGTCTTCTCGACCACCGCCCACGAGGCCTCTCACGCGTTTGCGGCAAAGCTCGGTGGTGATCTTACCGCCTTTCACGGACAGCAGGCCTCGCTCAACCCGATTCCGCACATACGCCGGGAGCCTTTTGGAATGGTGTTGGTACCGATCCTTTCGTACGCCACGGGCGGCTGGATGATGGGATGGGCGAGCGCGCCGTACGATCCCTACTGGCAGCAAAAACACCCGCGCCGGGCCGCCTGGATGTCGCTCGCGGGGCCCGCAGCGAATTTTACCTTAGCCGTGATCGCGGGAGTTGGCGTTCATATCGGAATTCTGATGGGCGCCTTCGCGCCTCCCGCGTCGGCCAATTTCCAGCGGATTGTAGAGTCCACGGCTCCCGGAGTGGCCGAGGGAGCCGCCAAATTTCTCAGCCTGCTGTTCTCGCTCAATGTGCTGCTGGGTACATTCAATCTTCTGCCGATTCCACCGCTCGATGGATATGGTGCGCTCGGACTGTTCGTGAGCGAGAACGGCGCCAGGCGGCTGGAACAACTGCGCCAGAGCGCGCGGAACTACAGCTTTATCGGGCTGCTGTTGGGCTGGCAGCTATTCGCGAAGATTTACGAGCCACTTTTCACCCTGGCGCTCAGGGTTCTGTACCCTACGATGGCGTACGGGTAGCAACTGCTCCCTATGGTCGCGGCTCGGTTTCGGACGGGCTTTGTGATTCGCTCTGCCAGAAGCGCGCCTGGTAGACGGTCGGTAGCACCGTGTCTGCCCCGCGGCGGACAAAACTGCGCACGAGCTCCGTCCGCGACCAGTGGCCGCCGCTCAGAATTCGGGATAGCTCATCGCTGGCGAACTGCTCCCAGGCGTGGGTATGGCCCCAGGGAAAACAGGTGACCTCGACGGCGCGCAGCGGCAAGCCTTCCTGAAATCCTCCTTCAATCTGGCTGCGAAGCCATTCGAAAAAGCGCAGCTTCTCGAGAAGCTCCTCGCGCGGGTGCCGGCGAATCACCAGGCCAGGGAGGTCGGGCACGTCCTGGCGCAGCGTGTGGACAAAACCGTGGCCTTCCACGAGGATTTCGATGTCCAGTTCGAGCATTCGCTCGAGCGTACCGATCCACTTGCGGCTGTCCACATCCGGATTGGGCGCCGAGAAGTAGGCCCCCATGAACGTGTCTCCTGCAATCAGCAACTTCTCGCGGCGATCGTAGAGCACGATGTGGTCATCCGCATGGCCCGGTGCGGCGATGACCTCGAGTGTGCCCGTGGCAGAGGGCATGTCGCGCTGGAGAATCGAAAAAGGCTCGGCGAGCGGCGGCGGCTGCCCGATCATCCACCGTCGAATCCGCGGCAGGAGCGGCGGCGCGCGCAAGACGGAGGCGGTGGCGTCGCCAACATAAATGGGCGCGCCCGTGCGTGAGCTGAGCCAGTTCAGATTGCAGGAATGCTCCTCGTGATGGTGCGTTACGGCTACGGCACTGATGGCGCCTCTCGGCAAGCGCCGCAACTGGCCTTCGAGCGCCCCGCGCATGCGAGTGGATCCCGGATCGATGGCCACGCCGTCGTAAAGAATCATCAGGAACTGCTCGCCGAACA
>Ga0335079_10006526_pt1 | contig 13344 bp, 9 predicted proteins | sample Lox_Sample_33_FD_206719 | JGI IMG/M metagenome (GOLD analysis project Ga0335079, IMG submission 206719) | Soil microbial communities from Loxahatchee National Wildlife Refuge, Florida, United States - Lox_Sample_3.3 | ecosystem: Environmental > Terrestrial > Soil > Wetlands | place: USA: Florida... | reverse complement strand
CATCCCGAGTTGGTAGTACGCGTAGGCGTCGCACGTGTCGCTGCCGGACGGCAGGGCTGGACGGCGTGGCATTTTCCCGGGACCGTTGCCCTGGGCGGCGAGCGGCGTCGCGGACGCGACGAGGAGACAGAAGGCGACTGGCAGGATACGCATAGGGCGACGCTCTCCGTGGGACCGGGACGACCTGACGACGCTCTCCGCGGGCCCCGAATAGCTGGCGGACAGGCGTTAGGCGGGCGTCACTTGCGCCGGTGCGGATCTCGGAATCGTGGAATCGGAATTGCCGCCGCGCACCCGGGGTCGCGAGTGCCAGACCTTCCACTGTCGGCCCCGGTTGCCGTTTGCCGCGGCACGTGGCCGACCAGAGCCGGAGGAGCCCCGCGTCGCGACCGCTCGCCGGGGCCGCGGCCCCGGCGGTGCCGGGACGCGCGACCTCCCGGGAGGACGGTTCCGCTCCGGCGTCTTGCGGCGTTGGCGCGGGGCGCTCATAGCTAGTGGTGGCGGCCGGCTCGATCCCGCCGGCGGCCACCTCCGCAAGCCGCGAGGATCGCATGGGATTGGTCGAGCGGTCGGCGTTTCGGGGTCTCGTGGTGCTGCTCGCCGTCGGAGCAGCCCGGGACGCTCTCGCCCAGCAGCGTTCCGACGTGGTGCGAGGGTCCGTGCTTTCCGGCGGCGCGGGCGTTCCCTTCGCGGTGGTGTCGCTCGAGCCCGAGCGCGGCCGGCAGTTTACCGACGACAGCGGGGCGTTCCGCTTCACCGGCGTCCCTCCGGGCGGCTACCGGCTTCTGGTGCGGCAGATCGGCTTCCACCCGTTCGACTCGACGGTCGTCAAGGTCGCCGGCGTTCCCCTGGCGCTCTCGATCGCGATGAAGCCGCTGGTGGTGGAGCTGGCGACCATCACCGTCACGACCTCGCGCGCGTGCACGGCACCGGGGCCGCCCGACTCCGCGGCCGCGCCGCAGCTGCTGGCGCTGCTGCAGCAGATCCGGGAGAACGCGGAACGGTACGCGTTCCTGGCCGATTCGTACCCGTTCCGCTACCGGATGTCGCGCAAGTTCGCCGACTACGACCAGATGGGCCGCGTCGCGTCTGCGTCCGCCGACGTGGTGCAGCTCGTCAGCCGCAATCGGGTGCGGTATCGGCCCGGCTACGTGGTGAAGACGGGTGCCGGCCCGAACGACAGCCTGATGCCGCGCATCGTGCTGCCGACCCTCTCCGATTTCGGCGACAGCGCGTTCCAGGCCGTCCACTGTTTCTACTACGCGGGCACGGTGGACCGCGACGGCGGGCGCTACGTCCGGTTCGACTACGTCCCCACCGAGGCCCTGCGCACGCCGGACATCGAGGGCGAGGTCTACCTCGACGCGCTCACGTACCAGCTGCGCATCGCCACCGTCCGGCTCACCCGCGTCGCGCGCGCACTGTCGGGGCTGCAGTCCGCGAGCTCGACCATCACCTTCGCCGAGCTGTATCCCAACGTCCTCATCCCACGGCGGGTGGAGGGCGTGCTGGTGCCGGAGCCGCGCTTCGACGTCCGCACGCCCATCGTCCGCTACACGGAGACCCAGGAGCTGCTCGACGTCCACTTCGAGCGCCCGCTGCCGGGGACCCGGCCGCCGGGGCCGTAGCCGGCCCGGCCCGGCCGCGCGCGCCGGCGACGAGTGGATTGCGTGACCAGAGGCCTCCGCGCACAATTGTGTGCGACCCGGGAGGTCTCGAGATGAACGGACGCACGGCGGTCACCCTCGCGCTCGCCCTCACGCTCGCCGTCGCAACCGTCGCGCGGGCCCAGGACGGGCGCTACGTGTTCCTCGGCAACTACCGCGCGATGGAGCGCGTGAAGGGCGGCGTGGTGGCGCGCGCCGAGAACGGCGCGGTGCGGATCGAGCAGGTGGCGGACGTCGGGTTCCGCATCCGCTACTCGTTCACCGGCGCCTTCGACACGGCCGCCTCCTGGGCGACGCTGCCCGACAGCATCGTGCTCGCCGACCCCGCGATCCGCGAGACGGCCGAGGCGCTCACGGTCCGCGGCGCGGTGCTCGTGGCCACGCTCCGCAAGCATCCCCTGCGCCTCTCCATCGCCGACACCGCCGGCCACGAGCTGTTTTCCGAGTCGCTCGGCGCCGGACACCAGGGTGGGCGCGTCACGCACATCGTCGCCCGCCCCTCCGGCGGCCACTACTTCGGCATCGGCGAGGAGCCGTTCCCGCTCGACCGCACCGGACAGATCCTCACGATGTGGAACACCGACGCGGGCTATCACGCCGGCCAGACGACCCCGATCTACTCCTCCATTCCCTTCTATATCGCGGTGAACGCGGGCCGCGCATACGGCGTGTTCTACGACGATTCGTACAAGAGCGAGTTCGACTTCGGCGCCAGGCTGCGCAGCCACGTCGGCTTCACCGCTGACGGTGGCGAGCTGCGCTTCTACGTGTTCCCCGGGCCCGCGGTCGAGTCGGTGCTCGCCGAGTATACGCGGCTCACCGGCCGCACCCCCCTCCCGCCGGAGTGGGCGCTCGGTTTCCAGCAGAGCCGCTGGGGCTACGTCCCCGACAGCGAGCTGTACCGGATCACGCACGAGTTCCGCAGCCGCGGCATCCCGTGCGACGTGCTGTACCTCGACATCGACTACATGGACGGGTACCGCCTGTTCACCTGGAGCCCGCAGCGCTTTCCCGACCCGCGGCGCATGCTGGCGGACCTGCGGCGCGAGGGGATGAAGGTCACGACGATCGTGGACGTCGGCGTGAAGGTGGACAGCGCCTACGACGTGTACCGGCAGCTGCTGGCCTCGGGCGACTACGTGACCTGGCCCGACGGCTCCCCGTACGTGGGCGACGTGTGGCCCGGCAAGACCATCTTCCCCGACTTCAGCCGGCAGGCCACGCGTACCTGGTGGGGGGAGATGGACAACCGGCTGTGGTCGGCCGGCATCGCGGGCATCTGGGACGACATGAACGAGCCCGCCAACTTCTTCGGCGGCACACTGCCCGACGTCACGCTGTTCGGCAAGGGCGAGCACGAGGGCAGCCACCTCGAGTACCACAACCTCTACGGGTTGCTCGAGGCGCGGGCCACGTACGAAGGCTGGCGCCGCCTCCAGCCCGACCACCGGCCGTTCATCGTCACGCGCGCGGGCTTCTCCGGCCTGCAGCGCTACACCAGCATCTGGACCGGTGACAACTCCGCCGACTGGGAGCACCTGCAGCTCGCCGTCGGCATGACGCTCGGCCTCGGCATCAGCGGCGTGCCGTTCGCCGGCGCCGACATCGGCGGCTTCGCGGGCTCACCGTCCGCCGAGCTGTTCTCGCGCTTCCTCGAGGCGGCGACCTTCTTCCCGTTCTACCGCACGCACAACGAGTTCTCGGCGCCGGCCCGCGAGCCGTGGGCGTTCGGCCCGGTGCACACCGCGGCCAACCGCGAGATGATCCGGCTGCGTTACCGCCTGCTGCCGCAGCTCTACACGGCGTTCTACCAGCACGGCCTGGACGGCCGTCCGGTGGCGCGCCCGCTGGTGTGGGAGTTCCAGGGCGACACCGCCGTCTACGGCATCAACGACGAGTTCACCTTCGGCGACCACCTGCTGGTGGCCCCCGTCACCCGCGAGGGCCAGGATACGCGCCCGGTCTACCTGCCCGCGGGCCGCTGGTTCCGCTACCCCTTCGACTCGGTGTACGACGGCGGGCACGCCTACGCGGTCAGCGCCCCGCGCGTCGACCCGTGGGCGCGCGACGACTCCAACTTCGTCAAGAGCGTGCCGCTGTTCGTCCAGGCGGGCGCCGTGATCCCGATGCAGGCGGTCGAGCAGTACGTGGGTGAGCGGCACATGGACACGCTGGAGCTGCACGTGTGGGACGGGGGCTCCGGGACCAGCGAGCTGTACGAGGACGCCGGCGAGGGCTTCGCCTACCGGCAGGGCGCCTTCCGGCTCAGCCGGTTCCAGACCACCGCCGACGGCCCGACGCTGCGCCTCGCGATCGCGCAGACGGGCAGCTACGCCGGCGCGGCGTCCAGCTTCGAGGTGGTGGTGCACGGGCTCGCCGCGGCGCCGAAGAGCGTGACCGTGGACGGCCGCGCCGCGCAGGCCGCGTGGGACGCGGGGCGCAAGCTTGCGACGCTCGACGTGCCCGCCACGTCCAAGGAGATCAGAATAGACCGCTGAGAGCTCAGGTCAGTTGCCAGACGGCAAGGAGGAAGTGGTTACCAGCTACGAGTGAGCGGAGGCCAGCCCAGTTGGCAGTACCTGCAACTGGTCTGCCCTCTTGGGTCTGGCAACGGGCAACCACTTCAGTCCTTACCGTCTGGCAACTACCCTGAAGTCTGCCGTTGCTGATTACTTTTCTCTCACCGATGTCAAGACCGCCCGTCAACAAGTGGCTCGTCGCAGGCACGGTCATGATCGGCACGATCATGGCCGTGCTCGACTCGAGCATCATCAACGTCGCGCTGCCCGAGATGAGCGGTACCCTCGGCGCGACCATCGAGGAGATCACCTGGGTCGTCACCGGCTACATCCTCGCCCAGGTCATCATCATGCCGATCTGCGCCCTGCTGTCGCAGCGCTACGGGCGCAAGAACTTCTACCTCGTGTCGATCGTCGCCTTCACCGCCGCGTCGATGGCGTGCGGCATCGCCCGCTCGATGCCGGTGATGGTGTTCTTCCGGGCCCTGCAGGGGCTCGGCAGCGGGGTGCTCATCACGGTCTCGCAGGCCATTCTGCGCGAGACCTTCCCGCCCGAGGAGCAGGGCACGGCGATGGGGCTCTACGGGTTCGGCATCGTGCTGGCGCCGGCCTTCGGCCCCACCCTCGGCGGCTGGATCACCGACCAGTGGTCCTGGCCGTGGGTGTTCTACATCAACGTCCCGATCGGCGTCGTGGCCGTCCTGCTGGTGCAGCGGTTCGTCGAGGACCCGCCCTACCTGGTGCGCTCCCGGGGCCGGATCGACCTCCCGGGCCTGGCGCTCATGACCGCCGGCCTCGGCGCCCTGCAGCTGATGCTCGAGAAGGGCCAGGACGAGAACTGGTTCGAATCGGCCTTCATCGTGTGGCTGGCGGTGATCGCGGTGGTGGGCCTCGCGCTGTTCGTGTGGCGCGAGCTCCGCTGCGAACGTCCGGCGGTGGAGCTCGGCCTGTTCCGGAACGTCCCGTTCGCCTCCGCGACCGCGCTGGGGGGCGTGCTGGGGATGGGGCTGTACGGCGCGCTGTTCCTGCTGCCCCTGTTCCTCCAACAGCTGCTCGGCTTCCCGGCGGAGAAGTCCGGGATCGCCATGATGCCGCGCGGCCTCGCGATGGCGGTCCTGATGCCCGTCGTCGGCCTGCTCTACAACCGTCTCGGACCGCGCGTCCTGGTGGGCACCGGGCTGGCGATCAGCGCCTTCTCGTTCTGGGACCTGGCCCACCTCACCGGGGAGACGGGCGCGTGGGACATCCTCCTGCCGCAGATGTGGCAGGGCGTGGGGTTCAGCCTGCTGTTCGTGGCGCTGAGCACCGCGGCGCTCGCGACGATCCCGAAGACCAAGATGACCGCGGCCGCAGGCCTCTACAACGTGGTGCGGCAGGTGCTGGGGAGCGTCGGCATCGCGCTCACCGCCACCGAGCTGACCCGCGGCGCGGCGGTCTACCACGACCGGCTGGCCGAGCACGTCACCATCTACGGCCCGGCCACCCAGGCCTGGCTGCGCGCGCTGACCGGGGGGATGATGCGGCGCGGGTCCGACGCGGCGACCGCCGGCCGCGAGGCGCTGCGGATCCTGGATCTCGACGTGACGCGGCAGGCGACCGTGCTCGCCTACAACCACGTCCTGCTGCTCGTGGCCGCCCTGTTCCTGGCGTCCTTCCCGCTCGTCCTGATGGTGCGCGGGCACCGCGACGCGAAGGTGGAGATCGCGGGTGAGTAGCCGCCGGCCCGCGGCGGGTGCCCGTGGCGGGCGCCCCGCCGCGGGAAGGCGGCGCTACGTGGTGTCGGGCGCCTCCACGATGGCCGAGGCCACGCCGACGCGGCGCCACGCGAAGTACACCGGGATCCCGATCACCACGATGATCAGGCCGGGCCACGTGTACAGCGGGCTCTCGAACAGCAGGTCCACCATCACCGCGCCCATCAGCGCCATGTACAGCGCCGGCATCCACGGGTAGCCCAGCACCCGGTAGGGTCGCGGCGTGTCGGCGCGGATCCGCCGCAGGCGGAACATCGCGATGACGGTGAGGAAGTAGAACAGCACCACCGCGAAGATCACGTAGTTGAGCAGGTCCGAGTACGTCCCCGACAGGCACAGGAGGCCGGTCCACGCGCCCTGGGCCCACAGCGCGGCCCGCGGCGTGCGGTGCACCGGGTCCACGTTGCCCGCGCGCCGGAAGAACAGCCCGTCGTGGCTCATGGCGAAATACACCCGCGCGCCCGACAGGATCAGCCCGTTCTTGCAGCCGAAGGTCGAGATCATGATGGCGATGGCCATGATCGCGACGCCGGCCTGCCCGAAGATGACCTGGGCCGCGACCGTGCCGACCCGGTCCTGCGGCGCCCCCTGGATGGCGCCGAGCGGAAGCACGTTCAGGTAGGCGACGTTGGCCAGCACGTACAGCGCGCCGACGATGAGCGTCCCCGCGGCGAGCGCGAGCGGCAGGTTGCGGCGCGGGTTCTGCACCTCCGCGGCCGCGAATGCCACGTTGTTCCACGCGTCGGACGAGAACAGCGAGCCGACCATCGCCGCCCCGAGCACCGGCAGCAGCGCGAGGGAGAAGGGCGCGGCGCCCCAGAAGTGCCCGGCGCCGAAGTTGGCCGCGATGGCCCCGGCGTTCCGGCCGATGGTGAGGCCCAGGACGACGAGTCCCGCCAGCGCCAGCACCTTGGTCGCGGTGAACACGGTCTGGATCCACGCCGCGGTGCGGACGCCCTGGACGTTCACCCAGGTGAGGAACAGCACCACGACGATCCCGATCAGCCGTTGCCACGAGACGCCGATCTCGATCGCCTCGGGGTGCGCGGTCGGGTGCCCGAACAGGGCGAACAGGGCGTCGCCCGGCGCCGGAATGTGGCCCAGCGAGAGCCAGATGTCGGGTGTCACGGCGGGCACCAGCACGCCGAGGAACCGCGCGAACGCGACCGCGACGGCGGCGATCGTGCCGGTCTGGATCACCAGGAACAACGTCCACCCGTACAGGAAGCCCCACAGCGGCGACAGGCCCTCGCGCAGGTACACGTACTGGCCGCCCGCCCGCGGGTACATCGCGGCCAGCTCGCCCTGGGTGAGCGCGCCCATCACGGTGGCCACGGCGGTCACCGCCCACACCGTGAGCAGCAGGCCGGGCGTCCCGACGCGGCGCGCGATGTCGGCCGACACGATGAAGATGCCGGAGCCGATCATCGACCCGACGACCAGGGCGACGGCCGCGGTGGGGCTGATGCCGCGCACGAGCGTGGTGGTGGCGTTGCCGGGCTGCGTCACGGGGTGCGTCTCGCGGATCGGAGGAACGGCAATGCTAGCGTCGCGGGCGCCGCCCCGTCAACGCCGCGCGGGCCGCCGGTTCCCGCGCCCGGGCCGGGGCCCGCGCCGCGCGCGCCTTGGGCAGCAGTGCCAGCGCCAGCACCTCGTCTGTCGTCTCCACCAGGTGGATCTTGAGGCCGCGCTGGATGCTCTCCGGCACGTCCCGGAGGTCGGGCTGGTTCGCCGCCGGGATGATCGCCGTCCGGATGCGCCCGCGCACCGCCGCGCCGAGCTTCTCCCGCAGCCCGCCGATGGCGAGGACGCGGCCGGTCAGCGTGATCTCGCCGGTCATCGCGAGGTCGGAGCGCACCGCGCGCCCGGTGAACAGGCTCGCCAGCACCACCGCGATGGTGACGCCGGCCGACGGCCCGTCCTTCGGGATGGCGCCCTCCGGGAAGTGGACGTGCACGTCCTTTTCGTTGAACCGGCGGCGCGGGACCCCGAGATCGTCCGCCCGGCTGCGGACCCACGACAGCGCCGCCTGCACCGACTCCATCATCACCGAGCCGAGCTGGCCCGTGACTTGGAACTGGCCGGTGCCGGGCATGGCGATCGCCTCGACCGGCAGGAGATCGCCGCCGGTGGCCGTCCAGGCGAGGCCGTTCGCGACGCCGACCGCGGGCACCGCCTGCGCGCGCTCGTCCACGTACCACGGCTGGCCGAGCACCTCGTCGATCAGCTTGGCGTCCACCGTCCACGGCCCCGCCGCGCCCGCCGCCTTGCGGGTCGCGACGTGCCGGAGCAGCGCGGCGAGGTCGCGCTTGAGGCCCCGCACCCCCGCCTCGCGGGCGTACCCGAGCACCAGCAGCGTGAGGCAGTCGTCGTCGATCGCGATCTCCGCCTGGCCCAGCCCGTGCTCGGGCAGCAGCTCGGGCAGCAGGAACTTGCGGGCGATCGCCACCTTCTCCTCCGGCGTGTAGCCCGGAATCTCGATGACCTCCATCCGGTCCAGCAGCGGCTCCGGGATCTGCGGCTCGGCGTTGGCGGTCGCGATGAACAGCACGTGCGACAGGTCGAACGGGACGTTGAGGTAGTGGTCCACGAAGGCGACGTTCTGTTCGGGGTCGAGCACCTCGAGCAGCGCCGCCGACGGGCTCCCGTGCCCGGGCCGGTCGGCGCCGAGCTTGTCGATCTCGTCGATCATCAGCACGGGGTTCATGGCCCCGGCGCGGCTCACCTCCTGCACGATCTTGCCGGGCATCGCGCCCACGTAGGTGCGCCGGTGGCCGCGAATCACCGCCTCGTCGTCGACGCCCCCCAGGCTCATCCGCCCGAACGGCCGCCCCATCGCGTCGGCGATCGCGCGCCCCAGCGACGTCTTCCCCACGCCGGGCGGCCCGACGAAGCACAGGATCGGCGGCCGCGCCTCGGGCGCGAGCCGGCGCACCGCGAGGTACTCGACGATGCGCTGCTTCGCCTCCTCGAGGGCGAGGTGCCCGAGATCCAGGACGGCGCGCACCGCCGACGGGTCGGGGTGCCGCTCCTCCACCTCGACCCCCCACGGCAGGGCGAGGATCCAGTCCACGTAGGTGCGCGACACCTGGTACTCGGCCGACGCGGGCGTGAGCCGGCCGAGCCGGTCGACCTCGCGCATCGCCTCGGCGCGGGCGGTCTCCGGCATCTTCAGCCCCTCGAGCCGCGCCTTGAGCTCCCGGGCCTCGCGGAGGGCGTCGTCCTCCCCCAGCTCCGCGCGGATCGCCTCGAGCTGCTGCCGCAGCAGGTACTCGCGCCGCCCGCGCTCCACCTGCAGGGTCGTCAGCCGGTCCACCTCCCGCTGCACCTCGGCGCGCTCGACCGCCGCGGCCAGGAAGTCCGCCAGCAGGTCGAGGCGCACCGCCGCCGCGGGCTCCGCCACGATCCGGTCGCGCTGCACCAGCGAGAAGGGCAGCTGCTGCGCCACGAGGTCCGCGAAGTGGCTCGCGTCCTCCACGTTGGCCCGCAGGTTCTCGACCAGGTCCGCGTTCACCGCCGGGTCCAGCGCCGCCAGCGTCTCGGCCAGCCGCAGCACCGCGCCGATGCGCTGGTCCAGCTCCGGCCGCGACTCCTCCAGCGGCGGCACCGGGACGACCTCCGCCACCGGCCACGGCCCGTCGGTCGAGACCCCCGCGATGCGCACCCGGCGCTTGCCCTGGAAGGTGACCTGCACCGCCTCGTCGGCGAGGTTCATCCGGTCCAGCACCCCGGCGGCCACGCCGATCTTCCCGACGAACGCCGCCGGCGCGGCGCCGGCCGCGTCGCCGCGCACGATCACCACCACGCTCTGCGCGCGCGACAGCGAGCGGATGGCCGCGACGTTGGTGCCGCTGGTGACCTGCACCGCGGCCACGCCCAGCGGGAAGACGTGGGTCGACCGCAGCGCCACCAGCGGCGCGTGGCGCGGCACGTCCCACGCCCTGAGGTCGTCCCGGGTGGTGGTCAGCAGATCGTCAGTCATCGCGCGGATGCGCCGGGGGCGCGGGCAGGTTCGGCGTGGCTAGTCCGCCGTCCGGGTCGCGGCGAGCATCTCCCGCATCCGCCGCGCCAGGCTCTCGATCTCGCGGAGACCCTCGACCGTCTCGGCGTCGAGCGTGGCCTCGTTCAACAGCAGCAGCTGCGCCTCGGCGAGGATCGCGGCCAGCGGGTTCGAGAGATCGTGCCGCAGCTTGCGGATGACGTCGGATTCCGGGGCCGGCATCGCGGGCGCTACGTCGCCAGCGAGCGGTAGAGGTCGCGAAGGTGGTGCTCCCGGAGGTCGCGCACCGCCTGCCACAGGTCCTGCTCCGAAGTGGCGCAGAAGATCTCGGCGGTGACCCGCTCGTCGATCGCGCCGCTCTCGAAGAAGTGCAGCCGGCCGCGCCAGATGCCGTCTTCGCTCCTGCGCACGCCGAGCTGGACGCCGATGGCGACCCCCTCGTAGCGGATGGGGGCCAGGTCGTGCAACACCGGCTCGGTGGGATCGGGGGCGCTGGGGCGCGGCTGTGGCAGCGGCATCGGAGGCTCCGAAGCGTGAGGGGGCGTCCGAACCCGGACCTGAACCGCCGGAAGGTCCGAGTTTGAAGCAATATAACGAGTTACGAGACCCACGCAATATTCCGGAACCGGAGATCGCCGGCCCGCCGGCCCCGGCCGCCCGACGAGCGCGCGCGTCCGGCGCGCGCCGCTCTTGACCACCCTATCTCGCTGCTCTATAATCAGTTGCTCGCAAACCAACCCCACTACCGCACTGCTTTCTGGGCTGGCCGCGCTGCCGGCCTCGCGCTTCCACACTGTGAGGGTTCACCGGGCAGAGGGCTGAGCCCTCCGCCTCCCGCACCACACCCGGAGTCTCCATCCCGTGGACATCGCCGAACTCAAGAAGAAGTCCGTCGCGGAGCTGCACGCGATGGCGGAAGAGCTGAACATCACCAACTACTCGGGCCTCAGGAAGCAGGACCTGATCTTCCGGATCGAGCAGAACCTGCTCGACTCCGACACGGTCCTGCGCGGCGAGGGGGTGCTGGAGATCCTCCCGGAGGGCTACGGGTTCCTCCGCAGCCAGGACTGGAACTACCTGTACGGCCCCGACGACATCTACGTCTCCCCCAGCCAGATCAAGCGCTTCGACCTCCGCACCGGCGACACGATCCTCGGCCAGGTCCGGCCGCCCAAGGAGGGCGAGCGCTACCTCGCCCTGCTCAAGGTCGAGACGGTCAACGGCGACGAGCCGGAGAAGGCCAAGCACCGCATCGCGTTCGACAACCTGCGCCCGCGCTACCCCGACGAGCGGCTGCGCCTCGAGCGCAAGGACAACGACCTCTCGATGCGGGTGATCGACATGCTGGCGCCGATCGGCAAGGGTCAGCGGGCGCTGATCAGCTCGCCGCCCAAGGCCGGCAAGACGATCCTGCTGCAGAAGCTGGCGAACTCCATCACCGAGAATCATCCCGAGTGCGTCCTCATCGTGCTGCTGATCGACGAGCGGCCCGAGGAAGTGACGGACATGGAGGAGAACGTGAAGGCCGAGGTGATCTCCTCGACCTTCGACGAGCCGGCCGACCGGCACGTGCAGGTCTCGGACATGGTGCTGGAGAAGGCCAAGCGGCTGGTGGAGTCCGGCAAGGACGTGGTGATCCTGCTGGACTCGATCACGCGCCTGGCACGGGCCCACAACGTGGTGGTCCCGCACTCGGGCAAGATCCTCTCCGGCGGCGTGGACGCCAACGCCCTGCACAAGCCCAAGCGGTTCTTCGGGGCCGCACGCAACATCGAGGGCGGCGGGTCGCTCACCATCGTCGGCACCGCGCTGATCGAGACCGGCAGCCGGATGGACGAGGTGATCTTCGAGGAGTTCAAGGGCACCGGCAACATGGAGCTGGTGCTGGACCGCAAGATCAGCGAGCGGCGGATCTGGCCCGCGATCGACGTGCAGAAGAGCGCCACCCGGAAGGAAGAGCTGCTGCTGCCGCCCGACGAGCTGAACCGGATGTACCTGCTGCGGAAGTTCCTGGCCGACATGCCGCCGGTCGAGGCCATCGAGTTCCTGATCGAGCGGATGAAGCGGACCAAGAACAACAAGGAATTCTTCGCGACGATGGCCCAGGGGTAGCCCCGGTGTCGCCCGGAGAGTCGCGGCCGGCGGGAGACGGGGATCCGGGGGGCGGACGCGTGCTGGCCGTGGACTGGGGCCGCAGGCGTTTCGGCCTCGCCCTCTCCGATCCGACCCGGCTCATCGCCCAACCCCTCGTCACCCTGACCCGCCGCGCCAACCACCGCGCTCCCGTCGCCGACATCGTCGACCTCGCCCGGCGCCACCAGGTCACGCTGGTGGTGGTGGGCCTGCCGCTCGACCCGGACGGCGCCGAGGGCGACGCCGCACGCGCGGCGCGCGAGGTGGGCGAGGCCGTGACGCGCCGCTCCGGCGTGCCCGTGACCTACTGGGACGAGCGGCTCTCGACCGCCGCGGCCCTGCGCTCGGCCCGCGCGGCGGGCGTCAAGGACCGGGATTCGCGCGAGCGGATCGACCAGATGGCCGCGGTGGCCATCCTCCAGCACTTCCTCGACGCGCAGCGGCACACCCGGATGCCCGCGACGGACGCGTGAGGACCCCGCCGGCTCCCGGCCACGTCCCCGGGCGGGCCGGCCGCCGCGGCCCCGGCGCGGCCTCGCGCCTCGCGCTGTGCCTGCTGCTGGCCGCCTGCGGGCCCGCGGCCAACGCCCCGCACGACCGCATCATCGTGCCCAAGCGGGCCTCCCTGAGAACGGTGGCCGAATCGCTCGCCGCCCACCGCATCATCGCCTCGCCGGGCCGCTTCCTGCTCCAGGCCCGCCTGCTCGCGCTGTTCGTGGGCCAGTACCGCGGCCTCGACCGCCACCTGCGGCCCGGACGCTACGACTTCCCCGTCGGCGAGCGGACGCGCACCATTCTCGGCGCCATGATCACGGGCCGCACCGACGACGACCTGTTCACCGTGCCCGAGGGCTACACCATCCGCGAGATGGCCGAGGCGGCGGCGCAGCGGCTCGGGATGGACACCGCCGCCTTCCTGGCGGCCACGCGGGATCCCGCGCTGCGGGCCTCGCTCGGCATCCCGCCGAACGATCCCACCCTGGAGGGCTACCTCTTCCCGGAGACGTACCGGGTGGTGTTCGGCGCCTCGGCCGAGCAGCTGGTCGCCCAGATGGTGCAGCAGTTCGCGTCGCAGTGGGACACCGCCTGGGACGCTCGTGCCCGGCAGCTGGGACTCACCCGGCACCAGGTCGTCACGCTCGCAAGCATCGTCGAGGCGGAGGCGCGGCGCCACTTCGAGCGCCAGCTGATCGCCGGCGTCTACTACAACCGGCTCACGCGCAGGCACCCGATGAAGCTGGAGGCCGACCCCACGGTCATCTACGCGCTCG
>Ga0335079_10006524_pt1 | contig 13348 bp, 11 predicted proteins | sample Lox_Sample_33_FD_206719 | JGI IMG/M metagenome (GOLD analysis project Ga0335079, IMG submission 206719) | Soil microbial communities from Loxahatchee National Wildlife Refuge, Florida, United States - Lox_Sample_3.3 | ecosystem: Environmental > Terrestrial > Soil > Wetlands | place: USA... | reverse complement strand
CTAATCTTCGCAACTCCTTTCTACGCACGCGGTTGCGCCTGCCGCTCTTCGTGTAAACTGGTGACCACAGATCGAGTCTTCCGCTGCGCCAGATTCCTCGACGCCGCACGAGGTCATCCGCATGACGCCCGCTCACAAAGAGCTTCTCCAGGAGTTCCAGAGTTATACCCTGACCGCGGCTTCCCCCCAGGCTCTCATGGACCGCATCGTCAAACGCCTGCACGAGAAGATGACGCGCTATAACTGGGTAGGCTTTTATACCGTTGATCCCGCAGACCCCAGCTTCCTCATCGTCGGACCCTTTGCCGGTAGCTTTACTCCCAACGCCCGCATCCCTTTCGACACCGGCCTCTGCGGCGCTGCGGCCAGCAGCGGCCAAGTCGTGATCGTGCAGGATGTCACTGCCGATCCGCGATATCTGGCGGGCTCGTCGATGGTGAAGTCGGAAATCGTGGTGCCGATCTTCGTCAACAAACGTCTCGCCGCTGAACTTGACGTCGAAAGCTATTTCACCGACACCTTCACTAGGTCGGAACAGGAGTTCCTCGAAGCCACAGCGAACGTCGTCGCGGGGTTTTTGGCAAAGACCTAGTGTGCTGTCCCAGAAGTTCCTGGAACTCCTCTTCAGGGCGTGGGGGCTTCAGCCCCTGAAGCTCCAACACTTTGATCGATTATTTACGGGGCAGCACCCTAATCTAACACTGAACCAAGAAGGGCCGCGCCACACGACCGGCGTTCCATGGCTCGTGCCTCATAGCACCAGCTTCCATGTCAGCGTTCTTCTCTGGATTTTGGTCGGCGGCGCGCCGACACTCCCCGATCGGCTGGAATCCTTGCCCGGCGCGAAGAGGCCGGCGGACTTGCATTCTGTGCCGGACCTAGTTCGAGGTCTTATCCTTTTTCGGCGCGGCTTCCGCTTCAGGCGTTGCGTTCGGGCTGTTCCGGTCAATCAGCTTGTCAACGTCTTCGGCCTTGTACGGATATTGACGGAGCGACTCTTGTCCCGTGGTGCTCACTGTAATATCCACGCGGCGGTTGTTGGCCAGGACAATGGTATGCAACCGCGCCAAGGCGTCCTGCCGGTCTTTGTCATTGAGTTCCTGATTCTGCTCCAGCAATTCCTTCACTTGCGCGGCGGTCAGGTTCTGCTCCATGCCGTAGCTTTTCGTCTCTATGTTGTCGGCTGGAATGCCTTGTTCGGTCAGGTAGTTCTTCGCGAGTTGCACGCGTCGGTCGGATAGCGCCTGGTTGTACTCATCCGGCCCGCGCTTGTCGGCGTGACCGGAAAGGATCAGACGGGCGTCTGGCGCATTCGCGATGTATTGCTTGAAAACTACCGCGATGGACTTCAGTTGTTCCTGCTCGCTCGCAAGCAGGCCTTCCTGCGGTTCACCCGTCCTCGGCACGTCCGTCTGGAAGTAGACGCTGCGCATCGCAAGTTCGGGAGGGGGCGGAGCCTCGATCGAGCCTACAATATGCAGCGTGGCGGTTTGCGTGGCCGTCCCGCCACAGGCGTTCGTTGCGTTCAGCGTATAGGTGACGTTCTCATCGACGGGGCCGTAACCGGTCTTCCGCGGAGCGATCTGCAAGGTCTGGCTGCCGGTGGCATTGACGGAGCCCAACGGATCGATCGAAACCTGGGAAGCGTTTGCGGCTGTCCAGTTCAGCACGCTGCTGCCTTCCTGAACGACCTTGTCTCCCACTTTCTTGTACTGAATCACCGCCGGGGAGAGCCCCAGGTTTGCCTGAACGGAAGTGTTTACGTTGACCGTTGCGGCCGAGGTTACCGTGCCTCCGGGGCCGACGGCGGTCAGCTGATAATTCGTGGTCTGCTTGGGTTGGACGGCTTGGTCCCCGGACGTGGCAACCGCACCCACCGGAGTGATCTCTACATGGGGGGCATCGGTGGAACTCCACTTGAGTTGCGATGAATCTCCACAATTGATTTGTCCGGCGCTGGCGGACAACTCCGCTGTAGGCTTGGCAACCGCAACCGTTGCGCTTGCCGTTCCCGCCTTGAAGCGTGGGATCGCTTTGAGTGTTTCGCCGCGCGGCCAGGCCACCGTCTTGCGCACGCCTTTGGGAATGTCCACAACCACGCGCTGGTTGGCCGGCACTTCGACGGATCCGGACCAAAGCTCTTTGTCTTCCTTCAGAATAGTCATCTGGTATGTTCCGGGTGGAACTACCAGTTCCTGCTTCCACCACCAGTCGTGGTTAAACTCGTCGCCATGGCCTACGAAAAAGTCCGGCGTCTTTCCGTTCAGCAGCACCGCATCGCGGTCGGCGCCCTCAATCGTCATGGCGCCGAAGGGCCCGGAGACGGTTGCCGTGATCGGCGTCAGGTTGGCTTCAAGATCGGTTGGCTTGTCGGCGGTGATGGTTACGGTCCGGCTCACCGAGGCATAACCGTAGTTGACCAAATCAATCTTGTGGTCGCCCGGACTAAGGCGCAGGGAGTGGTGCTTACTTACCTCGCTGATGGCATGGCCATCCACGAAGATGTATGTCTGAGGCGGAGTAACCTTAAGGACCAACTTACCCTCCTGGGCCACGGCACGGGTCGTGCCTCCAAACAGCAATAAGCCCGTCCACGCGAGGATCAAAAGGGTCAGAACTCCACGTTTCATGGAAACCTCCTTGTTCAGCTACCGGGACGCTTTCTTAAAAAAATCCTTCTCGAGGTCACTGCTTTCACGTAAGCGTCTGGATCTGGTCATGATCTGCAATATAGGTCTGCCGGGCGGAGCTAGGCCAAGCGGACACTTACGATGGAGTGCAATATACCAATCGCTCTGCGTAGCCGCAATTTGATTTTAGTCCTATTACCCCGAAGGGCTCTTCGAAGAACTTTCGATGGCTGGAGCGGATTGCCTCCCTGGAACAACGTCCAGTAATCGTTTGTTTACTCGTACCATTGACCGAACGGAAGGTGCACCCGAGAGTTGAAAAGTAAGGTATTTGAGGGGTTGGCGCGTCAATCATGGGGAAGTCCTGGGGAGAGAATGAGATGAGCGGGTGGTCTGCGAAAAAACTTCTATTCCCGATTCTGCTTATTCCGGTTGTGGTCGCAGCGCAATCCGCGGCGCCCCGAAGAGGCATTCCGGCGATCGCCAAGGCCGCCAATGGGTCCATCGTCTCCATCGTAATGTCGGATAAGGAAGGCCGGCCTGTCTCTCAGGGCAGCGGCTTTTTTGTAAGCAAAGAAGGCCTCATCGTAACGAACTATCACGTCATTTCCGAAGGCAGTTCCGCTGTTGCCAAGCTCCCCAACGGCACGCTCTACGCCGTTGATGGAGTCCTCACATTCGACAAAGCGCGCGACGTTGCTGTCATTAAGGCGCGTGGCCAGAACTTCCGAACACTCGTCCTGGGGAACTCGGACCAGGTCCAGGTGGGAGAAGAAGTTGTCGCGATTGGCAATCCCCTTTCTCTCGATTCAACCGTCTCCAACGGCATTGTCAGTGGAATGCGCGCGGTCAAGAAGGAAGGGGGAAAGCTCCTGCAAATCACCGCGCCGATCTCCAGTGGCAGTAGCGGCGGCCCGCTGTTCGACATGGCCGGAGGCGTAATCGGAATCACCACGATGTATCTCAATGGCGGTGAGAATCTGAATTTCGCAATACCCATCAACGATGCCAAACCTTTACTCGCGGCCCTTCCCTCCACCCTCAGGGCCTTTCCAGATGAAGCCAAAGAAGGGGATGTTCCCCTTTCGGCGGCAACAACCCGAGACATTCCCGATCTGAAAGCTACGATTGAATTTCTGGCCCGCATGGTGGAACCGGAACACCGCGATGTTCTCCAAGGCACGCTGTCCGGAGGAGGGCTGCATTCTGGCGGCGGTCCGAGCCTCAGCATCGTCTCTCGCAGGTTTATGGTTATGGCGTACACCACCGGTGCCACATATACGAAGGGATATCCGGAGTTCACCTATTCCGTTGTCTTTGAGGGCGACCGCAAACACGAGCAGAAGGACTATCCAAGGTACATGTCATTTGCACTCGGGGACATCGATCCTTCCTCCATCGAGTCCCAAGAGGGTGGCTACGATCCTTATGCTCTTGCTGAGTTTTGGGACAAACATCCCAAATGCGAGGCGCATCCGCAATGTGCTCACGACTATCTTGCTTTTCTCGATTCGGCTCCCAAGATGGCGCAAGTACGCTTCCACACAACTGGCATGAAGCCCCTCGTTGAGTACGGGGGATGCTCGGAAAAAGCCATTTGCTCGCCTACGGAGACAACCGGAAATGTCCTGATTCTCTTTAGCAGCAGGGATCGGGCCGACCGGTTTGTCACGGCCCTTAGCTACGCCGTGAAGCTGGTCGGCCGGCAGCCGGATTTGCCTCCTGTCACCCACCAGTCGAGGAATTACTGAGGCGGTAAGACCGGTTCAATTCGTCCGGGCGATATCGATCAAGGTGGCGGTGTTCGGTGTCTGGGTGGCCATGTCCACAAAGCCGTCTTTCGTCACGCTGAGTCTCGCCGCCGGGTACACTTCGCCGCTTTGCGGTTTTCCCATGGCATCGAATTGAATGTTCAGGATTGTGAGAGGGTAATCCTCGGCGCGTATGTTCTGCGTCTTTTCGTATTCCGAGAGGACGTGCTCGCTGATCAGGATGAGGCGCTTGCCGTTGCGGCTTTCCAGAATGAAAGCGGCCAGGATTTTTCGTCCGGACTGGCCCGCGACATTGATATACCCCTTGGCCATGGTGCGAAGAAGGGCGACGCCCTTGTCAGAACCACCGCTGGAGAAGGCTTCCTTGAGCTGGGCTTTTTCCGCATCCGTGGTATAGGAAGCGATTTGAATACGGATGTTGGCGCTCCCTCCAGACTGGGCAATGGCGGGTATAACGGTGGCAGTGTAGATGGTTCCCTGTTGCGCATCGGCGGGCCACGCCCAGAGCAGGAGCGCCACAGCAACGAAAATCAACCCGCGGAAAATGGAATGCATGGTGCACCTCGTATGGGCGGCTCCATCAGCAGTGAGAGCAAGCCGGCCTTAAGAACAGAGTATTCCTTGCCAGCGCAGGAGATTCTCTGGCAAGCGGAGATATTTCCAAAGAGTAATGGAAAGCAGGGCGCGCCCTTCGGTGGAAGGCGCGAGGCCTTTACCACCACGTCTCGGCCTGCAATCCGAAGCTTAAGCCTGAGGTCTTGTTCGTGTATACCGGGCCACCGACATAACCTTTCAATCCGTCAGACCAGTTCGCATAGGTGAAAAAAGCACGCAGCACAGGACGGCTGAAGAACTCCCGCCCGGCTCCAATCTGGGGTGCGATGGTGAATTTGCGCAGCCAGCCGTCGTACAGGCCTGTGCTGCTATGGGTCTTGTCGAATCCGGCTTCAACCGCTAGGGAGATATGGTCGGTGAAGAAGAAAACCGGTCTTGCCCCAAAGGACAGCCACGTGTTGTCTCCTTCCTTGGGAACGCCCGAGAACTGCTCCTGGTAGATCACAAGCGGCTGAATCGCAAAGCTCTTCGTGGGTTGTAGGACACTGCTCTCCGTGAAACGGAAAGTGTGGGCATTCTGAAGGACCGGAGTCGGGTCATCGATACCCGTGCTGAAGTTCGCCGCCGCTCCCACGCCGTACTGAAAAGTGATCCGATTGTACCCGCCCCAGAGTTCTGTGCGTGTGTGCCCGATTCCGACGGCCCATCCTCCGACCGATGGAACCTGGGTGTTCTCCGCCGTCGTACCGCCCTTGGAGAAGGAATAGTCGTACCAGACGCCCAACTTTCCGTGAGGCGCTTTTATATTATAGAGCCTGGCATCCAGCAGGCTCTTGGGATAGTACCCATTGTCGCTCAGGATGTCTTCCCGGGCGCCCGCGAGGTAACCCACGGACGCCTGCGCGAATTTGAGGTTCAAGTCCTCAACACCTCCGCCGTAACCGCTGGTATCGAGAAGGTAAAAATCGTTGATGTCGATGTTCAGGCGGCGATAGTAGCGCTCACCGGCCCAGAACTTGGCTTCCGGTTGGCTTTGCAGCACGTTGCCCACCTGAACGAAAGCCTCGCGCAAGCGGAACTTGTCGGTCGAAGCGTAAGTCGACGATTCTGTGGTGTCGGCCTGAACCGTCACATTCGTCTTCAGCCAGGCCTTGTCTGTATCGCGCTTGGCATTCACCCAGTTATTCACGAAGGTCAGTTCGCCGTAAGTATCCGCCTCGTTGCCGAGCCGGTATTTCGCGTCGGCCCCGGGCGCCTGGAAGGCGACCATCTTTCCGCCTTCCCCATTCAGACCTGCGCCGGAACGAAGATACCCGTGAAACTCAAACGCCTTCACCTGTTCCGTAAGGGTGGTAATGCGCTGTTCGGCGTCGCGAATCAAGTCGTACCGCGGAGCGTTGCCCACCTCCGCCTGTGCGATCTGCGTGCGCTCCTCCCGGGTCAACTTGTCCGCGGGAGCTTCCGGCGGTTTCGCCGCTGAAGCTTCAGCCTTCAGGTCGGAAACGGAGACAGTATTCTGCTTGGTGGCGGCGGCAATCGCAGCGTTCTGTTGTTCCAGAGTGGCGATACGGCCTTCGAGCGTCGCAATTTTTTGTTCGTAGAGTTGTTTTAATTGCTGCAATTCCGCCTGCAGTTCCTGTGGAGTTTGCGCCTGCGCCACCGGCGCAAACGTCAGGGAAACCAGAAGCAGTGCGACTGCAAGCCCCAAATGTGCGGGGTGTGCGCCTGCGCTGGCGCCCGGTCCTCCCGATCGAAGGTGGACCATCATCTCTGCGGCAGGTTGTTTGCGGATCATAGTAGGTCTCCTTTCGAGGCCCCGGCACCCACGCTGTCTTTGTCAGAGGAAAGAAGAGGAGCCCAGACATCCACACAGCGCACAGAAGCTCATAGCACACATCCCCGGCCCCCGTATGTGTTTTCAGACTCGCTGCTTTGTTAGTGACCCGCCGCGCGGTTCAAGGCGTGTTGCCGGGAAGTGGCGGCTGGAAGCGTCACCGAAGATCCGACTAGGGATACTCCTAGTTGGCCGGCAGCGCCGCCAGGTCTATAGGTGGGACACAATCTCACCCGGGGTTCTGGCCGTTTGCTGTCGAATCGAGGTGACCAGATGCTGCTTAGTGGCTTGACCCTTACATTCCTCAAAGAATTTGCCCTCGGTCTTTGGCTGACTTCCCCGCTGCTACTGAGCCTCGCCGCATTCGTTACCGTGCTGGGGCAATTCGTCGGGAGGCGGGAAGGGTGGTCGCGATTCGACAGCTTCTACTGGTCGTTCATCACCGCAACGACGGTTGGCTACGGGGACCTCCGGCCCGTGCAAAGAGCATCGAAGATTATGGCCATCGTGGTCGCGTTGTTCGGGTTGACCCTGACCGGCATCCTGATTGCCCTCGCTGTTAACGCCGCGACCTTTGCTCTGAAGATGCATGAAGCTCCCGTACACGTCATATAGTCACACACCGGCCTTACCTCCCGGCAGGTCGACCCGCCGTCGCCAGCTTCGTGAACTTGAGTACGGAAGCCCCGCGTGCCAGGGTCCATTGGATCGCGTGCGAACTGAGGGTTCGGCCTTCCGCCAATTCGTGTAGGGTCTTCGTGTTTATCGGGATGGGCAATCAGCCGCCGCTCACGGCCGGCAAGATCGAAATCTCCGCGTCGGGAGCCAGGCGGGTGGCAAAATCACCCGTGTAGCGCACATTTTCATTGCCGACAAAAATGTTGATGTGCTCGCGCAGACGCCCCTCTTCATTCACTATGCGGTCTCGAACCCCGGGGCATTCTTTCCATAACTCATCCAAAGCAGCCCGCAAAGTCGCGGGAGAGTTCTTGATTTCGACGCGTGGCAGGCCGCCGGAAAAGGCCCTCAGGGGCCCCGGGATGTAGATTGTTACTGCCACTACCGTCCACCTCGTTTCTTCTTCCCAGCCGTTTCCCTCTCCGTCCTGCTTGATTGAGTTTTTCCAGCACTCTTGATTTTACCGCCAGTGACCGGCTCACCCACAACCACACCCTTCACGCAAACGATCGGAGGCAGCCCGCTCAGGATCAGTTTCCATGTTTTTCCTTCATCAATCGATCCAAACAACTCCCCGCTTCGCGTGCCAAAATAAATTCCCGCCGGGTCCATTCCGTCGGTGCTCAGGGCATCCCGCAATACCGTTTCATATGCGCCCTTCTGCGGCAAACCACGCGCCAGCGGTTCCCAGGACGCCCCGGCATTGCAGGTCCGGTAGACCCGCAGCCTTCCTTCCGGCGCGCAGCGGAACTCGTCCGATTCGATCGGCAGAATGTACACCCGCTCCGGATCTCGCGGGTGCGTCATCATGGCAAACCCAAAATCGCTCGGCAACCCGTTCGAGATGCTCCGCCAGGTGTCTGCGTAATCGTCGGATCGGTACACCCCCCAATGGTGCTGCAGAAACAGGCGTTCGGGCCGCGCCGGGTGCAGCACGACTTTATGAACGCATTGACCGAATTCCGGGTACCGTTCCGGCTCATGACGGACCCGAATGCCGTGGTTTCGCGCTTGCCATGTGGCGCCGCCGTCGTCGGTCCGGTAGACTCCGCCCGCGGAGATCGCGATATACATGCGCTGCGGGTTTCCGGGATCGAGCACGATGGTATGCAGACACAAGCCGCCGTTCCCCGGCACCCACCGCGGACGATGCGGATGATCGAACAAACCGCGCACAAGCGTCCAGGACTCTCCCGCATCGCGCGAAACAAACAAAGCCGCGGGCTCCACGCCGCAATACATGGTGTTCGGCTCATTGGCGCGCCCCAGGCACAACTGCCAGATATTCTTCAGAGAAGCTCCACAATCCGCAGGAAATTTGATGCTGGCTTGTTGCGGATTGGTCCAAGTCCTTCCGAAATCGTCACTCGAGCGCAGGAACGTGCCCCAGTACGAGCAGGTGGAAGCCCACAAGCGATGGCGATCCTCGCGGGCATCGTAAGCCAGGGTGTAAACAGCCTGGCCGTGAAATGCCGGTCCGACCACTTCCCAGCTGGCGCGCCGCGCATTCGATCGCACCAGGAAGGCGCCCTTCATCGTGCCGACCAGCAGTAGCACGTCTCCATGTTTTACGCCAACGTGGCGAATGCCCCGTACCACCGTGGTCAGCGGTCCCGCAGGAGCGCTCCCCGTGGAAGCGCCTACCACGGACGCAGATTGAACTGCCTCGAGCGCGGCCAGCGCTTCGCTGCAGCGTTGATAACGCTGCGCCGGCTCTTTGGACAAACAGCGTTGCACGATGGCCCACAAAGCATTCGGTACCCAGGACGGAAGCGGTGGAGGCAGTTGGTGCAGGATCGCCCCGGCGGTCTCGAGCGGCGTCTGTCCGAAAAACGGCAGTTTTCCTGAGGCAGCTTCGTAAAGCACCACGCCCAATGCCCAGATGTCCCCGCGTTGGTCGGCTTCCTGCCCTTTCAGGAGCTCAGGCGGCATGTACGGCAAAGTTCCAGTCAGGCCTCCGGTGCTTTGCAACGTGTCTCCGGCCAGAGTCTCTTTTGCATCCAGGGTCCGCTGCGTTTCTTCTAGAACCCCTCTGCGGATTCGCCGAGCCAGGCCGAAATCCAGCACCTTTACTAATCCGTCGGGTGTCACCATCACGTTGGAGCTTTTCAAGTCGCGATGAATGACGTTGCGGCTGTGGGAATGCGACAATGCGCCAGCGATCTGCACCCCGTAGCGCAGCACCGATTCCACCGCCAGACCCTCTTTCCCGATCAACGCGCTCAAGGGCTTGCCCTCGATCAGCTCCATCACGATGTACAACTCGCCGCCGCTTTCTCCCACCTGGTGGATCGTGCAGATGTTTGGATGGCTTAACGCCGAGGCTGCGCGGGCTTCATTGAGGAGAAAATCTCTGGCGGATTCTTCCGCAACCGTCCGGGAAGATAGCACCTTGATAGCCACGTCCCGGTGCAACACTTCATCGCGGGCCCGAAACACCGCGCCCATTCCGCCCTCGCCCAGCTTCGAGAGCACACGATAGCTCCCCAGTGTGTCGCCCGCGTTCATGAACCGTCCTCTCGCTGCAAGCCTAGTTCACCCTAATTGCCCGGCGCTCGACAACATCAGAGTGGCGAACGTTCGACGGTCGACGAACGTCGCAGGCGCTCACAGTCTGTGCGCTAATCCCGCCTTCCACTCCGCTCCTCTTGGGAGGCCCGTTGCTGCTTCGCCAATTCCTTTCGGAACTCTTGCTCTTTTTCTGCTACAAATTTCTTGTAGCCACCCGGATCGAGGAACGGATTCACTCCCTCTTCCTTTTTGCGCGCGTACTTCTCTTCCATTCCAAAGTAGCCCCCGTGCGCGCCGAGGAAGATATCGCATGGCATGGACTTCAGAACGCGCCACATCCGCTCGTAGTCTTCCGCAATCTGCGGATACGCTCCATTATGAACGAGCTTGTAGCCGGGGTTCACATTCGGACTGCCGACAATCACTACGTCATACGTCTTGTTCCCCTCCGTCACCTTCATCGTCCAGGTCGTGCAGCCTTTGGTATGTCCGGGCGTAAGGTGCGCAACCAGCACTGTGCCACCGAGACTCACTTCGTCTCCGTCGTGCAACACACGGTCCACCTTGGTCGGCTTATAAAGAAACTCGGGACGATTCCCGTACTGAAAATCCGCCTTGCCTCCGGATTCGACCACCGGCACGTCGGCGTCCATGACCATGTAGCTTGCTCCAGTCATCTCTTTGATCCTCGCGCTGCCGGCGTCATGATCCCAATGCGCGTGACTGATGAGAAGCATCTTCGTGTCTTTGAATTGGAATCCGAGCTTCTCGATACTTGCTTCGATCATCGGCACATTCGTTTCCAGATCGCTGTTGATCAGGATGTTTCCTTGCGTCGTCGTGATCAGGTAGTTCGCCAGTCCTCTGCTGCCCACATAGTACAAGTTGCCGGCGATGCGGAACGGCGGGAAAGGCTCGGTCCAGTCCGGACTCCCCTGTGCTGATACACCGCTTGCAAAAAGCAGCGCAACATTCAAGCTTAGGCACACGACCGCCATGCTTCGCCGCATATCCCTCTCAAGCCACATCGCTAGATCCCTTCTGCATGGCACACGGCATAACCGGCCTGCGGAGGTCGAACACAGGTCCCGCGGCGCGGCCCGCTTCTCGATGGCGCTGGTCCGTGCCGGTCATCGGGATTATGCCGGAAACTGAGCCTCAGTACGAACCTTTCCGCTTACCCGGCTTGCCGGGCATCTCCGCAATGACGCGCCACAGAAGCGGCGATGATTCGCATTATTTGACCTTTGACACTGCTGGAAACGCGGAGTATTGTCTCGGGAATCTTGCGCGAGGGCGCATCCCAACTCAGGAGAAAGCAGCATGGCCAGACGCAGATTCTTGTCGCAGTTGTTGGGTCTCCCATTTCTGGCACTAGGAGCGAAGGCGCAGGAATCGAAAAAGACTCTCAGGATCTTGATGCGAAGTTCGTGGGGGACCGACGACCCAACCAGAGCGTCGTTCGTGTTCGCCCATGCATTGGCGTTGGCGGACGCTGGCCACGAAGTTCAGATATTCCTGACTGCTGACGCGAACTATCTTATGCGCAAGGCCACCTCGGACGCGGTAATTCCCATTGGTTGGCCGCCGCTCAGCGAGTTGCGCGAAAAGGTCGTCGCCAAACACATTCCTGTCTTTGCTTGAGGAGCCTGCTCCCGGGCCCGTGGGGTCTCGGAAAACGATCTTGCGAATTGGAAGGCAAAGTTCGGCAATCCTGCTGTTTTCGTTTCTCTAGTCGAGTGGGCCGACCGCATCATTTCCGAATAGGTCCTGGCGGTCCGCACATCATTCACACTTACCCGAACTTAACGTTCCGGCGTTCATTTTGTGATACGCTCTTCGCCACCCACCGACGGAGCTCGTCCTTCCAGTTGACGTAAAACAATCGCCAGGTTCGTAGACGGAGGAATCCAAGACTACTCAAGGGAGGATCCCGTGACCCAAACCAGCGCTACACAACGAGGCAGAGAACAGGCAGTTGCAATTCGTCCGTTTCATGTGAACGTTTCCGACGCGGACCTGACCGATTTGCGCAGGCGCATCAACGCAACGAAGTGGCCTGAGCGGGAAACGGTCGCGGATGCATCGCAAGGCGTGCAGCTCGCGACCATTCAGGCCCTGGCGCGCTATTGGGCGACCGATTATGACTGGCGCAAGATCGAGGCAAAAATGAACGCCCTGCCGCAGTTCCTGACCGAGATCGATGGACTGGACATTCATTTCCTTCACGTCCGTTCGAAACATGAAAATGCCTTGCCGCTCATCGTCACGCACGGATGGCCCGGCTCGATCATCGAGCAGATGAAGATTATCGATCCGCTGACCGATCCCACCGCACACGGCGGAAATGCATCCGATGCGTTCCATCTGGTGATCCCGTCAATGCCGGGCTACGGCTACTCCGGCAAACCGGCCACCACCGGGTGGGATGTTCCCCACATCGCGCGTGCCTGGGTCGGGCTGATGAAGCGCCTCGGGTACACGAAATTCGTGGCCCAAGGCGGCGATTGGGGCGCGGTCATTGTCGACATGATGGGCCTGCAGGCGCCTCCGGAGTTGCTCGGCATTCACACCAACATGCCTGGCATCTTTCCAGTCGACATTGACAAGGCGGCTTTTTCCGGCGCGCCGGCCCCATCGGGTTTCTCAGCCGATGAGAAACTCGCTTATGACCGTCTGCAGTTCGTTTATCAAAAGGGAATCGCCTACGGGTTCCAGATGGGTCTGCGGCCGCAAACACTATACGGAATCGCGGACTCCCCCATCGGCCTGGCGGCTTATTTCCTCGATCACGACGCGCGCAGCTACGAGTTGATCTCGCGTGTCTTTAAGGGGGAATCCGAAGGCCTCACGCGCGACGACATCCTCGACAACATCACCATCACCTGGTTGACGAACACGGCGCTTTCTGGCGCCCGTCTCTATTGGGAGAATTGGGGCGAACTCGGATATTTCAATGCCAAAGGCGTCTCCATCCCGGTCGCCGTGAGCGTCTTCCCTGACGAGCTCTATCCGGCCCCGCAGAGTTGGACAGAGCGGGCGTATCCCAAACTCATCCATTACCACAAGGTTGAAAAAGGCGGCCACTTTGCGGCCTGGGAACAGCCACAACTCTTTTCCGAAGAGACTCGCGCGGGCTTCCGATCGCTGCGCTAGACAAATCTGAATGGCGGTGCGTACCCACGTACGCGCCGCCTTCCCGCGGAGCAAGCGCCGATAACGGAAAGCTCCTCGCCCACTGTATGTCCGGGCGGATGACAGCCGCGCCAAAGTCCCGATTAACGCCGTTTCTCTAACGAGTGTTCATGTCGCTTCGCGACACCCGCAAAGCATGAAAATATGCAGAAGACCAGCTTATGATCCAGTCG
>Ga0335079_10006523_pt1 | contig 13350 bp, 9 predicted proteins | sample Lox_Sample_33_FD_206719 | JGI IMG/M metagenome (GOLD analysis project Ga0335079, IMG submission 206719) | Soil microbial communities from Loxahatchee National Wildlife Refuge, Florida, United States - Lox_Sample_3.3 | ecosystem: Environmental > Terrestrial > Soil > Wetlands | place: USA: Florida... | reverse complement strand
TGGCCGTCGGAAGGGCCGCCGACAAAGACAGAAGTGACGACGAGAGGGCGAACCATGCGAATGACGCGGACAACATCACCCAGGACGCGCTCATGCGTCCATTCCTGCAGGGTTTCTTCCTTGGATTTGGAGAAGCCGAAATCAATCACACGGGTGAAATACTGATTCGCTCCGTAATACTGGTCAGCGGCGAGCAATTCCTGGGTGCGAACCAATCCGAGCGCTTCCCAGTAGTCGGAATTCATCAAGTTTTGGCCGGCTTCGCCGCGATTGAGAGTGAGTAGAGCGACGCGGGCACCCTGGCCGCGGGATTCATACGCCATCATGCCGCCATCCTCATCGTCGGGATGGGCGTCAATCATGATGAGGCTCGCCCGTGTGTGAAGTTTGAGCAGAGTCTGCCAAAGCGCCGCCGCCCCGCGGTTGGGTTCGACTTCGCGCGCAAGTGGTGTTGCCGTGATCGCAACGTTCTGCGGCGATTGCGGCCGGACCGTGCCGACAACCACGAGCAATCCAAGTGCGCATGCTCCTGCGATGATTCCCCGTCGAGACCTTGAAACAAAATGCATGGCCATTCCTCCTGGTAGTGCCCAGCCCGCAAGCATCCGGCTGTGATTCGTCCAGCCGTCTATAGCGAGCTTTTCAAAATTCCGGACCTTTTCTCCGCGTCGTTTTGCACTTGCAGTTTTTTTTGTCCTTCTCAAGGCGAATTCGATTCAGGATTCGTTGGTCATTCCAGCCGATCCCTGCTCCCTCACCGCACCCTGCGGTCCACCGCCGAACGGCCACTCTCCGCGCTTCCACGATCGCACCATGTAGATCGCCACTCCAATGATCAATAGCACGGCGGCGTAGCGAATCTCCTTCAAGAAGTCGGGCCGAGAAAACAGGATATAAACAAACCCGATCCCGGCCAGTACCGCGGGCAGCGGATAGAGCCACATCCGGAACGGCCGCGGCATGTCCGGCCTCCGGAATCGCAACACGATCACCCCGATGGATTGCAGAAGGAATTGCAGAAGGATGCGAATCACCACCAGCGCGGCGATCACGTCGGTCAGACGCAGGGTGCAGAATGCCGTGGCCACTGCGCCCAGGACCAGAAGCGAAACGTATGGGAACCGGTGTTTGCCGTGCAGCCGTTTGAAGATGCCGAAATAATTTCCGTCCAGAGCGGCGGCGTAGGGCACGCGCGAATAACCAAGCAGCAATGAGAAAACCGAAGCGAATGCCGTCCAAATGATCAGAACGGAGACCAGAACTCCGGCCCAGTGCCCGTACACACGCTGCATAACCACCGAGATCACAAAATTGTGCGTCGCAGTTTGGCTCGAACTGGAAAGTTCCTGCCACGGCACTACCCCCAGCACGCTGGTATTCATCAGGATGTACAACACCGCGACGATCCCGATCGAGTACAGCACGGCTCGCGGAATCGTCCGGGCAGGCTCGCGCACCTCGCCGCCCAAAAAGCAAATGTTGTACGCGCCCCAGTAGTCGTAGGTGGCCACCAGCATTGCTGCGCCCAATCCGAGGAAGAAGGAGTGGGAAAGTTTGAAGGCGCCCGGAGGAAAACGAAACGCCTGGGCTGCGTTGAAATGCGTCAACCCAGCGATAATCACCCAGAGAATGGTGCCCACGACGCCGAACCAAAGGAGTTTCGTCAGCCGGGCGATTACCGTTATTCTCCGGTAGAGCAGAAACACGGCCAGCAGGCACACGAACATCGCCACAAAGGTGCCGTGCGTGAGCAGCACGGAAGCATCGAGGGCGCCGACCAAAGGCACGTGCGCATGAAAATTGTGCTGGCCCAGGACTTGCTGCAAGCCCGGAAACAGGTATCCGGCGTAAAGCGCCAGCCCGATGCAGCCTGACGCGATGGAAAGTGGCGCGCTGAACGTCAGCTGCCAGATAAAAAGAAACGAAACCAATCGCCCCAACCGGTTCGGGCCGTAGATCTCCTTGAGGTAGTAATACGATCCTCCGGCCTCCGGCATCGCTGCGCCCAGTTCGGCCCAAACCATGCCGTCGCACATCGTAAATAGCGCGCCCAGAACCCATCCCAGTAATGCCTGTGGCCCTCCCATTGCGGCCACGATCAGCGGCAGGGTAATGAACGGCCCCACGCCGATCATGTCAATCATGTTCAGGGCCACGGCGCTGCCGAGGCCCATCCCGCGAATCAAATCCGGTGACCGGGATGAATTGCTTTCCGTCGTCAAAGAGCTCTCCGCGGGCCGCAGGAATTCAGCAGTCGGCTGCGATCATCGGGCTGCTTTCTGGGCCGCCGCGGCATCGCGAATCAACTGAGGATATTTCTCGAGTAAGGCACACTTCGCGCCGAGCCAGTCACACGCTTCGGCTTGCACCTTCTTGGCGCCTGCAATTTGCGCCTGCACCGCTTCGGAGGCCGGGCCTCCCGCGACCTTGCGAATACTCACGAAATGTACCGGGTCGAGCGCGCGGAGCCAGACCTCGCTCCGTTTCCGCAGCTCCCTTCCGAGCATCTCTGGAGCTAGTCGTTCGATTTCCGCCACCATGCGCTCGGGCGAGTATTCCCGTCCAGTGGCTTTCACGGCGGCGGCAACCAAGTGGTGCGCCGCCAGAAAGCTGATCCCTTCTTCGCGCACGAGTGTATCCGCGAGTTCCGTGACCGTCAGAAAACATCCGCTCGCCCTCTTGCGCATCTGCTTCCGGTCCACTTCCGCGGAGCGCATCAGCCCCGCGAAGAGTCTGAGCGCCCGGGACGCGTCCGCACACATCGAAAAAACGAGCGGCTGCAAGTCGTCTTCGCTGTCCACGGTGTCTCCGAAGGGAGTATTGTGCGCGCAGGCCAGCACCGCCTGCGCCTGGCTGAACGCTTTGCTCGCAAGGATGCGGGTATGTTCGAGCCCGACAGGATTTCGCTTCTGCGGCATGATGCTGCTGCTCTGCACATAGGCATCGCTCAAGTGCAAGAACCCGAATTCCTCCATGCACCACAAGAGCAGATCCTGCACGAGCTTGCCCAGGTTCACCATCAGGACCGCGATCGCGCCGGCCGCTTCGCAGACGTAATCAACCGCCGCGATGGCCCCGTAGGAATTCTCCTGCAAACCTTCGAAACCGAGGAGCTGCGCAGTGTAGTCCCGGTCAATCGGGAAACCGGTGGTGGTAATGGCACACGCACCCAGGGGATTGCGATTAACGGTGGCGAATGCGGCGCGCAGCCGCCGGACGTCCCGCCCGAGAAACTCGATGGCGCCGAGCAAGTAGTGTGCCAGCGTGGTCGGTTGCGCAGGTTGCGTGTGGGTGTAGGCTGGCATGAGCGTTTCAGTGTGCGCGGCGGCCAGTTCCAGCAGCACCTGACGGGCTTCCGCAGTGTCCTCCGCGATTCTCAGAATCTCATGCCGAAGCCGCATTCTGTAGAGCGTCAGGTCAATATCGTTGCGGCTGCGGGCCGTGTGCATCTTTCCCGCAACTTCAGCGCCGCACGCCTGCACAAGCAAATCCTGGACGTAGAAAAACAAGTCCTCGCACTTGCCGTCGTATCGGGCTGCAAGGATGGCCTTGCGGTTTAGGCCTTCGACCGCTCCAAGGATCGCCCGAGCATCGCTTTGGGGAATGATGCCATGGCGGCCGAGCATCAGCGTATGAGCGGCGTGAATTTCGAGCAGGGCATCAAGAAAATACTTCTTGGCGTCCTCGAAATTCACGGCCAGCACGGTTTCGGAATAAATTGCAGCGGGAAACTGTTCGGACGCTGAAGACAACGGCAAGGGGCGACCTTTGTCCTTCAACGTGTGCGCCTCTCGATTAAATATATGACGGGTAGTCCAGGCCTGGGGCACTGCAGCCGAATGGCAAAGAGGCTCATCAGGCGGCCTTTTTCCTTGCCGCACTCCAGGACTTCATGCCAGGAGCCATCCAAACACATATGGGTCGTCTCTACCACCTTATGCCAAGGCCGAAATCAAGGATCCGGCTCTGCAGAACAGAGGAAGAGTAGGGGAAGCTCGTGGGTAGACTTCCGTTGGTAAGTTGACCGCACATTGTTGGATCGAGCGTAAATCCGTTCCCTGAGTTCGGACATCCGGTCGTTATTACCGGAACCACGGTATTCAAGGCGGTGACATTAGGATGGTTGAAGATATTCGTTGCTTCCGTGATGAATTGAGCGTGGATGCGTTCCTTCAAGGTGAATAAGGTACGCGTGTAGCGAAGGTCAAATTGCACGATTTTCGGCCCGCGCACGATGCTGCGCCCGATTCCGAGCGGCCTGGTAATGCTGGTCACCGTCGGATCCCCATTGAGGTTTGCGTTTGCCGTAACGTTTTGCTCATCACCTGAAGCTATGTTGGTAAGCACGGCAAACTGGTTGTCATTCAACAGCCGGTTCGCAACCGGGTTGTCTACCTTCACTTGCGGCGACCAGACGGTACTGGCGGTAAACGAATGGGGCCGGTTGATGTAGCTGTTGCCCCGGTCGCGAAGGCGGTCAGTTGTATCCTCAACATAGACAAGGTTCTGCTCGAAACCGTTCACATCCGGTGCATCGCTGATGGTATGCGAATAGATATAATGGCCGCTCACCAACAATCCGTGTGAGAAGCGGTGTTCATAGTTCACTTCCAGCGCGTTGTAGTCTGAACTTGCGCCCACGTCCTGCAACGACACATTGTTGAACGCGGGGTTCGCCCGCGTGGTCGCGCTCACGGCGGAAGAAAAAACTGGACGGCCATCGGCCAGTGTACCGATGGGATTAATCAGATTGATGTTGTGCAGCCACTGCAATTGCCGACCACCAGTATTCACGAAAGCCACAGTGATTGCATCGTTTTTCGTGAGTTCCCGCGAAATCTGCAGCGTGGTCGTCATGGCGTAGGCATTCTTGAAATTGGGAGCCACCGTGAAGATAGACGGAATGGCCGGGGCTGTAGCCGACGTCAGCGCTGCGGGATACATGGGAGCGCCCGGGGACGTCGGCGAAAGCGAAGCGTTAAACGCTCTGCCTGAACCGTCGTTGTAGAACGCGTTGTACCAGAGATTGGTTGGCGGCGCATCGTAGAATTTTCCCCAAGAAGCGCGTAGCACCGTTTTGTCACCGAGTCTCCAGGCCAGGCCCACCCGCGGCGATACGTCGCCCGCGGGATTGTTGAAACTCCGCGAATACGGATAGGGCGCGTTCGAGTTTGGATTCGGCGAAACGAAGCGATCGTAGCGGACGCCATAGGTCAGCAGAAGAGAGGGCCGCACCTGCCAGCTGTCTTGAGCGAAAAGATCGTAAAAGTTCGAAATGTATCCAACGCGCGAATCGCCGATCAACGCGTTTACGGTCGAGTAAGACAGAGGGTTGGTACCGTCCAGCGCATCCTGATAGGCAGCGATCGTGGGAAAAACGTACTGCGTATATGAATCGCCTTGCTGCACGTCAATGATGCGCGAGTATCCGAAGCCCGCTTTGAAGGTATGGGCACCATGAATATGAGTTACGTTGTCATTCCAACTTGGGATTTTCTCTGCGAACTCATCGCCGGTACTCGTACTCCCGTTAATATTCGCCACGCCGGATATGGTCACAGCCGGCTGCGGCCCGGTCAATGATCCCGCAATATGTTTCTCATTCCGGTATGGATAGGAAAACCGGAATTCGTTCAGCCAGTCCGGCGAAATCGTGCTGACCCACTGCAGGCCGCCGACGTGAGCGCGATCTTTAAAGTCAGCCCCAGCAGCCAGCGTGTTTAGTCCACCCACAGCCGTATTGAAAGGATAAGTATTTCGGAAATAGTTGACGCGCGCAAAGACGTGATTCTTGTCGTTAATATCCCAGTCGGCGCGGACGTCCAGGAATTGCGCGTGCTGTACCGAGGGGGCTGTGCCAAATTGGTCAGCTGAAATTCCAACGGCCTCGAGTGCTGTTTGATTCGCTGCGCTTACGGAATTTGCCACGGGAAGAGCGCGGTAGAGGTGCTCGTACGCGCCATAAATGAAAAGCTTATCCTTTATGATCGGGCCTCCCGCGTTCATGCCGTAGGAATTCATCAATAAATTGGGCTTCGGCTGGGAGGGAGAAAGAAGAATCGGTCGCGCGCTCGTATCCACAGGCCCGCGAAGCCACTGGAACATCCCGTGCAGATCGTTCGTGCCTGATCCAGTAATCACATTATAAATATTTCCGGTGGTGCCGCCGAACTCCGGAGCAAAGCTGTTGCTGACGGTCTGAATCTCGCTCACGTAAACGGAAGAAATCGGAAAAAGACGAAGGCCGTATCGGTCGCTCTCGGTATCCACCATTCCGTCCATCTGATAGTTGATGCGGTCCACGAACCCGTTCGTATTCAACGTACGTGGAATTCCCAATTCGGGGTTGGGATGGCCGCTCACGCCGGGCTGGAACATGATCCAGTTATAGGGGTTTCGAGATGTCAGAGGCAGGGTCTGAATTTCGGTTTCAGTGATCGTTCCGCCAATATTGGTTCTCGCGGGATCCAGCACCGGAACGCCGCCGCTCACTTCGATTGAAGTGCTCAACGCACCCAGTTTAAGGGCGCCATCAACGACACCTTCTTTTCCAGCTTGAAGTGCGATTCCGGTAAATTTGAGCGTTGAAAAGCCATCCTTAGTCACCGTGAGCGTGTAGGTTCCGATGGGCAGCGTCGGGATCACATAGTAGCCGTCATCTGCAGTCGCTGCGTTTCGCGTATATCCGGTCGCGTTGTTCACGGCCGAAACCGTGGCGCCTACGACCGGCTGGCCGGAAGGATCCGTGATGCGGCCTCGTATGGTTGCGTTAATGGACTCCGACTGCGCCCACGCACCAGGCGCGCAGATTAGGAGCAGCACGGCTATACAGATTCCAAAACCCACTGATTTAAACAGCGAATAGAAATCGTCTACCCTCGAAATTCTCATTTGGATCCCCCCCCCGAATGAAAAACAAACTACCCCCCTGTGCCCTACTTCCTAAGCTTCCCTAATAAAGTATAGGCAGGTGTAACACTCGCTCTCCGTGGTGTCAAGAACTTTCCTTGCAGTTCAGCGATCCGGTCTAATCGCGGGAGGAAATGAAGTGGTGTGATGAGTACACGAAATCTTGGCAAAAAAGGGAAAGAACGGTCCGCTGGGGTTCAATAGTCAAAACTGCGTCCGCCAAATGGCGCGGCGGTTCATTCATTGATTAAAGTCCGGTAATTCCAGGTGTTTCGCTCGTTCCAGGTTCGTTTTCCAACGCCGGCCAAGGCATTTTGCTTTTTTCGATTGCAGCAAAAAGAGATGCCTTGAGTTCCTTGGTGACAATCAACCCGAAGCAACAAGATAGCCAAGGGTTTGTAGAATCCTCCGTTTGTGGCGACGTGAGTCGCAAGAGAAAGCATGCGGCGTTGCTTTTTAAGCTCCGATCGTGGCGCTGCGCGGCCCCTCTCCTTCGTGGCGATCGGCTTTGGCACGTATCAATTGTGAGCGTATTTGCATTGGCCGCCATCATGGCAGCGCCTGCTGCTCCGCCGTTTTCAGCGCCAGCCAGATGGCACCGTACAATTGCGCGTCCTCGCCGAGAGTGCTTAACGTTAGTTGCGGGCGGGCGATCTCGTTGCGTTCCAGAATGCGCCGCGTCGCCTCAAACAGCGCCGAGTGAAGTCCCACGCGGCCTCCCAACACCACTTGCGACGTATTTAGGATCACGCTCACATCCGCTATCGCGTCCGCCAGGATTCGCGCGGTCTGCAGGAGTACTTTGCGCGCCCGCGGATCGCCGGATTGCGCCAAATCGAAGATCTCTGTCGCCTTTAGATGCCGCCTGGCCGGGCCTGACTTGTGGCTTGAGTTCCAACTCATCCGCCACATTCGTTCGATGCCGCCGCCTCCAATCACGCCTTCGAGCGGTCCAGGCCGGTGAATCGCCAGACGAGTCTCTTCGGTGCCCGGGACGCGCAGATATCCGATCTCCCCCGCGGCCCAGTCCGAGCCGTGATAAAGCCTGCCGTTCACAAAAATACCCGCTCCGATTCCGGTGCCAATGGCAATGAACACAAAATTTTTCACGCCGCGTGCCGTGCCTGACCAACTTTCTCCAAGTGCGCCAAGATTCACATCGTTTTCGATCGCGGCGGGCACGTCCGCGCTGTCTTCCAAAATCTGCCTCAACGGCACGTCTTTCCAGTTTGTTAGGTTGGGAGCCGAAAATACGATGCCGGCGCGCGAATCCGTGATCCCTGGAGCGCCGGCAGCTACCGCCATCAGCTTCTTCGCCGGAACGCCATTATGCCGTTCCAATTGATGGATTCCACGCATGACCAGCGCGGCAACATGATTCGGCGTGCTCTTGCCATGGATCGGCCCTACCCACTTGCCAATAATCTTGCCATGCAGGTCCGCTAAGACCACACGCACCGCTGTTCCGCCGATGTCCACACCGGCCACGAACCCAAAGGTGTCGTTGAAGCGCAGCAGAGTCGGCGGCCGGCCCCCACTTGAAGTGCCACGACCGATCCGTTCTACAAGGTGTTTTCGCCGCAGATAATTAATGGTGCTGGACACGGTTGGAGCACTTAATCCGGAGTGGCGCACGATGTCGGCACATGAGCAGGGACTGTGCAAGCGCAGCAGCCGAAGAATCTCTCGTGTATTCACCTGCCGCAATTGCCCGGGACGTGCGGGGCCCTTCTGTGCTTCGCCTTCGTACATGAGCAGACTGAGAGCACTTTCCTTGTTTGAGGGTTTCATCGGTCGCCGACCGCCACGGGATCATCCGTTGCAGGGACTAAGTTAAACAACCTTACAAAGTCAGTCAATCCCCAACGCTAAATTTTTGGTGCTGCGGGGCTAGAGCTTTTGTAAACCACGCTGTTTGGCAGATGAATGACCGGAACAAACACCGGCTGCTTGGAAGTAAGTTACGCAGTTTTGTTCACTGGGCAAGCCATCAGCAACAAAGAAGTGCACGACGACGTCCGGCTGGTCAGCTTTCTGGAGTATGATTTGGTTGACTTCGATCTGGAGACCCGCGTGCTCGAACCGCTGGAAAATCCCTTCGGCCCAAAAGTGTTACCGATGTAGCCGGTACATTGTGTAACCCATGTCTCCGGGCCGGCCCCCCAGAATTCTGGTGGACGTGAGGGGATTCGAACCCCTGACCCCCTGCTTGCAAAGCAGGTGCTCTCCCAGCTGAGCTACACGCCCACCGTAACTGCATGATTCTAATAGATTCCGCTTGCGAAAATCTACAAATGAGCACCTGCTGTGTTAGCAGGTGCTCGCGTAGACTGATTTGTCCACCAGTCACGCGCATCCTTTCCCATACAAAATACTTACAAGGATATTCCCAACAGCTCCCAATCTGATTCTCGGTCCATTCGGTCCAAGAAGACAGTTTTTCCAACACGATTAGATACTCGGATAAGGGTCTTCGGTTTCGTACGGAATAGTCGACCGAGCGCAGATTGGGTGACAGGGAACACCTGCCCCGTGAACAGGTATTCTGCTCCAGTTCGTTGGTTCAATCCATGGCCCCGCGGTGCCAAGATTCCAGCCTTATCGTCGTCGACAACAGAGTCCTGCGCCTCTTGAACGGAAACCGGACAGACTGTGTACGATTTGCGGCCAAATCACTCGCTATCCTTCCCTCTTAAGTAGCTGAAAAATCGCCTCGGACTCTGGCGGCATACGACTTGCAATCTTCTGGGGTAGCCCCGCAGGGGCAGGGAGGAAAACGAGATGAAGAGCAAGTCGTTGTTGGTTAGAGTAGCCGCCGAATTCGTCGTTGCAGCCATGGTTTTTTCTACAGCTTTATTTGCTCAGGTTCCGCCGCCACCACCCCAGCCCCCGGCCGAATCCGGGAACTACGTTTCCTTATCCGGGTTGATTTCCCAGTTGAACTACGGTCCTGAGATGGATGTAACGAGTTTCCTGATCAACAAAAACACGCTCGTGATGTTTGGGCCCCCGGTCGCCTCGCTGGTGAACTCAGTACTGAAGGTCGGCGAAAACGTGCAAGCCAGCGGCTACGCAAGCACGACGGCCAGTGGCATGTCGCGTGTCGATCTCGTCAGTCTTACAGCAGGAGGCCGGACATTTTCGGTGCCGCAGCCGGGTCAATTCACCAGCTATAGCGGCTCGGGCACGGTGAAACAACTGAATTACAACCGCGAGGGTGACGTGGACGGATTCCTGTTGAGCAATGACGTGTTCGCGAAAACTCCGCCGCCCTTTAGCACCACTCTGAATTCAATCGTCTCAGTCGGCAGCCAGGTTTCCATCACGGGCTACGCCCACCAAGGCATGAATGGCTGGACGATCGTGGATGTCCAGTCGATCAACGGACAGACAGTTGCGGCTGGTTCCGTTGGTCCACTTCCGGGAACTCGTTAAGCCACATCGCGGCCTCGAAGGGGCCGCTTTTTGGGCATCGGAGTCGGCGACCCAAAGGAATGAGGGCCGCCGCACGGCCCGGTGCGGCGTCCCGCGGGAAGGTGAGCGTCCCGATGCAAGGTGATCAGAATAGTTCGGGAAAAACTCGAAGCATCCACGGGACGGAATGGCTGAATTTTTTCCTTGCGGACGTGCAGTCAGGCGTCGGCCCCTTCGTCGCAGCCTATCTCGCGGCAAGCGGCTGGAGTCCTGACAGAGTTGGGTTGGCATTAACTGTAGGAGGGATCGTTACTGTTCTCTTGCAGACGCCTGCGGGCGCCATTGTCGATACATTTCGTTCGAAGCGCGCGGTGCTTGCCGGTGCGATTGCGGCAATTGGTTTCGCCGGTTTGATCCTCGCGTTTCGAACCACCACACTATTCATCGACCTCTCACAAGTCTTAATCGGCGCCGCTGGCTCGTTTCTGGGCCCGGCTGTGGCAGCGATCACGTTGGGCATAGTGGGGCAGCGAGCGTTTGATCACCAGTTTGGTCGTAACCAGGGGTTCAACTCAGCGGGCAACGTTGTAGCCGCGCTGCTGCTCGGAGCTGTGGGTTATGAACTCGGAAATCGTGCGATCTTTCTTGCCACGATTGGACTCGCGATACCGGCGCTGATTGCGCTCGCCCTGATCGATCCACGCCAAATTGACCACAGCCGTGCGCGGGCGTCCAATTGCAATTCTGGTGAGGACCAAGCTTCGCGCCTACATGTTCTCCTGGTTGATCGACCTTTACTTGCGTTTTGTTTCGCAGGATTTCTTTTCCACCTCGCCAACGCGGCTATGCTGCCGGAGCTGGGCGAATTGCTCTCCAGAGGGAATTCCCGCTCGGCGGCGCCCTTTATGTCGGCGTGCGTGATTGTGACGCAGATGGTCATCACATTGACGGCAGCGGCGATCGGCAGGCGCGCTGGCACAAAGGGACGCAAGAGGCTCCTTCTGTTGGGCTTTTGTGTGCTGCCCATCCGCGGCGTTCTCTACACGCTCACGCGATCTGTGCCGGCGCTGATTGCCATTCAGCTCCTCGACGGGATCGCAAACGCGATCTTCGGGGTCGTGTCGATGCTTGTGGTTCTTGATCGGACGCGCGGGACCGGCCGCTTCAACTTGGCACAGGGAGCACTGGCCACAACCGTTGGGATCGGTGCTGCGCTGAGCAATGTCCTCGGCGGAGAACTTGTCGAGCACGTCGGATTCGATGCCTCCTTCATAGGACTCGCATTCGTTGCTCTCGTCGCGCTACTTGTCCTTTGGCTTATGGTGCCCGAGACGCTGCCATGTCCGACAGAGAGACGCGAACAGCCTCCTACAGTCGCGGTTCCATTGTTCGACTCGGAGGGCCGTCTCTGAAATGCCCACTGCTCTCATTTGGATAATCGCAGGGACGAGCATTTCGCTCATGCTCGTGCGCCCCAAACGCAGCTCAGAAGCGCTCTGGGTGAGTCTGGGCGCTGCTCTTCTGGTGCTATTCAAGTTGATATCTCTGAGGAACGCGATCGCAGCGGTTCGCGCGGGATTTGACGTTTATCTTTTTCTGGCGGGAATGATGCTGCTGGCGGAACTGGCGCGTCAGGCCGGCGTTTTCGATTGGCTCGCCGATGTTGCGAGCCAGCTCGCGGGAGGGTCTTCCTCACGCCTGTTTCTGCTCGTGTATCTCGTGGGGGTCGTTGTCACTGTGTTCCTTTCCAATGATGCCACCGCCGTTGTTTTAACGCCCGCTGTGCTGGCTACGGTTCGCTGGGCGGAAGTGGAGCCGCGCCCCCATCTGCTCGCGTGCGCGTTTATTGCGAATGCCGCAAGCTTCGCCCTGCCAATCTCGAATCCAGCAAATCTCGTCGTTTATGGATCACATCTGCCCAACCTTTTTGGTTGGCTGCGCACATTCTGGCTTCCGTCGCTTATTTCAATCGTGACTACTTTTCTTTGCCTTCGATGGTTGATGCGCGCCGCTCTGAGACGGAGGGTTCGCAATCATAGGGCGAGAATTCCGCTCACAAACGACGCACGGCTTGCGCTGGCGGGGCTGCTCTTCGGAGCTGCCATCCTGCTCGGTGCATCCGCGCGCGGGTTGCCGCTCGGGCTGCCGACTTGCGCAGCGGCCCTAGTGGCTCTTCTTGTCGTTTCGTTGCGCGACCGCCGAATGCTCGCTTCAGTCGTCACGGGAGTGTCTTGGAGCGTGCTTTCCCTCGTAGCCGGTCTCTTCGTAATTGTCGAAGCGCTGAATGGGGCAGGGCTGCTTGACGCGGCGAGGCTCGGGCTTGCGCGCTTGTCCGTTGTCTCTGTGCCGCTTGCGAGATTCGGCGCCGGGTTCTCAGTTTCGCTTCTGTCGAATTTAATGAACAATCTGCCGGTTGGGTTGGCTAGTGGATCGGCTCTGCAGCAACCGGGGTACTACTCGCCGATGGCACATGCGATCCTCTTGGAGTCGACCTCGGGCCTAATCTGTCGGTAACCGGTTCGCTCGCTACTATCCTTTGGTTGATCGCATTGCGGCGAGACAATGTGGAGATCACAGCTTGGCAGTTCTTCAAAATCGGAGTGATTGTGATGCCCATTTCACTGCTACTAGCCATTATGGGCTGCGCCCACTGAGGCCTTTTCACATGGCGTTGGCGACGATAAAACTTGGAAAGCAAAGTGCGTTCCGCGGCAGAGGGGTTTTCTGGCCTGCAATGATTCTCGCACTCCTGGCAGTCGGCTCACCGGTTTCAGCGAGCGCCGCTTCAAGACAAAACGGTCCGCTTGGACCGCCTCCTTCACTACATGCTCCGGCGAGACCTGCGCCACCTTTGGATGCTCGTGCGGTTGCCGACCACATCGAGCATGTGCGCCGAGCACGCGCAAACTTGAAAACACCTGACAGCGATTGCCGGGCACTCGCCGAGGAATCGGACAAATACCTGGGTAGAGCCACGCAGGCGCTGGAGCGAAACGAAAGGTTTCTCGCCGATCGTTTTGCGGCGGC
>Ga0335079_10006521_pt1 | contig 13353 bp, 11 predicted proteins | sample Lox_Sample_33_FD_206719 | JGI IMG/M metagenome (GOLD analysis project Ga0335079, IMG submission 206719) | Soil microbial communities from Loxahatchee National Wildlife Refuge, Florida, United States - Lox_Sample_3.3 | ecosystem: Environmental > Terrestrial > Soil > Wetlands | place: USA... | reverse complement strand
GTCGTGTACGGCCCGTCCCTCGAGGCCGCCCGCGCCCGCATCGCCGAGGCCCGCGGCCAGCCCGCCTCGCTCCGCCTGGGGCTCTGGATCCTGGCGCGCCCCGTCCGCCAGCGGGTGCTGTGGAGCCTCGCCCGACTCGCCCGCGCGACCCGCCTGCCGGAGGCTCTCGCGCGCGGCGCGACCCGCGCGGCGAACGGAGCCGGGCCCTCGGAGGCGACGCTCGCGCCGCCCGCGCTGCTCGCGCTCGCGATGCTGGCCTCGACCCGTCCCTCCGCCGGCGCCCGACGGCCGCCGGCGGCGCGGCCGGCCCGTCCGTCCGCCGCGATGGCCCTGTTCCGCGGCTGCGTGATGGACGGGCTGTTCGGCCACGTGCACGGCGCCACCATCCGCGCCCTGGCCGCGAACGGCGTGGCGGTGCGCGAGGTGGCCGCGCAGGTCTGCTGCGGGGCGCTCGCCGCCCACGCCGGCGACGCGGGCGCGGCGCGCGCGCTCGCGCGGCGCAACGTGCTGGCCTTCGACGCCGCCGCCCCGGGACTGCCGGTCGTGACCAACAGCGCCGGCTGCGGAGCCATGCTCAAGGCGTACGGCGAGTGGCTGGCGGACGATCCGCTGGCGGAGCGAGCCCACGCGTTCGCCGCGCGCGTCCGCGACGTCAGCGAGGTGCTCGCCGAGCGCGGCCCGCGACCGGCGGCTCCGCTGCGCCTGCGGGTAGCGTACGACGCGCCCTGCCATCTGCACCACGCGCAACAAGTGACCGCAGCGCCGCTGGCGCTGCTCGCGGCCATCCCGGAGCTCGAGCTCGTGCCGCTCGAGGGGAGCGATCGCTGCTGCGGCAGCGCCGGCATCTACTCGCTGCTCCAGCCGCACCTCTCCCTGGAGGTGCTCGAGGCCAAGATCGCCGCCATCGCGGCCGCGGCACCCGACGTGGTGGCGACCGGCAACCCCGGATGCCTGATGCAGATCGGTGCGGGCACGCTGCTGGCGGGGCTCGACGTCGAGCTGCGCCATCCGGTCGAGCTGCTGGATCGAGCGTACGGTGGCTGAGCGCGTCCGCACGGACGACGTGCTCCTGCTCGACTACAACGGCGTCATCGTCGACGACGAGCCGATCCACTTCGCGGTGCTGCGCGACCTGCTGGCGGTCGAGCGCATCGCGCTGGACGAGCCCACTTATCTCGCGCACTTCCTCGGCCGCGACGACCGGGCCTGCATCGGCCAAGCGTTTCATCGCGCGGGCCGCGCGCTCGAGGCGGACGAGGCCCTCATCCTCGCGGCGCGCAAGGCGCGCTGGTACGCGGAGTCGGTGGCGGCCGGCGTGCCCGTCGTCCCGGGCGTGCGCCGCTTCGTCCGCGAGGCGGCCGCGACCATGCGGGTCGCCGTGGTGAGCGGCGCCCTGCGCGAGGAGATCCGCGCCGGGCTCGCCCACGCCGGCGTCGCCGACGTCGTGGAGTGCGTCGTCGGCGCGGAGGACGTCACGCGCGGGAAGCCGGACCCCGAGGGCCATCGCACGGCGCTCGCGCGACTGGCGGGCCCGGGCGGGACCGTGCGGGCCGTCGTGGTGGAGGACTCGCGGCCCGGGCTCGAGGCGGCGCGCGCGCTCGGCGCCGGGAGCGTGATGCTCACGACCGGATTCGGAACCGCGGACGCGGCTGGCGCCGATCTGGTGTGGGCATCGTTCGACGGGCACACGCCCGGTGAGCTGCAACCGCTCCTGCGGGAGGTCGCGCCTGACCCCCGCGCCTGAGGCGGGCCCGCTGGTCCCGCATGACGCGGTCGGCCCGGCCGCGCGCGAGGCGCTGGCCGCTCACGCGGGCGTCGTCGAACGGCCGGGCCTGGCGGTGTTCCGCGTGGTGGGCGGCGGCCGGCTCACGTGCCTGCAGGGCCTGGTCACCTGCGACGTGGAGCAGCCCGGCGACGGCTCGCACGTCTTCGGCGCGCTGCTCACCGTGAAGGGGATGATCGTCTCGCCGCTCTGGATCACGCGCCTCGCCGACGCGCTCGTGATCGCCGTGCCGGCCGACGCCGCGGCCGCGGTGGCCGCCACGTTCGAGCGCTCGCTCCCGCCGAGGCTGTGCCGCTGGGAGGACGTGACCGCCGCATCGTGTCCGGTCGGCCTCTACGGCCCCGCGGCCCACCGCCTGCGCGCCGCGGTCACGGACGGTGAACCGCCCGCGGCGGACCGAGCCGGAGTGCTGCGCCACGGCACGGCCGCGGTGATCGCCGCGCGCGTCACGGCGCGCGGCCTCGACGGATTCGACTGCATGGTCCCGGCCGGCGCGGCGGCCGCCTTCGTGGCCGTCCTGTTGGCCCGGGGCGCGGTCCCGCTCCCGCCCGCCGCGCTCGAGGAGCGCCGCATACTCGCAGGCTTCCCGCGGCTCGGCGCCGAGATCGACGAGAAGACGCTGCCGCAGGAGGTGCGCTTCGACGAGCTCGGCGGCGTGTCGTACACCAAGGGCTGTTACCTCGGGCAGGAGACCGTGGCGCGGGTGCACTTCCGCGGCCACGCCAACCGCTATCTCGCCGGCCTCGCGCTCGAGCGCGAGCCGCCGGCGCTCCCGAGCGAGATCGTCCACGACGGGCAGCCGGCCGGCCGGCTCAGCAGCGCCTGCTGGTGGGACGCGCGGCGCGCCTGGGTGGGACTCGCGGTGGTCCGGCGCGGCACGGCGCCCGGCAGCGCGGTCACGCTGACCGGCGGCGGCGCGGCCACCGTGCGCGACCTGCCGTGGGAGCCGGCGCCGCCCGGCGCGGCGCCGTGAAGGTCTTCGTCACCGGCGGCACGGGCCTCGTGGGGCGCCACGTGATCGCCGCACTGCGCGCCCGCGGGGACGAGGTCCGCGCGCTGGCCCGCAACGAGCCGGCCGCCGCCGACCTCGCCCGCCTGGGCGCCGAGCCGGTGCGCGGCGATCTGTCGGACGAGGCGCGCCTCGGCGACCAGCTCGCCGGTTGCGACGCGGTGGTGCACGCCGCGGCGATCGTGCTCGCGGGCGGACGCTGGCCCGCCTGGCACGAGGCGAACGTGCTGGGCACCGAGCGGGTGGCGCGCAGCGCCGCGCGTCACGGCGCCCGACTGGTTCACGTGTCGTCGGTCGCGGTGTACGGTCGCCAGCAGGCGCTCGACCCGGGCGCCGCCGGACTGGACGAGACGTTCGACCTCGAGGGCGCGCCGACGCCGCGCGACCTCTATGCCCGGTCCAAGCGCGAAGCGGAGGTCGCCGTGTGGCGCGTCGCGCGGGAAACGCGGTTGCGCGCGGTGGCCCTGCGCCCCTGCGTCATCTATGGAGAGGGCGATCGGCACTTCTCGCCCCGGGTCGCCCGGATGCTGCGCCTGGGCGTCGCGCCGCTGGTCGGCGACGGGACCAACCACATGACGGTCGTCTACGCGGGCAACGTCGCGGCGGGCGTGACCGCCGCCCTCGATCACGCCGACGTCACCGGCCCGTTCAACATCACGAACGACGGCGAGGTGACGCTGCGCGGATTCATCGAGCGGTTCGCCGCCGGCATGGGCGTCGCCGCGCGGACGCTGCGGATCCCGCGCGGCCTCGCGTGGAACGCGGCGCGGGTCCTGGATGCCGCGCTCGGCGCGCTGCCGCTGAACGGGCCGTCGCTGACCGCCGCCGTCCGGTTCCTCGCCGGCGAAAACGCGTACTCGTCGGCCCGCGCCCGGCACGTGCTCGGCTGGACGCCGCCGTTCCCCGCCGCCGAAGCGGTGGAGCGCACGGGCGCCGGCTTCCGCTCCCCGGCATCACCTTCCTGAAAACACGAAGGCCCGGAGATCACTCCGGGCCTTCATGCGTCGAAGTGCAGTGACCCTTACATGCCCTTCTTCTTCATCGGGGTCTCCGCCTTCTTCGCGGGCGCCGCAGCCGGAGCCGCCATCTTCGACGTGTCGGCCGTCGCGGCCGGCTTCATCGTGTCGGTCATGGCCGGAGCCGGCGCGGCAGCCGGGGTCTGCGTTTCAGCCGGGGGCGCCGCTTCCTTCTTCGCGCACGCCATGAGCCCGAGGACCGCAACTGCCAGGAACAAGCGCTTCATCATTTCTCCTTGGCAACTTGATTATCTCAGCGGAACACATATCGAGGTCCGTGCGCCGCTGCCGCCGGCCTCAACCGGCGCAAAAGCTACCCAAACCCCGCTTTCTGTCAAGGGTTAGCCCCTCGCAATCCGCCCCGCCCGCGACCGGGAATCTCGCCGTCGTCACCTCTTCGCGGCGCCCCCGCAAAACCTTGCGGAGCATGGCCTTATGGCGGCCGCGGCCTGCCGCCCGAATCGGCGCGCGCTCCGCCGCCGACTACCAACGCACGCTGAAGTCCAGCCACGGCAACACGCCGTGGTAGTCGGAGCCCACGATCTGCACGAGTCCGACATCCACGGCGACCTTCTCCTCCACGAAGCGAACGCCGCCCACGACCGGTACCTCGTTCGAGCCCGGGAATTTCCATCCTTCGGCGAGCAGCTTGATCCCGCGGCTCACGCGCAGCTCGCCGCCCCCCATGACCCAGGGATGCTCCCCGGTGCCGCCCGAGGCGAACGGCCAGCCGAGGCCGACGCTCACGGCGGCGTCCTCGCTCCCGACCGTGGTCGCGGCGTACGCGACGCCTCCCCACGCGTCCACCACGTCGGACCATTCCAGCCGCATGTACAAGGCGCCGACCGCGAGGTTGAAGTTCGGCGTCCGCACCAGGCCCACCTTGGGAGCCAGGTAGAGGAACTGCTGATCGATGCGCAGGCCCGGGATCACCGACATGCCGCCCGCCAGCGTGAAGCGATCCAGGATGCCGTAGCCCGCGCTGGCGAACAGCACGTAGTAGTCGCCCACGTAGCCCTCGCCCTGTCGAAGCAGGCGCGCCGTGGGCGCGAGGAAGAGCCGCGTGCGGCCCGGGTCGCGCCGGCCGAAGCGGCCGAGACCGGCGCCGGCGAGCGCGCTCCAGCCCGCGAGCGAGCGCCGAGGCACGACGACGGTGACGCCCGCCTTGGTCACGATCGTGCACGAGGAGTCGGTCGTCGCCGCCACGCGTCCGGTGACCGAGGAACCGTCGATGAGCTGCAGCGCCACCACCGCGGAATCCACCGGGGGCAGCGCGGGCTGCTGCGCGAGCCCGGGGCGCGAGCAGACGATCAGCAGCACGGCGACGCACACCTGGCGGCACGACATGGCGGGCCTCCCGTCCATCGAGCGATATGGAATGCGGACCGCCGAGGGTCAAGCGCGCGGTGGCCGAATTCCGGACGGTGGAGGTCGGGGATGCTCCGCCCTTGAACGGGGGGCGCCACGGTACGAATATCCCGCATATGCCCAAGCCACGTACCCTGGGCGAGCTGGCGCAATCCGAATGGGGATCGCCGGAGCGCCGGACCCGCACGGTCAAGGACGAACTGCGGGCCAACCTGCTGTGCCGTCTCGAGACCGACCAGCCCATCTTCCCCGGCATCGTCGGCTACGACGACACCGTGGTGCCGCAGCTCGTCAACGCCGTCCTGTCGCGGCACAACTTCATCCTGCTCGGCCTCAGGGGTCAGGCCAAGTCGCGCATCGTGCGCGGGCTGGTCGCGCTGCTCGACGAGGAGCTGCCGATCCTCGAGGGCAGCGAGGTCAACGACAATCCCTTCGCCCCGATCTCGAAGTACGGGCGGCTGCTGGTCGAGGAGCGCGGCGACGCCGCGCCGGTGGCGTGGGTGCCGCGCGAGCAGCGGTACGTGGAGAAGCTGGCGACGCCCGACGTGACGATCGCCGACATCATCGGCGACGTGGACCCCATCAAGGCGGCGCGCGGCGGGCACCTGCTGTCCGACGAGCTGACGATCCACTACGGCCTGCTGCCGCGCGCCAACCGCGGCGTGTTCGCGATCAACGAGCTGCCCGACCTGGCCGCGAAGATCCAGGTGGGCCTGTTCAACATCATGCAGGAGGGCGACGTCCAGATCAAAGGCTACCCGATCCGCCTTCCGCTGGACGTCGCGCTGGTGTTCACGGCCAATCCCGAGGACTACACCGCGCGCGGCAAGATCATCACCCCGCTGAAGGACCGGGTGGGGTCGGAGATCGCCACGCACTACCCGCGCTCGCTGGACCTGGGCATGGCCATCACCGGGCAGGAGGCCTGGCTGGAGCGCGGAGGCCGTCCGGTGATGGTGCCCGACTTCATCGCCGAGCTGGTCGAGCGCGTGGCCTTCGAGGCGCGCGGCGACAAGCGCGTCGACAAGCGCTCGGGCGTCAGCCAGCGGCTGCCGATCTCGGTGCTGGAGAACGTCGTGTCGAACGCGGAGCGCCGGGCCACGGTCAACAAGGAGAAGACCATCGTCCCGCGCGTGTCGGACGTCTACGCGGCCGTCACCGCCATCACCGGCAAGCTGGAGCTCGAGTACGAGGGTGAGCTGCAGGGCGCCGACGCCATCGCCCGGGAGCTGATCCGGCGCGCGGCCGGCGCCACCTTCGGCGAACGCGCGGGCGGCGCCAACGTGGACGACATCGTGCACTGGTTCGACGAGGGCGGCGCGCTCAAGGTCTCGCACGACGAGCGCTCCGACGCCCTGCTCAAGGGCTTCGGCGTCGTGCCCGCGCTCCTCGACCTGGTGGACACGGTCGGACTGGCGCGCCGCAAGGACCCCGCCACCATGGTCGCCGCGTGCGAGCTGGTGCTGGAAGGGCTCGCCGCCGAGCGCCGGATCGCGCGCAGCGAGGAAGCGGGGTACACCCGCATCCGGCCGGAGCGCCAGGGCCCGCCCTTCCCCAAGTCCGGACCCGGCAGCCCGTTCGCCTAGGCCCCGTGGCCGTCATCACCATCACCCGCCAATACGGGGCCGGCGGCTCCCTGGTCGCGCAGCGCGTCGCGGAGGCGCTGGGGTGGACGGTGATCGACAACGAATTCGTGGGCGAGGTCGCCACGCGCGCCGGGCTCGCCGCCGAGGAGGTCGCGGCCCGTGAGGAGCGCACCCCCTCGCTGCTCGAGCGCCTGTCCCGCACGCTCGCCGCCTCGGCGCCCGAGATGTTCGTTCCGACCGCGACCGCGACGGTGGAGCCCGACGAGGAAGCCCTGCTCCGCGTCACCGAGCGCGTCATCGCCGAGGCGGCCGCCCACGGCCGCGTCGTGCTGGTGGGCCGGGGAGCCACCGCGTTTCTCGCCACCGCCCCCGAGCGGGCCACCGCGCTGCACGTCTACGTCGTGGCGCCGCGCGAGGTGCGCGTGGCCACCGTGATGTCGCGCTTCGGCCTGTCCGAATCGGACGCCGTGAAGGCGGTCGACGACACGGACGCCGCGCGCGAGCGCTACCTGGAGCGGCACTACGGGCGGCGCCGCGACGACGCGTCCAACTATCACCTCGTGGTCAACACGGCCTGGCTGGGCTACGAAGGGGCCGCCGAGGCGGTCGCGCACCTGGCGCGCAGGCAGGGGCTGGCGTAGCGGGCGTCGCCGCGCGGCCGGCCGGCTACCGAAGCGCCGGCACCTCCGGCACCCGCCCCCACAGCGCGAGCGAGGAAATCGCGCAGATCATGCCGCCGAGGACGACCGCGGTCGGCGCTCCCAGATGCTCCGCGACGAACCCCGCCTGGAGGGCGCCGAACGGCGCCATCCCGATGAACATGAAGGTGTAGAAGCCCATCAGGCGTCCCCGCAGGCCGTCGGGCACCAGGGACTGCAGCAGCGTGTTGGTCACGGCGGTGTTGAGGATCATCGCGCCGCCGCACAGCGAGAGAAGCAACAGCGCCGGTCCGAACCAGGGGCACAGGGCGAACGCGGTCAGCGCCACCCCGAAGGCCGGGCCCGTCCACACGAGCAGCGCACCCTTGCGCACCCTCGGACCGAACGCGGCCAGGCCCAGCGCCGCCAGCATCGCCCCGATGCCCACGGCCGCCATCAGGACGCCCAGCCCCGCCGCGCCCACCCGCAGCTCGTCGCGCGCGAAGACGGGCATCAGCACCAGGAACGGGAACCCGAACACGCTGATGACCGCGATCATCGCGACGAGGGCGAGCACCCGCCGGTCGCCGCGTACGTAGCGCAGGCCTTCCCGCAGCCGCGCCCAGTCGCCCCCCTCGTGCCGGGGCCGGACCCACGGCGGGAGCCGCATCATCCACAGGCCGGCGATCACGGCGACGTACGAGAGCGCGTTGAGGAAGTAGCACCAGCCGAGACCCACCGCGCTGATCAGCAACCCGGCGATCGACGGCCCCACGACCCGCGCGGCGTTGAACGCCGACGAGTTGAGCGCAATCGCGTTGGTGAGATGCTCGCGCCCGGTGAGCTCCACGATGAACGCCTGCCGGAAAGGCGTGTCGAAGGCGTTCACCACGCCGAGGAAGCCGGCGATCGCCGCCACCTGCCACAGCGCGATCCGGTGCGTCCAGATCAACACGGCCAGCACCAGCGCCTGGAGCAGCGACAGCGTCTGGGTCACGATGATGGCCCGGTGCTTGTTGGTGCGGTCCGCGAACACGCCCGCCGGCAGCGAGACGAGCAGAATGGGGAGCGAGCCGAGCGCGCTCACCAGGCCGATGTCGAAGGGCGAGTTCGTGAGCTGCAGCACGAGCCAGCCCTGCGCCACCGACTGCATCCAGGTGCCGACGAGGCTGATGGTCTGGCCGGTGAAGAAGAGCCGGAAGTTGCGCTGCCGCAGGGAGGCGAAGGGAGAGATGGCGGCGCCGGGCATTGCCGGAATGTGACGCCCGGACGACCTTACGGGGAGTCCCGTGCGCTACACGACCTTTTCCAAGCACATCGCCCAGCTGGCCGATGCGGTCAATCTTCAGGACCTGCTCGACCAGCTCGCCGACTTCCTCCTGCAGTCGGGTTTCGCCGGCGGCGCGAGCGAGCGACTGTGGGGCGATCTCGGCGAGCCGGAGGGCGATCGCTCGCTCGAGTCGCTGCGCGAGGCCATCCTCGAGGCGCTGAAGAACTCCGGCAAGCTGACTCCCGAGATGCTCAAGGTGCTGCGGGGCGAGAGCACCGGCGACCCGGCCCGCGACGCCGAGCTGCAGCGGGAGCTCGCCGAGCTGCTCGACATCATCGTCCAGCGCCTGATGGACGAGGGCTACCTCAGCGTGTCCGAGGCGCCGCGGATGCCCGGCGGCCAGGAGGTCGTCGAGGGAACGGCCGGCCAGGCCCGCTCGGCCGCGCAGCAGGTGCACTTCAATCTCACCGAGAAGGGCGTCGATTTCCTCGGTTACCGCGCCCTGCGCAGCCTGCTCGGGAGCGTCGGCCGGTCGAGCTACGGCAGCCATGAGACGCCCTACCTCGCCACCGGCGTCGAGGCGGAGGCCGCCAGCCGGCCGTACGAGTACGGCGACACGATGAACCTGGACGTGATCGCGACCCTGCTGTCCGCCATCGAGCGCGAGGGGCTCGGTGTGCCTTTGAACCTCGAGTACGGCGACCTGATGGTGCACCAGGCGGAGTACCGCTCCAGCGCCGCCACGGTGCTCATGCTCGACTGCTCGCACTCGATGATCCTGTACGGCGAGGATCGCTTCACGCCCGCCAAGAAGGTGGCGCTCGCCCTGACCCACCTGATCCGCACGCAGTTCCCCGGCGACACGCTGCGCGTGGTGCTGTTCCACGATTCCGCGGAGGAGATTCCGCTCGCCACGCTCGCGCACGCGCAGGTGGGGCCGTATCACACCAACACCGCCGAAGGGCTCAAGTTGGCGCGCCGGCTGCTGCTGGCGCAGCGCAAGGACATGCGCCAGATCATCATGATCACGGACGGCAAGCCGTCGGCACTCACCTTGCCGGACGGCCGCGTCTACGTGAACTCGATGGGGCTCGACCCGAAGATCCTGCAGGCCACGTTCCGCGAGGTGGCGCTGTGCAAGCGCAGCAACATCATGATCAACACGTTCATGCTGGCGCGGGACCGGATGCTGGTGGACTTCGTCAAGAAGGTCTCGGAGATCTGCCGGGGGAAGGCGTACTTCACCAATACCATGACCCTCGGGCAGTTCATCCTGATGGACTTCATGAAGCGCAAGACCATGCGGGTCAGCTGAGCCGCGGCGCGCCTCCGGCGTCCTGGCCGTGTTCGACCTGATCCGCCTGTTCCGCCTCGCCGTGCTCGCCGCGGCCGGCTTCCTGGCGCTCGGCGCCTTCGCCGCCATGGCCGTGCAGGCCCGCCGCATCAACCCGTTCGGTCGCGCGGCGCGCGCCGTGCGCGCGGTCACCGACCCGCTGCTCGAGCCCATCGAGCGCCGCCTGCTGCGCGCCGGCGGCAATCCCCAGAACGCCCCGTGGTGGCTGTTGGGCCTGGCGGTCGGCGGCGCGATCGTGCTGGTCCAGGCGGTCGAATGGCTGGCGGGCCAGGCCGCCCTGCTCGCCGGAGCCGCGGGCTCCGGCTCCGCGCTCGGCCTCGTCGTGAACTGGGCCTTCAGCCTCGTGATCCTCGCGCTGATCGTCCGCATCGTGGGCTCGTGGTTGGGCGCATCGCGCTACACCCCGTGGATGAGGCCATTCGTGTGGGCCACGGAGTGGCTGCTGGCGCCCCTGCGGCGCGTCGTGCCTCCCATCGGAATGCTCGACTTCACACCGTTCGTCGCGTGGATCCTGCTCGAGCTGGCGAGGAGCTACGTGCTGCGCGCCTTGTGACGCCGTGGCTCACGGCGGCGGCGGCGGGCGTGCGCCTGGCCGTCGTGGTCACGCCCCGGGCCTCCCGCACGGAGGTGGCCGGCGTGGCGGAGGGACGGCTCAAGATCCGCGTGGCGGCCCCGCCCGTCGGCGGCGCCGCCAACGAGGAGTTGGTGCGCTTCCTGGCCCGGGCGCTGGGCGTGCCCCGCGGCGCCGTCGCGGTCACGGCGGGCGCGGCCGGCCGGCGGAAGACCTTGCAGGTGCAGGGGATAGGCGCGGAGGAGGTGGCCCGGCGGCTGACGGCGTAGGGCCTCCGCTGGCGCGGCTCCCGGCGCCATGGTAATTTCCGTGCACAACAGATTCCGTGGCGATTTGCGGCGTATTGCGGCCACGTTAAACATTCCGCTAAAAAGCCGGCCGGGTGGTGCCAGCTTTCAGCGCCGCCGGGCCGTTTTCATTTTTCAGGGACCAGTGCCGTGGCAGATCTAAACCGACGCGATCAGCTCGCCGCCGCGCTCGACCGGCGGATCCTCGTGCTCGATGGGGCGATGGGCACGATGATCCAGAGCTACGGCCTCGCCGAGGAAGACTTCCGCGGCGAGCGGCTGCGCGCGCACCCCGCGCCGCTCAAGGGTGACAACGAGCTGCTGTCGCTCACGCGTCCCGACGTGATCGAGGCCATCCACCGCGCCTACTTCGAGGCCGGGGCCGACATCGCCGAGACCAACACCTTCACCGCGAACGCCATCGCGCAGGCCGACTACGGCACCGTACACCTGGTGCGCGAGCTGAACGTCGCCTCCGCGCGCCTGGCACGGCGCGTGGCAGACGAGGTCACGGCGGCCGAGCCGGGGCGACCGCGCTTCGTGGCGGGGATCCTCGGCCCCACCAACCGGACGGCCTCGCTCTCGCCGGACGTGAACAACCCCGGTTTCCGCGCGGTGACGTTCGACGAGCTGGCCGCCGCCTACGCCGAGCAGGCCGACGCGCTGCTGGAGGGCGGCGTGGACCTGCTGATGGTCGAGACCGTCTTCGACACCCTGAACTGCAAGGCTGCCCTGTTCGCCGTGCGCGACGTGCTCGAGCGCCGCGGTGCGGACGTGCCACTCATGGTTTCGGGCACCATCACCGACAAGAGCGGGCGCACGCTCTCCGGCCAGACCACCGAAGCGTTCTGGAACTCGATCCGCCACGCGGGGCTGTGGAGCGTGGGCCTCAACTGCGCCCTGGGCGCCAGGGAGCTGCGCCCCTACGTCGAGGAGCTGTCGCGGATCGCCGACGTGCCGGTGAGCTGTCACCCCAACGCCGGTCTCCCCAACGCGTTCGGCGGCTACGACCAGGGCCCCGAAGAGATGGCGGGGGTGCTGGGCGAGTTCGCCGCCAGCGGCTTCGTCAACATCGTGGGCGGGTGCTGCGGCACGACGCCGGCGCACATCCGCGCCATCGCCGGCGCGGTGCGGGACCTGAAGCCGCGCGCCGTGCCCGCGATCCCGCCCTACACGCGCCTCGCGGGACTGGAGCCGCTCACCATCCGTCCCGATTCGCTGTTCGTGAACGTCGGCGAGCGCACCAACGTCACGGGGTCGAGCAAGTTCGCGGAGCTGATCAAGCGCGGCGACCACGAGGCGGCGCTCGAGGTCGCGCGGGAGCAGGTCGAAAACGGCGCGCAGGCCATTGACGTCAACATGGACGAGGCGCTGCTCGATTCGGCCGCGGCCATGGGCACGTTCCTCAATCTGGTCGCCGCGGAGCCGGATATCAGCAAGGTCCCGGTCATGATTGATTCCTCGAAGTGGGAGGTGATCGAGACCGGCCTCAAGCGTCTCCAGGGCAAGGGCATCGTCAACTCGATCAGCCTCAAGGAAGGCGAGGACGCGTTCCTCGAGAAGGCGCGACGCATCCGCCGCTACGGCGCGGCGGTCGTGGTGATGGCGTTCGACGAAACAGGGCAGGCCGACACCTACGAACGGCGGGTGGCGGTGCTGACTCGCGCCTACCGGCTGCTCACGGAGCGGGCGGGCATCGCGCCCGAAGACGTCATCCTCGACCCGAACGTCTTCCCGGTGGGCACGGGCTTGGCCGAGCACGCGACCTACGCCGTGGACTACATCCGCGCCTGCCGGACCATCAAGGAGACGCTCCCCCGCGCGCTGGTGTCGGGCGGCGTGAGCAACCTGTCGTTCTCCTTCCGCAGCAATGCGGCGGTCCGCCAGGCGATGAATTCGGCGTTCCTCTATCACGCGCGGCGCGCCGGGATGGACCTCGGCATCGTCAATCCCGGGCAGCTCACCGTCTACGACGACATCCCCAAGGACCTGCTCGAGGCGGTGGAGGACGTCCTGTTCAACCGCCGCGACGACGCGACCGAGCGCCTGGTCACGCTGGCGGAAGGCGTGTCGGGCACGAGGAAGGCGGCCGAGGCGGTCGAATGGCGCGGCTGGCCGGTCGAGCGGCGGCTCCAGCACGCGCTGGTGGAGGGCATCCTCGACCACATCGAAGCCGACACCGAGGAGGCGCGCGCCGCCCGGCCGCGGGCCATAGAGGTGATCGAGGGCCCGCTGATGGACGGGATGAACGTGGTCGGCGACCTGTTCGGCGCCGGCAAGATGTTCCTCCCGCAGGTGGTGAAGAGCGCCCGGGTGATGAAGAAGGCGGTGGCCTACCTGGTGCCGTTCATCGAGCGGGAGCGCGCGGCCGGCGGCTCCGCGCCGCGGTCCAACGGCACCATCGTGCTGGCCACGGTGAAGGGCGACGTGCACGACATCGGTAAGAACATCGTGGGCGTCGTGCTCCGCTG
>Ga0335079_10006519_pt1 | contig 13353 bp, 9 predicted proteins | sample Lox_Sample_33_FD_206719 | JGI IMG/M metagenome (GOLD analysis project Ga0335079, IMG submission 206719) | Soil microbial communities from Loxahatchee National Wildlife Refuge, Florida, United States - Lox_Sample_3.3 | ecosystem: Environmental > Terrestrial > Soil > Wetlands | place: USA: Florida... | reverse complement strand
TTCCACGCCTAATTAAAGCCATTCGCAGCCTCAGGGAGTCGAGAACACCGTCCGGTCTCGAGTCGCTGGGCGACTTCACGACCACCTCCAGAGTGCTCGGGATCTCGGTGCTGGCGATCGGCATCGGAGTCGTGAGCGCCTATGTCGCGCTGATCCTCCTTCGCCTCATCGGGATATTCACGAACCTGTTCTTCTACGGGCGCTGGGGCACGGCGCTGGTCTCCCCAGCGGCCAACAAGTTAGGGCTCTGGGAAGTGGCGGTGCCCATCGGCGGAGCACTGATTATCGGGTTGATGGCGCGGTATGGATCGGAGCGCATCCGGGGGCACGGCATTCCCGAGGCGATCGAGGCCATTCTGATCAACGGCAGCAAGGTGGAGCCGAGGGTCGCGATCCTCAAGCCGCTCTCGAGCGCCATCTCCATCGGTTCGGGCGGGCCGTTCGGCGCCGAAGGACCGATCATCATGACCGGCGGCGCCTTCGGGTCGATGATCGCCCAGCTTTTCCACTTGTCGAGCTCCGAGCGGAAAACGCTCCTGGTGGCAGGCGCGGCCGCCGGCATGTCAGCCACTTTCGCCTCGCCCGTGGCGGCGGTGCTGCTCGCCGTCGAATTGCTGCTTTTTGAATGGAAGCCGCGGAGCCTGATCCCCGTGGCGCTGGCCAGCGTCACTGCCGGCGCGGCCCGCCGCTACATTCTCGGGCTCGGCCCGTTATTTCCCGTTCCCGCCCACCCGGTATTCATCGGTCCGCAGGGATTATTGGGTTGTGTGGTGGTCGGTCTTTTGGCCGGGGCCCTTTCCGCGTTGCTGACGGCCATGGTATATGCTTCCGAGGACGCGTTCAAACGTGTTCCGATCCACTGGATGTGGTGGCCGATGATCGGTGGCCTGGTCATCGGATTGGGTGGCCTGATCTTCCCACAAGCGTTGGGCGTGGGCTATGACACCATCGGGGCGCTGTTGCAGGGTTCGGTGCCGCGCAACATGATCCTCGGGATCCTGCTAGTCAAATCAGTCATTTGGGCGGTGTCCCTCGGGTCGGGCACTTCCGGCGGGGTGCTGGCTCCGCTGCTGATGATGGGCGGCGCGCTCGGCGGGCTCGAGGCCATGTTTTTGCCGTTTGAAGGCGTGGGCTTCTGGCCGCTGGTGAGCATGGGGGCCATCCTGGGGGGGACCATGCGTTCGCCCTTCACCGGGGTGATCTTCGCACTCGAATTGACCCACGACGTCAACATGCTGGTGCCTCTGCTGCTTGCGGTGACGATTTCCCACGCGTTTACGGTTCTGACGTTGCGGAGGTCGATCCTGACGGAAAAAGTGGCCCGTCGCGGGTACCATCTGAGCCGCGAATATGCCGTGGATCCATTGGAGATCCTGTTTGCCCGGGAGGTCATGCGCTCGAACATCCTGGCATTTCCCGCCGACGCCACCTGCGAGATGGTAGCCAACACGCTCCATCCGGATCACGAGCGCAAAGGGCAGATCCTCTATCCAGTGGTGGACGGACAGCGGAACCTGTGCGGTGTGGTGACGCGGAGCAATCTGCTACGAACTCTCCAGGACCGCTCGGCGGCGCAACGTCCGCTGATGGAGTTCGTCAAGCAGGATCCAATCGTCGCCTATGCGGACGAGCCGCTGCGCGTGATCGTGTACCGGATGGCCGAAACGGGGCTCACCCGGTTTCCGGTCGTCGAGCGGGAAGACGAGAGAAAACTGGTCGGAATGGTCTCCCTGTACGATCTGCTGCAAGCGCGCGCCCGCTCTCTGCAGGAGGAACGCCGGCGCGAGCGCGTGCTGCGCATCCATGTGCCCTTCCGCTCCCGCCGCGCCACGGCGCCGAAGATGTGACGTATGCTGACGGTCGGGCATTCGAATCGACCGATCGACGACTTCCTTCGGTTGCTGAAAGCGCATGGCGTGAAGCGGCTGGTGGATGTGCGGACGATCCCCCGATCGCGGCACAACCCGCAGTTCAACCGGGAAAACCTGCCCGCATCGCTCGCGGTCGAGGGGATTGCCTATGAGCACATGCCGGAGTTGGGCGGTCTCCGACATCCCCGAAAGGATTCTCCGAACACAGGCTGGAAGAACCTGAGCTTTCGCGGGTATGCCGATTACATGCAAACCCCGGAGTTCGAGCGCAACCTGGATGCCCTCATAGACTTCGACCGCGCTGGCGGTGTCGCGATTATGTGCGCGGAATCAGTGCCTTGGCGGTGCCACCGTTCGCTGATTGCCGACGCCCTGGTGGTGCGCGGCATTGCCGTGAGCCATATCATGACGGAAGCCCGCGCCAACCCACACAAAATTACGGACTTCGCGCACGTCGAAAACAATCGGATCACCTATCCGGCCGAGACACTTCAGCTCTTCCACGGCTAAGAGGCAGTCGGCGGCTTTTGACCCAGAAGGGGCTGGGTTTTCACCCAAGAGCGCCTAACTCAGGGGAATTCCCTGTTACCTGTGGAATATTCCAACATTAAGATTATAAAGAGCTTCAAGTCCTAATTTGCTTGCTCCGTGTTTTGGTGTCGTGAGTGCTTTACGGCACTAGCTGGGAGTTCAGTGTGGGTCCATTCGCGGCGGGCGGGTTGCTTCCCGATCGCGGCGGGTGAAAGTCGAGGTTTTTTAAACGGAGAAGAGTATGCGGATTCGTTCTTCGATCCTGGCCTTGGGCTTCATAACGATCGCGGGGTCGCTGGTTCTGACCGGCGCGACGAAGAGAAGCCAATTCGGAGTGCACGACAAGGAATATTATCTGGACCCGATGACGTTGCAGTTCATCCGTCCGGGTCTTGCGATCAACATCGTTTCCGCCACCATTGCGGCGGATGGCACCATCAGCGTGGACTACAAGCTGACGGATCCCAAGGGGATGGCCTTGGATATCACCGGCGTGAACACGCCGGGACCGATTTCGTTGAGTTACCTGGCGGCATACATCCCGAAGGGGCAAGAGCAATATTATTCGTACGCGACGCGGCCGCAGACCAGCCCGATCACGCATAACACGGCAATCCAGGCCGGGGCGGATTCGGGCGGGACACTGCAGACAGTGGCCCTCGGCGAGTACATCTATACATTCAAAACCAAAGCGGTGGCGCAAGGCGGAGGCGGCTACGACGCGACCGCGACACACCGGATCGGCGTCTATGGTTCACGCAACCTCACGGAGTTCGACCTGGGGACGAACTATGACGATGCCACGTTCGACTTCGTGCCTGCGGGAGGAGCAGCCGCACCGCGCGATGTCATCAAAACGCAAAGCTGCAACAAGTGCCACGATTCTCTGGCGGCGCACGGCGGGTCGCGAAAGAGCGTGGAGCTGTGCATCATGTGCCACACGCCGCAAACCACCGATCCGGATACGGGCAACACCGTCGATATGAAGGTGTTCATTCACAAGCTCCACATGGGCAGCGAGCTGCCGAGCGTGCAGGCCGGCACACCGTATCAGATCATCGGGTTCAATCAGGCGGTGAACGATTGGTCAACGGTGGAGTTGCCGTCCGACCCGAGGCGCTGCCAGTTCTGCCATGAATCGACCACTGGGGCAAAGCAGGCGAACGCCTGGTTAACGACGCCGACGCGCGCAGCGTGCGGATCGTGCCATGACAACATCAACTTCGCAACGGGCGCCAATCATTCTGCGGACAACCTGCCGGAAATGAATGACAGCCAGTGCGCGCAATGCCACATCCCGCAGGGAGACCTGGAATTCGATCCGTCAATCAAGGGGGCGCATGTGGTTCCGCAGGAATCGGCGGCAAACCCGGGTTTGGTTTTCACCATTCAGAACGTGGCGAACGGCGGGCCCGGAAAGAAGCCGACGGTGACGTTCACCGTGAAGGATTTTGCCGGAAACGGCGTCTCCATGGCGCAACTGACCGGCGGCCAGAATCGCCTGGCGCTTGTGCTGGCGGGGCCGACCTCCGATTACGGCTACACCAGCTTTGGCGCGACCACGCCGGGCTACGTCTCAGAGAACCCGGTACCGACGGCGAGTTGCAGTCCGGACGGGACGTGCACCTACACGTTCACGCACGCGATTCCGGCCAATGCCGCCGGCACGTACTCGGTGGGCATCGAAGGGCGCCGCCAGTTCACGATCAACCCCAACACCTTGCAGGCGCAGGTGACCGAGGCCGGGGGCGACAACGTGGTGTACAACTTCTCGGTCGATGGCTCGCCGGTAGTGCCGCGGCGGACGGTAGTCAACATCGGCCAGTGCAACCAATGCCACTCGCGCTTATCGGTCCACGGCGAGAACCGTAACCAGATTGAGATGTGCGTGCTCTGCCACAACCCGAGCGAGAACGACATTTCGCAGCGGCCCAACGCGGTCGTGCCCGGAGAGCGGGCATTGCCGCCGCAGTCGGTCAACTTTGCCCTGATGGTGCACAAGATCCACACGGGCGAAGAACTGGGGGCTGCGGGGCTGAGCTATACGATTGTGGGATTCGGGGGCAGCCAGAACGCGTTTGGAACGGCGGCCGCGACTGTGCCGGCTTCCATTCCTAACACCGGCGTGCGCTATCCGGCCATGGGGCCGACCGGCGCTACGGCGGACACGGCGAAGTGCTCCATGTGCCACGTGCAGACACCAGCGCCGACCGAAGGCATCCTGCCGATCGGCAAGAACAACGTGCTGGACACGCAGGGTCTGCTGGCGCCGAATCCCACGCCGGCCACTACTTCGGCCTGCACGGCGTGCCACTTTACCCGGTCGGCAATGTCGCACGCGGTCTTGAATACGTCGACGCAATTCGGCGAAAGCTGCGATGTCTGCCACGCTACCGGCGCTGAATTCGACGTCGACCAGGTACACGCAGGGAAATAGGAGAGAAACGCCTTTGACCCGACTGCTCCCAACCAGCGGCTGCCGCTACATCCTCCTGGCGGCAGCCGTTGTGGTTGGTCTCGCCACCGGGAGCGCTCAGCCACAGCCGACCGCTCCCGCTTCTTCCACAGAAAAACAAGCGGCCACTTATGTGGGCTCGCAGCAATGCCAGGTCTGCCACGAGGATATCTTCAAAGCCTTCCAGCAGAACCCGCATCACGGCGTAGAGACCGATAAGAAGCGAGGATTCGAAAACAACGCCTGCGAATCGTGTCACGGGCCGGCGAGCAAGCACGTGGAGTCGGTATCGGCGGCGGATATCCGGCAGCCGGCGAAACTCGCGCCGGCAGAGGCTGACCGCATCTGTCTTCGCTGCCATCAAAACCAGCCGACTCACGTCGGGCGCATCAACAGCAGCCACGCCAAGAACCAGGTGGCGTGCGTGGCATGCCATGCGATCCACAAGAACGGGCCGCAGGGGCTGGTTGCGCGCACGCCGGCGGCGATCAATCAGCAGTGCTCGGGTTGCCACGCGGCAGTGTGGGCCAGCTTTCAAAATCCCCACCGGCACCGGCTGCCGGAAGGCGCGATGTCGTGCGTCGACTGCCACAACCCGCACGGCAGCTTTCTGCCGCACATGACGCAAGCCTTTCGAGGCAACGAGCCCGGCTGCTTCAATTGCCACGGCGAGAAGGCCGGACCGTTTATCTATCCGCACGCGGCGGTGAATCTGGAAGGCTGCGGCGCGTGCCACCAGCCGCATGGATCGGCGAATCCGCGTATGCTGACGCGGCCGCAGGTTCGTTTCGTTTGCCTGGAATGCCATGCCAATGCGCCGACCCCCACGCCGGCGGCAACGCTCGGCACGATTCCGCCGGCATTGCATGACTTGCGGAGCCCGCGATTCCAGAACTGCACACTGTGCCACCAACAGGTGCACGGGTCGTACATCAGCCGGGACTTCCTGAAATGAGAATCCTACTGGCAGTCCTCGCGATGGTTCCGGCTTGGGCACAGGCCCCGGCGCAGAATCCGCCGCAGGCGGCGGCTCCGGCTGCGTCGACCTCGTCAACCCAAGCGGCGAGCGATGCCGGCGGCAAGACCGCCGGCGCCACAGCCGAGGAGAGTCCGGTTCCTTCGACCGAGCCGTGGTTCACCGGCAACCTCGACATGGGCTTCCGGTGGTTGACCGGTCCGCAAGGCAGTGTCGCGACGTATCGGAGCATTATCGATCTCGACCAGGGCCCGCGGCTGTTCGGCCTGGATTTCACGATCAAAGACCCGAAGAGGCGGCTGTTCGACCGGATCGACGCCCGTGGATACGCCTGGGGCGATCCGTACAATACGGCCCACGTCGAGGCGCAGAAGTCGTCCCTTTATGACTTCCGTTTCGATTACCGGAACATCTGGTACTTCAACTCGTTGCCGTCATTCGCGAATCCGTTGGCGCCGAACGGGATCGACGAGCAATCGTTCGACGTGCGGCGGCACATGCTGGACGCCTCGCTGGACCTGCGGCCGGGCAAACGCATCATCCCGTATCTGGACTTCAGCCACAGCTCGGAATTCGGGCACGGTATCGCCACATGGCTGCAGGATTCCACGAACGAGTACGCCGTGCCGGTTCTCCCGCGGTCGGGTACCAACAACTACCGTGGCGGCGTCAGGTTCGAGTACAACAAGTTTCACGTCACGCTGGAAGAAGGCGGCACGACGTTTAAAGATGACGAACAGGCTTCGGCGAACTACTTCAATCCGGGCGATCGCGGTTCAGCATTTTTGGGCCAAAACCTGGCGCTGACGAACCTGCAGCAGATTTATGGAATCCGGGGCGACTCGACCTACACTCGCGGGCTGCTCACGGCGACGCCGACTTCGTGGCTGAGCTTCTCCGGCCAGTTCATGTTCAGCCAGCCGAGCATCGACGTGAACTACGCGGAACTGGCGGCCGGAAACCTGGCGGCGACGGTGGCGTCATCGCTGTTGTTTTACACGAGCGAAATCGGATTGGCGACCGGGGCGGCCAAGCAGCCGCACGTAAGCGGGAACGCGGGGTTCGAACTGCGTCCGTTGAAGCGGCTGCGCATCGTCGAATCGTGGATGACGGACCGCTACCACGACGCCGCGTTCGGCCTGTTTACTCAGGTTTTTCAGCCGGTCGGGACATCGGCGCCGGTAACGGCCGCGAACGCGATGCCAAACGAGCAGGTGGTCAACTTCAACCAGCAACAAATCGACGTCATGTATGACCTCACCTCGAAGCTCACGCTACGCGGCGGTTGGCGATACGTTTGGGGCGATGCGACGGTATTGGCGGGGACGCTCAGCCAGACCGGCAATTTCGCTTCGGGCCAACTGAAGCGCCAGATCGGGCTGGCGGGCCTGACGTTCCGGCCCATTCAGAAGCTCTCCATGAACCTCGATTACGAGGGCTCGTCGAGCGACAACATTTATTTCCGCACGAGCCTGAACGATTATCACAAGGCGCGCGGGCAGGTGCGCTACCAGGCGACGGGCTCCCTTTCGCTCCAGGGTAACTTCACGGTGTTGAATAACCAGAATCCGTCGCCCGACATCCGGTACGATTTTCAGAGCCGCGATACGGCGCTGGCGTTGTACTGGGCGCCCAATGGCGGCAAGCGGGTTACGTTTACGGGAGAATACGACCGTTACACGCTGCGGTCGGACATCGGATACCGGGACTTGCCGTTTTTGACGTCGGTGGTATCGACGTACCACGAGAATGCGCACATCGCGAGCTCATCGACGGACGTGGCGCTTCCCGGGTATGCGGGCATGACACCCAAGCTGACGTTCGGCGGTTCGCTGTTCGTCTCTTCACTCAGCCGTCCGACGCGGTTTTACGAGCCGATGGGACGGCTTACGCTGCCTGTGCAGAAGAATATATCCTTTTATGCAGAGTGGCAGTGGTATGGTTTCGGTGAGCCGTTCTACCTGTACGAAGGGTTCCGGACTCATGCCTTCATCACGGGCGTGCGGATCACGAAGTAGAAAGCGGAGCAGATGGAATTCCCAACGCTCAAAAAAAGGCGTCTGTCCCCTTTTGTGATTCTGGCGACGGCGTGCACAATCGCAGCCGGCCAAGAGATGGGCGACGCTCGCCGCGGCGAGCAGCTTTTCATGACTGAGCGGTGCGTGCAGTGCCACAGCATCCACGGGCGCGGCGGCTCGCTGGCGCCGGATCTGGGCGCGCACATCGGACGGGACTTTACCCCCACCATTATGGCGACCCTGATGTGGAATCATGCGCCGGAGATGTGGGAGGCGATGAAGACGCAGGGCGTGGCGCCGCCGTCGCTCTCGACCGAAGCTGCGACGGATCTGTTTGCGTATTTCGTGTCGGCGCGGTTCTTCGAAAAACCGGGCGATGCCGGGCGCGGCAAGCAGGCGATGATGTCGAAGCACTGCTTCGAATGCCACGGGATCACGCAGTCAAACGCCGCGGGGGCGCCGCCGGTATCGAAATGGGAGTCGTTGGCCGACCCCGTCGTGTTGACCCAGCAGATGTGGAATCACGGGCCGCGCATGCGCCAGGCCTATGCCCAACGCAAGCTGCGCTGGGCGCCGCTGACGCCGCAAGAACTCACCGACATTGTGGTCTACTTGCAAAATCTGCCGGAGAATCGGGAGCTGGCGAGCGCCTTCCAGTTTCCGCCGTCGCAATCGGGGGCGGCGCTCTTCAAGTCGAAGGGTTGCGAAGATTGCCATAAGGGACCGCAGACCCTCGAAGAACGGCTTCGAAATTTGAGCCTGACCGGGATTGCGGCGGCGATGTGGAACCACCAGGCGAACATGAAACCGCAGCCGCCCACGCTCTCGCAGGAGGAGATGCGGCAGCTTCTCGGGTACATTTGGGCGCGGCAGCACTTCAGCGGAAATGGAGACGCAGGCCGCGGCAAAAAAGTGTTTGCCGAAAAGGGCTGCGCCACCTGTCACAATGACCGATCGAGCGGTGCGCCCGAACTCGGCAAGACCCCGGAAGGCTATTCGGACATCACGATAGTAGCCACATTGTGGCGCCACGGGCCATCGATGCTGGACCGGATGAAGCAGCGCAATATTCCCTGGCCGCGCTTCACGGCGCAACAAATGGGCGATCTGATCGCGTATCTTTCGTCGCTGTAGGGCGTGGTTTGGCGTGCCGATCCGATTCGGCGATTTGGTCTTCCCGCCACCGCGGAGCTACCTTATTGGATACGAGTGAAGAAGGTTCACCTCATCACTGACGGCGCATGTCTCGGCAATCCCGGCCCCGGCGGGTGGGCATGCATCCTACGACATAACGAACACAAGAAAGAACTGTGGGGCTGCGAGCCCCACACCACCAACAACCGAATGGAGCTGCGCGCGGCGATCGAGGGACTGCGCGCGCTGAAGGAAGGCTGTGAAGTGCAAGTGGTGACCGACTCCGAATACCTGAAGAACGGCATCACTACTTGGATTCACGGCTGGAAGCGCAAAGGCTGGATGACAGCGGCCAAGAAGCCCGTGATCAATCAGGATCTGTGGAAGTCGCTCGACGATGAAGTAACCCGCCACAAAACGACGTGGGTCTGGACGAAAGGCCACGCGAGCCACGAAGACAACAACCGCTGCGACGAACTGGCGAGCCGCGCGGCAAAGGAGCAGGAGTGCGGGGGGAAGTAGCAAAGCCGCCTAATGCGGTTTTGGCCCCTGCCGATTCGGCAGGCCGGTGTTGTGCACCACCGCCGAGATCTGGCGGCCTTTGACTACGTCTCGACGCCAAACATTGAGCTCGTGGAATTCACTGAACAACCCGTTTTTATCGTGACCAATGCGCACAATAGAGAAGGATCGGATCCTTTATGGCGAACCGGAATCTGGACATGCCGGATGACTTGGCGCGCAGCCTCGAAGGGATAGCAGCTGCCCAATACAAAAGTGTTCAGGAAGTCGCCATCGAAGGTCTCCGTTCCCTCATCGAGTTGAGCGATCAAATGCTGGCGGGTTCTCCCGCCGCACTGTTGAAGGCCGTCAGCGCGACACCTCACCTGAGTGCTTCCGATGTGGAAGAACTTGAAGCCGCGATTTTGGCGGGCCGTATCCTCACTGCAGCCCGGAATCCGTTCTCCGATTGAACGTTTGTGATTTTCCGGCTGGATACTACCGCGGTCAGCGCGCTGATGCGGGAAGATCCCGGAATAATCTCCTGGCTTTCCGGCATTTCATCCGACGATCGAGTGATCACTTGTGTGGTTGTTCGGGGCGAAATCCTATTTGGCTTGCAAAGGCTGGCTCCTGGGCAGCGCCGGGCCGCCCTGGAAAAGAAAGCGCAGCAAGTCTTCGCGGTCCTTGCATGTGAGGCAGTCCCGCCCGACGCGGGCGAACTCTACGCGAGCGTGAAGCTCGTTCAGCCACGACTTAGCCTGTCGCTCGATGACAACGATTTGTGGATCGCGGCGACGGCATTGACGTTCCGAGCAACGCTGATAAGCCGCGACAGGGATTTTCAACGCGTTTTGACGCTCATGGTGGCGGTGCCCTGATCGCATGCCAGACCCAATCTAAACGGCTGGCGCCACGTTCGCGCGCTCGCCTCACAGTAGCAGCGTTTCGATCCGATGGGCCTGCACCATGTTTCCGCGGGCGGACCAGGCGAACACGGTGAAGCGGCCATCCTGGGAGGCCACGAGCGCGACGGAATCGCGCTGGTCCTGCGCGAACTGAGCGGCGGAGAAATGACGCGTCCCGCCCAACTGCTCGGGATGGACCAGCGTGCCGGCGCCGCCTTGAATCGGCTCAGTGGCGGTGACCTGTTCCACCGGGGCCCAACCTTTTCTGCGCACGATCTTCGCGCCGAATCCGAGAACTTCCAACTGTCCCGTCATCACGACGGCGCCATCCACCGCGGTCAGGCCGGCCACGGCATCGATCGCACGGCCGAGCGATTCCTTCCAGGCGCGGCGCTCGGCTTCAGCCGGGGTTGCGCGGCCCAGCACCGCCAACTCGGTCAGCGGTTGCGACGCGGCATACGGCATCGGTGCGACAATCGATTCGCGCCAGGCGTCGCTCGCGGCCGGCACGACCAGAAGCGATCCGCCACGTCCGTGCGCGCGCATGGAAAGGGACATCCGGGCCAGCACGTTTCCCGAGTGGACCCAGTTGGCGGGAGCATCCAACCCTAACAACGAGCTCAACAGCGAGGAGCAGTCGGCGAGCCCGGAAGACTGGCCGTCGATCATCTTGATCTGGTCGCCTTCGAGCACCGCGACATTGATGAACTTGCCGGACGGTTCGCCGGTGTGATGCTTGATGACGAGCAAGCCGGGGGCGGCGACCTCGACGACGAAGCACAATTGAGGAAGCGGGCGGGCGATTCCCCAGACAGTGAGTTCGCCGGCATCGCGCCAGACACCGAGATGGATGCCGGGCCGCTCGACGGCCGGCGCGACACGTGTGAGCAGCCCCGGATCCAATGGCAGCGGCCGCTCAAACACGAGCGGATGCGTCGTCTGTTCCGGCGGCAGAAACGCGAGCGAGATTTTGGGCACGTATCCCTCTTCGCGCCGCAGGCTGGCCCAAAACGCCGCGTCGATGATGGCCTCGACGATGTGGCGATCAGGGGCCGCAGCCACGGCGGGAGAACCTTCGGGGCTGAAGTCCGCGTGATGCCGCGCGAAGTACGCTAATACACCGGCAGAGACGCTGCGCGCCGCGGGATAGGGCTCTCGGTCCATGGGGAGATTATCGCGTAATGACTGAACGGCAATCGGGGTAGAGCGTTACGGATTGAAAGCTAAATCCCCTCCCCGAACCGCGGCCTCGCTCTTCAACTCCTCGGCGGCACGGGCAACGCTTTCCGGCTTGCCCAGGTCGCGCCACGAATCTCCGTCCGCGCGATACGCCACAATGCTCTCGCCTGCACCGGCTAAGCGCAGATAAGACTGAATAATGGAGAACGCCCCTTCTTCGCTCAACATCGTCAAGAGCCGGGGCGCGATCACGTGGATTCCACAGAACGCCATCTCCTGCCAACGCGGTGATGGCTTCACCAGTTCCGTTTTCTGTTCTTTGACCAGCCGGCGCCCGCACAGCCGCATTTGCTCGTCAAACAAGAGATAGCGCGAAGTCTCGCGTTGCTGCACGGCCAGTGTCGCCAGCGCCTGGTTCTGCGTGTGGAAGTCGAGCATGCGCCGCAGATCGATGGTGCTGATCACGTCCACATTGTGCAGGATGAATGGCGCAGTCGACGGCCCCTCTTCGAGAAAGAACCCGGCGGCTTTCTTTAACCCGCCGCCGGTGTCCAGCAACGTGTTCTCATCCGAAATCTCGATCCGCATTCCGAAGTTCTTCTTGTCGCGCAGATACTCCGTGACCATTCCGGCAAAATGGTGCACATTGACGATGACTTCGCGCACTCCGAATTCCCGCAGGCGTGCGATGGCGATCTCCAGCAACGTGCGTCCGGCCACTTCAACCAGCGCCTTGGGCCGATCGTCGGTGAGCGGGCGCAACCGCGTGCCCAGCCCGGCGGCCAGAATCATGGCCTTCATTTACCGAGCTTCTCCATCTCCACGTGCTGCAGCACCACGTTGAGGCCTTCCCGGCCGCGGAAGTGTCGGGCCAGCGCCTCCGCCAGGTACACCGAGCGGTGCTGGCCGCCGGTGCAGCCAAACCCGACCATCAAACTACCGAAGCCGCGCTCCTGGTAGGTTGTCACGCTCGCTTCCACCATCGACGTGGCGCTGGCCAGGAACTCCCGCACGCTTCCCTGGCAGTTCAGATATTCGATGACGGCCGTGTCTTTGCCCGTGAGAGATTTGAAGCGTTCTTCGCGGCCTGGATTCGGCAGCCCGCGCGCGTCGAAAACGAAACCGCCGCCATGTCCGCTCTCGTCCTTCGGCGGGCCGCTCTGGTGAAAGGAAAAGCTGAAAATCCGCAAGGTCAGGGTGGTGGTGCGCGAAGCAGGCGCCGGAGCTGATTTCGCGATCTTTTCCTTCCCGTTCGCTTCCGCCGGCGGAATCAACTGCTGCAGTTTCTCTGACGCGATCATCTGCTCAAACGCGCCCAGCAGAGTGGGCAGCGCGATGGGCAGCGTTACATGGTCGAGCAGCCAGCGCAGGTTTTTCAGCGCGAACGGGACACTCTGCAGAAAATGCGGCTTTCGTTCATAGAAACCGCGGAACCCATACGCTCCGAACGCCTGCATGATTCGTACATAGACGAAGGCGTAGTAATGGCGCATGAACTCGTCCGGCGTCGTCTTGACGAACCCTGCGAGAGTGGCCAGGTAATGCTCCAGCAGATCCTGCCGCAGCGCGGGAGGCAGGTCGGCCTTGGCGTCATAGAGCAGAGACGCAATATCGTAGTGCAGGGCGCCTTTGCGTCCCCCTTGATAGTCCAGGAAAAACGGCTCGCCGCCGCGCAGCATCACGTTGCGCGACTGGAAGTCGCGATAGAGAAAATAGTCGCGGCCGGCGGTCAGCAGAAACTTGGTCAGGCGGCTGAAATCGTGTTCCAGATCCTGCTCGT
>Ga0335079_10006516_pt1 | contig 13354 bp, 11 predicted proteins | sample Lox_Sample_33_FD_206719 | JGI IMG/M metagenome (GOLD analysis project Ga0335079, IMG submission 206719) | Soil microbial communities from Loxahatchee National Wildlife Refuge, Florida, United States - Lox_Sample_3.3 | ecosystem: Environmental > Terrestrial > Soil > Wetlands | place: USA... | reverse complement strand
TGCGGATCGCTCGCCTCTGCGCCCCGGAGGCAACGCACGACGTAGCGCTGCTTCCCTTGCTTGTCACGTTCGTCGAACGTAATGCGGTAGGTTACATCTTCGACGGCATCGCCATTGAGATCGACCTTGAATTCGTACATCCCTTCGGGATGGTACCCGGGCACTGGAATGGGGCCGAAGATTGAGTGGCAGACGTTGATCACGAACGCGGTGCCCGTTTCGCCGCGGAATACGTAGAGGTCCGTGATGTCGAGGCGGATATCTTGCCGAGCGATTGGTGAATCGAGGTGATGGGACATGGTGCTCTCACTTTTTGTTACTGAGAAATTGGACGAACTTTGCGCCTCGCACCTGGGATGAAACGAGGCCAATGTACTGAAGCCCGGCATCATACAACGATTAGAATGCTAAGCCAAGCTCCCTGCCCATAGACGAACAACAAGCGAAAGTAGCGTCTTGCTGTGGTGTCTGCAAAGCCCTGGGGCTACTGCAAGTCGGAAGTTGCAGCAATACCCGCTGACGTTTGCGTGTTGTTATTTCCCACGTGAGCGTGCGAAGATTTCCTTGAGCTGCGAGAGTGGCGGAATTGGCAGACGCACCAGACTTAGGATCTGGCGGGGAAACCCATGGGGGTTCGAGTCCCCCCTTTCGCACCAGCCTTTGAACCCGAGGTCCCTTTCCAGAAAGGACTCGATCCCCATCACGAACAAGCGGCTGGGCAAAGAACACCGTCCCCTGCAGACGACTGTAATCGGCAGCTATCCGTATCCGGGATGGCTTGAGTTTGCGTCCGCGCACCTCGACCAGTTTGGCGAGGCCGATCTCGAAGAGATGCGGACAGACGCGGTGATTGTTGCAGTCCACGATCAACTCCGCGCAGGCCTCGACGTAATCACCGACGGAGAGCAGAGCCGCTACGACTTTAACTTGTCGTTTTATGGAAGGCTTGAGGGGATTCGCCCGACTCCCTTCTCTCCGCGCCGTTTTGGCCCGCCCGCCCACGATCAGCGCGGAAAATATCCGGTCACCGGGACCATCGTTTCTAAACATGGCCTGGGCGCGCTTGCAGAATTCAAGCTGCTGCAGAAGATTGCGCCTCCCGACGGCCCGATTCTCAAGGCCAGCCTGCCGGGGCCTTACACGCTGAGCGGACGAATTGAACCCGGCGGGGCCTATCCCAGCCGCTGGGAAATCACAGATGCCTTGATTCCTATCGTTCGCGCCGAACTGGTACAACTGGTGGATGCCGGTTGCCGCGAGATCACGCTCGATGAACCTTCCATGAGCTGTTACGGGTATCGTGAGGATCCTTACCGTTTCGTCAAGATTTTTGCTGAGACCGTCCGGCCTATCGTTGGCCAGTGCCGGCTTTCGACTCATTTGTGTTTCGGCAACTACAAGGGACGCGCGGTCGCACCGCGCCGCTACGCGCCCCTGTTTCCAGCATTCTTCGAACTTCCGGTGGATGAAATTCATCTCGAAATGGCAAGCCGCGAATTTGCGGAAATTGAACTGATCGGCGAAATCGTGAAGCGGGAGATCGATGTGGCGGTCGGAGTGATCGACGTGAAGAGCTACTACATCGAAACTCCCGCGGATGTAGCGGAGCGCGTGCGTTTGTCCCTCAAGTATGCGCCCGCATCTCGGCTTTCGTTCGCGCCCGATTGCGGCCTGAGCCAGACCGCCCGCTGGGCCGCCCGGCAGAAACTCATCAACATGGTCGAGGGCGTGGCCATCGTGCGCAAGCAACTGGGCCTCGCTTGATTCGGGCGACGCAGTCGCACGCGGCGCTGCTCGCCGACATCCGCGCGCATCGTAACGACGATCGCGGATTCCGCCTCTGGTGGCTGGGACAAAGCGGATTCCTGCTGCAATGGCAGGGCATCCATGTTCTGCTCGATCCTTATCTCTCCGATTCACTCACGCGAAAATATGCTCAGACCGACAAGCCGCATGTACGCATGACCGAACTGGTTATCGATCCGGCCGAGTTGTCGTTCGTCGATATCGTGACTTCGTCGCACAACCACACCGATCATCTGGACGCAGAAACCCTGGGTCCGATTCTGGCGCGCAACCGGGCCGTGAAGCTGGTGATCCCGGAAGCCAACCGTGCGTTCGTCGCCGATCGGCTCCGGATGAAGATCGATTCTGCCGCCCTGATCGGACTCGATGACGGCGGCACGATCGAACTCGCGGGGATTCGATTTTCTGGGGTCGCCTCCGCGCATGAAACCGTGGAACGCGACGAACAGCGGCGCGCAAAGTTTCTGGGCTACGTTCTGCAGTTCGGCGGTTGGAGCCTCTACCATAGCGGCGACACCGTGCGCTACGACGGCATGGCGGAAAAACTGCGGCCGTTCTCCATCGACGTTGCGCTGCTGCCTATCAATGGCCGTGCCCTGGAGCGCCGCGTGCCCGGCAATCTCTCCGGCCAGGAAGCCGCCCAACTGGCGCACGACATCGGCGCAAAGCTGGTGATTCCCTGCCATTACGATATGTTCGAGTTCAACACGGCGACGCCTGAGGCATTCGCCGAGACGTGTCGGAGACTGGGGCAGGGATTTCGGGTTCTGCGGTGTGGAGAAAGATTTGATGGTGGCGTGAACGACGAATAGCTTGCACCCCCAGTTGGAGCGGTGCAGACAAAAAAAGCTGGCCATTCGCCCGGGCATTTAGGGATGCCCCAGGGAATCCACTGCCCGCACCTTGCCTCCCACCCTTGCGAAAACCGCGCAAGGATGGGGCACCCACGGTTGGAACGGTGCTGACAAAAAACGAGCCAACCCGCCAGGGATGCACTAGGGATGCTCTCCGGAGCTCGCTGCCCGCAGCCTTGCCTCCCACCCTTGCGAAAACCGCGCAAGGATGGGGCACCCCCCGCTGGAACGGTGCTGACAAGAAAAGCGGAGGCAAACCATCCGGCCTGCCGCATATCACCGCCAAGGGTGACCGGAATCACTAACTTGGCACTCCGATCGCACTAGCATTTTGTTGGTCCGAAAATTCAGAAAACTGACCCGGGCAGGCTCCAGCGCTCCAGAGCGTTTTCGGCCGGTCATCGATCATCGATCAGCGATTCCCTGACTGCGAGCGCGAGCCGGAATGCTTGCTACTCGGAGGGGCTCTATGAATTCACGCAAAATCTTCTTCCCCACTCTTCTCATCGTCGTCACAGTCATGGCGTCCGGGCTCTTGCTGCAAAGCCAGAATCAACAGGCTTCGTCCGCGATGCCCATCGGCAGGCCGGTGCAGATCAAAGCTCCGCTGGGGTTGCCGCCGGTGGTGATCCCATCCGACAATCCGCCGACTGCGGAAACCATCGCGCTGGGCCGCCGTCTGTTCTACGACCCGATTCTTTCGCTGGACAACAGCGTCTCATGCGCGACGTGCCATAACCCGCAATACGGTTTTGCCGATCCCAGACCGGTTTCGGAGGGTGTGGGCAAGAAAACCGGAACGCGCAACTCCCCGCCGGTGGTAAATGCCGCATACTTTAATGTCCAGTTCTGGGATGGGCGAGCACCCACCCTGGAAAACCAGGCAGAAGGCCCAGTACAAAATCCCGTGGAGATGGCTACGACGCTGGCCACGATCGAGCAAAGGCTGAATGCTGACCCCAGCTATCGCGAACAATTCGCCAATGCCTGGGGTCCGAGACCGATCACTTATGAAATGGTGGAGAAGAGCATCGCTTCATTTGAGCGCACGGTGATCAGCGGCAATTCGCCTTTTGACCGCTGGAAATACGGGCATGACGAAAAGGCCGTGGACAACGCAGTGAAGCGTGGCTTCGTGGTGTTCACTTCGGCAAAAAAGGGCAACTGCGCTGCCTGCCATACAGTGGGAGAAAAGTACGCTCTATTCACCGATAACCAGTTTCACAATGTCGGGATCGGCGTGGATATGGGGCAGTTCACCGACGCTGGGCTGTATGCTGTGACCCACAATGAGGCTGACAAAGGAAAGTTCAAGACGCCTTCGTTGCGCAATATTGCACAGACAGCGCCGTACATGAGCGATGGCAGCCTGAAAGACTTGAAACAGGCGATCGACTTTTATATCGGAGCGGGCAACTCCAATCCCAATCTGGACAAGCAGATTCATGTACTGGATTTCCTATCCGGACAAGAGCGCGGTGACCTGCAGGCGTTCTTGAACTCTCTGACCGGAGAAATGCCGCCGGATGTTGGCCCGCCGGAGATCACAAAGGCACAGGCCAAGAAGTAATGCGTTAAGACGTTGGCGCAGTCTTTCTCTCGAACCTGACTCATGCGGGGCCCCAGCATGGCGGAGCCGGGGCTCCCAGCAGGTTAGTCAACCCGCTTCAATCCCCTATTCCGCCCCAGCACGTTCCTTCACTTGCTTCGAAAGCGCTTGAATCTGCTCGTTGGTGATTCGAATTTGCCCGCCCAGAACCACCAGCAAACCTCCAGTGGGCGTGGACCTGAACTCTGCTCTCTGAATCGTGGCATAGCCCTGGACGGCCTGCGGCAGCGTTGCCGCCAGGTTGGTGCCTTTTTGCAGGGCATTGAGGATTGCGTTGCGGATTTTCTCGCGAATCATGTCGCCGACCGCCCCGGAGCGAAGCAGTTCGCCTAGGGAGTGATCGGCTTCGATACTCTCCACTTCCGGCACCAGGCGCAGTTCAGTATTGTTTTGTTCGATGGCGGGCGTCAGCTTCATCTGAATTACGGCGTTGCCGTCGATCAGCCGTTTGGGTTCATCCTTGTGAAATAGTTTTATGCAGGCCCAGCGCTCATAGTGCAGTTGCACGACGGCGCGGCTGGCCGGTTCGATGGGCGTAAGTGTCGCGTGCTGGATGGCGATCCGGTCGCCGCAGCGGTCGGCTTTATCGAGCTGGGCGCTCATCAACTGAGTCATGTTCTGCTGGAGTTCGGTGAGATCGGCGTCAAGCTCCAAATTGAGGAGGTTCAGGTCACGCTCTTTGGACATCCACTTAATCGACCCCGAAGCCGTGATGGAGATGGGCTGATCTTTGATGATCATCGGTATTTTGACGGGAGGAATTTGGAATGTAACGCTCTTTGGGCCGGCTACGGAGGGCATGCTCCCCAGCAGCACCATAGCCAGAACGTAATGGCCACGCCCGAGAAGGCGGAGGCGGCCGAGGGCTTGCGAAGGCAGGCCAAGCATGGGCTGCAAAAGGGCGTATCTCCCAAACCATGGGATGTTTGGTAAAACATCCCATGACAAGTTGACTCCGATTGTTTGCGGAATGCTTACTGTTGTTGATGAGTAGGCAGTTCTATAGGTTGCTTGCTATGGGGAGAAGCGAATGATCTGGTTCTGCGGGAACGTTCTGCCGACGATCAAGCCACGGGTTGGCCCTGTGGTGCTGCTCATCCTGATCGCGTCGGTCACGGTTCAGACTCAGACCGCCCCATCGAATCCCGGCTCGAAGGCGAAGCCGGGCCGGAGACCTAGCGAGTCCGAAAGAATTGTGCAGTCGATTGTTCAGTCGGGACGGCTGAACGATCTCCGCTGGCCGGTCTTTTCCGACTTCCGCACCGACGTGGACAATTTCTATCGCCGTTCGGTCTACACGCTGGCCTGGAGTCACGAGGGAAAAGTCACAGATCGGGCGCGCGAAATGATTGATGTCCTCTTACAGGCAGACCGCGAAGGCCTGAACGCGGAAGACTACGACGGTCCGCGGTGGGCGGAGCGGTTGGCGCATCTTGAGGGCTCCGGCGATCCCGCCGATGCGGCCCGATTTGATGTCGCGCTTACGGTCTGCGCCATGCGCTACTCTTCTGCCGTCCGCGTGGGAAGAATCAACCCAAAGCACCTGCAGTTCGGGCTCGACGTGGAGCACAAGCGACTCGATCTGCCCCAGTTCCTGCGTCAGATTCTGAGCGAGTCTACCGATCTGAAAGCCGAACTGGCGGAGATCGAACCGCCGTTCCACGGATACAAAGCCTTGCGTGAGGAGCTTCTGCGGTACACGGAACTGGCAAGCCACGATGATGGAGCACGGTTGCCGCCGCCTCCGGGCATGGTGTTCCGTGGCGGCCCCTACGATGGCATCGCGCGGCTCACCCGATTCCTGCGTCCGGTGGGCGATTTGCCGCCAGATGCGGCCGTACCGGCCGATGCGCAAATTTATGACGAGCCACTGGTGACGGCCGTCAAGCGGTTCCAGGAACGCCACGGCCTGCGCCCCAGCGGATACCTGACAGTCGACACCGTCGATCAAATGAATGTTCCTCTGAGCTCGCGAGTGGAGCAGATCAGGCTGACGATGGAGCGCTACCGCTGGCTGCGTTACAGCTTTCCGGAACCTCCCATCGTGGTGAACCTGCCCGAATTCCGCTTATACGCCTTCGATCGCGGCGGACGGGTTGGGCTTACCATGAAGGTCAACGTAGGTGACGCTTACGACTTCCAGACGCCGGTTTTCGAAAGTTCAATTCGTTATCTGGTTTTCCGGCCTTACTGGAATGTTCCGCCGAAGATTCTCCGTAACGAGGTGATTCCCGACGTTGAGCAGGACCGCAGCTACATCAAAGACAACGATATGGAGGTGACCACATCTGACGGCCAAGTGGTGGCCGCAGGAGTGATCAGCGACAGCGTGCTGCAACAGCTTCGTGCGGGCAAACTCACCGTGCGGCAGAAGCCGGGGCCGGACAATGCCCTGGGCCTGCTCAAGATCATTTTCCCGAACGAGCATCACGTCTACCTGCATGACACTCCCGAGAGTGGCGACATGTTTTCTGACGAGCAGCGAGCGCTGAGCCACGGCTGCATTCACCTGGAGCACCCGGCAGAGTTGGCAGCGTGGCTCCTCAGGGACAAACCGGATTGGAACCTGGAGCGCACGCAACAGGCGATGCACGAAGGAAGGAACAACGTTACCGTTGCCCTCACCAAGCCAGTGCCCATCCTGATTGTTTATGGCACTGCGATTGTCGAGCAGAACGGAGACATTCACTTCTACCGCGACATTTATGGGCACGATGCAGCCCTGGAGAAAGCGCTGGCCAAGGGTTATCCCTACCCGAAGTGAAGACGACTATGGTCTGATCTCGATTGGGGTTCCGTCGGGCACGGCCCGCCAGATTTCGTCCATCTCCGAATCGGTGACTGCGATACATCCGTCAGTCCAGTCTCCCAAATCTTCGCTCTGAGCTGATGGTCTGTATCCATTTGGCCATCCGTGGAGAAAAACATCACCTCCGGGCGAAACTCCGAGCCTTCTGGCACGCGCCCGGTCGGCAGCATTGGGATAAGAGATATGGATGGAGCGGTAAAACTCGCTTTTCGCGTTATGGCGATCGAGGGTGTAGAGGCCTTCCGGGGTCTTGTGGTCTCCCTGTCGAGACTTTGGGCCAACGGGATTCGTGCCGAGTGAGATTCGATACGTCTTTAGCGTCTGGTCTGCCTTCCTCAGCATGAGTTTGCGCTGGCTCTTCAGCACAACTACTTTGTCGGCAATGGATGTGGGCGCGAGGGGAGGGTCACTACTGGCTGAAACATCCCCCGGGGTTTGGGCCAGCGCGCAAATCAACAAAAAGGCCGCACCGCGAAGCACCATGGAAGGTATTTTAGCGAACTCACTGGGCCACGAGCAGGTTCTCGGCGAAGGGCCATTCGTCGTCGGTCCACTGTGACTGGCAGCGAAACCCGGCGGCCATCGCGAGCTGAAGAATCTCGTGCTGCGAGTACTTGTGGCTGCTCTCGGTCCAGATGGTCTCGCCTTCCTCGAAGCTCACGGCCAGCCCGGCGTTCGCGATTTTCACAGCTTGGTTCCGCTTCGAGCGCAGATGCATCTCCACGCTGCGGGCTTCGGGATTGAATCGGACCCGATGCTCAAACTGATCGAGAGCGAAATTGCCGTTGAGTTCGCGGTTAATGCGCGCCAGCAGATTCAGGTTGAAGGCGGCCGTCACTCCCAGAGAATCATCGTAGGCGGCCAACAACTGGGGAATCGGTTTCATCAGATCGGTTCCCAACAAGAGCGCATCGCCGACAGAAAGGATGTGCCGCACTTCGCGCAGAAACCGCACGCCGGCCGGCCGGTCGAAGTTTCCGATCGTGCTCCCCAGGAAAAGCACCAGGATGTGTTCACCGTCTTCGCGGCGGGCGGCGACTTCCAGCAAGCCATCCAGATACTCGCGCTCGAAGCCAACGATGCTGATCGATTCCATGTCTCCCAGTTCTTTGGTGCACATGGCGAGCGCGGTGGGGGAGATTTCAATGGGGCAATAGGACGCCGTATGCTGCTGACGCGATAGCGCTTCGAGGATCCAGCGGGTTTTCTTGCCGCTGCCACTGCCCAGTTCCGCGACGATCAGAGGTTTGGGAAGCTCGCGCACAATGTCGTATGCATGGCGACGCAGCAGACGCTCATCGGCGCGGGTCAGGCCGTACTCGGGCAATAAGCTGATGACTTCGAACAGCGCAGAGCCAACATCGTCGTAGAGGTATTTCGAGGGGAGCTCTTTCTGCCCTCGCCGGGTAAGTCCAGCGCGGACTTCCGCCGCAAATTCATAGACCGGATCGGCCGTAATGGCATGCGTCAGCATTGGTTTACCTCCCTAGTTGCGCACGCAGCGAAAGCCTGCGAACACGTATTGATAGTGTGGTTGAAACCAGTTGCGGAACGAGCGGCGCAGCATACGGGCGGCGGTGCGTGGCGAACCACCCTTCATGACGTAGTGTTTGCCGTCGAAAAAATCGGCAGAGTAGCCAAGATAAAATGGGAAGGGTTCGAATCCGGCGAACGGCATAAATACTGTGGATGTCCATTCCCAGCCGTTGCCCAGAAGTCCGGCTGCTCCGAATGCGCTTTGTCCTTGCGAGAAAGCGCCGACGGAGACCGGATCCCAGGAATGAAAATCAAAGTTGCCCAGGCTTTGGTCCGGAGGTTTCACGCCCCAGGGATAGGGCTGTTCCATGCCGTCCGGCGCTGAGAATGCGACTCGGTGCCATTGCGCTTCGGTGGGCAACGATTTCCCTGCCCAGCGCGCATAGGCGCTGGCTTCGGCATGGCTGACGTAAACCGGCCAATCGCTGGGCAGCGGAATCTCGTCAAACATATTCCGCAAGAGCCAGCGTCCGGCTTCGTGACGCCAAAATACCGGTTTACAAATGTTCTGTGCGCATCGCCACTGCCAGTCCGCTACCGTCCAGAAAGCTGGATTCTCATAGCCTCCGGCAGCCATGAATTCGAGGAACTCGCCGTTCGTGGTTTTGAACTGGTCAACGGCAAAGGCGGGAGCCGAAACCGAGTGCTGCTCGAATTCGTTGTCCCAACCGAACGCGCCGCTCGCGCGCGAAAGTCCCAGAGTCGCGGAGCCGGCTGGAATCTCGATCATTCGCGGAGTTACTGAAGACGCAATCAGCTCTGGCCGGCCCGCTTGCCGGATCTTACGATCAAGCGGCAATTGGTGCAGCATGTAGGTCAAGGTCTCGGCGTGCATGAGCCGATGCTCAATGGCAACGTTCAGCAAGAGGCTTACCGGAAATTCTGCTGACCCTTCAGAATCGCCGGAAAGACCCTCCAGAGCATGGTCGAGCGTTTCCCGGACACGCCGCACGTAGCCGCGAACTTCCTCAAGAGAGGGCCAATCGGAAGGCTGATCCGAAGGAAGGCTTCCGCCGACCGGATCAATTCCAAAGGCGAAAAGTCGATCGAATTCGGAATGAAAAGGCTTTAGGCCCAACAGGCGTTCACGAAGCAAGTTCCAATCGAACGCTTCCAGGTGTCCGATGTAAAAAACAATGCGATGGCGCTCGGCGATCGGACGCTCGTAGAGGGAATCCAGCCGCACCAGATCAAATAGTTCGTCGCTGCGGCGCCGTGCTTCGGAGAGCTGCAATTCGTGCTGCACATCAATTTCGTGGTCAGGTTGCGCGACACGCATCTTCTACCCCCAGGCATCGTATAGGATGCCAAATTGCAAGAAGAGGCTACAGTTTCCGGCCATCCTGAATAGGAATTATTCGGATAGGCCCGAGTCGACGGGGTGCGCTTTAGGATAGATGCAAACTTCGCAGAAGGGACTCAAGCTTTGTGGTGGGACCGGACGAGCCCTTATTCGCTTGCCCTAGCCTCGGACGGCGCATATCATCTCCGGCTGATGTCGCGAAGTAGTTTATTGATTGCCTTTCTGGCGTTGACAGCCCTTTTGTCTGCCCAGGAAACCCCTGCTGCCCCGTCAACAACGCCGGCCATTCTGAAAGTGTGCGGAGAGAAAAATCCGCCGGCATGTGCAACAACCCCACCCCGCGTGACCTATGACCCTGCGCCAGACTATCCCAAAGAGGCCCACAAGAAGAGAATCGAAGGGACGGTCTTTCTGTATATCGTTGTGGGGACTGATGGCCGTGCCCATAATAATTCGGATCGATCGTCCGCTTGGGTACGGTCTGGACGAGGAGGCGATCAAGGCAGTACAGAAGTGGAAATTCGTGCCTGCGACCAACAATGGCGTGCCCGTTGCGGTAGCGGTCAACCTTGAGGTTACCTTTCACTATCCCGACCCGCCGCCCTAGAGGGCAAGTTTCACTGCCCCACGTTTTGCTCCGACTTCCCGCTTTCCTTCTTCTTCCCGCTGCCGCTACACTGTTGGCTCTATGTCGAACCCAATACAGCCCAACATCAAGCTCGTGAATGCTTCCGACTATCGCGAGAACTATGCCAACAGCGTGCAGGTGCGGGTGAACGTGTGGGATTTCTTTCTGGTTTTTGGCACGCTGCAGCAGCAAAGTGAAGCCCAGGTGGAGGTCCGCAACTTCCAGGGCATTTATCTGAGCCCGCAGCAGGCCAAGGCGCTGATGGCCATTTTGCAGCAGAATGTTGCCGGATATGAAAGCACGTTTGGCGAGATCAAACTCGATCCCCGCATGATGGCGCCGGGGCCGGTGCACTAGATGACGGGCGGGGCTCGTGGCGCCGAGCCGGGCGCGTTTGCTTCCCCGCGGATCTTTCCTTTGCTGCTGGCGCTGCTGTTTCTGACGCACGCGCGGCTGCTGCGGCTGCCTTATTTCTGGGATGAGGCCGGTTACTATATTCCCGCCGCGCGCGATCTGCTGCTCAGCGGCAGCCTGATTCCACAAACTACGCTCTCGAACGCACACCCTCCGCTGGTCATGGCGTATCTCGCGCTTTGCTGGAAATTAGCGGGCTACGCGCCCGAGGTGACGCGTGCCGCCATGCTGGTGATCGCGGCGTTCGCGCTGCTCGGCCTGTTCTGTTTGGGGGAGCGGGTTGCGAATATCAAAGTTGCGGCTGTTTCGACACTCTTGACCGGGCTCTATCCGGTTTTTTTTGCCCAGAGCTCTCTTGCCCATGTGGATCTCGCTGCCGCCGGGCTGATCTTTTGGGGGCTTAGCGCTTACGTCAAGAATCAGCGCTGGGCCGTAGTTGTATGGTTTTCGCTCGCTGCGCTAGCCAAGGAAACCGCGATTCTGGCGCCACTGGCGCTGCTTGCCTGGGAGCTTGTAGCGCGATTTATCCGCGTGAAGGAGGGTAGCGCCCCCGTCCCGGCGGCCCTTGGCCGGCCAGAGGCCGGCGCTACTATCCAGTTTCCCAGGCAGGGCCGCAGTTCCGTACTGCTTCTGATTCCCGTCGTTCCGCTCACTCTCTGGTACGCCTATCACTACCACCGCACCGGTTTCGTCTTCGGCAATCCGGAGTTTTTTCATTACAACGTGCAAGCGACGCTCCACCCTTTGCGCATCCTGCTCGCCTTCTTGCTGCGCTTGTGGCAGACCGTCGGCTACATGAATCTCTCCCTGCTCACTTTGGCGGCGCTATTTGCCATGTGGCTTCCCCCGCTGCATGACGAAGGCACACACAAAGAACGCCTACGCATCGCGCTAGAAGTGCAATTCGCGTTTTTGTCGATCATCGTCGTGTATGTGCTGGCCATGTCGATTGTGGGCGGGGCCGTTTTGTCGCGCTACATGCTTCCGGTGGTTCCCTTGGTGATCGTGGTTTGCGTTTCCACGCTGTGGCGAAGAGTGCGGCTATGGACCGGCGTGGCGGTCGTGGTTGCTCTGGGATTTGTGGCCGGGCTGTTCGTCAATCCTCCCTACGGATTTTCGATCGAAGATAATCTCGCCTACCGCGATTACATCGTTTTGCACCAGCACGCCGAACAATTTCTCGAGGCGCGCCACCCTATGTCGCGCGTGCTGACCGCCTGGCCCGCGAGCGACGAACTCACCCGCCCTTACCTCGGCTACGTGACCCGCCCCATGCGGGTGGTGCGCATTGAGAATTTCACAGTCGAGCAGCTTATGCTCGCCTCAGAATTCCGCTCCAACTACGATGTGGCACTGGTTTTCTCGAGCAAGCATGAACCGCCACACGCTCTTCTCGAGCACTGGAGACTGTGGCAGGAATGGAAGAAGCAGTTTTTCGGTTACTATCGCGATGTGCCTCCTGCCGCTGCGGCTCAACTTCTCGGCGGGCGGCTCGTCTACACCGAAACCCGCAAAGGACAGTGGGTCGCTGTGATCGAGGTGGAGCGCGAATATGAGGCCCGGGTGTCGGGATCATTGCGCGATGGCGAATCGGAGGCTGGGAGAGATTCGTGTCAGGGCATCGGCTTCAGCCGTGCCGCTCAGCCCGAGGAAAGTGTGCTCCGCGCCGATGCGGCGCCGTGAAAGTCATTCCATCGTAGTTGCGCCCCATGGGCGCGAGATTGAGATTGTCCGTGAACGACGGCACGGCTGAAGCCGATGCCCTGAGACGAACCATTCCCCTTGAAAGCTAATTTGTGACCGCTACGTTGAACTCGTACACAGGCACAAACTGGTCGAGTCTCGTCCGCGCGGGGCTTGGTTTGCCAGCATGGGCTCACGACCTTCCAGCCATCAGATGGCAGGAGTGCGTCTTGACCACCAGCCAAATCTGCCGCCCGGGCTGAAGTGCAAGCGAATCACGGGCAGCCAGTGTCAAGTGGACCTCTGCTTCCACGCCGCAATCGACGTTAGCCACAACGATCATGTCGCGCTGGGTGAGCGAAACCACGCGGCCGGGAATTAGATTGCGCGCGCTGAGTCCACGCGGCTCAATGGTCGCCAGCAAAATGTCTCCCGCACGAATGCCCACGCGCAACGCGCTACCAACCTCCGCCCGCACCAGCGGAGTTTCGATCTCAACCTTGCTGCCGCCGAGCCGGCAGGTCATGGTGCCGCGGTCTTCATGGGCGGCAATCACCGTGGCCTCGAAGATATTCTCAAAGCCGGCAAGCTGAGCAACCGTTTCCTCGCGCGGTGCGGTCATCACTTCATGCGGCGTGCCTTGCGCGAGAATCCGGCCGGCTTCCACTACGATCACCTGCTCACCCAGGGCGAACACTTCCTCCCGGCTGTG
>Ga0335079_10006512_pt1 | contig 13359 bp, 9 predicted proteins | sample Lox_Sample_33_FD_206719 | JGI IMG/M metagenome (GOLD analysis project Ga0335079, IMG submission 206719) | Soil microbial communities from Loxahatchee National Wildlife Refuge, Florida, United States - Lox_Sample_3.3 | ecosystem: Environmental > Terrestrial > Soil > Wetlands | place: USA: Florida... | reverse complement strand
CACCGCTCGCTTTCAACAAGTTTCGGGGGTAGATCGGCTTCACCGTCTTCACGGCCCACGGCACGCCGTCGAGTGCGTTGGCTTTGGTAATGTCGGGCTTCTCCTTCTTGAGTTCCGCCAGCAGCTCCCGCGCCGACGCGTCCAGCGCCACGTCGCTGCTGGCGCTGTCGAAGCGCACTTTGAGCGTCTGCTGCACCGGTCGGCCCTTCTCCGTCCGCGGCTCAAACTGCCATGCCTCCAGCATCGCTTGGGCGGCAAAGCCGAAGGCGGGTTCGTTGGCCCTGACCACCACGATATCCCGCGCCAAGCCGCCCGAATCCACGTTGAACTGCAACTCCACCTCCCCTTCCACTCCCGCCATGGCGAGTTCATAGGGGTAGACCGCCGGGGCCCGCTCTTTGACCCCCAAGTCGGTCGTGTCCGCCACGGCACCGGGGATGGCCGCGGCAACGAGCCCTGCTCCCAAAAGGCAGCCGGCCAGCCCGCGCCATGAGGCGATTGTGCTCATGCGTCCGAGCCTTCACATCGCACCAGAGGAGGCAAATGGTTAATCGGCCGACGCCTGGCGTCGACCCTTCGCCTCAACCGCGCCCGCCACCTCGCAGCACGATGACATTGGCCAGATCGTTCTTCTCGAACTCCGCCCAATACGCATCCTCCAATTGCTTGATGCGCTCTTCGGCCGTGGGCGGCGGTTCCACCCCGGGGGTTTCGGCCAGCGCGCGCTTGGCCTGCTCAGCCGAGTAGTCGCGGTCCGCGAGCCGCGCGACCAGTTCATGCCAGAAAGCGTCGTTGGTGAAATCGCCCTGGATTTCGCGCACCCGCTCGTCCTCGGCCAGCTTGGGCGAAGGTTGGAGAGTGCCGTCCGGCCGCTTCGTCACCAAGTCGGCGTCGCCCAGTGGCCCGGCCAGTTCCAGCAGCTTCTGATCGAGATCGAAGTAGCGTTTGGCGGCGGCAGTCTCCTCGCCCTGGTAGGCGGTGACCACCCACATGCCGAGATGCGCCAGTTCGAGCAGTCGTTGATATTCCTTCGGTGTGAAAGTGAGCTTCATGGGGGAAAGCGGACGGGATCCACCCTGCCCCGGCGCGCGTCCCCCGTCAATCGCCGCTCATGCCGGCGGAGCTGATGGCGAAGCGCAGGCTGGCCGGCCGCTCAGGCGCGCCCCCAATCGGCAAACCGCAGGCACCCGGCGGCCGCGACCACCGCGATTCCTGCGAGGACGGCTCCGCGGACCGACTGTCCATAGAGAAAGCTGCCCGTCGCGAACAACGCCGACCAAACCGCCACCGCGGCACAGGCGGCCGCCACCAAGCCCGACGGAAGATTGTCTGTCGATGCGGGCAGGCCGGTCGCCGCGCGCACTGCTCGCCAGCCGGGGCCCGCCGGCCGCACGCGTTCATAGAACCGCCGCAGGGTAGCGGCCTCGGTCGGCGGCGTGAAAAACGCCACCGTCACCCAGACGACCGTGGTGAGCGCCACCGAGGTCACCAGCGTCACGTGACCCGGCCAGTCCAGCCCGGCCCGGGCGGCAAAATGAAAGAACAGCGCGAATGCGAACGAGCTGATCATTGCGGCGATCTCGGCCCACGCGTTCACCCGCCACCAGAACCATCGCAGGAGATAGAGCAATCCCGTGCCCGCGCCAATGGACAGCATCAGGTCGAAGGCCGTCTTGGCCGACACCAAGTGGGTGGTCAGCAATCCGGCCAGCACCATCAGTACAACGGTCATCCCGCGGCCCACCCACACGTAATGCCGTTCGCTCTTGCCCTGCTGCAGGAATCGCCGGTAACAATCGTGGACCAGATAGCTGGTGCCCCAATTGAGGTGGGTGATGATGGTCGAGAGGTAGGCCGCCGCCAGCCCGCCGAGCATCAGGCCGGCAATGCCGGTCGGAAGAAAGCGCAACATCGCAGGATAAGCGAGGTCGTGGTTGATCAGGGCCGGGTCGACGTGCGGGAACGCCCGCTGAATGTCCGCGAGTTGCGGGTAGACGAGCAGTGAGGCGAGCGCGACCAGGATCCACGGCCACGGCCGCAGCGCGTAATGCGCCGCGTTGAAGAAGAGCGTGCCGCGGAGCGCGTCCCCCTCCGATCTCGCGGCGAGCATGCGCTGGGCGATGTAGCTGCCGCCGCCCGGCTCCGCCCCCGGATACCACACCGCCCACCATTGCACCGCGAGCGGCACGATCAGCAGCGAAATGACCAGTTCCGTGTTTCCCAGATTGGGAAAGAAGCCGAGCCTGGCCGCCGGCAGCTTCGCCACCAAACCGGCCAGTCCGCCGACCTGCGGTTGCTGCAGCGCGTAGTAGGCGGCGAAGATCGCCGCCGTCATCTTGATGCAGAATTGGATCAAGTCCACCCAGAGCACCCCCCATAATCCTGCCGGCGCTGCATAGAGGATGCTGAGCGCCCCGCAAATCAGCAGCGTCTTGCCCGGCGACCAGCCGAGCAGCACCTCCGCGATCTTCACCGCCGCGAGGTTGACCGACGCCATGATCACGCAGTTGAAAAGCAGGCCCAGATACACCGCACGGAAGGCCCGGACTGCGCCGGCCGGCCGGCCGGAATACCGGATTTCGTAGAACTCGAGATCCGTCAGGACGCCCGATCGCCGCCACAGGCGCGCATAGATGAAGACCGTGGTCACGCCCGTCACCAGGAAAGCCCACCACGCCCAATTGCCTGCCACACCATTGCGGCGCACGATGTCCGACACGAGGTTGGGCGTGTCGGCGCTAAAGGTGGTTGCGACCATCGACACGCCAATCAGCCACCAGGGCGCGGCCCGGCCGGAAGTGAAGAATTCGGCCGTGTTGCGCGCGCCCCGCCGCATGAAAAGCAGTGTCGGCACGAGGCAGATCAGCAGCGAGCCGATGACGATGATCCAATCGAGGGGCAGCAGGTTCATGGATAAACTCGCAAAAGACCCTCCGGGGCAACGCACCGTGGTGCCGCGGGCCGCATCAACGTACGGCTTCCGCCGGCGGCGCGGCGGCTTTTTCGACCGCCTCGCGCCATGCGGGCGCCGTCATCGTTGCGCGCTCCGATTCGGCCGCAGCGGCACAGATCAGCCGGCGCACGGGCGCGACTATTATGATTTCAACGCCCAGGCGCGGCACGCCCACGCGGGCCACCGCGGCGAGCCGGTCGCTCCGCCATTCCGCGCTGCACTTTTTGCCGCCGGCCGCGGCTCGTAGCGCCTCGGCGCCGAGCGTGCAGGTCGCCGCCACGCCGTCAAGGAGCGGGCCGGCCTCGCGAATTCTCGGCAAACGCGGCGCCGCCTGGTCCACGAGTTGTCGCGCTGCGGCGGCCCAAGCACTGAGTTCTGCCTCCAGTTTCCCTGCGATCGCGGCGTCGTATGCACCGGGCCCAAAAAGGAATTGGTCGGTCTGCTCCGCGAAATCGCGCGCCGCCGGGCTGTCCGGCCGGGCGCAATCGGCGAGGAAAGTCAGCGGCGTTAGTTGCGTCACGTCCGGTTGCGCCGCGCCGCGGCTGTAGCCCTTTGCCGGCTCAAGGACATCGAGCACGGTTCGCAGCGCCTGCCACTCAGTCGCATCCGCGGCTGCGCCGGCGAACCGGCGCAGCATCGGTTCCAGATACGACTCGTGCTGCAGGCCGATTTCGCTGAGCCGCCGCCTCACCAGGGCAAGCCGGCGATACAGATCATCCTCGGCCGCCACCGTCCGCGGTGACCAGAACCGCTCGGCGATCGCCGCCATGCGGGGCCAAATGCGGGAATCGATGGTCTCCGGAGTCACCCATTCCGCCCACATCGCGCCCTCGCCGCCCAGCACACGCGCCTGCTCCGCCGCCGTCAGGATCGTGTCCTCCGGCAGCGGATCGATCCGGTAATGCGCCGCCGCCGATTGCATGTGGTCGAGATAGTATCCATTGGCCAGGATGCCCGGGTTGCCGCGCCGGGCCGCCGCGGCGAGCGAATCCGCCCCCCGCCACGACTCAATCACGGCGCCGGCCGGCAGGGCGGGATTCAGAATCTCGTCCCAACCCACCATTTTCTTGCCATGCCGGGCGAGAATCTCCCGCAGCCGGCTATTGAAGTAAGCCTGCAGCCCCTCGTTGTCCTTGAGGCCGTGGTCACGGATGAACTGCTGGATGCGCGGGCTGGCGTTCCACTGCACGCCATTCACCTCGTCGCCTCCAATGTGCAGGTACGAATCCGGGAAGAGCCCGGCCATTTCGCCGAGGAAGCCATCGAGAAATGAGTAGAGGGCCTCGTTGGTTGGATCCATCACCGGGTCAAAGATACCCCAGCGGCGCTCGATGGCCGCGGGGGCCGGACCGGCGGCAAATTCGGGATGTCCCACCAGCCAGCTCGTGGTATGGCCCGGCAGGTCGAACTCCGGGACCACCCGGATGCCGCGGTCGGCGGCGTAGGCGACGATCTCGCGAATCTGGCTCTGGGAAAAAAAGTGGCCGTCGGAACCGAACTCCTGCAGCCGCGGAAACCGTTGGCTCGCCACCCGGAAGCCCTGGTCGTCGGTGAGATGCAGGTGAAGCACGTTGAGCTTCACCATGGCCATCCCGTCAAGCTCGCGCTTGATCACCTCGATCGGCATCCAGTGCCGGCTGACGTCGATGAGCAGGCCGCGCCAGGCAAATCGCGGACCGTCCCGAATCCGGATCGCCGGCAACCGCCATCCCGCCGCATCGCCCTCCAGAAGCTGCTGCAAGGTGGCCAAACCGCGCAGCGCGCCGACCTCGGTGGGGGCACGCAGCACCGCCCGGGCGGGCTCCACCTCGATCGTATACGTCTCGTCCTCTCCAAGAACCGGAAATGGAGAAGCCGGGCCGCCACATTCGATCACCATGGTGGCGCCGGCGGCGGGGGGTCGTGCGAATACCATGCCGGTCCGTTCGCGCCATGCACAGAGCAACGCCTCGACCGCCGCCTGCAATCGCACGCCGTCATGGCCCGCCACGCCGACCGTAAACGCCGGCGTGACCGCCAATCGGCCCTCCCCGTAAGTCCAATCCGCCGGCAGGGGCATTACCGGAGGGGAAGGCAAATCACCGCCGTGGGCGTGGGTCAGGCCGAGCAGCACGAATACGACTACGAGACAGCGGCCGGCGGTCCGCAAGGCTGGCCGGGGCCGGGAAAAGCAGGGCGCGGAAAGGGGCACGCGCAACAGGTTGCCGCGTGGCTTCCCATGAATCAAAAGCAAACTGCCCCCGGGCTTGCCTCCGCTGCTGGCGGAAAGCAACTGCGAATCGGCAATCCCATCCGCCGCCCAACCGAACTCCGCCCGCGTCGCAAAGTTGACCCGCGCCAGCCGGCCGTGAACCTCGCGATCGATGATAAACGTGATGGTGGCGTCCCCTGTGGTCTTCTCATCGCTCAGTGCGGCCGGGTAGACCGGGGAAATCTGGTGAACCGGATGCATCTGCCCGTCCAAGCCTTTCACGCCCATGTCCGCGGTGTCGTTGGCCCGCAGGCCTTGCACGAGCCGCCCCGTAGCATCCAGCTTGAGCGAGTTCGGCGCCAGGCTGTAGCGCCAGCGGGCGGCCGCCTTTGCCGCCGGACTGAAAAACCAGCAATCAAGTGCCGCGCACAGGACCCGACCAAAGTCGGGTTCGCTGATGATCCCATCCTGGGCCGTCAGCCGCTCATTGGCGCTTGCGGAGATCAGTAGCATCGCACCCATGCCGGCGGGCCGAATTCTCCTGGGGTGATTAACAGTGATGCTGGTCCGCCGCAGCGCATGCAACCGCGGAATTGACCGGGACCGCGCCAGCCGCCTATCTCTCATCCCCTATGGCCACCGCTCCGGCTCCCGCGAACCTCATGGATACACTCGTGTCGCTGTGCAAGCGCCGCGGCTTCATCTTTCCGTCGTCCGACATTTACGGCGGCCTCAATGGCTTCTTTGACTACGGCCCGCTCGGGGTCGAGATGAAGAACAACATCAAGGCCGCCTGGTGGCGCGACTTCGTGCAGCGCCGCGACGACATGGTCGGTCTCGACTCGTCCATCATCCATCACCCCACCACTTGGAAGGCCTCCGGCCACGTCGACAACTTCACCGACCCGCTGGTCGACTGCAAAGTCTCCAAGCAACGCTACCGGGCCGACCAGCTTTTTTGGGCCGCCGTCGTCGTTGACGGCAGGACCGTGGGCTACGTTTCCGCCCTGGAGGGCGAGGCCACCGAGGCCGAGCTCCAGGAGAAAGCCGAAAACCACAAGCGCAAGAAAGCCATCCAGGGAAAACTCGCGCCCTTGGCAGTAAAAGATTTCACCCAAGCAAAGCCCGAGGAGATTCCGCTCATTCCCTCGCCCGCCACCGGCGAGCCCGGCAGCCTCACGGCGCCGCGGTCGTTCAACATGATGTTCGAGACGTACGTCGGGGCGTTGCGCGACGAGACCGCGATCGCCTACCTGCGCCCGGAGACGGCGCAGGGCATCTTCATCAACTTCAAGAACGTCCTCGACACCGGCCGCGTCAAGGTCCCCTTCGGCATCGCCCAGATCGGCAAGGCGTTTCGCAACGAGATCAACCCGCGCAACTTCACCTTCCGCTTGCGCGAGCTCGAGCAGATGGAGATCGAGTATTTCATCGCACCCGACGCGGACTGGCAGAAATGCCACCGCGACTGGATCGACGCCGGCCTCGCGTGGCTGGACAGCGTTGGCGTGCCGCGCGCGCTGCTCAGCGAATACGCCCACCCGAAAGAAAAACTCTCCCATTACTCCAAGGGCACGGTCGACATCATGTTCAAATTCCCCTTCGGGGTGCAGGAGCTGTGGGGATTCGCCGCGCGGGGCGACTTTGACCTGACGCAGCACCAGAAGTTCAGCGGCAAATCGATGGAGTACTTCGACGAGACCACGAAAAAGAAGTACGTGCCGCATGTGGTCGAGCCGTCGGTGGGCGTCGATCGCATTTTCCTCGCCGCGCTCTGCGCCGCCTACGCCGAGGACGAGGCGCCGGACGACAAGGGCAAGCTGGAGAAGCGCGTCGTCCTGCGCCTCAGCCCGCGGCTCGCGCCGATCAAGGTTGCGGTACTGCCGCTGGTAAAAAACAAACCCGAGTTGGTCGCTGTCGCCGAGAAGCTTTTTCGGAAACTGCAGCGCCGCTACGTCGTCTTCTACGACCAATCCGGCGCGATCGGCCGCCGCTACCGCCGCCAAGACGAGATCGGCACGCCGTGGTGCGCGACCGTTGATTTTGAAACCCTCGCCGACGGTAGCTTCACCCTGCGCAACCGCGACTCGATGAAGCAGGAGCGAATGGACGAAGCCGCACTATTCTCCCTGTTGGACGAAAGCCTCTGCTGAGCCCGCTGCCGCAGCCGCCACTTGCGACCAGCCGCGGATTGGATTCGTTTGGCCCGCGTCATGGATGCCTATGCCCGCGCCCGGGAACTGATCGACGCCGCCCATGGCCACGATCCCCAGCGCACCGCTGCCGGCCGGCCGGCGGAGTTGGTCTATGCTGACCGCGTGGAGGCGTGGGTTTTGCGGCTGCAACCGGACGCGCCGCCGCGCATGCGGCTCGCCGCGCGCTGCCAGCACCTCGAGCGATGGTCGGTGCCCCGAACCTCCTTCCCTGCGGGCCAAGCGGGGTACCTCGCCTGGCGGAAGTTACTCTACCAGCGGCAGGCGGACCGGGCGCGCACGCTGCTGCGACAGGCCGGTGCACCCGCCGCCGAGGCCGAGGATGTCGCCACTTGGGTGTCCAAACGCGGCCTGCGGACCAACGTTGGGACGCGGGCGCTCGAGGACGCCGCCTGCCTGGTCTTCCTCGAACACGAACTCGCGGCATTCGCGGCCCGGCATGCCGACTACCCGCGGCAGAAACTGGTCGCCATTCTCCGCCGGACCTGGCGCAAGATGAGCCCGCCCGCACAGGCGTTCGCCCGGACCCTGCCCCTGCCGCCGGCGATCGCCGGATTGGTTCGCGAAGCCCGGGGCGCGCCATGAGGCCCAAGCTTGGTCGACCGGCTTATGAAACCGCGGCCCCGCCTGCGGCGAAGACGCCGGTTGACACCCTCGCCTTCGGGACACGAATTGGCGGCATGCCGCGTCCGCCCGAAGTTTTCACCACGGAACGGTTGGTGGCCCGGTTGCCACGCGTGGAAGACGCCGAAGCGGCGTTCGCCGCTTACGCCAGCGATCCGGAGGTGACGCGGTACCTCTCCTGGCGCTACTACACGGAGGTTGAGGCGCTGCGGAAATTCCTTCGCGGCATCGTCCGCACTTGGAAATCCGGCGAGGGTCATCACTACGCCTGGCTCCTCTGCTTGCGCGGCTCCGATCTTCCGCTGGGCTCAATCGGCGTGAGCTTCGACGTACACGGCGCGATGCTGGGCTATGTGCTGGGCCGCTCACACTGGGGCCGCGGTCTGATGACGGAGGCGGTCCGCTATGTCGCCGCTTGGGCGCTCGCACAGCCGCCGCTTTTCCGCGTGTGGGCCTTTTGCGATGCGGAGAACATCGCCTCGGCCCGGGTGCTGGAGAAAGCCGGCCTGCGGCGCGAAGGCTTGCTGCGGCGCTGGCACGTTTGTCCGACCATTGGCGCCGAACCCCGCGATTGTCTGATTTATGCCCGGGTCCGCTGAGGCTTCCGGCTGGGTGCGGTGCACTCTCGGGGTGGCTCCCGCTGGCCGGCATTAATGTCTTCTTAACGCCTTCGCCGATACTTTTTATTAGGGCCGCCAGCACGGCCCGATTATGCTGCCGGCATGTGCGCTCAAAAGAACCGATTTTCGCCCAAGCGTGTCCCTGGTCGTGCACGGCCATTCGCCCTGCGACCCATCGCCGGCTGATTGCCTATGAATTATTTTCATATCCGCGGCGTTGGCAGGTACGCTGCTGCAGCAGCCCCCGGAACCACGGCGGGCTACCGCCGCCTTGGAGGCCACTGTATCGATCACAAACACCAAGTCATCTTCATGCCTTATGAATAAGCTACTGCGTCCGAAAACCGTTGGGATCGCCGCCCTGTTCACGCTGGGTCACTGTCTCCACGCGCAGACTGCGCCGAGCACTCCTGCGCCCCCCGCCACCGGCGGCGCGGCCCCCAGTGCGCCGGCCCCGGCGGCTCCCGACAGCAGCGTGTCGGTGGTCGTGACGCCCGCCTTTGTCAACCAGTACATGTTTCGTGGCTCCCGCCTGGGCGGACCGTCGTTTGAGCCGACGGTCGAGGTTGACTCCGGCAACCTCGCGCTGGGCGTATGGATGAATTTTCCGATGAAGGACAAGGTGCCCGGACAATCGGATCCGGAGATTGATCCGTACGGCTCCTACACCCTCACCGTGAACGATGCGGTGAGCGTCGCGCCCGGCTTCACCTGGTACAACTATCCGAACGCCGATACGAACAATGGCTTTTTCAAAGCCACGTTCGAACCCAACATCGCCCTCAACTACACCGTGGCTGGAGTCAAATTCACCCCGAAGCTATACTACGATCTCGTGCTCAAGGGCCCCACCTATGAGTTCTCGCTGGCCTATGCCGTCCCGCTGAAAGAAATTGGATCGGAACTCGATTGGACGGCCACCGCTGGGACGTTCATCATCCGCGATGCCGCGAAAGGCGCTGACCCTGCTGTCAAGAACTGGGGCAACTATTACCTGATTGGAGTGTCGATGCCGTTCGCGCTTAGCAAGGCGTCGAAGCTGAGCATTGGCTTCGCCTACACCAAGGGCACCAGCAATTTCATCAAGCAGGGCAGCGCCCCCAGGGTGGAAAACACGGCCGCCGTCGGCCGCGGGGTGGTAACCCTCGGCTACTCATACACCTTCTGACCGCTCCGCCATTTCGTGCACTGGACGGCTCGCGGCGCTGCGTGCGGGCCGATTTCTGACCGGCGCACGTCAGGCGAAAAGCCATTGCAGTCCGGCGCGAAAGGCGTCGGGCAGCACGTTATAGTGGTCGCGCCTCGGAAACCGCCGGCCGAGGATCTCGAGTTGCGGAAACGGCTGCGCGGCGAGCTGGCTCTCAAGCATTTCCAGGTCGCCTTGCATGGACCGCGTGTCCCCTTCTCCCACGCCGAGGAAGAGGCGGGCCGGCAGGACCGCGCCCGTGCGCTGCAGCCGGCTGGCGTGGCAGAGCAGCGCGCGGTCGTCCCAGAACAGCGACGGCGCGCTCGCCAGAATCCGGTTGAAAAACGGGCGCCGCTGAAACAGCGCGTGCAAAGCGAGCAGCGAACCGAGGGAATGGCCGGCGATGCCGCGCAGATCGTTCCGCAATGCCTGGCGCCGGGAGAGTTCCGGCCAGAGGGTCTCGGTGAGAAAGCCGAGAAACGCGTCCGCTCCGCCGCTCTCCGGTTCGGTGGCGATCGCCGTCGGCGTGTAATCGCGGATGCGCCAGTTGCCGGGTTGGGTGTAGCTCGCCCCGTAACCCACCCCCACCAGCAGGAGCGGTGGCACCTTGTTTTCCCGCCGCAGCGCCCGGTACGCCTCAACTGCGAAACGAAACTGGTCGTCGCCGTCCATGAACAGCACCGCTGGCCACGGGCCGCGTTCTCGTCCTGTATCCGACACGGCGGGGCAGATGTGGTACTCTGCTCCCCTCCATGAAGGGTGAAATCCACGCACTCCGAAACTATGCTTCGCCACCGGCATGATGGGGATGGGGCGCCGTCACTGTGCGGCCCGTGCCCCCTCCGCAATCCTGCCCGGATCGCCGGCCGGCCGCCAAGGTCAATCGCGTCCCCTTTTTCGCGGGAAGTATTCTGCCGATTATGATCATCCTTTCTTCGCGTTGCTTCTTGCTTTCTTGCGGATGGTTTGCCGCGCGGCTCAGTTGCGCCGGCGGGTGGACCGCCTCGCGTGGCTTCAGGCGAATCCGCGGATCGTTCGCGTTCGGTCGTCATCACTGCCTCTTCTAGGCTTCACCTGTCTGGCTTTTTTCGAAGTCCGCGCCGCAACACGGCTCGCCTTGAGCGTGAAATATCGGAGAATCGGGCGTCCCTCCGCTATGCCCCGCATGACCTCGCGCCGTTCCGCGCGGGCTGCGGCCTCCGGCCCCAGCCGCTTTCGGTTGTTCGAAGAATCCCATGGCTGCCCCATCTAATGTCGGCATCTGCGATCAGCCGGCCGGCGAGGCTGAACTCTTGGCGCGCCTCGACCAAGCCATCGCGGAATATCGTCTCATTCCCGGCGCCCTCATTCCCCTGCTGCAGGTGGCCCAAGGCCTTTTCGGCTACCTGCCGGAAAGAGCCCTCAAGCGCATCTGCGCCGGCCTCGGCAAATCCTACAGCGAGGTGGCCGGCGTTGTCAGTTTCTACAGTTTCTTCTCCACCACGCCGCGCGGTCGCCACACTGTCCGCGTTTGTCTTGGCACCGCCTGTTATGTTCGCGGGGGCAAGCGGGTACTTGAGAGCTTCAAGCATACCCTCGGCGTCGACGTGGGTCAGACCACCAGCAACCGGAAGTTCACGCTCGAGGTGGCCCGCTGCCTTGGCGCCTGCGGCATTGCCCCGGCCTGCCTGGTGGACGCCGCCGTCCACCAAAGCATCAAGCCGAGCAACGTCCCCGCGATCTTGCAGAAATACGAATAGGTCCTTTCCCACCCGGCTTTCTCCCCCCTGCAACACGATTCCATGGCCAAGGTCACCTGCATCCAGCTTTGTGCCGGCGCCGGCTGCGTCGCCTCGGGCTCAACCGCCCTCGGCGCGGCGTTCAAGGATGCCCTCGCCAAGCGCGGCTTGACCGCCGTGAGGATCGTGGAAACCGGCTGCCTCGGCCCGTGCGCGGGCGGCCCGGTACTCATCTGCCAGCCCGAGGGCGTCCTTTACCAGAAGGTGGCGCCGGCGGACGTCGACGACATCGTCGAGCAGACGGTGCGGCACGGCGACCTAGTCGACCGCCTCGTGTGGCGCAGGGCGGAGACCGGCGAACCCTTGGCGCGCGTGCGGGAAAACCCCTTCTTCAGCCGCCAGGTGAAAATCGCCCTGCGCCATTGCGGCATCATCGATCCGCTCAGCATTGACGACTACCTCGCCCACGACGGCTACGCGGCCCTGCGCAAGGCCCTCACCACCCTGACGCCGGAGCAGGTGATCGAGGAGGTCAAGGATTCGGGCCTGCGCGGCCGCGGCGGCGCAGGCTTTCCCACCGGCCTCAAATGGGAACTCTGCCGCAAGGCCCGGGGCGATGTGAAATACGTGCTGTGCAACGGCGACGAGGGCGATCCGGGCGCGTTCATGGACCGCAGCCTGCTTGAGGGCGACCCGCACAGCGTGATCGAGGCCATGATCATTGCCGGCTACGCCATCGGCGGCACGGAGGGCTACGCGTACGTCCGCGCCGAATACCCCCTGGCCGTGGAGCGCCTCGGGATCGCGATCGGGCAGGCGCGCCAGCGCGGCTTTCTCGGCCGGAATATTCTCGGCAGCGGCCATTCCTTCGACCTCGACATCCGTATGGGTTCGGGGGCCTTCGTCTGTGGGGAGGAGACGGCCTTGATGACCTCGGTCGAAGGCAAGCGCGGCGAACCCCGCCCGCGGCCGCCGTTTCCGGCCCAAGCCGGCCTCTGGGGCCGGCCGAGCCTGCTCAACAATGTCGAAACCTACGCCAACATTCCGATCATTCTTACCCGCGGCGCCGCCTGGTACGCCTCCCATGGCACCGAACGGTCCAAGGGGACCAAGGTCTTCGCGCTCGCCGGAGCGGTGCGTAACACCGGCCTGGTGGAAATTCCCATCGGCACGCCGTTGGGCGACATCATCTACGAACTCGGTGGAGGCATTCCCCACGGCAAACGCTTCAAGGCGGCGCAACTCGGCGGCCCCTCGGGCGGCTGCATTCCGCGCCAGCACCTCAACGTTCCGGTCGACTACGAATCGCTGCAGGAACTCGGCGCCATCATGGGCTCGGGCGGGCTCATCGTCATGGATGAGGACACCTGCATGGTGGACATCGCGCGGTTCTTCCTCGACTTCGTGCAGGACGAATCCTGCGGCAAATGCCCGCCGTGCCGCATCGGCACGAAACGCATGCTGGAGATCGTCACTCGTATTTGCGAGGGCCGGGGTGAGGAAGGCGACATCGAACGCCTGGAGGCACTTGGGCGCATCATTCGCGAGACCTCTCTGTGCGGCCTGGGGCAGACAGCACCCAACCCGGTCCTTTCCACCATCCGCTATTTCCGTGCCGAGTACGAGGCGCACATCCGCGAAAAGCGCTGTCCCGCCGGTGTCTGTCCCAACCTCGTGCGGGCACCCTGCCAGAGCGCCTGCCCCGCCAACGTGGACGTCCCCGGGTTCATCGCGTTGGTCAGCGAGAAACGGATCGCCGAGGCCTTGCGCCTGCACCGCGAGCGCAACCCCTTTGCCGCCGTCTGCGCGCGCGTCTGTTTCCACACGTGCGAGGAGAAGTGCCGCCGCGCAATG
>Ga0335079_10006509_pt1 | contig 13361 bp, 10 predicted proteins | sample Lox_Sample_33_FD_206719 | JGI IMG/M metagenome (GOLD analysis project Ga0335079, IMG submission 206719) | Soil microbial communities from Loxahatchee National Wildlife Refuge, Florida, United States - Lox_Sample_3.3 | ecosystem: Environmental > Terrestrial > Soil > Wetlands | place: USA... | reverse complement strand
CTCGGCGATGTAACGCAGCACCTCGCGCTCGCGGGGCGACAGCCGCTCGAGCGCGTTCTGGACCTCCTCGCCTTCGAGTTTGCGCCGCAGCAGGTCGGACAGCTGCTGGGAGACGGCCGGGCTGTAGTACGAATTGCCGGCGCAGACCTCGCGCACCGCCTGCACGAGCTCGCCCGCGGCCGCGTCCTTGACGAGGTAGCCGTGCGCGCCGGCGCGCACGCTCTCCATCAGGTACTCGGGCTGCAGGTGCATCGAGAGGATCAGGATGCGGACCTCCGGCGCATGCGCCCGGATCTGCCGGGCCGCCTCGAGGCCGCCGCCCTTGGGCATCGTGATGTCGAGCACCGCCACGTCGGGCCGCAGGGCGGTCGTCTCCTTGACGGCGGCTTCGCCGTCGCCGACCTCGGCGACGACGGTGATGTCACCGGCGGCGCTGAGGATGCGGCGGACGCCGTCGCGCACCAGCGTGTGGTCGTCGGCGAGCAAGACCGTGATCTTGTCAGACATCGTCCGTCCCCAAAGGCAGGCGCGCGTCGAGGCGCACGCCGTGACCGGGCTCGCTCGTGACCTGGAAGCGCCCGCCCGCGCCCACCACGCGCTCCCGCATGCCCACCAGGCCCGCGTGCCCCGCACCGGCGGCGGACCCGGGCTGGAAGCCGCGGCCGTCGTCCTCGACGACGAGGCGCAGCTCGCGGCCCTCGGCTCCGAGTGTCGCGTCCACGCGCGAGGCCCCGGCGTGCCGCGCCACGTTGGTCAGGGCCTCCTGGAAGACGCGGTACACGGCGACTTCGACTTCGGGTGCGGGCGCGGCGGGCAGCGGCGCCGCCGCCAGGTTGACCGCGACCCCGGTGCGTCCGGCGAACTCCTCGGCGAGGGTCCGCAGCGCCGGGACGAAGCCGAGGTCGTCCAGGACGGCGGGCCTGAGCCCGCGCGCGGTGGCGCGGATGGATTCAAGTGCGCGGCCCACCAGGTCGCGCGCCCGGTCCACCGCGTCGGTCGCCAGGCCGGCGCCCGAGAGCATGCGTTCGAGCTCGGCCAGCTCGAACTTGATCGCGGTCAGGACCTGCCCGGTCTCGTCGTGCAGCTCGCGCGCGATGCGGCCGCGCTCGATCTCGGCGGCGCGCAGCAGCGACGCCGAGGCGTGGGCCAGCTCGCGGCTCCGCTCCTCCAGCGCCGCGTACAGCTCGGCGTGCTGGAGTGCGGCGCCGATCTGCTGGCCCAGCGCCCGCAGGAAGCCGCGGTCCATGGACGCGAACGGATCGCGGGCCCGCGCGACGATCACGAACGTCCCCGCCGCCCGTTCGCCCGTGAAGATCGGCAGGAACGCCGCGTAGGGATGCGACACGACGGTTCCGTCGCCGCCCTTCGGCCAGTAGTGCTCCACCCGTGGGACGCCGTCGCGCGGCGCGGCCAGGATCGGCGCCGCGTCGGGAATGCCGGGCACCGCGAGGGCGAAAGCGGTCCGATCCCACCCGCTGCACGCGCCCGAGCCTCCCTGGAACGCCAGGCTGCCAGGCGCGGTCTCGCGGAACAGGGCGCACCCCACGACGGGGGGGAGAGCGAGCGGGCGCTCGAGCACGGCCTGGACCACGTCCTGTGGTCGCAGGCTGCGCTGCAGGTCGCCCGACAGCGCCGTGAGCGCCGCGATGCCGCGGTGCTGGTCCTCGAGCAGGAGCAGGAGCATGCCGCCGCCGACGGCCAGCTCGAAGAGCAGGTCGAGGTAGTAGCCCCAGGGCACCCACGCGCCGCGCGCACGCAGGAACGTGTAATCGAGGTGGTGCGCGCCCCACAACAGGAACGCGAAGGCGAGCACGGCGGCCCCCTTCGACGCGGCGCGCCTCCAGTACTGCAGGAACACGACGCCCGTGCCGAGGGTTGCGAGGCTCAGGAACAGCACGGCCGGCAGGGCCGCCCACAGGAAGTTCTGGATCCGGTAGATGGCGACGTACGACCAGACCACCGGCACCGCGAAGAACAGGTAGTAGCGGCGGCGCCAGGGGATCTGCCGCGCGAAGACGAGCGCCGCCCACAGCAGCAGCAGCGTGGTCCAGCCCGTCGCCACCTGGTGCCAGAACAGCCAGTTCTGATCGTTGGTCCACAGGAACAGCGCGATCATCGCCAGGCGCAACGCGTACACGCTCCACGCGCCGCCCCAGATGCCGTAGTACCGCTTCCGGTACGTCGCCGCGAGACCGAGAAACAGGCCGGCGATCCCCAGCGTCACGCTGGCCTGCAGGATGACCAGCGACAACTCCAGCCGGAGGGCGTTGGAGATCATGGCGCCGCGAGGATCGCGTGGGCGACGTGATCGGCGATCGCCATGATGGTGATCATCGGGTTGACGCCGCTCGAGGTGGGGAAGGCGCTGCCGTCGGCGACGTACAGGCCGCGCACGTCGTGGGTCTCGCCGCTCTCGCCTGCGACCGAACGCCGGCGGTCGCCGCCCATCCTGGCGCTGCCCATCTGGTGAAAACTGATGTAGGACATGCGGCAGCGGCGGTAGCCCCGCCGGTCGCAGTCGTCCGTGAACCGGTCCAGCCACCCGATCGCGCCCGGGCGGGCGCGGGCCGGCGGCGTGTGCAGGGAGAAGATCTCGGTGGCTCCGGCGGCCGCGAGCACCTGCGCGGCGCCGCGGAGCCCGGCGCGCACGTGGGTCACGTCGAACGCCGAGAGCTCGTAGTGGACGCGCGGACCGTGTGCGCCTACGGCGACGCGGCCGGCGTCGCGGTCGCGGAGCAGCACGCCCACGATGCTGAGGTGGCCGAGTCGCGCGACGTCGTGCTTGAACTGCCGCGCGCTCTCCCAGCCGAAGCCCGAGGCGGGTAGCGCGAAGTGCACGGGCGCGGTCTCGAGCATCACGCCGTACCCACCGTCCTGGTCCGCCAGCTGGTTGGAGTAGCGCGTCTGCAGCCCGCCGGACCAGGGATCCACGCGCTCGGGGAAGATGCCGGCGACCGCGGTCGCGGGGTGCAGGTGCAGGTGGCGGCCCACGGCCGGCCCCGTCACGCCGGAGCGCGCGAGGAGCGCGGGGGTGTTGATGGCGCCGCACGCCGCGACCACCGTCCGCGCGCGCACCGTGAGGCGGTGCGGCGTGCCGTCCGGGCCCCGCACCGTCGCGATGACGCCGTTCGCGCGGCCGCGATCGACGGTGACGCGCTCGGCCTCGCAGTGCACCACCAGGCGAGCCCCGGCCCGTACCGCGTCGGCCAGGTAGGTGCGGGCCGTGGAGTTCTTCGCTCCGTGCCGGCAGCCGTACGTGCAGTAGCCGCACTCGAGGCCTTCCCGGCAGTCCGTGACGTTCCGGGGGATCGCGTCCACGTGCCACCCGAGCGCGCGGCACCCCCGCTCCAGGATCGCATCGCGCGCGCCCGGCGTCGTCCACCTAGTGCCCACGCCGAGCCGCGCGTTGACGCGCGCCAGTGACGTCCCGAATCCGGCGCCCTCGAACAGCGGAAGGCCGCTGAGGTCGCTCCATTCGCCGCGCGTGCGCTCCGGCAGCGGGAAGCTGGTGGTGTAGTTGATGGTGGTGCCGCCGCCCAGGCAGCTCCCGGCGAGGATCGGCAGCGACCCGGTCTGGGTCATCAGCAGCGCGCGGTCGAGGTAGAGCGCGCCGAGCATGTCGCCTTCGACCTGGGTGAAGTCCCGCGCGCCCGGGTTGGGACCCTTCTCGAGCACCACCACGCTGCGCCCGGCGGCCGCGAGGACACCCGCCACCACGCCACCGCCTGCCCCCGAGCCGACCACCACCGCGTCGCACTCCAGCGTCGTGTCCCGCTCCACGGCGAGCGCGGGCAGCGGCGGTGGCGCGGTTGCCGGCTGGGGCAGCGGGCCGGGATAGCCTGCGGCGCGCCACGCGGGGTGGCCCGTCGAGTCGAGCGGCCAGCAGTAGAAGGCGACGTGCGCGAGCCGCTTGAGGGCCTGGAAGCCTGCGCGCCGCTGCGGGAGCGCCGACGTCGCCCAGCCGCGCAGCGTGGCTTCCCGCGCCGCGCCGTCCATGGCGGCGAACGAGGACGGCCGTCCGCTCAGGGCGAGGTTCACGGCGGCGGAATCCAGCGCGGACAGCAGCACGCGGAGCTTGAGGCGGTCGAGGGGGTCCCGAAGCTGGCCGATCAGCTGCTCCACGCGCTCCGCCGTGCGCGCCTGGCGCGCTCCGGCAGCGAAGAAGCCGGCGGGGTCGCTTTCCTCGTGCAGCTCGGGCAGCAGCGTTTCGCAGACGGCGGCGAGCACGGCGCGCTGTGCGGCGGACAGTCCTTCCGGCACGTTCCATCCGGCTGAAGGAACGTGCAACTTACGTCATGCGGAATTCCTCAGCGAGGTAGTCGCGATGCGGCGAGCGGACCGGCGGACCGAGTTGCTGCTGCAGGTGCTGGAGGGTGCGTTCACGGCGAAGGGCTGGCAGGGCACGACGCTCAGCGGCGCGCTGCGTGGCCTCGGGCCCCGCGAGGCACTGTGGCGCCCCCGACCGGGGCGTCACAACGTATGGGAGTTGGTCCTGCACGCCGCGTTCTGGAAGCACATCGTGCGGCTGCGGGTGGAGGGACGTCCGGGGAGCGAGGCGTTTCCGCGACCTGGCCGCAACTTCCCGAAGCTGCCGGAGCAGGCCGACGCGGCCTCGTGGCGGGCCGACGTCGCCCTCCTCAAGCGGGAGCACGAGCTGCTGCGGCGCACCGTGAGGAGCCTGCCCCCGTCGCGGCTCGGCGCGCGGGTCGGTCGCTCGCGCTGGACAGTGGCCGAAGTGCTGTTCGGCGTCGCCGCCCACGACCTGTACCACACCGGCCAGATCCAGCTGCTCAAGGCGCTGCGCCGGGCGGCGCGCTGAGGGGCCTCCGGCTCAGCGGGCCTGGCTGATCGTGATCTTGAAGCCGTCGGGGTCGGCCACCGCGAAATCGCGCTCGCCCCACGGCTCGGTCTGGGGCTCGTGCAGCAGGGTGCCGCCCCGCGCCTTGATGGTCGCGGCCAGCGCCCCGATGTCCTGCGCGGTCACGCAGTAGAGCCTGAAGCCCTCACCCTTCTTGCGATCCCGGCCCTTCCGCCAGTCGTCCTGGCCGAGGTAGAAGTCCACCGCGCCCGCGCGCAGCGTGGCGCCCATCAGCTTGCCTTCGCGGTCCCAGCGATCCACGACGACGCAGCCGAGCACGCGCTGGTACCAGTCCATGCTCGCGTTGATGTCGTTGACGGTGAACCCGGGGTTCGACGCGCGCAGCCGCAGGGTCTCGGGTTGATGGCGCGCCTGCGTCGCGCGGCGCTTGGCCGCGGAGCGCTTCGCGCGGGGGCTCCGCTTGACGCGCTTGGTGGGCTTCCGGGGGCTCTTCTTCTTCGTCGGCATGGGTCGCGCTCCTCCGCTGGCTGACAACGCTCAAGCGTAGCCCTTCCGCTGCGCCGCCGCCAGCGGGGGGATTGTCTCCACCACCGGGCTCCGTGTTATCACTTCATCATCGCTTCGGCACACGCGTCATCACGTCCACACGGGAGTCCTGATGCCCACACGGAAGGCCTCGGCCGCCTGGGAAGGCGGCCTGCGCGGCGGTAAGGGAAGCTTCAAGGCCGAGAGCGGCCTGGTCGGCGGAACCTACGGGTTCGGCTCGCGCTTCGAGCAGGTGCCGGGCTCGAATCCGGAGGAGCTGATCGCGGCGGCGCACGCGGCCTGCCTCAGCATGGCGCTATCGGGCGGACTGGAGCGCGCGGGAAAGACGGCGACGCGCATCGCGACCGAGGCCGCCTGCACGATCGAGAAGGTCGGCGAGGGCTTCAAGATCACGAAGATGAAGCTCGTCGTCCGCGGCAAGGTGCCGGGCCTCGACCAGGCGGGCTTCGCCAAGGCCGCCGAGGACGCGAAGAACGGCTGCCCCGTCTCGGGCGCCCTCAAGGGCAACGTCGTCTTCGAGCTCGACGCGAAGCTGGAGTAGCGCGCCTCCCGCCGCTCAGGGCCGCCGCGGCCGCGGATACGCGGGATGCGGCGGCACCGGCACCGGGTGTTCGTGGATCTCGCGCTCGAGGTAGCCGAGCGCGGCGTCGAGCTGCGCGTCGCCGCCCTCGAAGGTCGCGTGCGGCAGATCGTCCACGACGGTGTCGGGTTCCACCCCGTGTCCTTCGATCAGCCACGCGCCCTCGGGGCCGTACACCCCGCTCTCGGCCGCGGTCGCGATCCCCCGGTCCACCAGCACGTTGCCCGAGCTGAGCCAGATCTCGCCGCCCCACGTGCGCGTGCCGATGATCTTCCCGAGCCCCAGGCGGTGGAACCCTTCCGAGAAGGCCTCGCCGTCCGACGCGGTCCACTCGTCCGTGAGCAGCACCAGGTGGCCGCGGAACGCCCACTGCATGTTCCAGTACGGCCGGCCCACCCGGTCCTGCCAGAACATCCATGCCTTGCGGATCAGGCGGCCCAGGATCCAGCTGTCGATGTTGCCGCCGCGGTTGTGCCGCACGTCGATGATGAGCCCCTGGCGGTTGAAGACGGGGTAGAAGTCCCGCTCCCACTGGGCCATGTCGCCCGACGTCATCGCGCGCAGGTGCACGTAGCCGATCGAGTCGTGGCTGGCGCTGTCCACGATCAGGCGGCGCGAGTACTCCCAGTCGTCGTAGCGCAGGTCGGCGGCCGCGTCCTCGCTCACCGGCGTCACGATCACGTCGCGGGCGTCGCCGCCGGCGGCCGGGCGCACGCGCAACCGCACCTGGCGGCCCACCTGGTTGCGCAACAGCTCGGCCGGGCTCGAGACGGAGAGCGTGGCCACGCCGTTGATCGCCTCGACGACGTCGCCGTCGTGCACGGCCACCGCCGGGCCCGCGAGCGGCCCGAGGTCGCCGGGGAAGTCGGGATCGGAGCGGTAGACGTGCACGACGCGCCAGCCGCCGCGCGTGCTGTCGCGCTCCAGCCGCGCGCCCAGGGAGGCAAGATGCACCTGGTCCGGCGCACGGCGGGCGTCGCCGCCGTAGACGAACATGTGCAGCGCCGAGAGGTTGCCCACCATCTGGGCCAGCAGGTCGGACAGCTCGTCGCGGTCCGTGACGCGGTCCACCAGCGGGAGGTACTTGGCGAGCACGGCGGGCCAGTCGAGGCCGTGCATGCCGCGGTCCCAGAAGTAGTCGCGCTCCAGCCGCCACGCCTCGACGAACATCTGGTGCCACTCCTCCCGCGGCGGGAAGGAGAACGTCCAGCCGGAGAGGTCCACGCGCGTCTTGTCGTCCAGCCTGGCGTCGGCGCCCGAGGAGGCGTCGATGACGTGCAGTGCGTCGCCCTTCCTCACGAGCAGCTTCTTCCCGTCGGCCGACAGCTCGTAGCTCCGCACGTCTTCCACCAGCCGCACCGGATCGCCGGGCTCGGCCTTGATGTCGAGCGCCATCAGGTGGTCCTTGCCCTGGAACCCGGTCTCGTGCGACGTCCAGAACAGGCGGCCCTTGTTCACGGCGAGGCCGCCGTAGTCGCCGGCTGGCACCGGCACCTCGTACAGCCGTCCGGGCAGCCCGTCGAGCGCGACGACGACGCCCGTGTCGCCCGGCGCCCCGCGGCCGGTGTCGGCGGCGGCGCGGCGGGGCGGGCGGCCTCGCGGGGCCGCGGCGGGCGCCGGCTTGGTGGTGTCGGTGGCCGCCTTGCGCAGCGAGTCCTCCCGCGCCAGCTCGTCGGGCGGCTGGAAGGGCGAGCGCAGGCCGGCGGCGAGGGCCACCTGGTAGATCTTGGTCTCGTCGTCGAAGAAGGGCTCCGGCTGCCGCGCGCCCCACGGCCCGCCCACCAGGGTGCGGAAGGTCCGGTCGGAGAGGAAGTAGAGCCACTTGCCGTCCGGGCTCCACGCGGGACTCCACGAATCCACCCGGTCGTCGGTGAGCCGCACGTCGCGCCCGGTCTCGAGCGAATGGAGCACGATGCGGCTGAAGGTCGCGGTGGGCGCGACGTACGCCAGCCACTTGCTGTCGGGCGACCAGGCGAGGTCGGAGAACTCGCCGTCCTGCGACGCGGCGATCTTCGTCAGCGCGCGCTGCGCCACGTCGAGCAGGAACAGCTCCTGGTTCTTGTCGCCGAACGCGACCCACCGGCCGTCGGGGGACATGATCCCGTCGAAGCGGATGACCGTGTCGCCGCGCGTCAGCTGCGCGGGCCCGCCGAGGCCGTCGGGATCGAGCCGCCACCATTCGGTCTCGCCGGTCTGGTCGGAGAGCACGTAGAGCGAGCGGCCGTCTGGCGCGAAGCGCGCCGAGCGGTAGCGCGCGCCGGGACGGCGCGACGCCTCGACCAGCCGGCCGGGGCCGACGGGCGCCACGAAGACCTGCCCGCGCGCGGTGAGCACCACGCGGTCGCCGCTGGGCGAGAGGTGCGCCGCCGTCAACCACTCCATCGGCTTGGTGATCCAGTGCTCGCGGGTCTGGTCGAGATCCGAGGCGAGGGTGATCGGGATCAGGCGGTCGTCGCCGCTGGCGATCGTGTACAGCCACAGGTCGGCGCCGAGCTGGTAGACGATGCGGCCGCCGTCGAGCGAGGCGCCGCGGACGTCCCACTCGGCGTGGTGGGTGAGCTGGCGGAGGTCGCCGCCGTCGGGCGTCATGGACCAGAGGTTCATGGTCCCGTCGCGGTCGCTGATGAAGTAGATCCGCCCGGCCCAGACCATCGGGTCCTTCGACGTCCCGGCGTAGTCGGCGGTGAGCGGCCGCGCCTCCGCGTCGCCCGTCGTGTAGCGCCAGATGTTCTGCGCGGTGCCGCCCTTGTAGCCGCGGGTGTGGCTGCCCTGGAAGGCCTGGCGGGTGAAGAAGAGCGTCGTGCCGGTCGAGTCGTAGCTGCCGTCGGCGGCCTGCGAGAGCGGCACCGGCGTCGGCGTGTTCGTCGTCGTGTCGAGCCGCACCAGCTGGGTATTGGGCAGCGTGGAGTAGTGGCGGGTGGCGTAGAGCACGCGCCCATCGGCAGTCCAGCCCACGACGGTGGCGCCGCCCTGGAACGTGCGCCGGGCCGGAAGGCCGCCGGCGAGCGGCATGGTGTAGACCTCGGTCGGGCCCTCGTAGCTGCCGGTGAAAGCCACCGTGCGGCCGTCGGGCGAGATCGCCGCGTTGGTCTCGGCGCCCGGGTTCGACGTGAGGCGACGCGCCTGGCCGCCCTGCACGCCCACGGCCCAGAGGTCGCCCTCGGCGGTGAACACGACCGTATCGCCGTGGACGGCCGGGAAGCGGTAGTACCCGCGGGGCGCCGGTGATTGCGCCGCGACGGGAACGAAGGCGAGCAGCAGGACCAGGGCGATGGCGGATCTCATGCGCGACTCCGGATGAACGCGGAGGAACGGTGCAGCCGCGGGTTGGACACAGGCGCGTGGACGGTGGTTGGAACCGGCACGGCCCCGGAGAATGTACGCCCCGAGGCGCGCGGTGTTGAGAGCGTGCGGGAGGGGCCGGCGCGCGGTAAGTTCGTGCCGGGCGGGCGCCGGCCCGGAGGGGTCGCCCCGGCCCGGGGAGAGCACTGCGATGGCTGCGGGCAATTTTCACATCGGCATCATGGGCAACCTGTTCTCCGGCAAGACCACGCTGATGAACGCGCTGGCCGCCGATCCGTACCGCTCGGAGCTCTCGGGCCTGCTCGGCACCGCCGAGACCTACGCCTTCAGCGAACGGGTGGAGAAGGGCTCGCTCACGGACCAGTGCCTGGCGCTGTTCTACCAGGACCGCGTGGCGAACATCTTCCCGACCGAGACCGCGTTCCTGCACATGCGCTCGCTGCAGCAGCGGGAGATCCGGCACCTGATGACGCGCGAGTCGAAGAGCGGGGTACTGATCCTCGAGGACCGGCCGTTCCTGGACGGTCCCGAGGTGTTCGTGAAGCGGATGATCGAATCGGGCGAGATGCCGGCCGCGCACGCGAAGCTGTACTACACGCTGCTCTACCAGACGCTGCAGAGCGAGCGGATCCGGTTGCCCGACCTCACGGTGTACCTGCGGGTCCCACCCGAGCTGCTGGAGCGGCGGCGCCTGGCGGACGCCGAGGCCGGCGACCCCTACGCCCGCACGATCACGGCGGACTACCTGCACCAGATTCACGAGTCGTACGAGCGACTGGCGCTGCACTGGCGTGCCACCCTGCGGAAGTACCAGGAGTACGCCGTCGTGCCGCCCGACGCCGATCTCGTGACGCTGCCCGCGGAGATCGACATGCACGAGCACCCCGATTACGTGCACGTCGCCGCGGGCACCATCCGCGAGAAGGTGCGGAGCATGATCGACGCGCGGAACCAGGGCGAGTGAGCGCGCCGGGCCCGGTGCTGGAGGTGCGGCAGGACGCGGCGATCCCCCGGCACCAGATCGCCAACCGGCTGACCAACGTCGAGCGGCGGCTTCTGACGTACCTGGCGAAGCGGCAGACGCTGGTCGCCTGCGTGGGGAACATCGGCGCGGGCAAGAGCTCGCTCGTCAAGCTCCTCGCCTACAGCACCGGGATGAACGCGTTGTTCGAGCTGCCCGACGACGGCTTCGAAGACCACGTCGCGCAGAACCCGTCGCTGTTTCCGCTGCTGGCGACGGCGAAGAACTCGGCCAAGCGTACCCTCGGCCGGTATTACGGTGCGATCAACGAGTTCATCGAGTGCCAGGCGCACGCCGCCGTCGAAAGTGCCGCGTGGACGGCGGCGAAGCGGAACCTCGAGAACGCCGCGCTCGACATCCAGCACGCGTATCTCGATCTCCGGAAGATGCAGCTGGAGGCGGTGCCGCACCTTTCGGCTTCGACCTGCATCGATGGCTCGCCGCTCGCGGACCGCTACGCCTTCTGCGAAGTGCTGCACCGCGACATGGACGTGCCGTACCTCACCGCGGATTCGCTCGGCGTGATCGACGCGCGGCTGGAGAGCGAGTTCCGGCCGCTCGTCCGGCCGGGGCTGATGATCCTGCTCAGGAGCCCCGTCGAGTACCTGCTGCGCAACATCCGGGAGCGGCAGCGCGACGAGGAGAAGTCCGGCAGCGACCAGATCCCCGAGGGGCTCTCGCGCCTGGTGCGGGCGCTCAACCCGCGCTACGACGCGCTCGTGGCGAACCTGCGGGCGACGGGGTGGTACGACGGCCCGGTGCTGGTGATCGACGTGTCGAAGATCGACTTCGTGTCGAACGTCCGGCACCTGATCGCGGTCTACGAGGGGATCGAGGCGCTGCTCGTGCCGAAGGACTTCCGGGCGTAGGCCGCAGCCGGCGCTTGAGAATGCCCGGGGCGGGTGCGAACTTCCTCCCCCTCACGGCGCCGTAGCCAAGTGGTAAGGCAGAGGTCTGCAAAACCTCTATACGGCGGTTCGAATCCGCCCGGCGCCTCTCCACATGACCAAGATGTTCTCCCCGGCCGTCCCGCCTCGCCGTCTGCGTGGGGGTCCCGCGCGAATCGTCTCGCGGGCCCTCGCGGTAATCGCCGTCGCCGGTCTCGCCGTCGGCGCGGCCGCGGCGCGCGCCCAGTCCGTCGTTCGGACGCTGACGGTCGCGGGGCTCGAGCGCTCGTACCGGCTGCACGTTCCCCCGGACCTGCCGCGCAACGGCACCGCTGCGCTGATCCTCGTCTTCCACGGTCGCGGCGGCGACGGCGCGGGGATGGAGCGGCTCACCGGCTTCAGCGCGCTCGCGGACCGCGCCGGATTCGTGGTGGCCTATCCCGACGGCGTCGGGCGCAGCTGGAACGACGGCCGCGCGATGTCGGGCTCCGAGGCCCAGCGCCGCAACATCGACGACGTGGCGTTCGTCGCCGCGGTGATCGACTCGCTGAGCGCGGAGCTGCGGCTCGATCCGCGGCGCATCTTCGCCACCGGCCTCTCCAACGGCGGGACCTTCGCGCACTACCTGGCGGCGAACCTGTCGCGGCGCATCGCGGCCATCGCGTCGGTGGCCGGAGGACTGGCGTGGCCGTTCGCGCAACGGTTCGCGCCCGCGGCGCCGGTTTCCGTGCTGATCATGCAGGGCACGGCCGATCCCCTGGTGCCCTACCGCGGCGGCGCGGTGGCCGGCGGGCGTCTGGGCCGGGAGGCCGGCGCCGAGGCGACGGCGCGGCTGTGGGAGGACGCCGACGGGATGCGCGCCGAGCCGGCGACGGGCTTGCTGCCCGACACCGATCCGGACGATCACTGCCGCGTCAGCTGGCAGCGTTGGAGCGGGGGCCGCAAGCGCACGGAGGTGTGGCTCTACAAGCTCGAGGGCGGCGGGCACACGTGGCCGGGTGGTCCGCAGTATCTGCCCCGGCGGCTGGTGGGCCGCGTGTGCCGCGATTTCGACGCGACCTTCGCCATCTGGGACTTCTTCCTGGGCCACGAGAAGGCGGCGGAAGGGGAGAAGTAGGCCCGCTTCGGGCGAAGGCGGCCGTCAGGGATTCGTCGGCCGGATGTCCAGCTCGGAGACCGTGGCCCGCTCGTCCAGCTCGAGCGTCTGCAGCACCACCGTCGCGACGTCCTCGGCGCGCAGGATCCGCTCGCGGTCGGGCTGGAACGGCGCGCCGCCGTCGAAGAACGCCGTGGCGACCGAGCCCGGGCACACCGCGATGACCCGCACGTCCCGCTTGCGCACCTCCATCAGCAGCGCCTTCGAAAAGCCGAGCACGCCGTGCTTGGACGCGCAGTACGCCGTGCCGGACGCGAAGCCGTTCCGGCCGGCGAGCGACGCGATGTTGACGATGGCGCCGCGCCCGTGGGCGAGCATCGCGGGCAGGAACGCGCGGGTGGCGAGGAACATGCCGCGGAGGTTCGTGGCCATGACCTCGTCCCACTGCTCCGCCGTCATGTCCGTGACGGCCGCGAAGCGGGCGACGCCGGCGTTGTTGATCAGGATGGTCGGCGCGCCGAGCTCGCGGTGGACGCGCGACGCGAAGCCGGCCACCTCCGCCTCGTCGCGCACGTCGCACGCGGCGCCGAACGCCCGGCCGCCGCCGGCCCTGAGCTCGGAGGCGAAGCGCTCGATGGCGATCCCGTTGCGCGAGCAGACGGCGACCGCCGCGCCCCGGTCCACCAGGCCCTGCGCGATGGCCTTGCCGATGCCCTGGGATGCCCCCGTCACCACCGCCAGCTCGAACTCCCAGTTCATGCGGCAGATTATGCGGCCCGCGAAGCCGCCGCGCTACGCCAGGACGCCGCGGAGCCCACCCGAAATCGTCTGCCGCCCGCTTGCCTCGCCACTCTGTCCGAGGCTACGTTAGCCTCCCCTTAGGCTGACGGGTTGCGATGAAGGAATATCCGAGCACACATATCAGGAATGTGGCGGTAGTCGGCCACGGAGGCAGCGGCAAGACCAGCCTGGTCGACGCCCTCGCCTTCGTGGCCGGCAGCAGCAAGCGGCACGGCCGCATCAAGGATGGCTCCGCCCTCACCGACTACTCTCCCGACGAGATCGAACGCGGCTACAGCATCAGCCTCGCGCTGGCCCACGCCGAGTGG